>Ga0210397_10000117_pt1 | contig 61672 bp, 69 predicted proteins | sample IncBWH2OmetaG_FD_160126 | JGI IMG/M metagenome (GOLD analysis project Ga0210397, IMG submission 160126) | Forest soil microbial communities from Barre Woods Harvard Forest LTER site, Petersham, Massachusetts, United States - Inc-BW-H-2-O ...
AAGCCTCGCCTGGCGCGCCTGTGCGCCGGGCGAGGATGCCATGCCCTGCTCTAGGAGGCGAGCTTCGCCGAGGTCTGGCGTTCGCTGCCAGCGGCCAGCCAGCGCTGGAGCAATCCGGCGAGACCCGCGCCGATCAGCGGCATGACCCAAAACAGCCATAGCTGCTCCAGCGCCCAACTGCCCTGGAAGATCGCCACCGCCGTCGACCGCGCCGGGTTGACCGAGGTATTCGTCACCGGAATCGAGATCAGATGGATCAGCGTCAACGCCAGGCCGATGGCGAGCGGCGCGTAGCTTGGCGCCGCCAACGTCGTGTTCAGGATGATGATCAGGAACATGAAGGTCATCACGATTTCGCAGATCGCGCCCGCCATCATCGAATAATGCTGCGGCGAGTGCTCGCCATAGCCGTTCGAGGCGAAGCCGGCGCTGGCGTCGAAGCCGGCGGCGCCGCTGGCGATGAGATAGAGCACGCCCGCCGCCGCGATGCCGCCGAGCAACTGCGCCACCCAATAGACGATCACGTCCTTGGCGGGGAAGCGTCCCGCGACCCACAGGCCGAACGTCACGGCCGGATTGAAGTGCCCGCCCGAGATGTGTCCGAAGGCATAGGCGCCGGTCAGCACCGTCAGGCCGAAGGCCAGCGAAACGCCGGCATAGCCGATGCCGACCTCCGGCACGCCCGCCGCCAGCACGGCGCTGCCGCAGCCGCCCAGCACGAGCCAGAACGTGCCGATCAATTCGGCGGCGATTTTCTTGGAATTATCCATGGTGTTCCCCCTCGTTCACCATATTCTGCGGCGGGAATACCAGGGGTGTCTATCCCCGGGCCGCTCAATTTGGGGCGGTCGTCTTGCCGGCGATCATGCCCACGATGCGGGCCGCCAGCACGTCCATCATCACCGGCTTGGCAATGATCGCCATGCCCGGCTCCAGGAAGGCGCTGCCGGCGGCGTTCTCGGCATAGCCGGTCATGAACAGCACTTTCAGGTCCGGGCGCGTCGCGCGCGCCGCGTCGGCAAGCTGCCGCCCGTTCAGGCCGGGCAGGCCGATATCGCTGACCAGAAGATCGATGCGCTGCTGCGACTGCAGGATGCGCAAGGCCGATGGGCCGTCGGCGGCCTCCAGCGCACGGTAGCCGAGATCGTTCAACACCTCCACGATCAGGAGGCGTACCACCGCTTCGTCTTCCACCACCAGGACGACCTCGTCGGTGCCGGGCCGCTGCAGCTCGGCCACGGGTGCGATGGACGGCGCGTCGTCGAGCGGGCCGCCGTAGCGCGGCAGCAGGATCTCGACCGTCGTGCCGCGGCCGACCTCGCTGTCGATCCGCACCGCGCCGTCCGATTGGCGCACGAAGCCGTAGATCATCGAGAGGCCGAGGCCGGTCCCCTGGCCGATCGGCTTGGTGGTGTAGAACGGGTCGAAGGCGCGGGCCTTGACGTCGGGCGCCATGCCGACGCCGCTGTCGCGCACGCTGAGCCGCACATATGCGCCGGGCTTGATGTCGTTGCGCAGCGCCGCGGCGGCGTTCTGGTCGGCATTGGCCGTCTCGAGCGTCAGCCGGCCGCCGTCGGGCATCGCGTCGCGCGCGTTGATCGTCAGATTGAGCAGCGCATTCTCCAGCTGGTTGTGGTCGCAGCGCGTCAGCCAGAGATCGGCACGCGATTTGATGTCCAGATCGATGGCCTCGCCGATGGTGCGGCGCAGGAGCTCTTCGACGCTGCCGATCAGCTGATTGAGGTCCACGGGCCTGGGATCGACCGGCTGGCGCCGCGAGAAGGCCAGCAGGCGATGGGTCAGCGCCGCGGCGCGCTCAGCCGACGCCATGGCGCCTCTGAGGAAGCGGTCGACGTCGGCGATGCGGCCCTCGGCGATGCGTTTCTGCACCCGGTCGAGCGCGCCCATGATGCCTTGCAGCAGATTGTTGAAATCGTGCGCGATGCCGCCGGTGAGCTGCCCGATGGCTTCCATCTTCTGGCTCTGGCGCAGCGCCTCCTCGGCGGCGCGCCGTTCGGTCAGCTCGATCGCCTCGGGAACGATGGCGATGGTTTCGCCGGCGCTGTTGACGACGGGACGCAGTGCGAAGTCGAAGGCGCGCGTGCCGGTCGGCAGGTTGACGACGATTTCGCGCCGCACTTCCTGGCCCGACGCGACCAGCGGAATGGCGGCCTTCACCAGCTCGGGCATGCCCGGCGTGCCGGTGAACCAGGGCGTATCCCAGAACGGCCTGCCGACGACGTCCTCCAGCCGCGCTTCGATGGCGGCCAGCGAGGTGGCGTTGGCGTCGAGCAGCGTGCCGCGCAGATCCATCAGGCCCTGGAACTGGTAGGTGGTCTCGAAGATCGAGCGCAGGCGCGCCTCGTTGGCCTGCAACTCGGCGGTGCGCTTCTCGACGTGCTGCTCCAGTGTCGCGTTGAGCTGCGCCAGCGCCTGCGTCGCGATCTTCTGGTCCTCGATCTCGGTATTGGTCCCGATCCAGCGCGCGACGGCGCCCGACAGGTCGCGGATCGGCACGGCGCGCGCGATGTGCCAGCGATAGACGCCGTCGGCCCTGCGCAGGCGGAATTCGGTCTCGTAGGTTTCGCCGGATGCGATCGCATGCGCCCAGCGTTGCACCGTGGTCGGCAGATCGTCGGGATGCACGATCTGGGTCCAGTCGCGCGAACTGCGCGCCAGGCCGGAATAATCGTAGGTCCGCTCGTTCAGCCAGTCGAGTTCGCCGTCGGCGCGCGCCGTCCAGACGTGGTTGGGCATTGCCTCCAGCAGGCTGCGAAACTGGTTCTCGCTCTCGCGCAGGGCGCGCTCGGACAAGGCGCTCTGCGTGATGTCGGTGCCCTCGACGAAGATGCCGCGCACGGCGCCCTGGCCGTCGCGGATCGGCTGATAGACGAAATCGAGCAGCCGCCGCTCGATCGGGCCGTCCGGTGCCGATTGCAGCGCGGCGGCGATCTGCCGGCCGACGAACGGTTCGCCGCTTCGATAGACCTGGTCCAGCAGTTCGTAGAAACCCTGGCCCTCGAGCTCCGGGAGCGCCGCGCGCACCGTCTTGCCCACGACGTCGCGATGCCCGATCAGCTTCACATAGGCTGCGTTCGTCAGCTCGAAGACATGCTCCGGCCCGCGCACCACCGCAACGAAGCTCGGCGCCTGCTGGAACAGCTCGCGCAGGAAACCGGATTCGGCGACCAGCCGCTCATTGGCCGCGATCACCGCCTGGCGTTCCGCTGCCAGCGTGTCGCGGGCTTGGCGCAACGCCTCGCGCGTTTCGTGTTCCTCGGTGACGTCGTTGCAGATGACGAGCACGCCGCCGACGCCGTCCGCGCTGTCGATCGGGCCGAAGCCATAGGTCCACCAGACCTGCTGCAAGCCGCCATGACGCGTCACCGGCACGAGTTGGTCCACGTGCCAGGTCGCGCCCTTGCCCGCCATGACATAGTCGATCTGCGGGCCGATGATGGGCCAGATCTCGGCCCAGCAATCGCGGCCGCGCTGGCCCAGGGCGCTGGGATGGCGCTCCGGCCCCATCGTCTGGCGATAGGCGTCGTTGTAGAACTGGATGAGTTCGGGCCCCCACCAGATGACCATCGGGTGGCTGGTGCTGAGCAGGATGCGCACCGCCGTGCGCAGGCTTTGCGGCCAGCCCGCAGGCCCGCCGATCGGCGTCTTCGACCAGTCGAACGCCCGGCTCAGCGCGCCCATCTCGCCGCCGCCCGCCAGGAAGTCGAACTGTTCAACAGGCTCGGTCATGGAATTCGTGGCGCGTCCGTTCGGCGGCGATGGCCTGTCCACGCAGGCGGCCGGACGGTCGGCCATGCACCCCCGTCCGTCAACGCCGAACGCTCCATTTCGATGCCGGGCCCTGCACCTTTGCGCGATGCGGTTACCGCGCCGGCGCCGGGGGGAAAATCACCAGCGTTCGCCGATCGCGATATGCCCCGGCTGCTCGCTGACGCGCTTCAGCCAGCGCGAAACCGCCGGATAGACGAACAGGTCGAAGCCGCCATCGGCCGCGCAATGGGTGTAGCCGTAGAGCGCGATATCCGCGATGGAATAGCGGTTGCCGGCGAACCAGTCATGCGTCGTCAGATGTGTCTCCATGACGCCGAGAGCCGCATTGCCCCTGGCGTGCCACTCCGGCACCAGGTGCTTCTTCTTTTCCAGTTCTGCCTTGTCGGCGAATTTCAGCCAGAAGCGCGCCACCGCGACATAGGGCTCGTGGCTGTACTGCTCGAAGAACATCCATTGCAGCGCCTGGGCGCGGTCCCAGCGGCTCTGCGGCGCCAGCGCGCTGCCTTCGGCGAGATACCACAGGATCGCATCGGACTCCGGCAGCGTCTTGCCGTCCTCGAATTCGAGCAGCGGCACACGGCCATTGGGATTGAGCCTGAGGAATTCCGGCTGGCGCGTCTCGCCGCCATGCAGCGGATAGTCTTTCAGCGCCAGCGTCACGCCCAGTTGGTGCGCCGCCAGGCGTACCTTGTAGCAATTGCCCGATATATGCATCTGATGCAGCGTAAGCATGCCCGTATCCCCGCAGCCGCGTGGCGCGATCATGCACGTTTCGCTTCGCCCTACTTATGCTTGCGGGGCTTACCACCCTTGCGCGATGCCGGTCCGACGGTGCGCATGATGACGCCGCAGGCGACGCGGTCGCCGGAATTGCCGGCAGGCTGGCTCATGTAGTCGTCGCCCTTGGCGTGCACGATAATCGAAGCGCCGTCGCGGTCGAACAGCGATTTCTTGCCGTTGCCGAGCGAGAAGGCATTGCTGATCGTGCTCGCGCGCAGCGTGCCGTCGGCGGCGGCGAACTGGTTGGGGAGGTCGCCGGCATGGCTGCCATGCGCCGCGAGATAGCCGTGCATCCGGTTCGGCTCCGGCGAAAAATGCGGACCGGCGGAGGTGAACGCCACCTTGGGATCGCAATTGCCCGAGGTGTGGATGTGGATGGCATGCACGCCCGGCGTCAGTCCTTTGAGGTCGAACTGGATCAGCACGCCATGCGACGTCGCGATGAAGTTCGCCGTGCCCATGGCGGCACCGTCGAGCCCGCTCAGCCGGGCGATGGCGCGCGCCTTGGACGCGGCTGCCAGAGCCGGCGACGCCAGCACCACGGCGGCGCCCAGCGCCGCGCCCCACAAAGCCCATTTCATTGCCCGTCCCCCGCGTATCGGCGGTTGCAGAATACAACCATCGCCGAAAAATTTCTTGTCAGGACGGCCTTGACGGTTCTGTCAAGGTAAGCTTGACTGTCAGGGTTACCTTGACAGAGGTTCGCGATGACCGCCAAGCCCGACCAGAACACGCTCTACTGCTCGTTTTGCGGCAAATCCCAGCACGCGGTGAAAAAGCTGATTGCCGGACCCGCGGTCTTCATCTGCGACGCATGTGTCGATCTATGCACCAAGATCGTCGCCGAGACGCCAGATCCCGATCCGGCGGCGCCGCCCAAAAAGGTGGAATGGCCCGACAATGCGCCGACCGAAAACCTGCTCGGGCTGCTGAAAGCGCAAGAAAAAACCCATGAAGAGGTCGCGCTCCGCCTGCAGCGCTCCATCGACATCCTGCGTCGGCGCGAGGTCAGCTGGCAGCAGATCGGCGACACGCTGGGAATCTCGCGCCAAGCGGCCTGGGAGCGGTTCTCCTAATTCACGTCGGCCCAAAAACCGGAACAAACCGCACGCCTCCACGTTTCTGCCATGCCGGCCGTGCAGGCCGCGCGCGATTTCGAGGAGAATGCGATGATGACGTTTCCGACCGCTGCAATCGTGATGGCCGCCGCGATGGTCGCGCCCACCCTGCCGCAGCCGATGGCGATGGATACCCCCGTCTCCTTCAACGGCGTCGACACCGTCTGCACCGGCGTCGGCTCGGCCAAGGACGATCCGCAATGGGCCGCCTATCCGATCCGCATCGAATTCTCCAATGGCGGCGCGCAGTATCTGTCCGGGGCGCATGTCACGCTGACGGATGGCGGCAAGACGGTCGCCGACGTGAACTGCGCCGGCCCCTGGGTGCTGGTGCGCGGTACGCCCGGCGCCTATCGCGTCACCGCGTCGATGAACGGTTCGGCAGCCAAGCCGGCGACGGCCGCCTTCACGCTCGGCAATGGCGCACAGAAGCGCGTCGTGCTGCGGTTTCCCGACTTCCAGGTGAACGAGTAGTCAGAACGTCATTTCGCGCACGGCACCGCTGGCGCGGTTGAAATCGCTGAACCGTATCCAGCGCGGACGGATGCGAAACCACGTGATGCCGGTCCAGGCCTCGCGGCTCGGGCCGTCCGGCCAGGCCAGATAATAGATGGATTTGAGCGCCGCAAGTTCTCCGCCCTGCGGCTCGTCGGCGACACCTTCATACTGAACGCTCTGCTCGTTTTCCCAGCCGATGACGAGCGCGGCGCGCGGATCGCGCCGCAGATTCGCGGCCTTGCGGGTTTCGCCCGTGGTATCAAAATAGACTTCGAGTGTCGGCGACACGGCGATGCCGACCAGCGCCGACTGCGGCGCGCCATCCGCAGCGCGGCTCGACACCACGCCATAACGATGACCGCCGAGAAATTCGTAGAGCTGCGAGACGCTGAGAACGCTCACACCATCACCTGCTCGTTGACCTCTTCTTCCTCTTCCTCGCTCTGGCTGAGGCCTTCGATGATGCGGCGTTTCTTCCAGTCGCCGCGGCTGAACCAGATCACGCTGACGATGGCGGTGGCGACGTTCGCCACCGGGAACGCCCACCACAGGCCGTGCGCGCCCAGATGGGCGCGGTGCGACAGCACGAAGGCGAGCGGGAAAGTCAGCATCCATTGCGACACCAGGCTGATGACCATGGCGGCGAACATGTTGCCCGAGGCGCGCAGCACGCCCATCAGCGCGAATTGCAGGCCGATGAAGCCGAAGCTCCACGATACCGTGCGAATGAAGACGGCGGCCTCGTGAATCACGCCCTTGTCGTGCGGCACGAAGAAGGCGGCGATGTGGTTGGCGAAGGCGAACGCGATCACGCCGAACGTCGTCAGCGCCGCGAAGGTGATGAGCGCCGCCAGCCGCGCCACCGCCTCGGCGCGCGGCAGGTTGCCGGCGCCGATGTTCTGGCCGACCAGCGTCGAGGTCGCCATGGAGAAGCCCATCGCCGGGATCACCACGAACTGCATCACATTGCCGCCGACGCCATAGGCCGCCGTCGTCACCGTGCCGAAGCCGGTGATCAGGAACATCATCATGGTGACGCCGAGTCCGCGCGCCGAGCCCTCGATGGCGGCGGGATAGCCGAGGTTGAAGGCGCGCTTGATGAAGGCGAAGTCCGGCTTCAATTCGCCCAGCTTGAGCTGGATGCCGTAGCGGCCGCTGCTCAGCAGCATCACGGCGACGCAGGCCGAGACGAACTGGCTCACCATGGTCGCCAGCGCAGCGCCCATCACGCCCCAGCCGAAATAGAAGATGAACAAGGGATCGAGCACGAAATTGATGAACACCGAACCGGCGATGATGTAGAGCGGCACGGTCACCTGCCCGACGCCGCGCATCTGCGACTGGAAGCAGAAATAGGCGAAGGCCAGCGGCAGGCTGAGGAAGGCGACGCGCAAAAAGCCGAGTGCGTTGCGATAGACGTCGGGTGCGACCTCCATCAGCTCCAGCAGGTAGGGCGCGATGATGAAGCCGAGCAGGCCGAGCACCAGCGACACCGCCACCACCGTCAGCAGCGTCTGCCCGGCGACGTGATCCACCATTGCCCGGTTGCGCGCTCCGACATATTGGGCGATCAGCGTCGAGCCGGCGATGGTGAAGCCCATGCCGATCGACATCATCAGGAACATCAGCGGCATCGACACCGATACGGCGGCGACGGCGGCGGCGCCGAGCCGCCCCACCCAGAACGCATCCACCAGCTGGTAGGCGATCTGCAGGATGTTGCCGCCCATGATCGGGAAGGCGAGCAGGAACAGCGAGCGCGGGATCGGCCCTTCCAGCAGGCGCGGGTCGAAGGCGCGGCCGCCGAAGCCGGGGCGTCCGCCGGAAGCGGGGCGGCCGCCCGGCGGCAGGTCTTTGTCGGGAGTCATGGCTTTATTTTCGGGCATTTGCCGGCCCTTTGGCAAATCCGCGTCTTGGCTATAATCCATCGCCGGCAAACCTCGAGAGTTTCACCATGCGCCCAGCGTTGTTTCTGTGTTCGGCTCTGCTCCTGGGCGTCACCGGCGCACGGGCCGAGAACTGGGTTCACACCCGCGACAATGGCGGCGGCCTGCCCATGTGTTTCGACAAGGACGGCGTCAAGACCGGCGCCGACGGCCTCACGCGTTACGCCGTCAAGATGTGCAAGGACACGTCGGCCCAGTATTACGCGGTCGACTGCACGAAGAATTTCAAGGTCGAGCTGCTGGTGCGGATCTACGACGTCGGTTCGACCGACAAGTATCGCGAGATGACGGTGGACGATCCGCAGTCCGGCATGGCGGTCGACGCGGCGATGGCCTGCAACAAATAAGAGCGCGGCCAATGAAAACGGCCGGCGCGACAAGGCCGCGCCGGCCGTCTCCTTGAGTCGGCGACGCGTTACACGGCTTTCAAATTCACCGCCTTGGCGCCGCGCGCATCGGGCTGCACGTCGAAGGAGACTTTCTGTCCTTCGTTGAGGCTGCGCATGCCGGCCGCCTCGACGGCCGTGGCATGGACGAACACGTCCTTGCCGCCGCCTTCCGGTGCGATGAAGCCAAAGCCCTTGGCGGTGTTGAAAAACTTCACGGTTCCGATGGTCATGTCCTGGTCGTCCTGCTCACAAGGATTCCACGGCGGCGACATGCCGGCGCGGCGCGAAAAACGGACATCGGGAGAGGAAGGGAGGCTGTCTCGTCCAGGCGCGAAGCGGAAGGAACCGGTAACAGTCGTGCGCTTTCTCTGACGGGACGCCGTCTACGTGAGGCGGAGGCTAGTCCAAAAACTGCGGTCGAATCAAACGGCCGGGGCGCCGTTATTTCGCCTTTGCGGTCTTCTTTTTCGGCGTCGCCGCCTTCTTGGCCGGCGCCTCGGCGGCAAGTTTCAGCGCCTGCGCCGCGTCAGCGGCCTCCTTGGCCAGGCGCAGCGCCTTGAGCTTGGCGGTCTTGGCTTCAAAGGCATGACGTTCGGCTTCGATCTCTTTCTTGACCAGCGCGTCTCGCGCCTCCGAGGCCGTGAAGGTTGTACCGGTCTTGCGGCGGGCAAGGTCCTTGACGGGATCGGCCATGCGGGACTCCTGTGCTTGGCGCGGGGTCCGGGTCCGCGGCGAAGCGGGCAGGGGCTCTGCGAACTGGTCGGGCAGGGCTGGCGAAGCGCCATGCCTTGGCGCCCATTATAGCGCCGATTGCTGCGTTACGGTGAGATTTTTCGTCCCTGTACGCCGCAATTCGGCCCTGCGAGTCGCGCCGTCGCGGGGCACGCCGCGCGCCACAATGAAGCCACGTCGATGAACGCAAAGTCGGCCTGGCCATTGGCCCGCCATTCATGCGGCGGACGTCAGGCTCTCCTCCTCGATGCTTCCTTCAAGGAGAATGACATGCTCTCGAAGTCCAGGTTTCTGAAGACCGCGATCCTCGCCGCGCTGGTCGGCCTTGCCGGCGCCGCGGCCGTCACGCCCGCCAGTGCCCACGAATTCGACCGCCGCGGCGGTTTCGAACGCGATCGCGGATTCGACCACGGCGATCATCACGGCCATCGCGGCTGGGGCCATCGCCATTTCCACCATCGCGGCTGGTATTGAGCGTCGCTGCCCCGGCAACGGCAAAACGGGCGCACCGCGAGGTGCGCCGTCTTCATTCGGTGGGAACTGAGGGCGGGCGCGAGAGCGCCGGTCAGGTGGCGGCCGCGACCTTCTTGCGCGCAACGACCGCCTTCTTTTTCTTCGGCTCGCCGGACGGCGTGCTGGCCGCGACGCGGGCCGCTTCCAGCTTGTCCGCCTCTTCCTTGGCAAGCCGCAGTGCGCGCAGCTTGAGCGTCTTGGCGTCGAGCGCGGCACGCTCGCCCGCCATGATCTGCTTGATGTGGGAATCGCGCGCTTCGGCGGCGGCGAAATGATTCTGTGCCTTGCGGCGGGCGCCGTCGCGATCGCGAGGCGGCGGACTTAACGGTTCAGCCATGGGAGAGCGTCAATCTTTTTCGAAACTATTCCGCCTGGTCCAGCCGCGCGAGGATGCGAGCCGCAATGTCAAAAGCGCTTCGTCCGACGGAACGAAAGAACGGCGCCCGCCGAATATAGGCGCCTGGAGCGCAAATTACAATGCGCCCGCAAAAGCGCCGTCTTATGCGGCTCAAACGCGCCGCACCGGTACCCAGCGGTTGACCGCGTTCAGGCTTGCGGCCAGCGCGGCCGGAAGGTCGCTTTTGATCTTCGTTCCGGCGCGGCCATAGTGATAGACCATCGTCGCGCGGCGCTCCTCGGCCCGGTTGTCTGTCGACATGTGCATCAGGAACGAGTGGAAGAACAGCACGTCGCCTTTCTCCAGGGTCACTGCCACGCGGCCTGAGAAATCCGCATCGATTATCTCCAGATAGCCCTTGTTCGCCGCCGGTCGCCGGTCGGGAATGTGCTTGTGGATCGTCTCCTTATGCGAACCCGGCAGCACCCACAGGCAGCCATTGGCGAGCGTCGCGCGCGACAGCGCCACCCAGGCCGCGACCTGCGGCTGCTTGTCGAAGTAGAAATAGAACGAATCCTGGTGCCAGGGCTGCCCGATGACGCCGGGATTTTTCAGGATGAACTGGCTCTGGAAACAGTCGATCTCCGGCCCGAGCAGGTCGCACACCGGCTCCGCCAGCGCCGCGCTCTCGCCCGCCGCGCGCGTCTTCCCCAGCGCATGCGCGTTGAACACCTTGGAGACGTCATCTTCGGCGCGACGCGCGGCGGAGGTCGGCACCGTCTCGGTGGTGATGCGATAGTCGCCGGCGCCGTAGAACGCCTCGCCGGGATGGGCCGACGGCGGCGCGGCGCGGATGACGCCGATCAGTTCGTCGACCACCGCATCGCAATCGTCCGGCGAGACCGATCCGCGCCGGATGAAGAAGCCGTCACGCTCCCATTGCGCCCGCTCGTCCGTGGTCAATGAATGCGGGCTCACGCCTGTCATCCTATTTCACCGCTGCGATAAGGAAGGCCCATGGCTTTTCCTCCATCGGGATGCCGCCGTCGGAACACGCGGGTGCCGGATACCGGCGCCATCGAGCCGCCCCGACATAGGCTACCGAGGCGAATTATTTTTTCAATGCCGCCAGCAGCGCCATGGCGGCGGCCGGCGCGCGCACCTTGGCGCCGTTGATCATGAAGACGAAGACATCGCGTTTCTTCTTGGCCGGAGCCTTGCCGATCGGCGTCATGCCCTTGGGCATACCGCCGGCCTCCCACGCCCTGGCGGCCTCCGCCCAGGCCTTGATCGCCGCCGGCTTGTAGCCGGTCGGCACGTTCTCGGCCGCGTCCTGCAGCCGGCAATAGACGAAGTCCGCCGTCGCGTCGGCGATGGCGGGATATTTCGGCGAATCCGCGAACACGATGGCGGCGTTGTATTTTCGCGCCAGATCGACGAACCCAGGCACGCAAAAGCTCTCATGCCGCGGCTCGACCGCATGGCGCAGCGCGATGCCGTCGACCGTTTTGGGCAATTGCGCCAGGAACGCCTCGAAATCGGCGGCGTCGAATTTCTTGGTCGCCGCGAACTGCCAGAGGATGGGCCCGAGCTTGTGCTTCAGTTCGCTGACGCCGCTCTCCAGGAAGCGGTCGACGGATGGTTTGGCCTCGGCCAGCACGCGGCGGTTGGTGCAGAAGCGGTTGGCCTTCAGCGCGAAGACGAAATCGTCCGGCGTCGCGGCGAACCATTTCTGGAAGGTCGGCGGCTTGAAGGTGCTGTAGAACGTGCCGTTGACCTCGATGGCGGTGACCGCGCGGGCGGCGTAATCGAGCTCGCGGCTCTTCGGCGTGCCCTCGGGAAAGAACACGCCGCGCCACGGCTCGAAGGTCCAGCCGCCGATCCCCGCCCGTATCATGCCGCGACGCGCTCCCCCTGTTTCGCCGTCAGCCTGGCCAGGGCGTCATCGTACTCGCGCTTCAGCCGCGCCACCAGTTCGCCGGCGCTCTGCACGCTCTTGACGCCGCCGATGCCCTGGCCGCAGCCCCAGATGTCGCGCCACGCTTTCGCTTTCGAGCTGCCGCCCGAGCCGAAATTCATCTTCGAGGGGTCGGAGACGGGCAGGTTGTCGGGATCGAGTCCCGCCGCGACCACCGACGGCCGCAGGTAGTTGCCGTGCACGCCGGTGAACAGATTGGTGTAGACGATGTCGTCGCCGGCGCTTTGCGTGATCATGTCCTTGTAGCCTTGCGGCGCGTTGGCTTCCTTTGTCGCAATGAAGGCCGAGCCGATATAGCCGAAGTCGGCGCCCGCCGCCTGCGCCGCCAGCACGGCGCGGCCGCTGGAGATCGCGCCGGAGAGCGCCAAGGGCCCGTCGAACCATTCGCGGATCTCCTCGATCAGCGCAAAAGGCGACAGCACGCCGGCGTGGCCGCCGGCGCCCGCCGCCACCGCGATGATGCCGTCGGCGCCCTTTTCGATCGCCTTGCGCGCGAACCGGTTGTTGATCACGTCGTGCAGCACGACGCCGCCATAGGCATGCACCGCGGCGTTCAGATCCTCGCGGGCGCCCAGCGACGTGATGATCACCGGCGCCTTGTACTTGACGCACAGCTCCAGGTCCTGCTCCCAGCGGTCGTTCGACTTGTGCACGATCTGGTTGACGGCGAACGGCGCGCTCGGCGCCTCGGGATGGGCCCGGTCATAAGCCGCCAGTTCCTCGGTGATGCGCGCCAGCCATTCGTCCAGCAGCGAAATCGGCCGCGCGTTGAGCGAGGGGAACGCGCCGATGATGCCCGCCTTGCACTGCGCCAGCACCAGTTCGGGACCCGAGATGATGAACAGCGGCGAGCCGATCACCGGTACCGACAACTTCCTGGTCAATGCGCCTTTGAGAGCCATGGTCTTCCTCCGGTTACGATTGCGATGGGGTTTTGCGGGACGTGGCGCGGTTTTGGCCGCGTGACGAAGGCACGCGCGCGCCGCGAAACGTCAGCCGCATGGTTTCGAAATAGAGTTCATGCACGTCGAGGCCCGGCGGCAGCCTGCCGGCAAGATGCAGCACGATCACGCCATGCGACGCGGCCCACAGCGCGTGACCGATCTCGCGCGCGTCGCCATGCACGATGCCGGCGGCCACGAGATCCTTGACGTGCCGCGTGACAGTCTCGCCGGCGCGTTTGCCGGCGCGCCGCAATTCGGGATGCCTGGCCTCGTCGGGTGGGCTCAAATCGAACATCAGCCGGTAGGCGTTGGGATTCTCCAGCGCGAAGTCGAGATAGGCGCGGCCGACGGCGCGGGCCCGCGCGAAGGCGTCGCCGCCGGAGGCGAACGCCGCTTCCAGCGCATCCGAGAAACGGTCGAAGGCGTCGGCGCGCACGAAGGCGAGGATTTCCTCGCGGTCGGCGAAATAGCGGTAGAGGCCCATCGGGCTGCGGCCGAGTTTTTTGGCGATGTCGCGGATGGTGATCGCAGCTTCGCCCTTGGCGGCATACAGCGCCGTCGCCGCCGCCCCGATCCGGGCACGCACCGCGTCAATGTCCTCGCCGGAAAGCTCTTTGGGCATGATATTTCGTACAAAGTACGCATACAGTGTACGTAATACGCGTTTTGAGTCAACGAGGTCTGTTCCAGATTGATTTTACGCCGGAAATGAGCAGGCTGTGCAGGCGTTCAGCCGACAAAGAGGGAAACAGTTCATGGACAGAAGCGGCAAAATCGAAGGCGAAGTTCACCATCACGGCACAATCGAGATTGAACGCGAGCGCCACGCCGAAACGATGGGAGCTTGCGGACGCGATCATGCCGCATGCGACAACCAGCCGAAAGGTAAGTGCCGCTCGGACGCGGGGCACTTAGGCGGTCATATCTGCGGTACGTGCGGTCTCAACTTTGGCTGACAAGTGGCGAGGAGCCCCGGCGTGAACGCCGGGGCTCCTCGCCAGCGCGGCATGGCGCATCCCGCGCTGCCATCGTACCGTCCCGGCTTACCGGGATGTCCGTGATCTTGCGCCGTATTCTTCTTGCGGGAGCTGTCTTGGCGCTGTGCGCGCCGTGGACCCAGGCCGCCACCATCGAGACCGTCGTCGTCACGGCCAGCCCGCCCGATCCGGTCGGCAATGCCGCCTTCTCCGTCGCCACGCTGGGGGCCGCCGATATCCGTAGCGCCACGGAGCTCGACACCGCGCTGGCGCAGGTGCCCGGCCTGTCGCTGTTCCGCCGCGACTCCAGCCTCTCCGCCAATCCGACGACGCAAGGCGTCTCGCTGCGGTCCATCGCACCGTCCGGCGCCGGCCGTGCCCTGGTGACGCTCGACGGCGTGCCGCAGAACGATCCCTTCGGCGGCTGGGTGATCTGGTCGTCGCTGCCGCCGGAAGACATTGCGGGGGCTGAGGTCGTGCGCGGTGCCGGCGCGGGGCCTTACGGCGCGGGCGCGCTCACCGGCGTCATCGCGCTCGACGAAGCGCGCGGCGACGGCCTTGTCGCCGCCGACGCTTCGCTCGCAAGCCGGGACGGCAAGCGCCTCGCCGCCTCCGGCGGCACGACGCTCGGCCCCCTCTCGCTGTTCGCCAGCGCCTCGGACGAAGACAGCGACGGCTGGATCCCTGTCTCGCCGGCCCAGCGCGGGCCCGCCGACGACGCGGTGACCTATCACGCCCGCAACGTCTCGCTGCGCGCCGAGGCGACGCCGTGGAACGACACGCTGATTTCGCTCAGGCTCGGCGCCTATGGCGAGAATCGCGACTCCGGCCTGGTCGGCGCGCAATCCTCGGCCGACGGCGTCACCGCCAGCCTGACGCTGGCCCATCCCGAGAGCGGCGACGACCTCGGCTGGCGCCTGCAGGCCTGGCTGCGCAACAGCGGCTTCTCCAACACCTCGGCGACGGTGGCGCCGGGGCGCGTCTCCACGACGCTGAGCAACGATCAATATTCCACACCGGCGCTCGGTTGGGGCTTCAACGCGGCGTTGCGCGGCGCCTGGTCATGGCTGGATTGGGAAGTCGGCGGCGACGCGCGTTTCACGCAAGGCGACTCCAAGGAGCATTTCCAGCTCGTCTCGGGCGCCTTCACGCAGGGCCGCGACAGCGGCGGACGCACCTTCGTCGGCGGCCTCTATGCCGAAGGTGCGGTGCATCTGGACGGTCTGCTCGTCACCGTCGGCCTGCGCGCCGATCAATGGGCCTCGACCGGCGGCCACCTGGTCCAGACCACGCTCGCGACCGGCCTGGTGACGGTGAACCAGACGACGCCGTCCAAGAACGGCATCGTGCCGACGGCGCGGCTCGGCCTGCGCCAGGACCTCGGCGACGGACTTTACCTGCGCTCCGCTGCCTATGGCGGCTTTCGCGCGCCGTCGCTCAACGAGCTCTATCGTCCCTTCCGTCTCGGCAACAACATCACCGAGGCCAATCCCGGACTGGTGCCGGAGAAGCTCTACGGCGCCGAGATCGGCTTCGGCCAGCAGGCGGCGAGCTTCTCCTGGGACGCCACCGGCTTCTACAATCAGCTGCATGGCGCCATCACCAACGTCACTGTCGGCCGCGGGCCGCTTACGGTCTCGGGCCTCGGCGTCGTGCCGGCCGGCGGCTTGCTGATCCAGCGCCAGAATGCCGGCAATATCGATGCTTACGGCATCGAGTCCGATGCCCATTGGCAGGCGACCGGCTGGCTCGCGCTGCGCGCGGCGCTCGACTATGTCGATGCCCATGTCCAGGGCGGCATCGCCGCGGCGCAGCTCACCGGCAAGCGCCCCGCCCAAGCGCCGCGCTTCACGCTGACGAGCGGCTTCAGCGCCACCCCGCTGGAGCGCCTGACGCTGAGCGCCGACCTGCGCTACGAGAGTACGCGCTTCGCCGACGACCAGAACACGCTGCCATTGGCGCCCGCCGCCACGATGGACGCGCGAATCGCCTATCGCCTGTGGGGCGGGCTTTCCGCCTATCTCGCGGGCGACAATCTTCTCAATGCGGCCGTCGCGACCACCGAGAGCGCCGATTTTGTAACAAACTACGCGAGCCCGCGCGTTCTGCGCATCGGTGTTTCCTGGACGGAATGACACACGCGCGGCGACCGCGGCCCGCGCTATAGTCGGCGGGCTTCCCTGCAGGGCTCGCCATGACGAAAATCTATCCCGATGCCGCGGCCGCGCTCGACGGCGTCCTGTTCGACGGCATGACGATCATGTCGGGCGGCTTCGGCCTCTGCGGCATCCCGGAAAAACTGATCGCCGCCATCGTGGCGTCGGGCGTCAAGAACCTCACCGTGATCTCCAACAATGCCGGCGTCGACGATTTCGGCCTCGGCCTCCTGCTGCAGACCCGCCAGATCAGGAAGATGATCAGTTCCTACGTCGGCGAGAACGACACCTTCGAGCGGCAATATCTCGCCAAGGAGCTGGAGCTCGAATTCAACCCGCAAGGCACGCTGGCCGAGCGCATCCGCGCCGGCGGCGCCGGCATTCCGGGCTTCTACACCAAGACCGGTGTCGGCACGCTGATCGCCGAAGGCAAGGAGCATAAGGAGTTCGACGGCCAGACCTACATCCTGGAGCGCGGCCTCGTCGCCGACCTCTCCATCGTCAAGGCGTGGAAGGGCGACGCGCAGGGCAATCTCGTTTTCCGCAAGACGGCGCGCAACTTCAATCCGATGATGGCGACCGCCGGCAGGATGACGGTCGCCGAGGTCGAGGCGCTGGTCCCGGTCGGCACGCTGGACGGCGACACCGTCCACACGCCCGGCATCTTCGTGAAGCGGATCATCGCCGGCGCCAACTACGAAAAACGCATCGAAAAGCGTACCGTGCGGGAGAGCGCGTAATGCCCTGGACCCGCGACGATCTCGCCAGGATTGCGGCGCGCGAGCTGCGCGACGGCTTCTACGTCAATCTCGGCATCGGCATCCCGACGCTGGTGGCCAATCACATCCCAGCCGGCATGGACGTGACGCTGCAGTCGGAGAACGGCATGCTCGGCATGGGTCCGTTCCCGTTGGCGAGCGAGGTCGATCCCGATCTCATCAACGCCGGCAAGCAGACCATCACCGAGCTCGATCGCACCTCCTATTTCAACTCCGCGGAAAGCTTCGCGATGATCCGCGGCGGCCATATCGATCTGTCGATCCTGGGCGCGATGGAGGTCTCCGAAACCGGCGACCTCGCCAACTGGATGGTGCCCGGCAAGCTGGTCAAGGGCATGGGCGGCGCCATGGACCTTGTCGCTGGCGTCAAGCGCTGCGTCGTGACCATGGATCACACCGACAAGGCGGGCAATGCGAAGCTGCTCAAGACATGCACTCTGCCGCTGACCGGCAAGGCCTGCGTGCATCGCATCATCACCAATCTGGGCGTCTTCGACGTCGTGCCGGGCGGGCTTGCGATCGTCGAGGCGGCACCGGGCGTGACGCGCGCGGAGATCGTGCAGAAGACGCAGGCGACGCTGGTCTAGCGGCTAGAGCCGCATTCACGTCATTTGAATCGGAATGCGGCTCTAGCTTTTTTGAATTGTCGCGCAATTTTACGAAAAACCGGCCTCCACTTTTCCGAATTGCGCTCTAAGGCCCGCTGACCGTCAGGCCGGCGGCCTCGAGCCGTTCCAATACGCCGCCCTTGCGCAGGAAAAAACCCATCGGGATCGCGGCCACCGTCTTGCCCGGCCGGTTCAGCGCCGCGACGATGGCCGAGACCTCGTCCTGGATGCCGCGCTGGCGGATCGCGAGATAGGATGCGTTCTGCGCCATGCAGGCCTCGAGCCTGGTCTCCGAATAATTCGCCTTGATGCCGCCCAGATCGCCGCGCGCCCAGGCCTCGGCCGCCGCCCTGCCATGCGCGCCCAGCGTGTCGATGTCGCTGAGCGCATATTCCATGCAGGCCCGCTGTGCCGCAGCCGACATCTTCGGCACGTCGTGGATGACGTCCATCGCGGGATAGGTGGCGATGGTGTGCACCGGCACGCTGAGACTCGTCGCCAGCGCCTCGACGCTGTGCTGCGGCTCCTTGTAGGAGAAATCGATCGCTTTCTGGAAATCGGATTCCAGGATCAGGGCTGCGACCGCCGGAAGATACTTGTCATAGCGGTCCGCGTCCTGGCGGGCCCGGCCGCGCGCCGCGATGAAGCGGCCCTTCAGCGGCTCGCTGAGCGTCGCCTCCAGCGTGACCCCGTCCGGCTGCTCCAGCGTGTCCATGTGCCACATATAGAACCACAGGCCCTCGGCGAGGCCGACCGACGCGGTCGGCGGCAGCAGCAGGGCGTTGGCGCCTTTCAACAGCGAGGTGATGCCGCTCTTGTCCCAGGCGAGGTCTCTGGGCAGCGGCGAGACCATGGCCAGGATCCAGACGTCCGAACTGCCGCGCGCGATGTGCCACAACGCCGGGCCCGGCGGATGGGCCGTCACCACGACGGTTTCGATATTCGACCAGTCCTGGATCGGCGCGGCCGGTGCCGCGGCCAGCATCAGCGCCGCGACGGCGATGGCCGGCACCGCTTCGCTCAGCCGCGCGAGCAACGAAGGCATGTCCATCCCATCTTGTCCCAACAGTTCGACGAAAATTGTCGGCGAAACAAAGGCAATTGCACCGCTTCGTTTTCAGCGCCCTGTAACGCCTCGCCGGTTAGAAGAAGGCTAGCACATCTGGCCGGTTTCGGCGGAAGGGGCGCATGCACGTTCTGGTATTGGCCTCCCAAAAGGGCGGTTCGGGAAAGACCACGCTGTCGGGCCACCTGGCTGTCGAGGCCGACAATGCCGGCATCGGTCCCGTCGCCCTGATCGACACCGACCCGCAAGGTTCGCTGTCGCATTGGTGGAACGCGCGCGAGTCCGCCTCGCCGCATTTCGCCAAGGTCGGCTTGCTCGAATTGGGTGCCGCGCTGGCGCAGCTCAAAGCCTCCGGCATCCGCCTCGCCGTCATCGATACGCCGCCGGCGATCACGGCCTCGATTTCGCAGGTCGTCGCCCACGCCGATCTCGTCGCCGTGCCGACGCGGCCGAGCCCGCACGATCTGCGCGCCGTCGGCGCCACTGTCGACATCGCCGAGCGCCACGGCAAGCCCGTGATCTTCATCGTCAACGGCGCCACGCCGCGGGCCCGCATCACCGGCGAGGCCGCCATCGCGCTGTCGCAGCACGGCACGGTGGCGCCGGTGACGCTGCATCACCGCGTCGATTTCGCCGCCAGCATGGTCGACGGCCGCACCGTCGGCGAAGTTCTCGCCAAGTCGCAATCGGCCAAGGAGGTGCGCGACCTGTGGCTCTACATCCAGGATCGCCTGTCGCGCCTGACCGGCGATCCCAAGCTGCTGCCCGACATCCGTCCGGCACATTTCGCCACCGATGCGTTGTCGTCGTTCGGCGACGAACGCTCAGCGCCGGCGCCGGGGCCTGAACACGTCAGCGAGGATTTGCCGCCGCCGCTGCTGCCGGAGCGCCGTTTCGCGCCGGAACGCCGTGCCACCGTGACGCCGTTCGGTGGCGCCGACCGGCGGGCGCATCCGTTCGGCCGCCGCGCCGCCGAGCGTCCGCAATAGGAGAAGCCGTCCGTGAGCACTTCGCGTTTCGCGCCCATCACCTCCAGCCTGTTCGCCCGCAAGGGCGACGCCATGCCGTCGGGCACGGCGCCCAAGCCGTCCCTGTTCTGGACGCGCGAGCCGCCGCCACCGGTGCCGCCCGTCGACAGCGCCCGGCCCGATGCCGCGCCGCCGAGCCCGCCGCAGGCCGGCAAGCCGCATCGCATGATGGTGATGCTGACGCCGGCCGAATTCGAGAAACTCGGCATCGCGGCCGTCAAGAAAGGCGTCACGCGGCACCAGATCGTGCGCAGCGCACTCGACGCCCATCTCGACCGCCTGAAACGTGAATATGGCGGCTGCGGCTGCATGGCCCAGTTTTCCCGATCGGAGGGCGGAGCCTGCCCGGAAGGCTGCGGCGCGGGCTGATTTCCCGCGCGGGGCGCCTGCGCTAAGCTCCCTGCATGGACTACAAAATCCTCGGCCGCACCGGTCTGCGTGTCGGCGTCGCCGGCCTTGGCTGCGGCGGCCATAGCCGGCTCGGCCAGACCTACGGCAATTCGCTGGAGCAGAGTGTGGCCGTGGTCCGCGGCGCCATCGATCTCGGCGTCAACTGGATCGATACCGCCGCGGCTTACGGCACCGAGAAAATCGTCGGCGAAGCGGTGCGCGGCCTGCGCGACAAGGTCTACATCTCGACCAAGACGGCGATCCTGCCCTGGGGCGAGCCCAAGGCCGCGCCCTATACCGGTGCGCAGGTCCTGGAGCAGCTCGAGAAGAATCTCGGCCGCCTCGCTACCGATTACGTCGACCTCTACAACCTGCACAGCATCGTCCTGGCGCAATTGGACTATGTCGCCGCCGAAATCGTGCCGGCGCTGATCAAGGCGCGCGAGCAGGGCAAGATCCGCTTCCTGGGCATCACCGAGCATTTCGGCAGCGACACCGACCACAAGATGCTCGCCGCCGCCGTGCCGACCGGCGTCTGGGACGTCGTCATGGTCGGCTTCAACCTGCTCAATCCGTCGGCGCGCCGCAACGTGCTGCGTCTGACGCAGGCGCATCAGGTCGGTGTGCAGGACATGTTCGCGGTGCGCCGTGCCTTGTCCAATCCCGCGGGCCTGAAGGACGCGCTCGACGCCATCGAACGGGCCGGCCAGCTCGACCGCGCGAAGCTCGATGCCTCCGATCCGCTCGGCTTCCTCAAAGAGGGCAGTGAAGGCATCGTCGACGCCGCCTATCGCTTCTGCCGCCACGAGCCCGGCATCGACATCGTGCTCACCGGCACCGGCAAGCTCGCGCACCTGGCGGAAAACGTCGCCTCGATCGCGCGCGGCCCGCTGCCGGCGAAGACGCTGGCGAGGCTCGAGGAATTGTTCGGACAGGTCGATTCGGTTTCGGGAAATTGAAAAATGTTTGTCATGGCCCGCGACTGCGGGCCACCCAGTTGAAAACCTGCGCAATGTCGACGATTTGGCCGGGATACGATTTCGAATAGAGTGCCGCTGTCACCTGGGTGGCCCGCAGTCGCGGGCCATGACATGCGCGAGGGACTAAGAGATGCACGTCGAAAAGCTCCCACCCATCAGGACCTCGCTCAAACCGTCCAACCATCCCTATCTGGGCGGCGCCTGGACGCCGCTGCATGAGGAGGTCAACGCCACCGGCCTCGACGTCATCGAAGGCAGGATCCCCGCGGACATCGACGGCGTCTATTTGCGCAACACCGAGAACCAGATACACCAGCCGCTCGGCCGCTTCCACCCGTTCGACGGCGACGGCATGATCCACCAGATCGATTTCCACAACGGCGCCGCGACCTACCGCAACCGTTTCGTGCGCACCCGCTGCTTCGCTGCCGAGCAGGAAGCGGGCGGCTCGTTGTGGGGCGGCCTTGCCGACCCGGTGCATCTCGCCAAGCGGCCCGGCTATGGCGCGCATGGCTGGCTCAAAGATTCCTCCAGCACCGACGTCGTCGTCCATGCCGGCAAGGCGCTGTCGACCTTCTATCAATGCGGCGAGGGCTATCGCCTGGATCCCGAGACGCTGGAGCAGAGCGGCGTCGAGCCCTTCGTGCCGATCGACGGCATCAGCGCCCATCCCAAGGTCGACGAGCGCACCGGCGAGCTGATGTTCTTCAACTATTCCAAGCACGCGCCCTACCTGCATTACGGCGAGGTCGACCGGTACAACCGGCTGACCAACTACATCCCGGTCCCGCTTCCCGGCCCGCGCCTGCCGCACGACATGGCGTTCACCGAGCACTACGCGATCCTCAACGACATGCCGGTGTTCTGGGACGCGGAGCTGCTCAAGAAGAACGTTCACGCGGTGCGCGAGCACAAGGGGCTGCCGTCGCGCTTCGCGATTCTGCCGCGCCACGGCAGGACCGAAGACGTGCGCTGGTTCGAGGCGGCGCCGACCTACGTTCTGCACTGGCTCAACGCCTATGAGGACGGCGATGCGGTCGTGCTCGACGGCTATTTCCAGGAGGTGCCGACGCCGGGCCCGAAGAAAGACGCGCCGCCCGGCTATGAGCACATGATGGGCTATCTCGACGAGCACAGCTTCCAGTCCAAATTGCACCGCTGGCGCTTCGACCTGAAGACCGGCAAGACGACGGAAGCCCATCTCGACGACCGCGTCCTCGAATTCGGCATGATCAATGCGCGCTATGCGGGGCGGCCCTATCGCTACGGCTATTCGACGCTGTCGGTGCCGGGCTGGTTCCTGTTCCGCGGCTTCGTCAAGCACGACCTTGCGACCGGCGAGAGCTGGTCCTACGAGCTCGGCGCGGGCCGCTATGGCAGCGAGGCGCCGTTTGCGCCGCGCCTCGGCGCGACTGAGGAGGACGACGGCTATCTCGTCAGCTTCGTCACCGACGAGAATAGCGGCACCTCCGAATGCGTCCTGCTCGACGCCCGCCGCATCCAGGATGGCCCCGTCTGCCGCATCGCCCTGCCGCACAAGCTGTGCAGCGGCACGCATTCGGTGTGGGCCGACCGGAAATTCATTCGCGAGGGCGTGATCTAGGAAGCCACGGCACGAACGCCGGCGTGCGGCGGACATAGTCGTCATAGCCGGGTTTCTTGCGCCGCATGCGGCCCTCGATCGTCGGCATGCCGCTCCAGCGCGTCAGCAGGAAGGTGAGCAGCACGGGGCCGACGATCGACACTGCGCCGGCCAATCCGCTCTCCGCCGCGATCAGCCACAGCCCCCACCATACGCAGCAATCGCCGAAATAGTTGGGATGCCGCGTAAAGCGCCACAGCCCGCGGTCGAGGATGCGCTCGCGGTTGGCCGGATCGGCCTTGAAGCGCACCAGCTGCGCGTCGCCGATGCTCTCGAAAAAAATCCCGAGGGCGGCCAGCGCCGCGCCGGCCCAGCCGAGGGGCCCAACCGCCTCGCCGCCGATCTGGCCGAGCTGCACCGGCAGGGCGACGACGAATTGCAGCGGCCCCTGCAGCGCGAACACCGCTTGCAGCGACCAGCGTGCGAAACCGATGCCGCGTTCGCTCTGCGCCTTGCCCGCCATCGTCTGATAGCGCCGGTCGGGCCCGTTCCTGCGCCAGCGCCACAAGAGATAAAGACCGAGCCTCAGCCCCCAGGCCGTGCACAGCACCAGCAGCAACAGCTTGCGCGGGGAGGGCGCGCCCGTGCCGAAGAAGCTCGCCCAGGCCAGCACCACCATGCCCAGCGCCCACCACGCGTCGACGAAGCTGACGTCGCGCAGGCGCAGCGCGATCCCCCACAGCGCCGCGAAGCACAGCGCCACGATGACGGCGTTCTGCAGCAGCAGGCGTGCGATGGTCATTCTATCCCCCGCCTGTCCCGAAAAGGCACGCCAAGCCTAGCGCAGCCGCCGCGGCAAACGCGAACTTTTCCGTAACGGCAACGCTCCGCGGAAAGGAGATGTTAGGACGCGGCGGCGATACTGACGGCGATTTTGAAGTCCGCCGCAATTCATTCAGGGGCCGCCATGGTGATGCACAGCGCAGTGTCTGCGCCGCCGCTTGCGTCGGAGAAGCGCGCCTACGCTCGCGTGCCGATTGCGCTCGCCGGCAAGGTCTTCCTGCCTGCCACGGGTGTGGAGCAGGACTGCATCGTCACCGACATCTCGCTGGGCGGCGCGACGCTGCAATGCGACCGCGCCCCCGAGATCGGCACCGAGCTGGTTCTCTATCTGCAGGGCTTCGACCGTTTCGCCGGCAGCGTCGTGCGCAGCGACGCCGAGGAATCGGGCATGCGCTTCAACTGCTCGGAAGCCAAGCGCGAGCGCACCGCCGAGAAGATCGTTCTCTACCTCTCCGGCATCCTGCCGCAGAACACCCAGCTGCGCCGCGCCGACCGCGCCGCCGTTCCCGCGCCGCGCCGCTTCACGCGGCCCAGCGGCGAAGTCGTGAGCTTCGAGGTTCGCGACATTTCGCTGACCGGCGCCTCGCTGAAGACGGTGGTCCGGCCGCCGCTCGGCGAGATCGTGATGGTCGGTGCCACCGCCGGCCGCGTCACCCGCCATCTGGATGACGGCATCGCGCTCGAATTCGTCCGCGAAAGCACCTGAGGCGGCTCAGAGCCGGTTGCCCAGTTCGGCCGCGATGCGCGCCGCGATGTCGTCGAACGACACGGCGCCCGTCATCAGCCTGCCGCCGATCGCCACGGCGGGCGTGCCGCGCACGCCGCTGCGCTCGCCGACGGCGAAATCGGCCTGGACCTCGGCGATATAGCGCTTGACGTTGGCGTTGAAGTTCTTCGCCAGCGCGGTGGCCTCGATGCCGGGCACCGTCACGGTCAGCCGCTCGACGCTGATCTCGTCGCCGAAGCCGCCATTCTCGCCGTCCTGGGCGTTGAACATCGCGGTCGTCCAGGCGTAATAGGCCCGGGGAAACGCATGCCACACCGCCCGCCCGACGACCGCCGCCGTCAGCGAATCCTTGCCCAGGAACGAGAAATCGCGGAACACCAACCGGAGCTGTCCGCTGCGGACATAGGCGTCGTTCAGCTTGGGGATCGTCTGCTGCCACAGGATCTTGCAATAGGGGCATTGGAAGTCGAACCACACGGTCATCGCGACCGGCGCGTCGCGCCTGCCGATGAACGGCTCGTCGGCGGCAGGCGCGGTCGCCGTTGCGCGCGCTGCGATCGACGGCGTCAGGACGGCCGCCACGCCTGCCGTCAGAAGATGCCTGCGATCAAGCATGCTGTCAGCCTTGGCGCGGCCGTGGGGCCGCGAATCCGAACGGCACCACCGTGTTGCCGCTGTCATGTCCGATGTCGGCACGCCCGAGATAGGCGATGCCGGATCTGTCGCACCAATGGCGCACGATCTCTTCCGGCGTTTGTCCGAAATCCGGATCGTTGGCGGGTACGTCGCTGCAGCGCCCCAGCCGGACGCCGGCGACGCTGCGAAGGCCCGCGTTCGACGTGACATGAAACATCAGCCGGTCGATGGCGTAGAGATGCTCGGAGACCTCCTCCAGCATCAGCACATGGCCGCCGAGATCCGGCATCAGCGGCGTGCCGATCAGCTTGCTCAGGATCGTCAGGTTGAAGGCGGCGGTCGGTTGCCGGCCGTCGATGGACGGCTCCAGCGCCGCCGGATCGCGGTCCACAAAATAAGCGAGCGACCGCCGCACGGCTGCGTCGCCGCCGTCGCGCCGGATGTCGTGCGGGATCGGGCCATGGGCCGCGCTGTAGCCATGCTTGTAGAGCCCCGCCAGCAGGAAGCCGCCGTCGCTATAGCCGAGATAGGTCTTGACCCGCGCCGCCGGGGTCAGTCCCGCCAGCACCGCCTCGGCGATGCGGCCGGAGCCATAGCCGCCGCGGGCGAACCACAGCGCCGCAAAGCCGTCGTCATTGGCGAAGTCCAGGAACGCCGCCGTCCGCACCGCATCGTCGCCGGCGAAGTGCCCAGCACTGAGGAAACATTGCGGATGAAAGACGAGCTCCGCCCGGCCGCCGAATTCCGCCTGCGCCAGCGCCGTCACCCGCTCGGCCGTCGCCGGTTCGAGACGCGCCGCGGGTGCGACGACGCCGATCCTGATTTTTGCCAATTCCCTCAAGCCCTTCGCTTGTCACGGCGTGGTCCCGCTTATAGCGTCCGGCGATGGCGGCGGACAGGTCCTATTTTTTTTGCGGCATCGGCGGCAGCGGCATGCTGCCTTTGGCGCTGATCCTCAAGTCGCGCGGCGCCGCCGTCAGCGGCTCGGACCGCGCCCGGGACCAGGGCCGCCTCGCCGGGAAATTCGACTTCCTCCGCGCCCGCGGCATCGCGCTGTTCCCGCAGGACGGCAGCGGCGTGACGAGCGCCGCCACGACCGTCGTCACCTCCGCCGCGGTCGAAGGCACGATCCCCGACGTGCAGGCCGCGCACCGCATCGGCGCCCGCCTGATGCTGCGCGCCGAACTGTTGTCGCAGCTGTTCAACGAGGCGCCCAACGCCATCGGCGTCGCCGGCACCTCCGGCAAATCCACCGTCACCGGCATGATCGGCTGGATCCTCAGCGCCACCGGGCGCGATCCGACCGTCATGAACGGCGCCGTGATGAAGAATTTCGCCGGCCCCGACGCCCCCTTCGCCAGTGCCCTGGTCGGTGCCGGCGATCTCTTCGTCAGCGAGGTCGACGAGAGCGACGGCTCGATCGCGCAATACAGCCCGCGCGTCGCGGTGCTCAACAATATCGCACTCGATCACAAATCGATGGACGAATTGCGCGCCCTGTTCCGCGCCTTCGTCGCCAAGTCGGACATCGCGGTGATCAATCTCGACAATGAGGAGAGCGCCGCGCTGGCCGCGGGCCTGCCGCCTTCGCGCGTGCTGAGCTACAGCCTCGCCAATCCCAAGGCGCATCTGCTGGCGAGCGACATCGTGCCCTTGCCGGACGGCATCGCCTTCACGGTCAGCGAGCGCAACGCCGCGGCGCCGGTCCCGATCCGCCTGCGCGTGCCCGGCCGCCACAACGTATCCAACGCGCTCGCCGCGCTCGGCGCCGCGCGCGCCGCCGGCGTGCCGCTGGCGGAGGCCGCCGAGGCGCTCGGCCGCTTCGCCGGCATCAAGCGCCGCCTCGACGTCGTCGGCAGCGCCAACGGCGTCACCGTGATCGACGATTTCGCGCACAACCCGGACAAGATCGCCGCCACGCTCGCTACTTTGCACGACTTCCCGGGTCGCCTGCTGGTCATGTTCCAGCCGCATGGCTTCGGTCCGCTCAAGCTGATGAGGGACCAGTTCATCGACTGTTTCGCGCGCTGTTTAGGCGCGGACGACGTCCTGCTGATGCCCGAGCCGGTCTATTTCGGTGGCACCGTCGACCGCAGCGTCTCGTCGATTGACATCGTAAGCGGCGTTGAAGCCTCCGGCCGCCATGCTTACGTCCTTGTCGACCGGGCGGCGTGCGGGGACAAGCTTGTCGCATCCGCCAAGGCCGGCGACCGCATCATAATCATGGGCGCGCGCGACGACACGCTGTCGGAGTTCGCGGCCGGGATCCTGGCGCGATTGGCGGGGTGACAACCGATGAGGGGCGAATGAGCAGCACAGGGCCGGCGTCGCAGGCTTTGCCGCGCCAACACTCTCTCGCCACGCTGCTGGTCTTTTCGCTCGCCGTCATGCCCACGGCGGCAATCGGCGTCGTGCTGTTCGTCTACCTGCCGCCCTATCTCGCGGGTCATCTCGGCGTTTCGCTGGCAACCATCGGCCTCGTCTGGATGTCGGTGCGGCTGATCGACATCTTCGTCGATCCGGTGCTGGGTTTCGTGATGGACCGCACCGATACGCGGTTTGGCCGCTACCGTGCCTGGCTGGCCGGCGGCGTGCCGATCTTCATGATCGCCTCCTACATGCTGTTTCTGGCGCCGAAGGGAATCGGCGGCGTCTATCTGTTCTTCTGGCTGTTCGTGCTTTACCTCGGCAACTCGATCCTCTCGCTGGCCCAGTCGGCGTGGAGCGCCACGCTGGCGACGGCCTACAACGAGCGCAGCCGCGTCTTCGGCATCTCGACCGCCGTCGGCGTGCTCGCGGCGGTCTTGACGCTGTTCATTCCGGTGTTCGCGCCGCTCGCCGGGATGACCAGCGATCAGGGCGTCCAGGCGATGGGCCTGACGATCGTCGCGCTGGCGCCGGTCGGCGTCTGGCTGGCGGTCTGGCGCACGCCCGAGCGCGTCAACAAGGCGACGGTGCATCGCTTCGTCGCCCGCGACTATTGGGAGATCGTCTCCAAGCCGGAAGTCATACGCCTGTTCCTGGCCCAGATCGCGCTCACCCTCGGCCCGGGTTGGATGAGCGCGATGTACATCTTCTATTTCCACGACGCGCGCGGTTATACCCAGCAGCAATCGACCATCCTGCTGCTGGTCTACATCCTGATCGGCGTTGCCGGCGCGCCGCTCACCGCGCGCCTCGCCACCCGCATCGGCAAGCACCGCACGCTGATGATCACGACGCTGGCCTTCTCGCTGGCGCTGCTCTCGATCCCGCTGGTGCCGTGGGGCAATGTCTGGGCCGCCGTGCCGGTGATGGCGTGGTGCGGCTTCATGGCGGCCGGCTTCGGCCTGACGATCAACGCGATGATGGCCGATGTCGGCGACGAGATCCGCCTGCACCAGGGAAAGGAGCGCATCAGCCTGCTTTATTCGGTCCTGTCCTTCGCCGGCAAGCTGACCGCCGGTTTCGCCATCGGCCTGACGTTCCCGCTGCTGGCGTTCTTCGGCTACAAGGCCGGCGAGGGCGCGCACAACACGCCGGCCGCGATCCACGCGCTGGAATGGATTTTCATCACCGGCCCCATCGTCTTCGTCATGATGGGCGGCATCTGCGTCTGGGGCTGGCGGCTCGATGCCGCGCGCCACGCCGGCATCCGCGCCCAGCTCGACGCCCGTGATGCGCTTGCCGACGAAGCGCCGATCCTCGCCAGCGTCAGCGCCACGCCGCCGCACATCGTGCTGGCGGCAGGGACCGAAGCGAACTGATCAGGGATGCGCGTTGTTCGCCGCTTTCGCCGCGTCGTTCTCCGGCTCGGCGTTGAGGCCCGACTGCGTGATCACCACCTTATAGACCGCGGCGTCGGCCAGCGGCATGTAGTTGGCCGAGCCGAAGCGCCGCTCCTCGGTATAGAAATGCGCCAGCAGCCAGGGCAGCCAGCTGTCGGGAACGTATTTGTCGACCACCGGCGTGCCCTTGAGGTCGCAGGAGGTGATCAGCTTGCCGTTGCCGCGTTCGGCGGTGAAATATTTGTTGGAGATCTGATCCAGCGTGTAGGTCGCGTCCAGCCCCAGCACGTTGGCCCAGGCTTTCCACTTCTGCACCCGCCCGCCGATCAGCCACTCGTCGCCCTGCAGCGTGCAGCTCTGCACCGGGATGTCGCCGTCCAGCCGCTTGACGCTGACGAGGTATGTGCTCTGCGCCGGATCGAGTGCCTTGACGCTGACTTCGGCGACCGGGCCCTCATGCGTCAGGCGCGAGAACAATTGCGTGTTCAGCACCACCAGGCTGATTGCCAGGCCGATGGCTCCGGCCGTCGTGCCGCCGACGACATGGCGGCCGCCGCGCGCGACGTGGCCGCGGACCAGGTGCCCGGCGCCCGAGATCATGAACAAGGCCCCGAACACGGCCACCGCCGCCGGCGCAATCCACCAGAAAATTCCCACGCAAGGCCTCCGCTGACACAGGCAGCCGCACTCTAGCGGTTTTTTGTGGCAGAATCCCGGCGCGTGAAGAGGATGGTTTCCATGCCAAAGGTCGCCTTGGTTACCGGCGCCGGCAGCGGCATCGGCCGCGCCGTGGCGCTGGCCTTCGCCGCCGAGGGCTATGCCGTCGTCCTCGCCGGACGCCGCGCCGAGGCGCTGGCTGAGACCGCTGCGCTGGCGCCGGGAAGGCCGCTGCTGGCGGTGCCGACCGACGTCGGCGATGCCGCGTCCGTCGCCGCCCTTTTCGCCTGCGTCAAAGCGGAGTTCCGCCGCCTCGACGTGCTGTTCAACAACGCCGGCACCGGCGCGCCGCCCGTGCCAATGGAAGATCTGACGCCGGCGCAATGGCAGGCGGTGGTCGACACCAACCTGACCGGCCCGTTCCTCTGCACCCAGGGCGCGCTGCGCCTGATGAAGTCCCAGGACCCGCGGGGCGGCCGCATCATCAACAACGGCTCGATCTCGGCGCATGCGCCGCGGCCGAACTCGGCGCCCTATACCGCCACCAAGCACGCCATCACCGGCCTCACCAAATCCACCGCGCTCGACGGCCGCGCCTTCGATATCGCCTGCGGCCAGATCGACATCGGCAACGCCGAGACGCCGATGACGGCGCGCATGAAAGGCGGCGTGCCGCAGCCCAACGGCACGGTGCTGCCCGAACCGACCATGGACGTCGAGGCCGTGGTGCGCGGCGTGCTCTACATGGCGAGCCTGCCGCTTGACGCCAACGTCTTGTCGCTGACGGTGATGGCGACCAAGATGCCGTTCGTCGGCCGCGGCTGAACCGGAGAGTTCCATGGACCCGCAGCCGCCGAATTTTCCGCCGCTGGTGAACTGGCGCGGCTATGGCGTGTACGGCGCCGCCGCGATGATCCTGGGCGCGGTCGTCGCGATCTGGCTGTTCGCCGGCGCGGAACTGTTCCGCTTGCGCCACGGTTTCGGATCGTCGCCGGTTGCGACCGGCGCCATCGCGGTCGCCGTTGTCGTGATTTTGCTGGCCGCCTATGCCGCGGGCGAGCACCGGCATGCGCGGGGCGAACGCAACGCCTACGAAGCGCGGGCCTCGGCGGCGTGGTATGCGCTGCTCGTGCCGGCTTCGCTGCTGCTCGTGGCATCCGCCATTTGGGAATTCCCCATACCCTATCCGTCCCCGGATCAAGCCATCAGCGGCAAGGTCTTGTTCTTCTCCGTCGAAAGCCCGACTTCGCGCGGGATGATCCTTTCCATTGCCGTGCGGGGCGGCGCGCAGACCTATCGCTACGAATGCTCGTACGGCCGCAGGACCGGCTGGTGCGCGGCCTACGCTGCGATCCGCCGGGCGGCGGTCTTGCCGCCGCCGCGCGAGGCGACTTTGATCCCGCTCGGCCGCGACCTGGCGATGCTGCGGGCCGATGGGCAGACTATCGTCGACTGGGCGGTCGAGCGGCGCCGTCGCCTCACCCTGGCGCTCGTCATGTTCTTGTTCGGGAGCGTCGGACTGGCCACCGGCATCTGGGGCACGACCGTCTATGCCGCATGGTCGCGCGAACTCGCCCGGCAACAATCGCCGTCAGCCGCGTAGCAGGGCCCGGAACGCGCGATCCCGCTTCACGGCCGCTTCGCGCCGCATCGCGCCGTTTCGCGTGCGATGGCGCTCGGCATAGACCAGCGTCCAGATTCCGCCGCGGGTGAATTTCGCGCCGGCGCCGCCATTGTGCTGTGCGAGGCGTCGCTCCAGGTCGAGCGTCCAGCCGACATAGGTCCGCGTCGGTTTCTGCTGGCTCAGGAGGACGTAGACGAACGCGACCATTCAGGCGGCGAGCGCGAGATCGCCGCCGCGCCACAGGGCCGTCAGCGCCGCCTCCACCGCGCGCGCCTCGGTCATCCGGCACAGGCGCGACTTCGCCGCGCGCCGCGCCGCCGGCGAAGCGGGCAGCGGCGCGGTCTCGATGTACCAGCCCAGATGCTTGCGGAAGATCTTGAGGCCAAGGGCGTCGCCGTAGAAGGCGAGCGAGTCGCGCAGATGCTCGAGCGCGATGGCGAGCCGCGCTTCCAGCTCCGGCTCGACGGCCTCGCCGCCCTCCCGCAGCGCGCGTTCGAGCGCCGCCGCGATCCATGGCCGGCCATAGGCGCCGCGGCCGATCATGAGCGCGTCGGCGCGCGACTGCGCCAGCGCCGCGCGCGCGCTGGTCGCGTCCACGATGTCGCCGTTGACGATCACCGGCACGCGCACCGCCGACTTGACGTCGCAAACGGCACGCCAGTCCACCGTGCCGCCGTAGAATTGCTGCCGCGTGCGGCCATGCACCGTGATCGCAGCGACGCCCAGCGCCGCGGCCCGTGCCGCCAGTTCGGGCGCATTGCGCGAAGCATCGTCCCAGCCCAGCCGTATCTTCAACGTCACCGGCCGCGACGTCGCGTTCACCGTCGCCGCGATCAGCCGCTCGGCGAGATCGAGGTCGCGCATCAGCGCCGAGCCCGACAACCCGCCCGTCACTTCCTTGGCCGGGCAACCCATGTTGATGTCGATGATGTCGGCGCCGGCCGCTTCGGCCATCCGCGCGCCCTGCGCCAGCCATTGCGCGCGCCGTCCCACCAGCTGGATCACGGTCAGCGGTAGGCCGTCGCCGACGGCGGCGCGGCGCACCACGTCGGGCCGGCCGGCCGCGAGCAGCTCGCACGCCACCATCTCGGTCGCGACATAGGGCGCGCCCAGCCGCGAGGCGGCGCGGCGGAACGGCAGGTCCGAGACGCCGGTCATCGGCGCCGTCAGAACGCGGCCCGCAATGCTTACGCCGCCGATGGAAAATCCGCTGTCCATCCTATTGGTCGGGTGCGTGCACGGAGATCAGCTGCATGTTGAAGACCAGCGTCTGGTTCGGCGGAATGTCGGCGCCCGCGCCCTCGGCGCCATAGCCGAGATCGGCCGGGATCACCAGCTGCCACTCGTCGCCCGCATGCATCAGCTTGAGCGCCTCGACCCAGCCGGGGATCAGCCCGCCCGCCGGAAAGCTCGCGGTCTGGCCGTGCTGCGTGCGGTCGAAGACGTGGCCGTCGATGGTCCAGCCCTTGTAGGTCACAGTGACGATGTCGGTCGGGGCGGTGACGCCCTTGCCGTGGCCGGAATTGATGATGCGGTATTGCAGGCCGCTGGCCGTCGTCACCACGTCTTTGCGCGCGCCGTTGTCGGCGAGGAATTTCTGGTTGGATTCCGGCGTCAGGTCGTAGGTCGGCGCGCCGGCCTTGTCGCCGCAGCCGGCAAGCGCAAAGGCGCCGAAAAGGATCGCGGCCATCGCCGTCGGAATTCGCATGAAGATCGTCCGTTCGCTGAAACGCGGCGGACCATATCAGAAAATGCGGCCCGTCACCTGCGGCGCCCAGGGCAATATTCTTCAGCGCGTCTTGCCTTCCAGGCCATAGGCGATCAGCCCGATCCATTCGTGCAGGGCGCGGTCGACGGTCATCAGGCCTTCGGAGGCATAGGCCAGCGGCCGCCGCCGCCAGTCGCGCGTCGTCTCGTAGTCGGACGGCCATGGCAGCATGGTCCAGCCGAGCCGCCGGGCGATCGCCATGGACCGCGGCATGTGCATCGCCGAGGTGACGAGCAGCCAGGTTTCACCGGGCTTCGGCCGCGCCAGCGCCATCGAGAATCGCAGATTCTCCCAGGTGTCGCGCGATGCGTCTTCATAGATCACGCGCTGCGGCGCGATTCCCAATATGGCGAAGGTACCGAGGATGGCTTCGCGCTCCCGCTGGCGTGCCGGCGCGTTGCCGCCCGAGGTGCCGCTGAAGATCAGGCGGGCATTGGGATAGCGGCGGGCGAGTTCGGCGCCGGCGACCATCCTGAGGATGCTGCCGTCGTCGCTGACGGCGCCGCGCTGGGCGAACAGCAGCGCATGTGTGCCGCCGCTGAGCACGACGATGCCGTCGACATGCGCCGGCGGGGCAGGGCGCGAAAAGGCATTCTCCAGCGGCCGCGCCAGCATCGCGTCGATGGGAAGAAAAGCGAGCGCCGCCAGGAAGAGGGCGGTCGCCACGACCAGACCTCTTCCCAGCTTCCGCTTGCCGTTGTGCTCGGCGACCAGCGCGGCGACGAGCAGGACGATCGCGATACCGACCGGATCGAACAGATAGCGCGTCAGGAGCGCGTACAGCACCGCCGTGCCTTCAGATCAGGTCGCCGCCCGCCGCCGACGCGGTCGTGCCGTATTTCTGATAGGCCTTGATGACGTTGCGCCCGGTGGTCCAGCGGTGCACCTCGTCGGGCCCATCGACCAGGCGCTGCGAGCGGATATGGGTGTACCAGGCCGCCAGCGGCGTATCCATCGAATAGCCCAGCGCGCCGTGCAGCTGGATCGCGGTGTCCACCACCTTGTGCACCATGTGGGCGAGGAACACCTTGGCGATGCCGTTCTCCTGGCGCAGGTCCAGGCCCTTCTCCGCTTTGTAGGCGATGTGCATCAGCATCAGCCGCGCGATGTAGAGCTCGCTGGCGCAGTCGGCGAGCATGAACTGCACGCCCTGGCGCTCGTGCAGAGGCTTGCCGAAGGTCGAGCGCTTGGTGACGTGCGCGGTGGCGAGGTCGAGCGCGCGTTGCGCCATCGCGACATTGTGCATGCCGTGCCGCAGCCGGCCGTAAGCCAGGCGGTGCTGGCCCATGTTGAAGCCGTTGCCTTCGCCGCCCAGGAGGTTGTCCGCCGGCACTTCGAGATCGGTGATCTCGATCTCCGAATGGCCGCCGCCCAGGATGTGGCTCAGCGGGCCCTCCGCCGCCATCGTCTTGATGTCGCGCTTGATCTTGTAGCCGGGGTTCGGCAACTCGACGATGAAGGTCGAGAATTGCTGGTGCCGCGGCGCCTCGGGGTTGGTCTTGGCCATCACCAGTGCGATGTCGGCGACGCTGGCGGCGGACGAGAACCATTTCTCGCCGTTCAGGATATAGGCGTCGTTGCCCTTCTTCACCGCGCGCGTCTGCATGCCGGTGGCATCGGCGCCCGCCGCCTTCTCGGTCATCGAGTAGCAGATGCGCTTCTCGCCGTTGAGCAGCGGCTTGAGGAATTTCTCCTTCTGGTAATCGGTGCCGTGCGCCAGGAGTGTCATCATCGTGGCGTCGTCGGGCCCTTGCGTGTTCATCGACAGGGCGCCGAGATAGCTCTCGCCGAGTTCCATCTGCACCAGCGCGTTGGCCAGCGGGCCGAGCCCCATGCCGCCATATTCCTTTGGAATGAACGGACACCACAGGCCCTGGGCCCGCGCCTTGGCGCGCAACTCGGCGAGCAGCGGCTTGTACGCGGCGCCCCCCAGCAATTTTTCCTGCGCCGGAATGCATTCGTCATGCACCCATTTGCGCACTTTCTCGCGGATCGCCTTGGCTTCCGGCGGAATCTCGAAGTCGATGGCCATGTCTGTTTCCTCTTCGGGGATGTCGTTGGGGGCGGACTGTAGGGCCAAGAGCCGGTCCGCCGCCATTGCCGCGAGCCGCCGTGCTTGACGCTGCGGCAAAGGCCGTCCCGAATTGCTGCTGTGCACACAGACCGCGCGGTTGCGGAGCACCGCCGGCCCTGCGTAGCATTGCCCATCGATGCGGCCACGAAGAGCCGCCGGCAAGGGAGGAAAAGCCATGCAGACCGCCGCGACCGGCAAAAAACCCAGCTATCTGGGATTGCTCAACGCCATCTCGCTCGCCGAAACCCATGCCGGCGTCTATCTGCGCGCCTGGGCCGACGCGACCTGCGACGAGGAGCTCGCCTGCACGTTGCGCCTGGTTGCGGCGCGCGAGACCAGCCACGGCCAGCTCTTCTGCCGCATGCTGGGCGAACTCGGCTACGAACTGCGCCAGAAGGCCGATCCCGGCGCCGCCGAGCGCATCGCCAGATGCGCCAATCCCAAGATCGGCGATTTGGAGAAGATCGGCCGTGAGCGCGAGGAAAAGGACACGTTCGGCGAGATCGAAAAAGCCATGGCCGACGGCGTCTACGACCCGGTCACCTGCAACATGTTGTCCTGGTACATCTGCGAGGAGCGCGATTCCGGCGCCAGGCTGCGCGCCGCCTACGCCAAGGTCCGTGCCAGGGCGAACGGCGCGGCCAAGGCGAACGGCAACGGCGCGGCGCGGGCGATGCGCAACGACAACGACATGGCACATGGGCCCAGCGACGACGCCAAGGCGATCATGGCCTGCATGACCGAAGGTTTCGCGCGGTTGGAGAAGACGCTGCAAAAGGTCGCGGCGCGCGCCTGACGCCGAGATTCAGCCGATCGCCTTCAACGGCGGGTCCTCATCCTACGTCGCCGCCGCCTGTTGCGCCTGCAGGGCGGCCATCGCCGCCGCCGCCTGCTCGATCTCGTCCTTGTAGACCTGCGGCTTCACCACCGTACGATCCAGGAAATACGCCGCTTCCGCGGCCACCTGTTTGCGCATCGACGGCAGGCGCGCGAAGCCATGGCCGTGGCCGTGATAAAGATGCATGTCCACCGGCGCGCGCGCCGCGCGCAGCGCGTCGAACATCACCTGGCTCTGGCTGTGATGCACGACGCGGTCTTGCGTGCCGTGCAGCAGCAGCGTCGGCGGGAAATGCGCGCTGACATGGCTCATCGGCGCCGCCAGATGCCCATCCGCGTCGCTGCCGCCTTCGCCCATCAGCGCAGCCAGCGGCGAGGTGTGCTTGCCGCTGGGCGCGCCGGCATGAAAACCCGTTGGCGCATGCACCGCGACCACCGCCGCGACCTTCGACGACACACCCCTTGGTCCGGCATCGCCTTCCAGCCTGGGATCGTCCGGCGTGCCGGCCGCGAGCAGCACCAGATGGGCGCCGGCAGAGGAGCCCCACAGCACGATGCGCTCCGGATCGATGCCAAGTTCGCCGGCATGGGCCCGCGTCCAGCGGATCGCGGCCTTCACATCGTGGATGTGCGCCGGCCACACCGCGCCCTTCGGTGAGTTCAGCCGGTACTGGGACGAGATACAGGTGAAACCGTGAGCGGCCATCTCCTGCGCCATCGGCGCCATCATCTCGCGCGCGCCCATGCGCCAGCCGCCGCCATGGACGAACAGGATCGCGATGCCGTTGGCGGCGCCTTTCGCCGCGACGATGTCGAGTTTGAGCTCCGTCCCGCCCGCCTCTGCGAAGACGACGTCCCTCCTGCTCTCCATGACGTCCCCGCTGCATGTTTTGCCTATTCTAGCCTCAGCCCGCCGCGCCTCCACAACTGACAACTTGTCATTTCTGGAAAAGCCTGATAGGCCGGGCTCATCCGAACGGGTGGATCCGATGGCGTTTGAGCATTTCGACGTGATGATCGTGGGTGCCGGTCTCTCCGGCATCGGCGCCGCCCATCACCTGCAGGCCAATTGCCCGAAGAAGAGCTACGTCATCCTCGAGGGCCGCGACGCCATCGGCGGCACCTGGGACCTGTTCCGCTACCCGGGCATCCGCTCGGATTCCGACATGTACACGCTGGGCTATTCCTTCCGCCCCTGGCGCGAGGCCAAAGCGATCGCCGACGGCCCTTCGATCCGCAAATATGTCCGCGACACCGCCTCCGAGTCCGGCATCGACAAGCAGATCCGCTTTCGCCATCAGGTCAGGCGCGCCGCCTGGTCGTCCGCCGACGCCCGCTGGACGGTCGAGGCCGAATGCGGTCCTGGCAGAGAGATCGTCCGCTTCACCTGCGGCTTTCTCTTCATGTGCAGCGGCTACTACGACTATGCCGGCGGTTACACGCCGCAATTCGCGGGCGCGGAAAGCTTCGCGGGCAAGATCGTGCATCCGCAATTCTGGCCCGAAGGCCTCGACTACAAGGACAAGAAGGTCGTGGTGATCGGCAGCGGCGCCACCGCCGTGACGCTGGTGCCCGAGATGGCCAAGGACGCCGCCCACGTCACCATGCTGCAACGCTCGCCGACCTATGTCGTCTCGCGCCCGGCCGAGGACGCCCAGGCCAACTGGCTGCGCAAGCATCTGCCGATCAAGCTCGCCTATGCCCTGACGCGCTGGCGCAACGTGACGTTCGGCATGCTGTTCTTCAACCTGGCGCGCAAGCGTCCCGAGCAGACCAAGCAGAACCTGATCGCCATGGTGAAGAAGGAGCTCGGCCCCGACTACGACGTCGCCACCCATTTCACGCCGCGCTACAATCCCTGGGACCAGCGCCTTTGCCTGGTGCCGGACAGCGATCTTTTCCAATCGCTCAAGGACGGCAAGTCCTCCGTCGTCACCGACACGATAGACCGCTTCACGCCGGGCGGCATCAAGCTCGCGTCGGGCCGCGAGCTTGATGCCGACATCATCGTCACCGCCACCGGCCTCAAGCTGCAGCTGCTCAGCGGCCTGGCGGTCAGCGTCGACGGTGTCGCCAAGGACCTCTCCAAGGCGATTAGCTACAAGGGCATGATGTACAGCGGCATACCCAATCTCGCCTCGTCGTTCGGCTACACCAACGCGTCGTGGACGCTGAAATGCGATCTGACCTGCGAATATGTCTGTCGCCTGCTCAACTACATGACGCGGCACGGCTACGCCCAGGCGACGCCGCAAAAGCAGGGCGACATTCCCGAAGCGCCGTGGCTGGATTTTTCCTCCGGCTACGTCCAGCGCGCCCTCGACGTGCTGCCCAAGCAGGGCACGAAGAAGCCCTGGAAACTCTACCAGAACTACGCCCTCGATCTTCTGACGCTGCGCTATGGCGCGCTCAACGACGGGACGCTGAAATTCTCGGCCCCGCCCAAGGCTGTGGCGGCACAAGACCCGGCGCCAGGCCTCGCGGCCTGAATCCCGCCCGCCTGTAAACAATGACGATTCCGGCCTGACTGCCATGGCCGACAATCTCGAGCGCGTCGCCGCCAACACGCATCTTCGACGCCATCGCCGATCCCGCCTGCCGCCAGGCCTTCCACACGCCGCGACCGGCAACCGCCCGCCGGCAATGCCGCGGCTTGCACGGCGCTGGCGCGCCGCTGACGCAGCACTCCCGTCCGGAGCGATGAACTCAGGATGAACTGAGGGTTCAGGGCGAGTTCAATCCCGTCCCGCACTATGGCTGTGTCCAATCGCAGTCGCTTGTTGGACGTCGAAACAACCAAAGGGAGTGCAAGATGAATATTCGAAAGTCCTTGCTCGCATTGGCGATCGGAACGCTGGTCGCCGGCGGCGTCGCGGGTTCGGCCTCGGCCGAGACCGCCTGGCAGCAAAATCATCCCAGGCGCGAAGAGGTCAACAACCGGCTGGTCAATCTCGACCGCCGCATCCATCAGGAGCGCCGCGACGGCGAGCTGACGTTCGGCCAGGCGCGCTATCTGCGCCATGAAGATCGCGCGATCCGCGGCCAGGAGCGTTTCGCCGCCCGCTTCGACCGCGGGCACATCACGCGGGCCGAGCAGCGTGCGCTCAACCAGGAAGAAAACGGCCTCAGCCGGCAGGTCGGACGCTGACCGCCATCCCGGCGCCGCGCATGGCGGCGCCGGGCCGGACGGCAGCAAGCCGCCGGGCAGTTTCGCGTGCAAGTGCCAACGGACCAAATCACTTCCCGCCGCCTTGGGCGCGCGGAACCAGAGGGAGGATTTCATGTCATTCATAACCGCAACGCGCGGCACGCTGCTGGCCGCAACGCTTGTCGCCTTGTCCGCCGCGGCGGCGCCGGCCTTTGCCGATCCCGCGGATTTTTTCGGCGACTGGAAGAATGTCGATCCGGACACCAACGGGTTGACGCACGTCATCGTGATGCCGACGCCGTTCGGTCCAAAGGTGCGCGCCTTCGGTGCCTGCCATCCCAGCGATTGCGACTGGGGCACGGTCCACGGCCAGTTCTTCGGCGGCGACACGCTGGCGGCGAACTTCCACTCCGGATTTTCGCTCAGCCACCTGACGCTGCATCTGGGCTGGCATCATAAGCTGGACTTCCAGCTTCACACGCATTTCACCGACGGCTCCGGCCGGCCCGACTACGATCTCAGCGGTGCGTTGCGCATGCCGGGCGGCTTTGGCGGCGGCGGCTTTGGTGGCGGCTTCGGCGGCGGCGGTCCTTCGCTCGGCGCCGAAGACTGCATCGGCTTCGATCCGGCGGCGGTGAGCGCCAGCTATGTCGGCGGCGACTGGAAGGTCGTGCAAGGCGCAATGTGGATGCTCGATTACGGCTCCGATGCGGCGGCGGCGCACCACGCCGCGTTCGTCATCAAGCACTATCATTTCGACCAGCAGTGCTTCGTGCGGCGGCCCAATGCCGCGATGATGTACTGGAAGAGCGGCAATACCGTGCCGAGCGGCAACACGGCGGGGCAGGATTGCATCGGGCTCGATCCGGCCATGGCGCATGCCCAGTATACCGGCGGCGCCTGGAAAGTCGTCGACAACGGCAACTGGTTGCTGGACTACGGCGCCGACCACGCCGCGGCCGAGCATGCCGCCGCCGTCATCCGGATCTACAACCTCAATCGCCAATGCTTCATCGAGCGGCCGAATGCGTCGATGCAATACTGGCTGGCGCAATAACGCCCATGCCATCACGGCGGCGGCTCCGAGCCATCGGGGCCGCCGTTCGTTTTTGCGCCTCCGTCTAGTTGCCGTCGTAATCGTCGTCGTCGTCCGCCGGATATTCGCGGCGTGGCGCGGCCGGCCTCGCAGCGATCGGCGCCAGCCCAGCCTGGTCCGGCGCAGGCTCCGGTTTCAGCAGCCAGTCGAGATCGCCGGCGGCGCCCGGCCGGCGCCGCGCGCCGGTGCGCAGGATGCTGGCGATATCGAGGACATAGTCCGTGGTCTCCGGCGGAACGTCCTCTCCCAATCGCACATGTCCGTCGAGCGCCGCCGGACCGTCGTTATAGGCGGCGAACAGCGCGGGATAGCCGTAATGCCGATACAGCAGGGACAGAACTGCCGTGCCCGCCAGGATATTGTCGTGCGGATCGTAAGGATTGGTGCCGAGGCCGTATTGCAGCTGCATCGTGCGCCAGGTCTCGGGCATGATCTGCATCAGGCCCATGGCGCCGGCACTGGACGTCATCGGCAGCATCTCGCCCAGCATGGTGCGCCCGCCGCTCTCGACCGTCATCACGGCCCGGATCCACGGCTCGGGAACGGCAAAGCGGCGCGACGCTTCCGCGATCAGCGGATTCCAGCGCGCCACGAGGTCGTGGGCGTTCATCGCCGCTTCCTGGGCGAAGATCGAAGGCGGGGCGGCCTGCGCGGCATCTGCACCAAGCGCCGGCGACACATAGCTCATCGGCAGGGCCAGCAATGCCAGTCCGATGAGACGGCGCAAGCCGCGGCGCGGCGCGCGCTTGCCAGGCGCATGCCGGGCAGAAGGCGACAGCATCACAGCAAAGGATTGCCGGCCGCGGCGCATGACCGAAGCCTAATGGTGCGGACGCGCCGCGGCGGGCGGATAGGCCGGAAAGGGAGACTGCTGCATGGGTGTGGCCGACAAGGCTTGCGTGGGCGCGGCGTCCGGCGGCGGCGGCTGTGCCGGCGCGCACACCATGACGAGGCCGCTCTTTGTGACATCGTCGGTGCCGGGCGGCGAATAGGCCGTCACCGTCGCGGCGGCGGCCAGGCAAGCTTCTTTCGTGGCGAAGGTCGCGCCGTGAAAGCTGCTTGAAATCGACGGATTGCCGTTAAAGCCGTTCGAGGCAACAACATAGACAAGCAGCATCCAGAGCATGTCGCACCTCTTGGCAAGCCTCCTATTGGCACATCGTGGCGGCGGCGGCGGCGGTAACTTCGCGGTTTGGTGAACGGCCGCTTCGGTCCTGCCTTAGCCCTATACGAAGTCCCCCGTTCCGAGGCTTGAAAGGTGGAGCGGGCTGGCGAGGGCGACGACGAAGTCCTGGCCTGCCTGATAGCCGGCGACGCCGTTGGCATCGACGACCAGGAAGGTGTGGCCGGCGAGATCGCCGCTGGTGGGGTCGAACAGCACGGCGTGGTGGCCGGCGAGCTGGCCGGCGCCGACCGCCGACGCGAGGTTGGCGTCGAAGCTGGCCGTGGACAGGCTGCCGCTGGCGACGGTGGCGTCGACGCCGGTCACCGAGAAGGCGAAGTCGAACTTGTCCGCCGCCGCATCGAAGCCGGTGATCGTATCGTAACCCGTGCTGGTCGATTCCGCGCTGACGCCGTAGACAAACGTATCGCCGCCGCCGCCGCCGTTCAGCTGGTCGGCGCCGAGCCCGCCGGTGATCCGGTTCGCGCCGCTGTCGCCGTTGATCTGGTCGTTGAAGCTGCTGCCGATCGCGTTCTCGACGCCGGTGGTGGTGACGAGCGTGCGCCAGCTGCCGCTCGTCAAATTGGTGTCGTCGCGGGTGGCGATATCCATGACGCCCTGGCTGTCGGGGCCCCAGAAGACCGCCGCCCCGAACTGCGACATGTCCACCGTGTCGCTGCCCGCACCGCCGTTGAAAGTGTCCGAGCCGCCGGTGTGCATGCCGCCGGTGTAGGTGTAGGTGTTGTCGCCGGCGTCGCCGTTGATCTGGTCGTTGTAGAGCGTGCCGACCACGTTCTCGACGCTGCTCGTGGTCACGATCGTGCGCCAGCTGCCCGCCGTGAGGTTGCCGTCGTCCCGCGTGGAGACGTCCATGACGCCCTGGCTGTCGGGACCCCAGAAGATCGCCGCTCCGAACTGCGACATGTCCACCGTGTCGCTGCCGGCGCCGCCGTTGAACGAGTCGGCGCCGCCGGTATGCAGGCCGCCGGTGTAGACATAGGTGTTGTTGCCGGCGTCGCCGTTGATCTGGTCGTTGTAGAGCGTGCCGACGACCTTCTCGACGCCGGTCGTGGTGACGAGCGTGCGCCAGCTGCCGGCGGTCAGGTTCCCGTCGTCGCGCGTGCTGACGTCCATCACGCCCTGGCTGTCGGGACCGAAGAAGATCGCGGAGCCGAACTGCGACATGTCCACGGTGGCGGTTCCCGCGCCGCCGTTGACCGTGTCGAGGCCGCCGTTCTGGTAGCCGCCGGTGTAGGTATAGACGTCGTTGCCGGCGCCGGCGTTCATCGTGTCGTCGCCGAAGCCGCCGATCATCGTGTCGTTGCCGGGGCCGGCATCGAAGATCACGCCGTGCAGATTGGTCGTGACGGCGCTGGCATCGACGAAATTGGTGCCCGAACCGCCGACGACCGTCAGCACCTGCGCCCCGAGCGGCGCGTAATCCGACGCACCTACCACCGCGTCCGACAAGGCGATCGCGTTGGCGCCGCCATTGGCGAGCTGGATGGTCTCGATATGGGAGACATTGGCGAAGACGCCCGCCGCCAGCGTTCCGGTTTCGCCGAAGACCAGCGTATCGTTCGAGGCGTCCGAACCGCCATCGACGATGTCGGCGCTGCTGAAGTCCGGCAGGGTGAATCCGAACGTGTCGGCGCCGTCGCCGCCATAGAGGGCGACCGTGTTGCCTGCCGTCACAACGCCGCTGGCGTCGATCGTGTCGTTGCCGGCGCCGCCAAGGACGGTCAAGAGGTGGCCGTCGTCGGTCGAACCGATCAGCGCGTCGGGGACCGTTATCGTATTGGTGCCGTCGGCCAGCTGGATCGCCTCGATATGGGTGACGCCGGCGAAAATGCTGCCCCCGATCGTGCCGGCATCCTTGAAGCTCAGCGTGTCGATCGCAGCACCCGTGCCGCCATTGACGGTGTCGGCGCTGGTGAGATCGGCGATGAAGAACTTGAAGGTGTCGGCGCCGGCGCCGCCGGTCAGCGTGTCGACGCCGCCGCCGGAATCGACGATCACGCTGTTGGCCGCGGTTACGGCGCTGGCGTCGATCGTGTCGAGGGTCGGGCCGCCGATGATGGTTAGCGTGTGGTTGTTGTCCGAAGAGGCCACTAGCGCGTCGGGAATCGTGACGCTGTTCTGGCCGCCGGAAAGCTGCAGCGTCTCGATATGCGAGACGCCCGAGAAGGCGCTTGCGTCATAGGCATCGGGGAACGTGATGTCCAGCGTGTCGATCGACGCGCCGGTGCCGCCGTTTATCGTGACGAAACTGCTCAGGGCCGGTATGCCGTTCACGCTGGAGCCCATCTGGAAGATGTCCGCGCCGGCGCCGCCGGTCATCGTGAACTGCGCGCTGTTTTCATGCGAGATGAACGACGGCGGCGGCTGGTCGACGATGAAATGCACCGAGTTCGCCGGGTCCGTGACGGCGCTGGCATCGACGGTCGCCACCGTCGAATAGTCAGGCGTGTGTTGGTCGTAGATATAGACGGTCAGCTGGTGGCTGTCGTCGGACGACGCGACCAGGGCATTGCTCAGGGTGATATTGACGGGCGAGCCGTGGAAGCGGGCCTGCACGACGATCGATTCGATATGCGAGACATTGGCGAAGTCGCCTGCCGCGAGCGTGAAGGCCGTGTTTCCGTTGTCCAGCAACAGCGTGTCGAAGCCTGTGCCGCCATCGATGGTATCGGCGCTGGTCAGGTCGCCGGGTGAAAGGTTGATCTGATCGTCGCCGCCGCCGGCATAGACGAAGTCGTTGCCCGCGCCTTGTGTGATGACGTCGTTGCCGGCCGTCGCATTGGGCTCGTCGGTATAGCCCCCCGGCGCCACCAGGCCGTCGCCCGCCACATGAATGAAATCGTTGCCTGCCGTGCCGGTTACCGTGGCCATACGAACACCCTTTTCTGAACGCGCACCAACGGTTCGCGGCGCTGCCGCAAACTGAGGAACCGCGGCAGCTTATCCGGTTGCCGAATGGCGAGATACCTTAAACCTCGACCTTTGGCGCATCCGCCAAAGGCTCCCCGGCCTTTGAACGCAGCCTTCAGGCGCATTCCGTCGGCCATCTACGCGTGGTTCACGCCGGGTTCGTCGCAGCCCAGATCAGATGCCGCACGCCGCGGCCTTTATGGGCGCGAACTTCGATCTCATCGACCGCGAAACCGGCACGGGCGAGACGGTTGGCGAACGCCTTGTCGGGCGCGGCCGACCAAATCGCCAGCAGGCCTTTGGGACGAAGCGCCCGGCGCGCCGCCGCAAGGCCGCGCAGGTCGTAGAGCCTGTCGTTCGCGCTGCGGCTGAGGCTGTCGGGACCGTTGTCGACGTCGAGCAGGATGGCGTCGAAGCTTGCCCGCGCCGCCGCGATCAACTCGCCGACATCGACTTGGCGAAGATGCACTCTCGCATCGTCGAGGCCGCCGGCGGTCAACGCGGCCATGGGGCCGCGCGCCCATTCCAGCACGGCCGGCACCAGTTCGGCGACCACGACCTGCGCGTCGCTGCCGAGCCCGGCCAAAGCGGCCCTCAGGGTGAAGCCCATCCCATAGCCGCCGATCAGGACGCGGCAATTTCGGCGGCCGCGAAGACGCTCGCAGGCCAGTTCGGCAAGCGCCGTCTCCGAACCGCTCATCCGGCTGTTCATCAGCGTGGTGCGGCCCGTCAGGATCGAGAACTCGTCGCCCCGCCGCATGAGCCTGAGTTCGCCGCCGTCGCCGGGCACAATTGCCGTATCCAGGTGAAGCCAGGGAATCATGGGAAAGCCAGCCTTCGGGGCGCGACGCGCCTTGAACCTTCGGCCCGCCGCCCTTCCTATCAGTTCGCATCGGCGCGGACCAATCCGCGCGCCGTACCTTCACGCTCGCGCACGCCGAAGTTTTTCTTCCAGCTTTTGCTTGTCCGTCTTCCAGCGCGCCTCCTCGGCGGCCACGCGCCGGTCCAGCGCCTCGCGCTCACCCTCCAGCGCCTGGATGATTTCATCGTGGCGTTGCCGTGCCTTTTCCAGGTCGGCTTCCGCCTTGGCCGACGCCGCGTCGCGCCGCGCCCGCTCGCGCGTTCTGGCCGCTTCTTCCTTTTGCGCGTCGGCTTCGCGCCGTGCCTGCGCCCTCTCGAAGGCGGCCGCGGCCTGCTTGGCGGCCCGCGCCTCGGCCAGGCTGAAGACCTTGGCGGGCACCTTGTGCTTTGTGACCTTCACCCGTTTCGCCGGCTGCGGCTTCGGTGCGCGTTTCGGTTTTTCGGCCGGAAGCGACGTGGGAAGCTCGGCTTGCTCCCGGAACGTGCCCCCAGATCCAACCGCGCGTTTCAGGATGACTCCGGGCCGTGCCATCGTCGCCGCGACGATCGCAGGATCGTCGGTTTCTCTGGCAAAGCCCTGGTGGAAAAGATTGCGCTCCGCACCCCAGGCTTCCAGCGCCGCTTTCATCGACGGCGCCGCCACCGCGAGCTCGAAAAACCCAAGCGACGTGACATAGGTCTTGAGCGCCCGCGGCATCAGAGGCGCGCTCTTTTGGGCGAACGTGCGGATCGTTTTGCGGCCTGTTGCGGTCTTGGCATATATCCCTCTCCCGTCTCAACGCATGAAAGGGCAACCTTATTCCGCTTTCGTGATAACGACCTCGAGATATTCGCTGGGGGCGACCAGCGTGCCGTCGTCGGCGACGTTGAATTCGCCGAGCAGGGCATCGAGATCAACCGCAAGCGACTCGCGCGCCTGGGGATCGATCGCCGCGAAGGCCTTCACCACCGGGCCGTAATAGCTGCGGAAAACCTCCAGCCAGTGCGCCGGGGATTTGTAGCGGAAGACGAAGTGCTTGCTCTGCGCCGCGATGCCGGCCGGCGAACCGAACAGGCCGTCAAGATGCGCCTTGCTGCCCCATAGCGCCGGCGACTTCACGCCGGGCGCGGGCGGAACGTATTTGCCGATGGTCCTGAACAGCCTGCCGATGAAGCTCTCCGGCGTCCAGTTGGCCAAGCCGATCTTTCCGCCCGGGCGGCAGACGCGCAGGAGTTCGCGCGCCGCCAGTTCCTGGTTCGGCGTGAACATGACGCCGAAGGTCGAAAGCACGACATCGAAGCTGGCGGCCTCGAACGGCAGCGCTTCCGCGTCGGCTTCCTGGAACCTGACCGCCAGGCGTTCGGCCTTGGCCCGCTCGCGGCCGCGCTCCAGGAGCGCGCCGACATAGTCGGTGGACACGACGTCGGCAAAGCGGCGGGCTGCGGCAAGCGTCGCATTGCCGTTGCCGGCGGCGACGTCGAGAACGCGTTGGCCGCTGCGCAGGTCGACAGCCTCGCAGAGGGTTTCGCCGACGATCTGCAACGTCGTTCCGACGATCGCGTAGTCGCCGGATCCCCAGGCGGTTTGCTGGCGGCTCTTGATGGCGGCGAGATCGATCTTCGCCGGGGCGTTCGTTTGATGGCTCATCTGTGGATGTCCTTTGTCTTGGTTGTGTGCGGCGCTCTCAGTAGGTTTCGACGGTGACGGAGACGGGGACGGAGCGCGAGACGGTGTCGAACACCGGCGACATGGCGGTCAGTGCCTTGATCGTGGCGGCCTCGGCTTTCGTCTTCACGCGCATGCGAACGCGAATGGCGCTATAGCCCTTGCGGACCTCTTCGCTGAGGCCGAGGAAGCCGCGCAGGTCGATATCGCCGTCGATCTGCGAGTCGATCGCTTCGACCGCGATGCCGCGCGCCGCCGCGTGATACGCCGTCGTGGTCGTCATGCAGCCGATCAGGCCGTGCAGCAGCCATTCGACCGGGTTGGGGGCCTTGTCTTCGCCGAGCAGGACGGGCGCCTCGCCGTTCTCGACGACGAACGCCTTGCCGTCGGTGCGCTGTTCGGCAAGGGCGCCGGTGAAATTCTTGATCGTCGAGCGGTTCTTCTCGCCGCCGAGCCAGGTGTTCGTGGCGCGGAAATTGAATTTCGCGATCCCGGCGTTCTGTTTCACCGCTTCGATCGTCGCAACCAGTGCGGTGACGTTGACGCCATTGATGATTTTCGGTTGGTTTGTCATGGTGGTGTCCTCTTTGGCTTGTCGATCAATACGTCGGGTGTGCCGGCGCGAATTTCGCCGCGGCCGGCGCGGCGACGTCCACGCTGCGCGACAGCGAAGCGGCCGGCGCATTGCTGGCATGCAGCAACGCAAAGGCGCAGAGCGATCCGATCGCGATGTTGGTGCATTGACGGATCGCCTTGTGCCGCGGCCGGCGATTGCTTTGATGATTCATCGACTTCTCCGTTTTTGTTGGCCGCGCGGCGTTACCGCGTGACGGGCGGTATCTAGTGAAGCCGGCAGTCCGTGCGAATGACCGCGCGTCCGCGGCTCTTGACTGCCCGTCGGAAATCCTTAGTTCGCGTGATCGGACGTCCGCCGCAGATGCCGGGGCGTCCGGCTGGGAGAATTGACCGTGGACGCGCTATCCGATGTCTTGAAAACCGTGCGGCTCACCGGCGCCGCGTTCTTCGACGTGGTGGCCCGCGCCCCATGGGTTGCCGAACAGCCTTCGCCGCAGACCATCCTGCCGAAGGTGCTGCCCGGCGCCGGGCACCTGATCTCCTATCATGTGGTGACGGAGGGCCGCTGTTTCGCCAGCATCGTCGGTCAGGAGCCGATTGCGGTTGAAGCCGGCGAAGTCGTCGTTTTCACCCGTGGCGATCCGCATGTGATGGCGAGCGGTCCGGGCATGCGGGCCGAACCCTCGCCGCCGAGCCTCTATGACGCGGGCGCCGCCAACCAGCCGTTCCTCGCCAATCTCGGGGCCGATGGGCCGGTCGCGGCCCGGCTCGTCTGCGGCTTCCTGGCGTGCGATGCGTCGCCGTTCAATCCGCTTCTCGAAAACCTGCCGCCGGTCATCAAGGTCGCCGCCGGTCAGGGCAGCGACACGCGCTGGCTCAGCCAGTTCATCCATGTCGCGACGCTGGAATCGGCGGACAAGCGCGCCGGCGGCGAGAGCGTGCTCGCCAGGCTGAGCGAGCTGATGTTCATCGAGGTCGTTCGCCGGCATCTTGAGGCCTTGCCGCCGGAGGAGGCCGGGTGGCTGGCGGGGTTGCGCGATCCTTTCGTCGGCAAGGCCCTGTCGCTGATGCATGCCAAACCCGCGCACAATTGGACGATCGAGAGCCTGGCGCGCGACGTCGGGTTGTCGCGCTCGGTGCTGGCCGAACGCTTCGCCGATCTGGTGGGACTGCCGCCGATGCACTATCTCGCCAGGTGGCGGATGCAGATCGCGTCGGGGCTGCTCAGCAGCGGCAGCGCCAATATCGCCACCGTCGCGGCGGAAATCGGCTACGGCTCGGAGGCGGCCTTCAGCCGCGCGTTCAAGCGGACCGTGGGCCTGTCGCCCTCGGCCCATCGTCGCCGCCTGACGACGCGATGATCCAGGCCGGAAACTGGTCAGCGCAGGACCATCGGCAGTCGATATCGGTCAAGACTTCCTGCCGCCAGGCTTGCGATCGTCTGCACATTCGGAAATGGCCGACGCTCGGCGACCGTTCGTGCTCTGGTTTTCCTGACACATCAAGTCAGCCGGCATCGCCCTCGCCGGCACGTTTCGCGCGCAGTCCACGCCATAGCTCGTCGAGATACGGAACAACGCCAAACATCAGCAGTCCTCCGAACAGCGCGGTCAATTGTGCCGGCGGCGGGAGAGGTTTGAGTGCCAAGGACAGGTCGGCACGCTGCGTCCCGGCGCCGAACAGCGACAACGCCTGGTCCCAATGCAGAATCGCGAGCAGAGCCAGCGCCGTCACCGGCAGCACTTCAAGGAAGCCGTGCACCTGCTGTTCGAATGCCGTGACTTTTCGCGTTCGCATGGCGAGCTGGAGATCGATATGGGTCGTGATCTCGTGGGCGATCCAGCACAAGATCATCAGGCCGAACAGCAGCGCGTTGATCTTCAGGACCACCGCCGCCAGCAGCGGCACGCCGACCTCGCCCAGCATCAGCCAGTGCAGGATCGATTCCTTGGCGCCGTTGGCTTGCGCGATGCAGGTCGCGCGGTGGCAGAGATAGTCGATGAATCCGGCGATCATCCATAAGGGCAGAACCGCATAAGCCAGAACATACCAAGCCGCGCTTTCGGGTTCTGGCATAGGCATGTGCCGCTAATGGGTGGGCGTCAGCGAATAGCGCCGGCAATGTTCCAGGTAACCCGCTTCATGGCTCGCCATGAGTTCGACGATGCTCGTCCACAACCAGGAGGGCGCATCGATGTTCTTCGAACGCCTCTGGCCCAGCGCCGCGCGCCATCCGCGGCGTGTGGTGCGGTCCAGTTGGCGCGCATGCGCTTCGCCGACGACTGTCGCGAGGAAGCGCGCGGCGCTGACGGCTTCGCGTTGGGTGAGTTGATCGATCTCCAGCTTCAGGTCCTGCGGCATCAGTTCGCGGATCACGACGGACTTTTCGCTGAAACGCCCCGCCAGCATGCGCTCGCCGAGATTGGGTGCCAGATGGTGCGCGCCTTGGACGACACGCTGAGCATGGTCGCGCGGCACGACGGCCTCGGGCGCGCGCGGCGCCGCAGCCGCGGTGGCTTCCTTGATGTCCAGAAAGCAGACGTCGCCTGTTTTCGATTTCTTGCCGCCGACTCCAACCAGCGCCGCATAGCGTAATCGCCCGAGCGAACTGCAGCCCTTCACCCAATAGGCACTGTCCAAAAGCCTGATTTTGGCGTCGTCGTCGCGTTTGCGCAGTGCGGTAATCAGGATCCGCAATTCATCGGAAGCGATCAGCGACTCCAATTGCCGGTTCTCGTCCTTGGTCAATTCCCAGAACTTGTCGCCGCGCGGAATGGTCGGGCGCAAATCCTCGATCCGCTCCCTGGCCAGGTTCTTCCAGCGCCGCCGGAGGGCTGCCTGCAGCACGCGGTGCACTGCCTTGGCGTCGCCGTCCGGTTCGCGCCGGCGGCGATGGCCGTCCTTGATCGCTTCGTCATAGCCGATGACCATTTCCTCGATCATCCGCGCGGTCGTCACGCCTGGAAGGTCGGAACTGCGCGCTGCCGTCGCCAGCGACAGGCCCAGCCGGATCAGGTCGTGCGCCGGATTGCCGACGACGGTCTGGTCGAGGTCGCGAATCTGGATATCCACCCGCCCCTCCAGATTGGCGACAGGCCCCAGATTGCCGACGTGGCAGTCGCCGCAGATCCAGATGCTGGGGCCTGCGGGTATGGCCTTGCCGGCGGCGGTCTCAAGCCATTCATAGAACTTGACCGTGTTGCCGCGCATATAGGCATGCGCCGAGCGCGCCATTTTGGCGTTGCGCCGCTCGGCCAATAGCGCCGGACGCTCCTGATAGGATGGAAGTTCCGCCAATGCGCTGCTCATCGGGCGGCGCCTAGGCGAGCTTGGTGCCGGTGAACGACGGTGTCGGCGGCTTGGGCAGTCCGTCGGCCTTGAGCAGAGCGACTGCGTCCGTCGGTTGTGCTTTGGTCATTTACGCGTCCCCCTTTGATGCCTGTTCCGCGATAACAAGACGCTGGCTGTAAGGTTCCCTGCGATGTGCCGCCCTTCACGGTCCGATTGCGTACGGTCGCACCTCGGATCGCCTCAGGTTTTGGCGCGTTCTCGGGCGTGTCGCCTTTCGCTGGAGCGCCTGATGCCTGTCACCCCTGACGACAATGACGACGACAATGAGTTTGAGAGCGTGGGGCATGAGATCGGCGATTTCGTCACCGAGCGTCCGTTTGCCGCGCTCGCGATTGCGGTGCTGATCGGTTTCGTGTTCGCGCGCACGGTGTTCTGAACGGTTCGATGCCATGAAAAGAACCGCCAAGCCGAAAATGCGGAAACACACCGACGCACATCCCGGAATCGAGATGGACAACAAGGGAAAGCCCATTCCGGTGGAAGACCGATTGCCGGAGGATCGCCGCAAGGTGCGTCGCGCGAACGCGGCGCGGTATCAGTCCAAATGAGCCTTGTGAAAGCGACGCGCATTTGACGCGCAAGGGCTCGATAAACGCCGTTCGAAGGAAATGGCGCGCCCAGGGATAGAAACGAGAACAGCGCGGACGGGCAAAACAGGGTTGGCGTGGCGGCCACTTTGCCCGACCGCCAACAAAATTGGCGGAGCCGGGGGGATTCGAACCCCCGATACGTCTTTAAAACGTATAACGGTTTAGCAAACCGCCGCCTTCAGCCTCTCGGCCACAGCTCCATTCCAGGCTGCCCGCCTTGCGTTCCCTGTGGAAGTTGCCGGGCGGGGCGACTTTTGCCCTAGTTTCCCCCCTGCCTCAAGCCTTGGCGAAATCCGGCAAAACCGCGCCCAAACCCGCGCCTTCGCTCGCTTGCCGGCAGCGTCCCGGACGCGGTCCTGACGCCGGCGTCAGCGCATCCGGTTCGATTGTTGCGGATTTACCGTAAACCCGTCGTTTCCCTTGTAAGCACTGCCGTTCGGGCGCAGCCTTTGGGCACAGCGGGGGCAGACCCAAAGGGCGCCTTGCCCCGCCGCAAGATCCGTCCGGCGCATCGCCGGCACAAGAGATCAGGCGGGCCAAGTCCTTTTCCCGGTTTGCACATACGCAACGGAGGAACGACGCCATGCTGGTCAAACATGTTCTGGGCGAGAAAGGCCGCGAGGTCATCGCGATTGCTGCCGACGCCACCCTGTCGGAGGCCGCGCGCCTGCTGGCGCGCAAGCGCATCGGCGCCGTCGTGGTGCAGGGTGCATCGGGAGCGCTCGCCGGCATCCTGTCGGAGCGCGACGTGGTGCGCGCCGTCGCCGAGGAGAGCGTCAGCGCCCTGGCGCGCCCGGTCAGCGCCTATATGACGCGCGCCGTCGCCACCTGCTGCGAGCACGATACGGTGCAGGACCTGATGGAGATGATGACCATCGGCCGCTTCCGCCATGTGCCGGTGCTCGAGGACGACCGCATCACCGGCATCATCTCGATCGGCGACGTGGTCAAGACCCGTATCGCCGAAACGGTGCAGGAAGCCGCGTCCTTGCGCGAATACATCACCGCCGCCTGATTGTCCGGCGCCCGTTTTCCGGGCGGGTGCCGAAGGCAGGCAGCGGCGGCGATATTCCGCCGCTGGGACCGCGCGCGGTCGTGCCTGAAAGAAAGTTGGCAATGCTGACGCCTTCCCGTCGCGCGGCGTATGTCCTGGCTGGTCTCGTCGCGTCCGGCATTGCCTTGCCATCGTTTGCCCTCGCCGCCATTGCGCTGCGCCAGTCGGACTGCGAAATCCGCGCGAACAGGTTCAAGGCGGTGCATCCGCATACCGATCCCCTCGACTTCATGAAGTCCGGCTTTTTTTATTTTGGTTCGACCCTTCCACCGCATCCGCCGCCGCCCTATCGCGATCCGCAAAGCGGCATCACATTTCATGTCGGCGGGGACGGCCGTCGCATCACGGCCGTCGACGCGCAAGCCAGGCTGCTTTGGGTGCGCGATCCCTTCGTCGACCGTAATATGTGTCCTTATCGTGACGCGCATCCGTCCATCGTCTGGATCGGTGCACCGGGCGGCGATTTCGGGTGGCGCCATATCGGCCCGTTCAAGCCGACACCGGACGGGCAGGCCGATCTCATGATCGTCAAGGCACTGATGCGTGAGATGGCCCCCGGCTATACGCGAGCGATGGGGTACCCGAGACCGGGTGACCGGTTCATCGGCGTCACATTCACCTCGTCGCAGCACGGCTATGTGAACATTCGCAACGGCGACTACTACGATATGGGACAGAACTAACGGGCCCCATTCGAGCGCACTGCGCCTCGAACTATAAGCGCCCCGTCGCCGCATATTGCCCCGTCTTCACATACTGCCCCGGCGTCTCGCCCATCTGCTGGCGGAACGCGGCGATGAAGGCGCTGCTGCTGGCATAGCCGGCATCGGCGCCCGCCGCCGTCACGCTGGCGCCCATGTCGAGCGCGGTGATGGCGTGGATCAGGCGCAGCCGCTGGCGCCATTCGACGAAACGCATGCCGGTCTCGGCCTGGAAGACGCGCTGCACCGTGCGCGCGCTCAGCTTCGCCGCGCGCGCCAGCGCCGGCAGGCTGCGCGTGTCGGCCGGTGCGGCGCAGAGCTTGTCGGCGATGAGGCGCGTGCGCCGCTCGCGCGGCATCGGCAGGTGCAGCACCAGGCGCGCGGCCGCGGCCAGGCGGTCGAGGAACACGCCGGCCAGCCGTTCGTCGGCGGCGATGCCTTCGCCCAGCATGCCGCGCGCCACGATGTGCAGGATCAGCGCGCGCAGCAGCGGATCCACTTCCAGCGCCGTGCACAGCGCGGGCAGGGCGCTCACCCGCTCCGGCGGCACATAGATCGTGCGCATGGCGACCGCGCCGCGCATCGCGATGCCATGCACGACGTCGGGCGGCGCCCACAGGGCCCGGCCCGGCGGCACCAGCCACAGGACGTCGGCGGCGGCGACCCGCATCGTGCCGCTGATGGCGAAGATCAGCTGGCCCCAGTCATGGCTGTGCGCCTCCAGGACATGGCCGTCGCCATAAGTCAGTCCGACGCTGCGCAAGGCGTATCGCATGCCGCCACTGTCGCATTTTCGACAGAACTTGTCAGGATAGCTGTATTACGTCGCCGGAGCGCGGAATTAGGCTGGCATATCGCTGTCCGCCCCTTCCCTCGCAGGAGGTGTCATGCCCAACCATGTCCGTTTCTTCTCCATCATGACCGACGACACGGCGCGCGCGCGCAAATTCTACGAGACCGTGTTCGGCTGGACGTTCGAGGATTGGGGCCCGCCCGGCTTCTACCTCATCCGCGGCGCCGGCCTCGAAGGCTCGCTGCACAAGCGCCAGGAGAAGCTCACCGGCACCGGCTACCGCGCCTTCGAGGTCACGGTCGGCGTCGATTCGATCGACGAAATCGAAAAGAAGATCGTCCCCGCCGGCGGAACGATCACCATGCCCCGGATGCGCATCGAGACCGTCGGCACGCTGCTCTACATGGACGATCCCGAAGGCAACCGCGTCGGCGTCATGCAGTACGACAAGTCTTACGGCGCCGCATGAGCGTCCTGAACGATGCCGGGCTGGAGGCTTTGTTGGACGCGCTGCATGCCCAGAGCGACGGCCAGTCGGGCGCCATCGACGCCTATTTCGCGCGCCGCATCAAGGAAGGCACGCTGAGCTGGGACGGCTTCGACGCCGAGACCCACGGCTTCTTCCGCGACAAGATGGTGGCGCTGGAGAAGGACAAGGCGGAATATTGCTACGCCCTGTGCCGCGCCTTGCGCGCCACGCGGGTCGTCGAATGCGGCACTTCGTTCGGCGTCTCGACGCTCTACCTGGCGGCCGCGGTGCGCGACAATGGCGGCGGCACGGTGATCGCCACCGAATACGAAGCCGCAAAAGCAGAAATCGCGCGGCGCAATTTCGCGGCGGCCGGTCTCGCCTCCTTCATCGACCTGCGCGAGGGCGACCTTGCGGACACGCTGCAGACGATCGAGGGGCCCGTCGATTTCGTGCTGTTCGACATCTGGACCGAGGCGGTGATGCCCGCGCTCGTCAATCTCGCGCCGCATCTGCGCCCCGGCGCGATCCTCCTCGCCGACAACGCCGTCAGCGCCCGGCGCGGCTACGCGGCCTATTTCGCCTATATCGCCGATCCGGCGAACCGCCTGCGCACGCTGACCTTGCCCTTCGCCGGCGGCCTCGAAATGACGGTGCGCGTGTAGCGGGAGTTCCCGGAACCGCGGCTGCATCACGGCGTTGCTCCCGTTGAATATCATGGAGCTTTCGTCATGAAATTTCGCACCCTCCTGATCGGCTCTGTCGCCGCGCTCGCGATCTCATCGGCCTCGGCGCAGACCTCGCCTGGCGCGCCGCCGCCGCCCGCCGCGCCGACGATGCCGAACGCCAACCAGACGCCCGAGGCGCCCGCCAACGGCACCATGCCCAGCGCCAACGGCACCGCGACATCGACCGCGCCGGTGAGCCCGGCCGGCACCACCAACAACAACGGCGCGATGACGACCGTGCCGCCGACGCGGCAATGCCTGCCGGGCGCCAGCACCTGCCCGGCGATGCCCAACCCCGCCTGTCCGGGCCCGACGCCGCAGGCCGCCGCACCGACGCCGCCGGTCAATTGTCCGGCGACGCCTTAAGCCGTGCCCGCCGCGGAACTCACTCGCCGGCCGCGCGATTGAGGTTCCGCCCGGAACGCCCGCGTCGGCGCCGCGTTGCTACCGCAGCAATCAGCTACAGGAGAGACCCATGAAACTTCGCACCCTCACGCTCGGCGGCGTCGCCATCGCCGGCCTGCTGCTCGCCGCCAGCCCATCGCTGGCGCAGCAGAGCGTCTACGACACCAATCCGACGCCGGCCGAGCGCCAGCAGACCGACCAGCTCAACAACGACGCCGCCAACCAGGCGCATGGCAACGCCGATGCCAACGCCGCCGCCAACAGCCAGTACAACGCCGCGAACGCCGACTACGAGGCCAAGCAGCAGGCCTATGAGCGCGACCGCGCCCGCTTCCGCGCCGACAGCGCCGCCTATGCCCACCGCTGGGACGCCTTCTACGGCCATGACCAGTTCCGCGACGTGCTGGCGATGCCGTCGAGTGACTTGATCGGCCTCAGCGTCGACACCCGCGGCGGCAACCGCGTCGGCCGCATCCGCGATGTCGACACCAACGGCGCCGGCGGGGTCACGCGCATCGCGATCGGCACCGGCGGCGGCCGGATCGCCTGGGTGGACGCCGACGACATCCGCTACGATCCCGACACCCGTGCCGTGCTGGTCGACCTGACCCGCGACCAGATCGACGGCCTGTCCCATGTCGAGCACACGCGCTTCTGAGCGAAATCGCTTTTTCGAAAATAGCGGGGGCCGGTTTCGCACCGGCCCTTTCGCTATGTGTAGGCCATCTGACGACCTGGATGTCGCCGTCGCCGGCGGACGGAACGCTTGGGCGGGCGCCGCGTTTTAGTATCAGGAACTCTGGCGGCTGAGCACATGGCACTCTCGAAATTCGGTATCGCCTGCATCGCGGCCGTCCTTGCCGGCGGCGCCACGGCGGGCCTCGCCGGCGACTATGGTTCTCCGGCCGTTCCGGCGCAGGTCTCCGAGCAGAGCCGCGCCACGCCGATCTCCGCCATCGCCGATCCGGAGCGCGCCTTCAAGGATGTCGCCGTCCAGTTCGTGTCCGGCAAGGCCCTGGGCCATGTCGTCGCCGTCTCGACCGACGGTGCCGGCCGGGCCGCCCGCGTCCGCGTCGCCCTCGACGACATGCCGGCGCAGCAGATCTGGCTGGACCAGGACGACCTCGTCTACAGCCGCGCCCGCGACGTCATCGTCGCCCACGACGTCCACGCCCCCACCATGGCCGTCGCCGACGCGCGCTAACAGGTGTCATGGCCGCGACTGCGGGCCACCCAGGTGACGACCCGCTTCGGCTTCCGAGAAAAATCGCCGCGTAATATGCGACTGCGCAGGCATCAACCGGGTCGCCCGCAGTCGCGGGCGATGACAGTGCAATTGTCGTAGCTAAGCCGACATCCCCACCGCTTCGCGCAGTGCCTTGGTCCACGTCACCCAGCGGGCGTCGGGGCCGCTGATGCCGTCCCACAGCATGTTGTTGCAGACATAGCCGACCGCTGTGCCGCTCTCGGGGTGGGCGAAGCCCATGCGCCCGCCGGCACCGGCATGGCCGAACGAGCCGTCGCCGAGCATCGGCTCGTTCATGCGGTTGAGCTCATAGCCCAGGCCCAGGCGCTGCGGGTCGCCGTTCGGCAGCTTGGCGAAATCGCCCGGCGCCTTGAGATCCCTGGTCTGCCAGGCCCGCGCCGTGTCGACCGTCCTGGCGTTCAGCAGCCGCACGCCGTCGACGTCGCCGATCGTCGCCGCGTACATCCGCGCCAGCGACGCTGCGTCGCCGATCATGTTGCCGGCCGGAATTTCCGCCGCATGGCCCTCGCGCGATTTCATCATTCGGATCGCCTCGTCGGTGCCGAGGATGCCGTGCACCATGCTCTGCGCGAGGCGCGAATTCATCTCGATGCCGAAGCCGGTGAGGATCTGCTGCCATTGCTCCAGCGTCAGCGCCGGCCGGTCGGAGAAATGCGGCGCCACGCGATCCTCTTCGCTGGCCGGCAGCCCGATCCACATCTGAAGGCCGAGCGGCCCGGCGATCTCGTCTGCGAAGAATGTCCCCGGCGTCTTGCCGCTGACGCGCCGGATCACTTCGCCGACGAGATAGCCGAACGTCACCGCGTGATACATGTAAGCGCTGCCCGGTTCCCACAGCGGCGCCATCGCCGCCAGCGCCGCGGTGCTCTTGTTCCAATCGAGCAATTCGCGCGGCCCGATGCCGCTGTTCGGCTCGAAGCCCGACAGCCCGGCGCGATGCGCCATCAGGTCGGACACCGGCACGTCCTGCTTGCCCGCCTGGCCGAATTCCGGCCAATATTTCGTCACCGGCGCGTCGAAGTCGAGCAGCCCGCGCTCGGCCAGCATATGGGCTGAGGTCGCCACCGCGCCCTTGGAGCACGACATCATCACCGTGAGGGTCTTGTCTGTATACGGACGGTTGCGCTCGCGGTCGCGCCCGCACCACAGATCGACGACCTTCTTGCCGTGGCGATAGACGCACAGCTGCGCCCCGCCTGCGTCCGCCGCCTGGCCTTCGGCGAAGGCCTCGCGCACGCCCTCGAAACCCGCCGCGACGGTGCCGTTTACGTCGTTCATCTGTCCTTGCTCCCTGCGTCCCGCGCCGACGCCAATGGTCGCCGCGCGTCCTGTCGCAGCCGCAGGATCACAACACGATCCGCTTCGATCCGGTAGCGGATGACATAAGGTCGGAGGGCCCTGAGTTCGCGCCGCTAGTCGTGCCGCGCGCCGCCGCGCAGCGGCACCAGGACGATGCCGCGGACGCCCGGGGCCAGCGTGCCATTGCGGAATTTGGTGTGCGGCGCGGCCTCTGCCACCGCCATCAGCACGGCGCGCCGGATCTCCGTCTGCAGCCGGTTCGCGATCGCGTCGGGCAGGCTGACGCCGCCCAGGTCGACGACAAAGCGCGTGCCGCCGCCCTCCTGCGCCGCCGCCGGACATGGCAGCTGCGGCAGGACCGCGGCCGTCATGGCGATCAGCGCGCGCCGGTCCGGTCCCTTTTTCTCGGCGTCGGACATGGCAGGTTTCCTTCGATTCCGTGGGGCTGGCGCAGTTTAGCAGGCGCTGGAGCAGGCGCTCGCACCCAGACATAAAGTTACGCGAGACCCCGAACCCTCTATATGATGTGGGTTCCTCCGCAGCTCGCCCCGACGGCAAGATTGCGTCCCGACCGCCTCACGCCCGCCATCCACAGGGCTTCGAAAAAAAGCCGATTTTCCGGCTCTTTACCGTTTGACACGCCCGGAACGCCGACCTATACACCGCGCCCACGCCGAACGCGGGTGACGAGCTTGCGGTCGGCGTTGTTTCTGACGCTCTTTGACATTGTGATTTCAGGAAGGGGAACGTGGGCGGCGGCTTGGCTAGCCACGCTTCGAGATCTCGTATCTCGGGGCTAACTAATCGAGCTCGCATTGACGCTCGCGTTCTTCTGCAAGACAAAAACATGAAGCTTGATCGGATCGGGCCTGTGACGGGACCGGTACGATCAAACCCTTGTCAAAATGTCATGCGAACAAACGCGAATAGAGTCAGCGCGAGTTCAGGATCATAACTTGAGAGTTTGATCCTGGCTCAGAACGAACGCTGGCGGCAGGCCTCAAACATGCAAGTCTAGGGGACGTAGCAATACGTCACCGGCGGACGGGTGCGTAACACGTGGGAATGTACCTTTTGGTTCGGAACAACGCAGGGAAACTTGCGCTAATACCGAATGTGCCCTTCGGGGGAAAGATTTATCGCCAAAGGATCAGCCCGCGTTCGATTAGCTAGTTGGTGAGGTAATGGCTCACCAAGGCTCCGATCGATAGCTGTTCTGAGAGGAAGATCAGCCACACTGGGACTGAGACACGGCCCAGACTCCTACGGGAGGCAGCAGTTGGGAATCTTGGACAATGGGGGAAACCCTGATCCAGCCATGCCGCGTGAGTGATGAAGGCCTTCGGGTTGTAAAACTCTTTCGACGGGGACGATAATGACGGTACCCGTAGAAGAAGCTCCGGCTAACTTCGTGCCAGCAGCCGCGGTAATACGAAGGGGGCTAGCGTTGTTCGGAATTACTGGGCGTAAAGCGCGCGCAGGCGGCTATCCAAGTCAGTGGTGAAAGCCCGGAGCTCAACTCCGGAACTGCCATTGAAACTGTTTAGCTTGAGGACGAGAGAGGTGAGTGGAATTCCCAGTGTAGAGGTGAAATTCGTAGATATTGGGAAGAACACCGGTGGCGAAGGCGGCTCACTGGCTCGTTTCTGACGCTCAGGCGCGACAGCGTGGGGATCAAACAGGATTAGATACCCTGGTAGTCCACGCCGTAAACGATGATTGCTAGCCGTTGGGCAGCTTGCTGTTCAGTGGCGCAGCTAACGCATTAAGCAATCCGCCTGGGGAGTACGGCCGCAAGGTTGAAACTCAAAGGAATTGACGGGGGCCCGCACAAGCGGTGGAGCATGTGGTTTAATTCGACGCAACGCGCAGAACCTTACCAGGGTTTGACATCCTGCGACCGCCCTCTAATAGGGGTTTTCCCGCAAGGGACGCAGAGACAGGTGCTGCATGGCTGTCGTCAGCTCGTGTCGTGAGATGTTGGGTTAAGTCCCGCAACGAGCGCAACCCTCGCCTTTAGTTGCCATCATTCAGTTGGGCACTCTAGAGGGACCGCCGGCGACAAGCCGGAGGAAGGTGGGGATGACGTCAAGTCCTCATGGCCCTTACACCCTGGGCTACACACGTGCTACAATGGCGGTGACAGTGGGCAGCTACTTCGCGAGAAGCGGCTAATCCCAAAAAACCGTCCCAGTTCAGATTGTACTCTGCAACTCGAGTACATGAAGGTGGAATCGCTAGTAATCGCAGAACAGCAGGCTGCGGTGAATACGTTCCCGGGCCTTGTACACACCGCCCGTCACGGCATGGGAGTTGGTTTTACCCGAAGACGGTGCGCTAACCCGCAAGGGGGGCAGCCGGCCACGGTAGGATCAGCGACTGGGCCGAAGTCGTAACAAGGTAGCCGTAGGGGAACCTGCGGCTGGATCACCTCCTTTCTAAGGATCGACGTCTTCGGATGAATGAGCCTCAGGCTCAACTCTCACGAGGAATCCCAGACATCGGTACTAAGACAACAATGGCGAATCTTGCCGCCGTCCTCGTTTCCCTTCCTTTCCGTCGAAATGTCCGCGCGATCGCGCGCGGACTTTCGCTGTCGTCGTGCGAGCTGGACCTCGCGCGCATCGAAAGATGCGCGAGCTGGACCTCGCGCGCGTCGAAAGATGCGCGAGCTGGACCTCGCGCAGACAAATAAACCTCATCGGGCTCGTAGCTCAGGTGGTTAGAGCGCACGCCTGATAAGCGTGAGGTCGGACGTTCAACTCGTCCCGGGCCCACCACGCCTAGCTTTTGTTAGCGAGCGCTAGCGAGCTTGCAAAAGCTGGCGCCCTGCGAGCGAAGCGAGCAGGCCTGGCAAACGTGAACTCCAAGGGGCCATAGCTCAGTTGGGAGAGCGCGTGCTTTGCAAGCATGAGGTCGTCGGTTCGATCCCGTCTGGCTCCACCACGCCTAGGCTTTCTTGGCGAGCGTAGCGAGCTTAGAAAACCTGGCGCCCTGCGAGCGAAGTGAGCAGGTGTTGGCCGATCGAACTAAAACGCGCAGCGAAACACATCGACGGAAATGACAATCAGCTTCGAACCTGGTTCGCGCTTATGGCGCGGGTCGCGTTCGCAGGAAGCTCCGATTCTTCGGTTCACCCGAAAAGCAGGAGCGTTGACATTGTGAAGGCGGGGTTAGCCGGTTTGCACAACCGGTGAAACCTTAATACGACACTTAAAACTGATCGCATGAAGCCATTCTCAGGGCACGGCCGTGTACGAAGTCGTTCGTACGCTGGCTTTGTTTCTGGGCATGGAACGATTGCTGAGCGATCAAGCGTTAAAGCAAGGGCGTCTGGGGGATGCCTTGGCACACACAGGCGATGAAGGACGTAGCACGCTGCGATAAGCTGCGGTGAGGGGCGAGCACCCTTTGACCCGCAGATCTCCGAATCGGGAAACCGAATGCGCAAGCATTATCTGTCCCTGAATACATAGGGGAGAGAGGCAAACGCGGGGAACTGAAACATCTCAGTACCCGTAGGAAAGGACATCAATTGAGACTCCGTTAGTAGTGGCGAGCGAACGCGGACCAGGCCAGTACTTCTGTTCTAACAACCGGAATGCCTTGGAAAAGGCAGCCATAGCGGGTGATAGCCCCGTACGGGTAAAAAGGAATGGAAGTCTCGAGTAAGGCGGGACACGTGAAATCCTGTCTGAAGATGGGGGGACCACCCTCCAAGCCTAAGTACTCGTGTGTGACCGATAGCGAACTAGTACCGTGAGGGAAAGGTGAAAAGCACCCCGGCGAGGGGAGTGAAAGAGACCTGAAACCGGACGCCTACAAACAGAAGGAGCAGGCTCACCAAAGGTGAGTTGTTCTCTTCTATCCTTGCTTCAACGCAGATGTCGTCGACACGATCGCCCGCAAGGCGTCCGTGTGATCTTGCATGCCTGGCGCAAGCCACTGCATGCGGATCCAACATCTGTTTTGAGTAGGGAGAATGAAGAAGGAACGGCAAGCGAAGACGAGATTTGAACCACTCCTCTTTGGCGAGCCTGTGACTTCGTACCTTTTGTATAATGGGTCAG
>Ga0210397_10000118_pt1 | contig 61437 bp, 39 predicted proteins | sample IncBWH2OmetaG_FD_160126 | JGI IMG/M metagenome (GOLD analysis project Ga0210397, IMG submission 160126) | Forest soil microbial communities from Barre Woods Harvard Forest LTER site, Petersham, Massachusetts, United States - Inc-BW-H-2-O ...
TGCGATGTGCCGGTTCAAGGCGTCCTCGACGGGAGTGTCCTGCCAGAAGCGCACGTAGTTTGATTGGTCGCCGCCCGCGATAAAGATGGCCTCCGCTTGGCCGATGCGTTCGAGCAACTTTGGATCATCGGAGTCATCGCGCTCGGAAAACACGATGGTCGCCGCGGAATTGAGTGGGCAGAGGGCGCGTATCTCTTCATTCACTTTTTGGGCGTAGTCGTCCTCGGTGTTGGCGCGAAGAATCAGGAAGTCACCGCCGTTGGCGCGTTCGCATAAGAACTTCAGCGCGGGGTCCTGCTCGCCGCCACCCATGAGTGCGAATCCGGCGCGCGGCCTGGCCGTACTGTCGGCGGCATTTCCCGCTCGGAAATATTTCCACTTCGCCGAGGCGGTTGGCGCCATCGGAAACATCGCCAGCGAAAGAAGTGCACTGCCGAACAGCAGAAGAACTGCTTTGCGTTTTGACGTCACTTTAGGCCGAGCGAGTCTACCAGATTTTGCAGACCTGCTCGCGCACCATGGCGTCGCCCTTTTTGCAGCCGAAGGCCTTGGCAAATTCCGCCATGTTCGAGAGCGGTCCGTTCCCGCGGAAACGTCCCAGCGGATGAGGATTGGTATTAGCCATCAGTCGTTCATACTCTGGACGATTGTTCGAGCCCCATACCTGCGCCCAGCCAAGAAAAAAGCGCTGCTCTGGAGTGAAGCCATCCTTGTCCGGCGGACGGGGTTTGCCTTCCAGTGATTTCTCGTAGGCCGCGTAGGAGATGGTGATGCCGCCGAGGTCTGCGATACTCTCGCCGAGAACCAGCTTGCCATTTTCGTGTAAGTCGCCGTCGACGACGTAGCCGTCGAACTGCGTTTGGACGCACGCCGCGCGTTCCTTGAAATTCTTCAAGTCGTCAGGCGTCCACCAATTCTTCAAATTGCCGTGGCCGTCATACTGGCTACCCTGATCGTCGAAACCGTGGGTAATCTCGTGGCCGATAACCGCGCCCATGCCGCCATAGTTTACGGCGTCGTCCGCTTTTGGATCATAGAACGGAGGCTGTAAGATTCCCGCAGGGAAAACGATTTCATTCATGCTGCTGTTGTTGTAAGCGTTGACCGTAGGCGGCGTCATACCCCATTCCGTGCGGTCTACGGGTTTGCCGATTCTCGCGAGCCGCCGCTGAAAATCGAAAGCGGCCGCGCGCCTTTGATTCCCGATGAACGAGAGGCGGTCTATCTTCAATTCGGAATAGTCGCGCCATTTGTCGGTGTATCCGATCTTTACGGCGAAGGCTTCGAGTTTGGCGGTTGCTTCCGCGCGCGTCTCCGGACTCATCCAAGAAAGCGTCTGCAAATCGTCGCGCAGAGCCGCGATCAGGTTGTGCACCATCACAAGGGCGTGGGCCTTGGCTTCCGGCGGAAAATACTTCTGCACGTAAACCTGGCCAAGCGCTTCCCCTAGAGCGCGGTCCGTCGCCTGGGTGCAGCGCTTCCAACGCGGCTGAATCTCTTTCGCTCCAGTCAGTGTCTTGCCGCGAAATTCAAATTGCTCGTCGACGAATTTCTCCGGAAGTGCTGGAGCCGCCGAATTCAGGAGATGCCACCTATAGTAGATCTTCCAATCCGAAATTGAAGTCGCGGTGAGCTGCGCGTCAAGCGCTTTAAAGAAATCCGGCTGGCCAACATTAATTTCCTTCAATTCCGGGTGGCCGAGCGCCTTGAAGTAGCCTTCCCAACTGAAATCGGGAGTCATGGCCTGCAATTCCGCCATCTTCAGCCTGTGATAGGTCTTGTTGGGGTCGCGCAGGTCGGTGTTTTTCATGGAAGCAGTTGCGAGAGATGTTTCGATCCCAAGAACCGTGTTTGCTTCCGCTGCGGCCGTATCCGCGGAGTCTCCCAGCAGTTCAAACATTTTTGCAACGTGCTTCACGTAGGCGTCGCGCACTTGCTTCGATTTGTCGTCCTGCTTCAGGTAGTATTCGCGCTCGGGCAGTCCCAACCCTCCTTGCCACGCGGCGCCGACGACTTGGGAGCTGTCTTTCGCATCCTGATTCGCCCTGAATCCGAACAGCACGCCCACGCCTTCTTGGTGCAGACGCGCGGCTTCCGCCTGTAAGTCAGCCTCGTTTTTCATCTGTGCGATGTTTGCGAGTTCCGCGTCAATAGGTTTTGTTCCTGCCGCTTCGATTGCCGTCGTGTCCATGCAGCTTGCATAAAAATCACCGATTTTTTGTTCGTTCGAGCCTGCCGTGGCGGACTGCTTCTCCGCCGCTTCCAGAATTTGCCGCAGGTTCTGTTGATTCTTATCCAGGAGTTGCGAGAACGAGCCCCAGGTCGGATACTCCGGCGGAATCGGATTGGCCTTCATCCAGCCGCCCATGGCGAACTGGTAGAAGTCGTCGCAGGGTTTGCACGTCTTGTCGAGGTTTGCCGTGTCGAATCCCCAGTAGTTCGCGTCGCCGGCGGGCTTCGCCGATGCGTGAAGTCCGGCTCCTGCCATCAAGATCGCGGCTACCAGCACTGCCATCACAATAATCCCAACCGGATACTTACGATTCCGCATGCCTTCCCCCGATTTTTTTGGTTGCAATGCCAAAGCTATGAAGTTTGCAGCGTTCCAGCGCCACCCCTGCCCGCACGCCGCCCAAGAGACAGACGGAAAGCCACGCGCGCGGGTTTCAAGATTGTAGGAGATTGCTTCGGTCAGCTGGCCGCACAACGGGTCGTGAGACAAAACCAAAAATCTAAATGGCAGAAAGAATCACTTTGCGGAGGCCGGCAACGCCGTTTCGTACTTCGTTACGTCGACGCCTTGCCAGTCGCCCCGCTCAATACCTTCTCGAATCTGTGCGCCGTTTTTTCCTTTTCGGGACTGCTCATAGGCATAGAAATCTTCGCGTTCGCAAATTCCGCAGACTGCGGCGTGTTTGCTCACATAACAATCGAGCAGGCTGCCGTGCCCCTGGCTGCGGTCGCAGTGGCAATAGCATGGCTCTTGGTAGAGAATTTTCTTGATGCGGGCCGCGATGCTGTACGCATTCTGTGCAACTGGGTCGGTGAAGAGCGAAGGGCTCAAGGTGGCCGGCAAAGGTCCCGCTGGCGCTGTGTTGTGAAACGCGGGAACCGGCTCGGGATTTATGTCTTGCTTCCAACTTCCCACGGACCCCTGCGAAGCCTGTTGCGGAATCAGCGCCAGACCGAGCGCCAACATAATCAGAGTGATTCCGCCAAAGACTTTTTGTCTTCCTCGCACGTCTGCCCCCTAACTAAACGGATGAGCATCCCAGCGCCAAATGGCGCGCCGCAAGAGCTGGCTATTACTCTACGGCGCTATCGCGCCAATTTCCACTCTCGGTTCTTGTCGCGTCTTTCCCACGTCAAGGCAGACGCAGAACGCCAATGCGAATCACTTCCAGCCGCGTCACGTCCATCACTTTATCGTTGTTCATGTTGTCGATCTGGCTGTTCGCAATAAAGAAAAAGTCGGACCCACGAATCGCCCCTGTCGTTGGCAAGATACAGAAATTGCTGCGATTCTCGAGGACGGTTGTGCGTGTAACGCGAAGGCCATCGCTGGAGAGTCGAAATGCCGCGACGCGAGGCGATCCGATTCCGTTCTGAATGCCAATCAGACTGCCATCGTGCCAATAGAGACCGTCGATTCCTGCGAGCGTGCTCCGCGGCCCCGGATCAACGTCGCGGCTTTCCCCATTTGCGAGGTCTACTCTGACCACGCCCAGGCTGTCCGCCACGTACAAACTGTGATCGTCGTCGCTTAGCGCAACTCCGTTGGGATAGAAGAGCGGGCGATGAACGGTGAGAGCCGCGAAAGTGCGTGCAGCGGGATCGAACCGCAACACCGCGTTTGCCAAGCTATCCGTTGTAATCACCTCGCCGTTCTTGCGGATGACCAGATCATTGAAGCCGTGTTTCGCCGAACCCTCCGGCTTGAAGCGTCCCAGCAGTTTTCCGGCAGTATCAAAATGCAGGAGCTCCGTTCGCCCGCCGTCCGTGAAGGAATCGGCCCATACCGTGTTGTCGCTGGGACTGATTCGAATACCCAGGACCGGCAAGAGTCCATAGCGGTCCGCTGGAATGAAATCGGAACTCCTGCCGTCTCGACCAATTTCCACGATCTTCCGGCGATTGAGGCTGCTGAGGTAAAAAACATTCCGCTGTGCATCGTAGGCCAGGCCTTCCGGAACCAGGTCTTTCTCCGTGGTCCGAACTGCTTCGTGCGCTTGCGCCACGACCGGAAAATCCCGGTGCACATTTTCGATTTGCGCCGTCAATTCCTTCGTTTCTTTAAACTCCAGGAAGGAAGGATCGCCGGAAGGATCGAATCCCTCCTGCAATGCGAGACATTCTTTCAAGAGCGCCAGCGCCTCGCGGCTCTCTCTTAAATGTTCTTTCGCCACGGCGAGGAAATAAAGCGCTGCGCCCCGGTCCGGCAGCGTGGGCCGCAGTTTCTGCACGGCCGCAACTTGGTCGCGAATCTGTTGCGAGTCCGCAGGCTCGGCTGGCGTACCCTTGATTTCTTCCGGGTCCTGGCAACGAGCGACTGAAGGCGCAAATAAAAATGCCAAGAGGGAGAGTACCGCTACAAACGATGGCAACCGCGCATACAGAAGATTCTTGGGAGTCTCTCGCGCGCGGCGCTGGTTTCCGCAACAAAGAGTCGAAGGCTTGGATTGGCCTCGCATGGAAGAAGAATTTCCGTCTCTGCCAAAACGAACGCGAAGTTTAGACGAGTAAGGCCCGTGCCGTGGTATATGCCGCAGGCGATGAAGAAGTAGACACGACAGTTGGCCGGCCCGCAACATGGCGCATCCGCAGGTTGCGCTGCACGCGCCCGCCCCAGGCTCGTACAAATGCATAGTTCAGAGCGCCGCCGATCACCGAACTGGCCAAGGGAATCAAGCGGCCAACCCATTTTTCGGCCGTTTCCTGCCCCAGCTTAAGCGCCAGCCGTTCCGCGATGCGTGGAGCCAATCGCTCGAGGATCTGCTTTTCCGCGAGGTCTTTGCCATAGTCCACGCCAGTAGCGGCCGCGGCGGCCATCCACAACTCCACCCGTTCGCTTTGCCCGCGCTCTTCGAACCCATAGAGCAGACAAAGTCTCTGGATGAGGCGCAGCGTCAAAATGGTGAGCAGCCCCGCATCCGGAATGATCGTGATCATTCCTCCGAGGCCAAAGCCCGCTCCTTCAAGCAGCGCGAGCCGCTCCGTATCCTGAATCAGAGATTTGGCGATGGCATCCAGGCGCGCCACCGGCACGCGGTGCATATGGCGGAAGTCCGCTACCTCAAGCCCATGCTTTTTCTTGAGTTGCCGCCGAAACTCTTCCCGGTCGATTTCGAGCGAGCGTAACCCTCGCAGGAGTCCGAATCGGGCAAACCGCCCGAAGACTCCTCCCTGGGCCGCGTTGTGTAACCGTGCCATGTCTTTAAGCATCCTACGGCGGTCGGAAGCCGCTGGCAACCCCCCTAATGGACCAGTTGTCGTACCTGTTGCGCTGGCGGGGTCTTTCACCCCTTGGGACAGGGAGTTGCACAAGTGGCGGCAATAAAACCCGCGTACTACTTGACGCGGGAATTCTTTTCGGTAAACTGCATTTTTCTCTATGGCGACCTTGCCACAAATCGTTCCCTCGGAAGTCGTGCACGATTTCGACTTTCCACAGCGCGAAGCCGCCTTCTTCTATGGACTGTTCCTCCGCGGTCATTCCGCGGAAAGGCTGCGCCGCGACATCGAGGTGCCCGCATTAGTTCTTGCTAAATGGCACAAAGAAGCAGAGCGCGAGCCAGAGCTGCGAGACATCTTCACTCGCATGGTGGAATACCGCAGACACGTCCTGGCGATCTTTGACACCTTGGTGGGCTCGGACGTACACAACCATCGGGTTCAATAGGCCCCGCGAAATTCACCTTCGGTTTCCGGTTCTGGGGACTATTTAGTGTGTAGTGGTCCAAAATCAGGTTTTTGCCGCGAAATCCTGTCCTAAAGTTCAGGTCAAAAATTGTCAGGCAACCCTTCGATTCGTTCGCGAGTCTAACCGCAATCGGGGGACAAGTCCCACAAAATGCAGGAGATTCCTCGATTGACGGACCGCTTGTCCAGGGGTAGAATTCAGTCGTCCTAGAAGTTGAGGTGTGTCGATGCCACGGGTAATTCGTGCCCTGATTGCTACTGCATTCTCATTTGCCATCCTTATTCCAGGTTTACCAGCTCAACAGGTTCCACAGGCGCAAGATCCTGCGAACCCTCCGCCTCCTCAGACGCTCACCAAAGAGCAGCGGAAAGTGCAGAAAGATAAGGCACGCAAGACGCTCAAGGAACTCGACAGCCAGTACAAGCAATGGCTCAACGAGGACGTGATCTACATCATCTCCCCCGAAGAGCGGAATGCTTTCCTTCAGCTTGATACCAATGAGGAGCGCGAACAGTTCATCGAACAGTTCTGGCTGCGGCGCAGCAGTAATCCCGACCTTCCGGAGAACGACTTTAAAGAAGAGCACTATCGCCGCATCGCCTACGCCAACGAGCACTACGCCTCCGGTATTCCTGGCTGGAAGACCGACCGCGGACGCCTTTACATCATGTGGGGCCCAGCAGACGAAGTTGATTCTCACCCGTCCGGCGGCACCTACGATCGGCCTATGGAAGAGGGCGGCGGTTCTACAACCACATATCCTTGGGAAACATGGCGCTGGCGCTATTTGGAGGGCATCGGCGAGAACGTCATCATTGAGTTTGTGGATCCGAGCGGTTCGGGCGAGTATCACATGACCATGGATCCTTCTGAAAAGGACGCCCTGCTGCACGTGCCAGGGGCCGGCTTGAGCTTGATGGAATCCATGGGCTTGGCGTCAAAGACCGATCGCTTCACGCGCTCCGACGGTACCAACCTTCCGACAGCCATGGGTGGCACGCCCGCCAGCATGGATGAATTTAGTCGCTTGGACCTGTACGCAAAGATTCAGAAGCCTCCCGAGGTCAAGTTTAAGGACCTGGAAGCGATCGTGACCGCGCGGATTGTTCGCGATCAACTCAAGTTTACTTACCGTACGGATTTTATGAAGGTGACCAATGACACCGTGTTGGTGCCCGTCACCATCCAGGTGTCCAACGGGCAGCTCAACTTTCAAGCGAAGGATGGCATCCATTCGGCCACAATGAACGTTTTTATGCGCGTCACCACGTTGACCGGACGCGTGGTTCAAACTTTCGAAGTTCCTGTGTCCAAGGATTTTCCGGATTCGCTATTCCAGCAGTCGCTCAAGCTGCAGTCGATCTATCAGCAAGCCGTGCCCCTTCGTCCCGGCCTTTATCGCCTGGACATCGTCATCAAAGACGTTCAGAGCGGAAACGTAGGCGTCGTGAATACCAGGCTGGCTGTGCCGCGTTTTGCGGACGAGAAGCTGGATGCAAGCACGCTTATTCTTGCGGATCAGCTCGAGCACGTTCCCGCCAAGCAGATTGGCACGGGACAATTCGTTTTGGGCTCCACCAAAGTGCGGCCGCGACTCGATAACGACTTCACCACGGCCGATCGTTTGGGAATCTATCTCCAGGTTTATAACCTCAAGCCCGACGACAAGACGCACAAGTCCAGCGCCACCTTCCAATACACCGTAAAGAAAGGCACCGAACAGGTGATGCAATTCAAGGAAACGTCTGCAGAGATGAAGCAGACGGGCGACCAGGTCACCATCGAGAGGTGGTTGCCACTTTCCACACTTGCGCCCGGCAAATACTCGATCGAAATTAATGCCACGGACAGCATTTCCAATCAGTCTATTTCCAAGACAGCAGACTTTACGGTCAGGGGGCCGCAGGAACCGACCAAGGCGGCAGCCAACAAGGTTCCAGGGAGGTAATTAGCAGTGATTAAAGGACAGGTCCGAGTCATGGGGGCACTCGTCCTGGCCGCAACGTTCTCATTACTGGGAGCGAATCCGGCGTTGGCGCAGTTGAAGTCTGTTCAAGGCATGCTCTCGGGAGTCGTACGAGACACCTCTGGAACGCCTCAACTGGGTGCGAGTGTACAGGTAATCCCGGAATCCGCCGTTTCCTCCGCAGCTATTGGATATCTGACCAACACACAGGGAGTTTTTCGCGACGATAAGCTCGCACCCGGATTTTATACGGTACGAGTAACGCTTGCAGGTTTCCTTCCCACTCTCGAAAAACACGTGCGCGTCAGCGCCAATCTTACGACCATAGTCCGCATACAGCTGGAATCCATGTTCGCTTCCCTGGAGCAATTGCGCCGCGCTCCTTCTGCCGCAGCCAGCGAAGCGGATGATTGGAAGTGGGTGCTTCGCTCCGCCAGCTCAGTGCGTCCGGTTCTTCAATGGATTGAAGAAGACCCTATTAGCGCAGCGGCTGTGAGTTCGGATTCTGTGCCGTTGGAGCCGGCGCGCGGCCGCCTGGAATTTATGGACGGCGCTCGCAGGCCTGGGTCGGTCTCCAATCTCCCCGCCAGTCCTGCAACCGCATTTGCTTATGATCAGCGGCTAGGTCCCACGAGTCGACTGCTCCTTGCTGGTCTTATGAGCTATGACCCCGATTCCCCCGCTGGTGGAATTGCCACGGTCTGGCTCCCCACCGGCTCCCTCGGTGCCGGCCCGCACACAGCGCTGGTTCTTCGCGAGTCGAAGCTCGGAGCTGTCGGTCCGACGTTCCGAGGTGTTCGTATCGACCAAGGCGGTTCCATGGTTTTTGGGACCCGCGCAATCCTTAAGTACGGCGGAGAATATGTTTTGGTTGGTCTTGGCCATCCGGCATCTTCCTTGCGTCCGCGCATGCAAATCGACGCCCGAATTACGGACGATTGGCACGCGTCCCTGATTTTTGCGTCCATGCCAACGGGCCCGGAGCCACTTGAGGCAGCTGACGGAGAGGCTGTAAACGGCTTGGCAGCAGCGTTGAACGAGATGGACGCGTTTCCCGTCCTGATGTACCGGAACGGACGCCCTGTGCTGGAGAGCGGTTTCCACGAGGAGATTGCAGCGGAGCGCAAGATAGGCTCGCGCGGCAAGCTACAGGTTGCAGCCTTTCATGAAGACAATAGCCATGTAGCGGTGTTTGGCCGTGGAAGCAATCTTCCTGCCGGAGACTTTTTCCAAGACGTGTATTCCAATGGATTTTCATACGACGGCGGTTCTTCCAGCAGTTGGGGCACGCGTGCTGTGTATCGAGAAAAACTAAGCGAAGACGTCGAACTTACCGCGCTTTATGCCTTTGCGGGCGCCTTGACTCCTTCGAGCGCTGCCGCTGGACCGCTCCGTGAGATGTTCCGCACTGCCGAGCGTCACTCCGCGGGAGCTAAGGTCACCGCAAAGGTGCCTCGCCTCGGTACCAGGGTGTCGGCAGGCTACCAGTGGATCAGTGGGGTAACGCTCACTCGCGTGGATAGCTTTGGCGAGTCCTTCTATGACATGGAGCCTTATCTTCATATCGGAGTGCATCAACGGCTGCCCAAATTTGGCCCGGGCCGTTGGGAAGCCAATGCGGAATGCGACAACCTTCTAGCTCAGGGTTACGTGACCCTCAACTCACCGGACGGCCGAGTGACCCTGATGCCCGCTTTCCGCACATTTCGGGGTGGTCTAAGTCTCCAGTTTTGATCGCAAAATGGGCTTTGGAAAGCTGTATGCGACCTTCCAGAAAGCGGATTATCGATTTCTCTCCAGCCTTTGGATTTCGTAAGTTATTGAATTATAAGGCTATTTTTGCAGAGACACTCTTCCAAAGATTGGACATTCGTTTGCACCTAAGATTTCCTGGTGGGGTGTCACCCTGCCTAGGCACGTTATGAAGCAGAACCTCAGAGTCAGCCTTGGGGCCGTTGTGCTAGCGCTTGCCACGCTAGCCGCCATGATTTTTGCTTGGCTGAATTTCGTCCAGAGAACCGAGTTCGAGACTCCCGATGACGGCGTCGTCTGGCTGGACACTACCCAAGGGATCCAAGCCCAGCAGGTGGCTCAAAACTCCCCTGCGGCGCGCGCAGGAGTGCGTGTTGGCGATCATCTCCTGGCTATCAACGGCAGCCCCATTACCCGGCAAGTTCAGGTAACGAAGCGGTTGTGGCGCGCGGGGTTGTGGACGCAAGTACGCTATAAACTGGCGCGGAACAGCGAGGAGTTTGAGACTCCGCTCGTCACCGCTCCTGCCGAGAAACCGACCTCGATTGAGAATTATGCGCGTGTCGTAGGCCTAATTTATCTCTTCATCGGTCTTTTCATCTTTGCCCGACGCTGGAACGCACCCCGCGCCGTGCACTTCTATATTTTCTGCCTCGTATCCTTCATTTTCTTCTCCTTCCACTACAGCGGGAAGCTAGACACTTTCGACTATGAGGTTTATTGGATCAAGATCCTGGCGCAAGTACTCATGCCGGCTTTGTTGCTGCATTTCGCGCTGGTCTTCCCGGAACGCACCGAAGGAACCAGCCGTTCGGTTTCCAAGCTCAGCTTCGTCTATCTCCCGCCGCTGGCGATTCTTCTCGTCCATGTCAGTACCGCGCTCGGGGCGCTCGGCTTCGTTCCATGGCTCGCTTCCCGCATCATTTTGGATAAAATCGCCTACAGCTATCTCGGCGCTTGTTTTCTAGCTGCCGGACTGGTTTTCTATCGCAATTATCGTGGAGCGCCCGCAGGCGTTTTGCGGCAGCAACTAAAGTGGCTCACCGCTGGAACCTTTGTTGGCACTTTTCCGTTTGCAGCTTTCTACATCGTACCGTTCGCGTTCGATGCAGCTTCCAGGCCCTGGATGAAATTCTCCACGGTCAGCCTGGTTCTCATCCCGCTGTGCTTTGGCTATGCCATCATTCGTTACCGCTTGATGGATGTGGACATCATCTTCAAACGCGGCCTCGCCTACACCGCGGCAACGGCCGCCATTGCCACGATTTACTTCTTCTTCGTCGCGCTGATTCCCCAGATCTTTCATGCGCAGACGAACGGCCCGGTCGGTGGCATTATCGCCATCGTTATTGCGGCACTTCTCTTCCAACCCTTCCGCGAATGGATTCAAGCCCGTCTCGATCGCTTCTTCTATCGCGACCGGCTGGACTATCGCCGCACCCTGATCGAATTCGGACGCACGCTCACGAACGAAGTTCGGCTTGAGCCCATGCTCGGTTCCGTGATGGACCGCGTTTCACAAACGCTTCTCGTCGACCGTTTGGCGATTTTTGTCGAAGACGTCTCGAATCCTGGCGATCTCCGCCTAGCTCGCTCGATGGGTGTGCGTCTGGCAGAGCCTCTCGATCTTAGTTTCCTCGGACCGGCCCGGCCCGAGTTCGCGCGGGGGGCGCTCTTTTTCGAGTCGCCCCGCGCCGCGCGCGATGTTACCGACTCCGTGCGCCGCACTCTCGAACAGCTCGACCTCAATTACTATGTGCCTTGCCGCATTCGAGAGCATACCGTGGCTGTTTTGGGCCTCGGCAAGACCGTCGACGGCGACTATCTTTCCAGCGATGACGTCGAGTTGGTGGAAACCATCGCGGGCTATGTTGCCGTGGCCCTCGACAACGCCCAGCTTTATACATCGCTCGAACAAAAAGCCCTCGAGATCGCGCGCCTCAAAGACTTCAGCGAAAATATCGTGGAATCCCTGAATGTCGGCGTCCTGGCCGTGGATCTGGAAGGCATCGTCGAATCCTGGAACACGCGTATGGAGCAACTCTTCGGCGTGGCCCGGCAAGAAGCCGTTGGACGGCAGCTCCGCTCCTTGCTCCCGGAAGAGCTTGCAACAGAAATTGCCGCGCGCGGCGACGCAGAGCAAATCACCGGCATTTACAAACAACGCCTGCACCATCAAGGCAAAGCCCTTACTCTGAATGTTTCCATCACCCCTCTTGTCAGCAAATCGGCCGAGCGCATCGGACGTCTCTTGCTCTTTGACGACGTCACCCAGCGTGAGCGCATGGAAGAGCAGATGTCGCAAACCGAGAAGCTGACATCGCTCGGGCTTCTGGCCGCTGGCGTCGCTCATGAAGTCAACACGCCTCTTGCGGTGATTTCCAATTACATCCAGATGCTCGCAAAGCAAATGCCCGATGGCGATCCACGGCAGTCGATCATCGAAAAAATCGTCAAGCAGACGTTTCGCGCCAGCGAGATCGTCAACAATCTTCTGAATTTTTCGCGAACGGGGGCCGGCGAGGCCGTGGATATCGACGTAAACCGCGTCGTGGAAGAAACCCTTTCTCTCGTCTCGCACCCGCTAAGAACTTCGCAGATTCAAGTGGTGAAGCATCTGGGCGAAACTCTTCCCGCCGTCCGCGGCTCGGCGAACAAACTGCAGCAGGTTTTTCTCAATCTCTTCCTGAACGCTCGCGATGCCATGCCGGGCGGCGGCCTCCTGGAAGTGCGCACGGGCGCCCACAATGGCAGCGTCGAAATTGAAGTCGTCGATACCGGCGCGGGCATCCCGCGCGAACATATTCATCGCATCTTTGATCCCTTCTTCACGACCAAAGCCAGCGGCCGCGGCACAGGACTCGGCCTCTCCGTCAGCTACGGCATCATCAAGGAACATTCCGGCAAGATCGACGTCCGCTCGACTCCCGGCAAGGGCACTTCATTCCATGTAGAGTTCCCCGCGGTCAGAAAGTCAGTTCATGTCTAAGGGTTCCATCCTGGTTGTTGACGACGAATCAGAAATCCGCGAAGGCCTTGAGCTCTTGCTTACGAGCGAAGGCTACGGTGTTTCAAGCGCGGAGACCGGTGAATCCGGCCTCGCCAAGCTCGGAGAGCAACCTTTTGATTTGCTGCTGCTTGATGTAAGTCTGCCCGATCGCAATGGACTTGAGCTGCTCCGGGAAATTCGCAAGCGTGACCCACAACTTCCCGTCGTCTTAATCACCGCCTACGGTTCGATCGAAATGGCGCGCGCTGCATTCAAGGGCGGCGCCCTCGATTACATCACCAAGCCCTGGTCCAACGACGAACTTCTGGCGCAAGTGGCTCAGGCCGTGGAATCGCGCCGTCTCCGCGAAGAAAACGTCCACCTAAAACGCGCGCTAAAACAACGCTTCAATTTTCCAAACATCATTGGCAAGAGCGAAAAGATGCTGACGCTTTTCGATCTGATCACCCAGGTGGCGCCTTCGCGTTCCACCGTGCTGATCAGCGGAGAAAGCGGCACCGGCAAGGAGCTCATCGCCAAAGCCATTCATTCGGCTTCCACGCGCGCGGACAAGGCTTTCGTTCCCGTCAACACCGGCTCCATTCCCGTGGATTTGCTCGAATCGCAGCTCTTCGGCCACGTGAAGGGAGCATTCACCAGCGCCGTCGCTTCCAAGAAAGGCCTCTTCGAAGTCGCCGATCAAGGCACTATCTTCTTCGACGAAATCGCCACTATTAGCCCAGAAACGCAGGCCAAGTTACTCCGCGTAATTCAAGAGCGCGAATTCATGCGGCTAGGCGGCACGGAGCAGCTCAAGGTGGATGTCCGCATTGTCGCCGCTTCGAACGTCGAACTCCTGACCCTCGTCCGCGAAGGCCGCTTTCGCGAGGATTTGTACCACCGCTTGAATGTAATTCATCTCGTGCTACCTCCGCTGCGCGACCGCCGGGAAGATGTGCCCGCGCTGCTCGCCCATTTCCTCTCGCGCTATTGCTTGGAGAACGCCAAGCCCATGCGCCAGTTTACGGCAGGCGCGCTTAAACTCCTGATGGACTACGATTGGCCCGGCAACGTCCGGGAGCTGGAAAATGTCGTCGAGCGCGCCGTCGTGCTCTCCACGCAGGAACGCGTCGACGTGGATTTGCTTCCCGAAAGCATTCGCAGCAAGGAAATCGTCCGCGGGGTCCGGTTGCAGCTTTCGGAATTTCTTCCTCCGTTGCCGGGCGAACCAGGTTCCCGTTCCGGCGCCGATCACCCTCAGCCCTCACTCTTTCAAATCATGGACGAAATCGAACGCCGCATCATCATGGACATGCTGGAACGCACCAGCTGGAATCAAACCGAAGCCGCCGAACGTTTTATGATTCCCCTTTCCACGCTGAATCAAAAAATCAAAAGGCTGGGGATTGACGTCCGCCGCCGTGGCCGCGCCGACGAGACGCTCTCGGCCTCCATTGGCAAATAGCCTTCCGGAAAAATCGCTGGCTGCTTATCCCCCCCGTTTCTTCAGACTTTCATCTTGCATCTGAGAGTTTGTCTATGCACAGTATCGCGGGATGATTCTTCGCCTTTCTAGTTCAGCGGCGCGCGGGTTTCTTGTCCTTCTTGCATTCATGCTCGCCGCCGGTCTTTCCTACTCCGGCATCCGCAATGTTCTTGCTGTGCATGATGCGGGATTGAACACGCCGGAAGGCCACGCCCGGGCCACCCAACTCGAACCGGATGACGCCCGCAACTGGTATCTCCTCGGCCGCTATTGGCAATACAATCTCGAAGATCCCGATGCCCAGCGCGCCATCCGCAACTATCAAACTTCGTTGTCTTTTGATCCTCATTCCGCAGACACGTGGTTGGATCTGGGCACGGCGTATGAATCGGAGGGTGACGTCGCCGCCGCCCGAAATGCATTTGTTCAGGCTAAACGCTTGTACGGGCTTTCGCCGGAAGTCTCGTGGCGCTATGGAAATTTCCTGCTCCGCCGGGGAGAGCTAGACGCCGCATTCGCGGAGATCAGGCATGCCGTAGAAGCCGACCCAAAGCGCGGAGCGGCAGCTTTCGCTCTTTGCATGCGCTTCGAGCCGGATGTCAACTCCGTCTTGGAGCGTGTTTTGCCCCACTCCAAGGACGCCTACTTGAGTGTGATTTCTGCCCTCGCTGAACAAGAAAAAGTCGATCAATCGCTGGTCGTCTGGTCCAGTCTCGCCGCTCTTCACCCGCAACTTCAGTTGAGCGACTCCTATCCGTTGCTCGAACTCCTCCTTCACAAACGGCAGATGGCGGATGCCCAGCGCGTCTGGGATCAGGCTCTCCTTTTCTCGGGCGTTTCGCGTCCTCCAGCGCCGCCTGGCTCTTTGATCTGGGACGGAAGTTTTGAATCGGATGTTGTCGGTGGCGGATTCACCTGGCGTTACTCTTCATTCGTTGGAGGGGTGGTGGTCACCCTCGATACAAAGGAAAGGCATTCCGGAAAACGTTCCCTCCGGCTTACGTTCAACGGCCTCAGAAACGTGAACTTCAATGATGTGTGCCAATACATTCCCGTCCAGCCCTCCACATCCTATCGCTTCTCCGCATGGGTCCAGACGCGCTCGTTGTCCACCGATCAAGGCGTGCGTTTTGGACTGCGCTCCATCGGCGACTCGTCTAGTTCAGTCGCCTGGACGGATGATGTGGAAGGCACGCAACCGTGGACCAAAGTCGAGCTTCCTTGGACATCGGGAAAAGATGTCCGTGAACTGCAGCTCTGCGTCAGCCGCAATTCGAGCGCAAAATTTGACAGCAAGATTCGCGGGTCGGCCTGGATTGACGACCTTGCCTTGGTCCTGGAGTCCGCGGAGACCAGCAAGCCGTGAAATTCATTCGTATCGGCATCTGCGCCCTCGTGGTCTTTGGTGTTGCCTCACACGGTGCCGTCGAGGATTGGGCTCGCGCTGTCATTGAGATCGGGGCAGCCTTGCTCTTTCTCGTCTGGGCCGTCCGCGCGTATTTGACGCAGGAGCATCAGCTCGTCATTTCGCCCCTGCTTCCGCCTCTTGTCTCTCTCCTGCTGATCGCCCTTGGCCAGTGGCTTTTTCATCGCACCGCCTCCTCCTACAACACCCGCATGGAACTCCAGCTTCTGCTTGCCGATATCCTTCTTCTCTTTTTGGCCGCGCAAGCGTTCCGGACGCTCGAGGATTGGCGCGGCTTTGTCTGGTTCGTGATGAGTTTCGGATTTCTGGTCGCCATCTTCGGCATCCTGCAGCACCTCACCTTCAACGGAAAACTCTATTGGTTTCGCGAGATGCGCTTTGGAGGCATTCCTTTCGGCCCCTATGTGAATCGCAATCATTTTGCCGGATTTACAGAACTCGTCATTCCCATCTCTTTAGTTCCCTTGGTCCTCGGCAAGGTGCGCCGGGAACGCTGGTTTCTGGTTAGTCTCTTTGCCGTGGTGCCCATTGGTGCACTGTTTCTCTCCGCGTCTCGGGGAGGCCTGGTTAGTTTTGCAGTGGAAATCGGCGTCTTGGTCCTCTGGCTGATTCTTCGCCGCACAGTGGGAAAACACTTGCTTTCGGGAGGTGCGGTTCTTTTGCTCGCATTTCTCATGGTGTCTTGGCTGGGTGTCCAGCAACTCGTAGAGCGATTCTCTTCCCTCCAATCACTTGAGGTCACAAGCGGGAAACGCGCCTCCATGAGAGCCGACACTTGGCGGATTTTCCTCGACCATCCATGGACGGGCACTGGCCTCGGCACACTCCAGGTTGTCTTTCCCGCCTATGAAACTCTCTATGACGGAAAAGTGGTCAACCACACACACAACGATTACCTCGAAGGTCTTGCGGAAACGGGCATTGCGGGTGGCTTGTGCTGCCTTTGGTTCCTTGGCGTTCTGTTCTTCGATTCGCTTCGGCGATTGTCCCGCTCCAATGGAGCTTTTGCTTCGACTCTCCAGCTTTCAGCCTTTGTCGCGTGCCTCGGGTTTCTCACGCACGGACTCGCCGATTTCAATCTGCACATTCCGGCGAATGCTCTCCTCTTTTTTCTCCTGGCAAATCTTGCAACAAGCGAAATTCGCCAACCAAGCCCGCAAATTCCCAAATCGGGAAAGGTTCGCCACAAGCTTCGAAATCACTGATGGACTTGGTCCTTCTGACTGTATAATCACATAGGGGTCATCTATTCGTATGCAGCCAGCGAGACTGGGTGCGGGGACGTTGTGTCTTGTCTCCACATCTCTACTCGGATTACTGGTTCTGGCGCCGCCCAGCCGCGCGCAGGCCGTTCTCGAGACGCCACAACAAACGAACGACCGTATCCGCGAGCTTTCCGCCGCAGCCCGCAATGTCCCGCATGAGTACATCATCGGCAATGGCGACATGCTTACGGTCGATGTCTTCGACGTGAAGGAGCTGAGCCGCGATGTCCGCGTCAGCCAAACCGGCACCATTGGCATTCCACTCGTACCAGTGCGCTTACATGTCGCTGGGCTTACCGAGATTCAGGCGGAACAAAAAATTGCCGAAGTGCTGGAAGCGAATGGTTTGGTCTCCCACGCCGAGGTGAGCGTTACCGTAAGAGAAAGAAAGAGCAAGCCCATTACCGTTGTCGGGGCCGTCGCGCATCCTTTGGTTTACCAGGCTGATCGTCAGGTCACGCTTCTCGAAGTCCTTGCCGAGGCCGGCGGGCTTGCCACCGATGCAGGTGACGAAGTCATCGTAACCAGGCCCGTACCGCTGATGACTTTCGATGACTCGGAGCCACCGGCAATCAGCCCGGCGGATGCCGCTCCTGCAAGCTCTCTGCCCATCAAGCCAGATGTAAAACCCGCGGGGCCACCCGCTGCTGCATCGCCTTCGCCACACAGCGGGTCCGTGGCGGACCCTCCTGAATTGCCGGCGCCCAACGCTTCATCACAGAAACCCATCAACGGCGCAAGTGCTCCATCGGGTTCTCCCGCAACCGACAATATTACCGTTAATTTGTATCAGTTGATGGAAGCCGGGAATACCGCGAATAACATCCTCCTGCAAGCGGGAGACGTCGTAACCGTGCCCCATGCCGGTATTGTGTACGTCTTGGGAGCGGTCGCTAGACCCGGTGGATTTGTGCTCACTAATGACCGCGAGCAAATGAGCACTTTGAAGATTCTCGCGCTAGCCGGCGGCTACACTAACATCGCGAAGACGGACCACGCCGTCGTCATCCGGAAAGATTTCCAGGGTAAGCAGCACGAGGTGACCCTCGATTTGAAAAAAATTCTGAACAACCAGGCGGAGGATTTGACGCTCCAACCCAGCGACATTTTGTACGTTCCGCAGAGCGGAGCCAAGCAGGCCGTTCTGAGGTCGATCGAGTTTGGCATCGCTCTCGGTACAGCCGTCGCGCTTTATCGCGTCGCCTACCACTAGAAAATGTCTGAAGACAACAAACTCGTTCCCCGGGAAAACGGCTCCAACGGCAGTGTGGAGTTGATTCCCCCAACCTCGCGCCTGCCGGCTTGGGATCTCTCGCCGCGCGAGCCGCATCTTTACGACTACCTGCTGATCCTGCGCAAGCATCAATGGCTGATCTTGTCGTTCTTGCTTGCCGTGGTGACCATTGTCACCATCGCTACTTTCCGCATGCAAGCCGTTTATGTAGCCACCGCACGCATCGAAATCGACCCGTCGAATGCCAACATTCTGCCTTTCCAGGGCATGGATCCTTACGGCTACGAGATGGATCTCGAGAACTATATCGAGACGCAGTCGAAAATCTTGACGAGTGAAACTCTCGCCTTGCAGACTATCCGTAGCAGCGGCCTCGGCGCGCGGCCGGAATACGCCTCTCCCAACGGGCCCTCCGAAGCGCTGGCTATCGGCAGCTTGGAAAATCAGAAGCGCCCCCCCGAACTCGGCGCATTCCTTGGCAGCCTCGGCGTGAAGCGGGTTCCCACCAGCCGGCTTATGGATGTGAGCTTCGAGTCGACAGACCCGCAGTTCGCTGCGCGCATCGTCAACGAACATATTAAGAATTACCAGGAACAGAACATTCGCAGCCACTACGACGAAACTTCGCGAGCTACCACCTGGCTTCGCAACGAGTTGGACGAGCTCAGGATTAAAGTTCAGGAATCGGAAGACCAGCGCATCGCCTACGAAAGAAAAAATCAGATCTGGACGCTCGACGACAAGTCCAACATCACCACCCAGCGCCTCGCCGATATTAACAGGGCTTTGACCGATTCCCAGCAAGAGCGCATGAAGAAGGAAGCGCTCTTTCAGTTTGCCAAAGCCGGTGACATCGCCGACGTGCCCCAGCTTCGCGACAACCCCGTTTTGCAGGGACTCCTTCAAAAACGGCAGGCTGCGACACAGGAATACAACGACGCTTTGAGCCAGTACGGTCCTAATTTTCCGAAAGTCGTGCGTCTTCAGGCTCAATTGAAAGATGTGGACCAGCTCATCCAAAAGGAAAATGTTAACACCCTCAACCATATCGAACTCGATTACCGGGAGGCCATGCAGCGCGAAACAATGCTCGTGCAAGCTCTCGATCAGCAGAAAGTGGAAGCGAATACGATGGCCGAGCGCATGGTCGAATACAATATCCTCAAGCGCGAAGCGGAAGCTTCCAAGACTCTCTATGACGGCTTGATGACCAAGCTCAAGGAAGTGGGCATTTCCTCAGCTTTGCAATCCTCGAATATCCGCGTCGTCGACCCAGCTATGATACCTGCCTATCCTTCGCGTCCCGCCAAAGCGAGGAACATCGCGCTAGCTTTTCTCGTCGGTCTTGTCGGCGGCATCGGCCTGGCCCTCATGCGCGAGTATCTCGACAACACCGTCAAGACACCTGACGACATCGAGACCCTTGCCCGCCTGCCTTCCTTGGCTGTCGTGCCGCAGTTTGGCGGCTCCAACGGCAACGGCTCGCGCAAGCGCCTCTTGCCAGGCATTGCCAGCAATGGTCACGAAAAACGCATTGAGCTCGTTGCCCAGCACCTGCCCAAGTCCCAAATGTCGGAGGCATTTCGCGCGCTGCGTACGTCGCTGCTTCTTTCTCAGCCGGGCCGCCCGCCGCAAGTTATCCTGGTAACCAGTGCGCTCCCCCGCGAAGGCAAAACCACCGCCGCAGCTAACTTGGCTGTCACTCTCGCCCAGCTAGGAGACAGCACCGTGCTCGTCGATGCGGACTTGCGCAAGCCAGGGGTGGGGCGCCTGCTCAATATGGCAAGCGGCAAGTATGCTGGCTTAAGCTCCTATCTGGCCGGTGTTTCGAGTCTTGATCTGGTTATTGTGCCGCACCCCGACATTCCCAATCTCGCCGCGATTCCCACGGGCCCACTGCCTCCTAATCCTGCCGACTTGTTGTCCTCTCACAAGTTGGCGGAGGCCATCGCTGAATTGCGCACCAAATTCAAATTCGTCGTAATCGATTCGCCTCCTATCATGGCGGCCACGGATGCCGTCATTCTCTCCGTCCAAACCGATGGCGTACTGCTGGTCGTGCGTAGCGGCGAGACTCCCAAAGAGGCCTTCACGCGCACCCGTGACCTGCTCGTCAGTGTGAAGTGCCACATCCTGGGCGTCGTTTTGAATGCGGTGGATTCCGGCGCTCCGGACTACTATTATTCTTATCGCTACTATCCGTATTCTTATGGCTATGGTCCTCAGGAAACGCCCGAATCTCCTCAGGAGCATGACGATCTTGCTGAATCCGTCTCCGAAAGCTCCCCGCGCCATCGCGACGACGATCAGTCATTGTAAGGAGGCACTTTGCGTTATTTGATCACCGGCGGCGCCGGTTTCATCGGCTCTCACTTGGCAGAGCGGCTTCTCGCGCGCGGCGACCGCGTCGTGTTGCTCGACAACCTCTCCACCGGAAGCATGGATAACATCCGCCACCTCAAGACTTCCGGCCAGATGGAATATCACCTGGACAACATCGAAAACCTTCAGCTAGTCGCGGAACTCGTCGACGATGCCGATGTTATCGTCCATCTCGCCGCCGCTGTCGGCGTCAAGCTTATCGTGGAAAGTCCCGTCCGTACCATCGAAACCAACGTCAACGGCACGCAACGCATCCTCGAAGCTGCCTGCAAAAAACGCAAACTCGTCCTCACCGCCTCCACATCCGAAGTCTACGGCAAGAATACCAACGTACCCTTTCACGAAGACGCCGACCTCGTCCTCGGGCCCACCACCAAAGGCCGCTGGAGCTACGCAGCGTCTAAGGCCCTCGATGAATTTCTCGCGCTATCTTATTGGAAAGAGAAAAAACTTCCTGTCATCGTGGTCCGCTTGTTCAACACCGTTGGTCCGCGTCAGACCGGGCGTTACGGCATGGTCCTGCCCAATTTCGTCAAGCAAGCACTGAATAACGAGCCCATCCAGGTTTACGGCAACGGCCAACAGTCTCGCTGCTTTTGCGACGTTCGCGACACCGTCGAAGGTCTCATCCGCTTGATGGACACCGACCGCTCCATCGGCGAGGTCGTCAACGTCGGCAACACGGAAGAAATCACCATCGAAGGCCTCGCTAAGTTGGTCAAAAAGCGCACCAGCAGCACCTCACCCATCGAGTTCGTGCCGTACGATCAGGCCTACGAGCCAGGTTTCGAGGACATGATGCGCCGCGTCCCATGCGTCGATAAACTGCACGCCCTCACCGGCTTCCGCCCGCAAACCTCGTTGAACGAGATCATCGACCGCGTCACAGCTTTCTTCCGCCAGAAGGAAGAAGCTGCCACTCCGCGCGCAGCCACGAGCACAGCCGTCTAATCTCGTCTTTCTAGGTGCTGCTGCGTTGGTTGTCGGTGGTGGCGCTCCACTCCCGGCACCTTCTCCATCCCCAGTCGACAAGACGTTTTCCCCTCAGATTCGTCTCAAACTTGTGCCGCCTAGGCCAGTCAATCCGAGAGGCCAAGCCTGCGTTTTCGCGGGAACAAATCCCGCTACAAAGCGTATTCACCATAGTCATTTAAACTCCAAAGAAGGATAAGGTCCGCGAAATGAATACTATCGCCGCACTCGATACTGCGTTTCGCGATTTTAAGTACGCTCTCCGCACCCTCGCCCGCACTCCCGGCTTCACGGTGATCGCCATCCTTACCCTCGCCCTCGGCATCGGCGCAAACACCGCCATCTTTACACTCCTCGACCAGATCCTCCTCCGCCTCCTCCCCGTCAAAAACCCCCAAGAACTCGTCCTCCTCACCATGCGCGGCCACCATTACGGCAGCAATTGGGGCGGCAACGCCATCTCCCATCCCATGTTCCGCGATTTCGCCGCCCACAATGAAGTCTTCTCCGACATGTTCGCGCGTTTCCCGTTTTCCGCCAGCCTCTCCTTTGGCGGCCAGGCGGAGCGCGTTGATTTGGAACTGGTATCAGGCACTTACTTCTCCACGCTGGGCCTCAATCCGTGTCTTGGCCGCGTTTTCACTGCCGAAGACGATCGCCTCCCTGACGCCTATCCCTACGTCGTCCTCAACTATGCCTATTGGCAATCTCGTTTCTCTGCGGATCCGCAAATCATCGGCAAGACTCTCACCCTCAACAACTACAGCATGACCATCGTGGGCGTCCTTCAGCCCGGCTTTGATGGCGTCGAACTGGGCCGTTCTCCGAAACTCTTTGTCCCCATCATGATGCAAAAGGAAGTCATGGTCGGTAATCCCAACGACATGCTGAAAGAACGCCGCAACCGTTGGGTCAATGCCTTCGGCCGCCTCAAGCCCGGCATCACCCGTGAACAAGCCAAGGCCTCGCTTCAGCCTTTTATGCATTCAATGCTCGAAATGGAAGTTAAAGATAAGGCCTTCGCTCATGCCTCGCCTTATGATCGCGAGCAATTCCTGAAATGCATCATCGACGTTTTGCCCGGCTCGCAGGGCCGCTCCTATACCCGCGAGGCGCTTTCCTCTCCTCTCTGGGTTCTCATGGGCACCACTGGCCTTGTCCTTCTCATCGCCTGCGCCAATCTTGCCAACCTTCTTCTCGTCCGCGGCTCCGCGCGTAAGAAAGAAATCGCCATCCGACTCGCGATGGGCGCCACTCGCCCTCGCATCATCGCGCAGCTCTTGATCGAAAGTCTCTGTCTCGCCACGCTCGGGGCTCTCGCTGGACTTGCTCTCGCCTACTGGGCAGACAAGGCCCTCATGGCCGCGTACTTGCCTTCAGACTCGGGTGGCTGGCGCATTTCCACTACTCCCGACTTTCGCATTCTCTTCTTCACGCTCGCCGTCACGGTCGCAACAGGCGTCTTCTTCGGCCTTGTCCCCGCTCTTCAAACCACCAAGCCCAATGTCGCTGGAACTCTCAAAGATGAAGCCGCCGCCGTCGTCGGCGGTGGTCACGGCGGCCTCAGAAAATCTCTCGTCATCGCCCAGGTCACGCTCTCTCTTCTGCTTCTCATCGGAGCTGGCCTTTTCACTCGCAGCCTTGGCAACTTGCGAAATCTCGGCCCCGGTTTTCCGGCGCAAAATCTTATCGGCTTTGAAATCGATCCCTCATATAGCGGCTATAGTGTCGCGCGGCTGAAGACCTTTTATCCCCAGCTGTTGGACTCGCTCTCTTCTATTCCCGGCGTTCAGTCCACTGGCCTAGCCAGCATGCGCATCCTCGAAGGCGACGAATGGGACAGCAGCATGACTGCCGAAGGCTTCAGCCCTCCCACTCCCGATGCCCACCCCGAACCCTACATGAATGAAATCAGTCCCAAGTATTTCGCCACTCTCGGCGTTCCTATCGTAAATGGCCGGGATTTCCGCCCCACCGACAACCATGAAATCAAGCACAATCCAGAGGAAAAAGGCGACATGGGCTGGGAACCTTCCGTAATCATGATTAATGAAACCTTCGCCAAGAAATATTTTGCTGGCCGCAATCCTGTCGGCCTTCACATCGGTTTCGGCTCCGATCCAGGCACTCCAGCCGACATGGAAATCATCGGCGTCGCTAAAGACATCAAGTACACCAACCTGCGCGATGAAATTCCTCCGCAAGCTTACATGCCTTATATGGGAGACCGCTTCATTGGCGGCATGGTCGTTTACGTCCGCACCGTCGCCGACCCGAATCAGTTAATGACCGCCATCCGCTCCAAAGTCCGCGACATGGATTCCAATATCCCGATCTACTCCATGCGCACCACTGAGGTGCAGATCAACAATTCACTCGCCACTGAGCGCATGATCGCCAGCCTCTCCGCCGTTTTCGGTTTTCTCGCCACTCTTCTCGCGGTTATCGGGCTGTACGGCGTCATGGCCTACACTGTCGCGCAGCGCACGCGCGAAGTCGGCATTCGCATGGCCTTAGGAGCTGCTCAAGGTAATGTCATCTGGATGGTGATGCGCGAAGTGCTGGTGCTGGTAGTTATCGGTGTTGCCGCAGGCGTCCCAGCTTCGTTGGCGCTAACCAAGCTCGTGCAGAGCCAGCTCTTCGGGCTCTCTCCGCATGATCCTGCAACACTTGCTCTTGCCACCATCGCTCTCGCGTCCGTCGCCTGCGCCGCCGGCTATGTCCCTGCCTGGCGGGCCAGCCGCCTCGATCCCATGAAGGCCCTTCGCTACGAATAGATCGCGCTGGCAAGGCTTACCGCTCACCAACAAAGGGAATTACAAACGGCCACTTTACGTTACACGCCCCCGCGCTCGCCTCCATTGGCCAGCGGTAAGGCTCCCGCTGCTTTGATCCGAACGCGCGCCAAGCAACTAATCCAAGCTATGGCAGCGTTATTTCAAACTGATAGCTACCCGCAGGAATCTCATATTCGAGATTGTTGTTGTCCTTTGCCAAAGCGTGAACCCTGCTGCTCTTCGACAAGAGTTGCCCATCAAGCTCGAAGGATTGTGCTCGTTCTCCGCCAAGCGGCAAACGCCCGGTCGCATTTGCCGGGATCGTCAATTTCCAGACGACTTTGCTTCCAGAGATCGACCACGCGGAGAGGATCGTCCCGTACGAGGATTCGTACGAAAAATCGAGATTTCCCAATCGCTTGTCGAAGTTCGGATGAAGTCGGATGACGTGAAATCCCGGATCGGTTGCGACCGTATCAATCCCCGCCGCGTACCGATAGATCCAGTCTGCAACGGCCCCATACGCGTAGTGGTTGTAGGAATTCATGCTCGGATCGCCGCGCATTTGATCCCCATTCCACCGCTCCCACATCGTAGTAGCACCGTGTTCGACCAGGTATCCCCACGATGGATATTCCGTACTAAGTAGCAGACGATACGCGACATCGGCATGCCCGGTATCCGTCAGAGCACCCAGCAGATAGGGAGTCCCCAGGAATCCAGTGCCAAGACGCCAATTATTGGCTTCGAGCCGATCCACCAAACGCTTTGCGGCAACGCTGCGCAGCGCATCAGGCAGCAAATTCATGTGCAGCGCGAGCACATATCCTGTTTGTGTTTCGACTGGTATGTCGCTCAGCGGCCTGGCGGTCCCCGAAGCGAATACCGAAGGCGGCGGAACTCCACCGACGAAGCCATCAGGCCGAACGTAGGCATGGTTGAACGCAGCTTTGATCTTGTCAAAAAGCTCAGTATATTTCCGCTCATCATCCGTTTTTCCCACGGCGTGAGCCATTTGGCTCATCAGCGTCGCGTCGTACGCCCAATAGGCAGTAGCGATCAGATCCACGGGCGTCACCCCTTCGGGTGCTAACCAGTCCGCGAAAGGAATGCCGTAGTTCTTTTTCCAAAGATAGTCGGGATTCGCAGCTTGGATCGCGGCCAGATACTTTTCCATCCCCGCCCAATTTTCTTCCACCACCTTCTCGTCGCCTGTCTGAATCCACGATGTCCACGGAATGACGACGCCGGCATCGCTCCATCCAGTCCCGTAACCTGGGTTCTCGGTGTTGGTTCCGGGCGCGAAAATTCCGTACATGTCCGTGCCTACTTGCGTGCCGCGTAAATCCGCCCCGAATTTTCGCGAGAAGGTCGTCAAATCCATGTTGTACGTCGCTGTCCGCCAAAACACCTGGGCATCCGCCGACCAACCCAACCGTTCATCGCGTTGCGGGCAATCCGTCGGAACTCCCACGAAGTTCGAACGCTGGCCCCACAAAATATTGCTCCACAGCTTGTTGAGCATGGCGCTGCCTGTCTTCAGCGTCGCCGTGAACGGCGCGTCCGTATGGAAAACAACGGCTTTCACGTCCTCGAGCTTTGGCGCTGCCTTCAAACCCGAAACCTCCGCATAACGGAAGCCATGAAATGTAAAAGTAGGTTCAAACTCTTCGATCCCTTTGCCCGCGAGAGTAAAATGGTCCGTCGCCTTCGCCGTCCGCAAGTTGTCGGTGTATAGCGTACCGTCCGGATTCAATACTTCCGCAAATCTCAGTCTCACGTCGGTTCCCGCTGCGCCTTGCGCTCGAATGTGCGCAACCCCGGATAAGTTCTGCTCGAAATCGAAGATATACACGCCAGGAGCAGGATTCGTCAGCTTCTTCGCGTCGATCACCTTTTTTTCCGCGCGAATCGGCTGAAAGTATTGCCAAACCATTTGCGTTTCTTTCGGCTGGATCACCTCCACGGATTTCCACTTGCCGTCGTCGAATGCGGCGGTGTTCCAGTTTGCTTGCGCCTTTCGCGCGTCGTACGTTTCTCCATCGTAGATTTCCGCGAAGAGAACAGGAGAAATGTCCGCTTTCCACTTTTCGTCCGTCACGATCCAGTCCACGGATCCGTCTTTGAATTCGATCCTCAGCTGTGCCCGTAGCGCAGGCGGTGTATTGCCGTAGTTATACCCTTGGCGAAACCACTGCAACGGAGTCGAATACCAGCCGGGAGAGAGCAACGCACCAACGGCGTTCTTTCCAGGTCTTATTTCCGCCGTCACGTCATACGCCTGGTAAATAACGCGCTCACGGAAATCCGTCCATCCCGGGGCCAGGATTTCGTCGCCCACCTTTCGTCCGTTGATCGAAAGTTCGTACGCGCCGAGGGCTGTCGCATACAAGCGCGCGGAGGCCACGGATTTTGCAACTTCAAAGGTCTGCCGAAGAGACTTTACGGCTCCCGTCGGCCATGGATTTCCCAGGGTGGCGTCTTCGAACCCAGAACTTGGCATAACATACCGAACCGCTCCGCTCCACGAAGAATCATCGAACTCAGGCGCCTGCCAATTCCCGCCGGCATTCAATGCGGCTCGCCAGCCCTCCTGCGCACTCTTGAATACTTCGAACGTGCCGTCCGCCGCTTCCACATACAATACCGCGTTCATCGGCGTTTGGCTGACGCGTTGCCGATTGCCACCACCGTTTAGATAGTGCACCACCTCAATCGCCAGTACGTTCTGCCCTATGCGCAATGCGTCCGAAACGTCGCGAATCGCATACGTCTTCCACGGCATTTGCCGCCACGGGGGCAACGGCGCCACTTCCATCACTTGTTTTCCATTGAGCCATGCCCCCGCCGAATCCTGGCCTGTCGCATAGAGCGTGGCGCGCCGCACCGGCTTCGCCAGGTTAAAGTGAAGTCGGAATTCGTGCTTCGTGCTCGTGGCGTCTTTAGGTGCTTCCCCGTCGGCGCTCGTGATCCACTCTGCGCCCGATTCCCGTACCTGTCGCAGTTCAGGTTCCTCATAGCCAATCCACTTTGATTTCCAGTTTTCCTGCCGAAGTAGCCCCGTCTCCCACCAACTCGGCTCGCTGGGAGCGCCCGCCTTGCCGTCTTTGTCCCATACCAAAACCCGCCAGTAATATCGTTTGCTGGGTTCAAACGCCGGGCCTCCGTAGATCACACCCTGAGAGTTATCCGATTCCACCCTGCCGCTGTCCCACACATCACCTTTGCCGCCGGCAAGGAGCTCCGCCTTCGAGGCGACTTGAATTTGATACGCAGTTTGCCGCGCGCCAGGACGCGAATCCTGAATCTTCCAGGACAGCCGCGGCTTTGCCGTGTCCATCCCAAGCGGCGTGATAAGCGATTCGCATTCGAGCTTCACAGGCTTTGCCGATTGCGCGGTCGCGCTCCATGCAAACACCAGAAGACACGCTGCTGTCATCTTCGAAATTCTCAGCGCACTTCTAGCGCCGTTCTTTACTTTTCTCATCGCTGGTTCTCCCGGTCTCAATCGGTTCGAGCAAAACCATCTATTGGCTGGGTCGTCGGCACTGTGGTGGTCGGCGTCGCGCACTGTAGCGGCAACCCCTCCTGCCTGTCAACAAATTGCAGGTCAGCGGCTGGGAGCAAAAGGGTCTAGGTACCTCTTTAAAGGAAATCTAGGCGGCAGCAAGATACACGTAGCGCAGAATAAACAGCACGGTGAGGATCCATACGAGAGCATTGATTTCTTTGAATTTACCTGACGCCAGTTTCACAACAGTGTAGGAAATGAGACCGAGGCTCAGACCGGTCGCAATACTGAACGTCAGCGGCGTCGCCAGCATGGTGATAAACGCAGGCAGCGCCTCACTGAAGTCATTCCAGTTCACCAGCGCCAAGGATTGCGACATCAAAACGCCCACTAAAATAAGAGCCGGCGCCGTTGCGTACGCCGGAATCGCCGTCGCCAGCGGGGAACAAAACATGGCCAAAAGAAAAAGTGCCGCCACGGCAATGTTGCTGAAACCGGTGCGAGCTCCAGCCGCCACACCTGCCGCGCTTTCGATATAGCTCGTGACTGTGGAAGTTCCCGTCAGCGAGCCGAAAATCGTCCCAACGGAATCTGCCAACAACACGCGGCCGACGCGCGGAATCTTGCCATCCTTGATGAATCCGCCTTGCTCGCAAACGCCTACCAACGTCCCCACGTTGTCGAACAAATCGACAAACAGAAACGCAAAAAGAATCTCCAGAAACCCGAGATGCAGCGCCCCGCGGAAATCCAGCTGAAGAAAAGTCGAGGACGGATGCGGCATCGAAAAGAAAGTTGTGGGCCAACTCGAAATCCCGCGCAGCATCCCGGCAACTGTCGTTCCAATGATGCCTATCAAGATCGCGCCATGGATTTTCCGTGCCATAAAAACCAGTGTCAAGGCGAGTCCAAAACACGCGGTCTGCACTTCCTTGTCCGCGAAGCTGCCCAAGCCCACAAACGTGGCGGAGTTGGCAACCACCAGCTTCGCATTCCGCAATCCAACAAACGCGATAAACATCCCGATTCCGGCCGCCGTCGAATGCTTCAAGCAATCCGGCATGCCATTCACGATTTGCTCCCGCACTTTCGTTACGGTAAGCACGAGAAAAAGCACGCCCGAAAAAAACACCACCGCAAGCGCAGTTCTCCACGGAATGTGCATCGCCAAACACACTGAGTACGTGAAGTACGCGTTCAGCGACATCCCCGGCGCCAGCGCAATCGGATAATTCGCGTACAATCCCATCACGAGTGTCGCGACCGCCGCCGAAAGGCACGTCGCAAACACCACGCCGTCCGCCGGCATTCCCGCCTGCGCAAGAATCTGCGGGTTTACCACAACGATGTACGCCATCGTCACGAACGTGGTGAGGCCGCCCAGCAATTCCTGCTTCACCGACGTCTGATTCTCGGCAAATTTGAAGTAACGATCGATCAATCGTCCCTCCGCCCTTTCACCGGGCCTGCAAAATGTTCCTCACTTGCAGATTCCCCTGTCAGGAGAACGGCCGATACTGCCAGGGTGTAAAGTCACAGGCACGTCTGTCACTCTGTCGAGCCTGATGATTCCAGTATTTCAACGAGAACCAAGCCATGTTTAGTGCGCAGAAATCTCAATACGGAATCTTGTCGGGGCGGTCGGCCCACGCGCGAAATCCAGCCAATGCCTCTTCTCGCATCATCTGGATTGTAGGAATTCGCCGCTCCGAAAGCGGCTGTTTCAACTCGTTGTAAATAAACGAATCGTCAAATCCAGCCTTGGCCGCATCCTCCGCAGTGCTGGCAAAATAAACGTGCGCAAGCCGCGCCCAATAAATCGCGCCTAGGCACATCGGGCACGGTTCGCACGAAGTGTACAGCTCGCAATCCTTCAATTCGAACGCGCCCAGTTTTTCGCAAGCCCGCCGTATGGCCAGCACTTCCGCATGCGCCGTCGGATCATTCGTCGAAGTCACCTCATTCGAACCCTCAGCGATAATCTTTCCGTCTCGCACAATCACCGCGCCAAACGGACCGCCACGCCCCGATTGAACCCCTTCAATCGACAGCTGAATCGCCCGCGCCATGAAAGGATTGCCCAAGTCTTATCGCCACCGGTCCATTCGTTGGCTATTTCTGAAGCTTTCTCCCAAGCCACCGCGAAATCCCCGCAGAAAACCATCAGGACGCCCGCGCCAAACGGCAAGTATATGCCTGGCAAACGGACGACCCAGCACTTTTTTCGTCTTGAATTATCGATTTTGCTGACTTGAAAACCTGCAGATATAAGTCTACGCTCGGGTCTCATTCTCACGAGTTTTTCTCCGGACCCGCTTTCACTATGAGTTTGCGCGCCTTCCTTTCTCGTCGTGTTGTAACTCCGGACGCCGTGCGCCCAGCCGCTCTGCTCGTCGAAGCAGACGGCATCGTCGACGTCGTCGCTCCCGATCAAATCCCTCCGCAAGCAGAACTCCACGATTTTGGCGATGCCGCGATTCTTCCCGGCCTGGTCGACTCCCACGTCCACATCAACGATCCCGGCCGCGCGGAATGGGAAGGCTTCGAGACCGCCACGCGCGCCGCAGCAGCGGGCGGATACACGCTTTTGGTCGACATGCCTTTGAATTGCTTGCCCGCCACAACCAGTGTCGCCGCACTCAAAGCCAAACGCGCCGCCGCGCAAGGCCGATGCCGCGTCGATTGGATGGCCTGGGGAGGAGTCGTCGCCGACAACCCGCTCGACATCGAGCCGCTGGCCAACGCCGGAGTCCCCGGCTTCAAATGTTTTCTAGTTCATCCCGGAATTGATGGCTTCACGATGGTCACAGAGTCGCAGTTACGCGCTGCTTTACCCCATGTTGCTCGGACAGGCTTGCCACTCCTCGTCCACGCGGAACTGCCCGCTCTTATAGATTCCGCCACCGCAAATTTGGCGAATGCGGATTGGTCACTCTACGAAACCTATCTCCAGTCGCGCCCCGCAGAGGCCGAACTCTCCGCGATCCGATTGCTCCTGTCCGCACGCCGCGAATACAAATTCCGCTTGCACATCGTCCATCTCTCCACCAGCCACGCTCTTCCCGAGCTGCGAGCCGCGCGGGCCGAAGGTCTGCCCGTGACCGTCGAAACCTGCCCCCACTATCTGCATCTCGCCGCCGAAACAATCCCCAAAGGCGCAACGCTCTTCAAATGCGCCCCGCCGATTCGCAACCGCGAAAACCGTGAACAATTGTGGCAAGCCCTCCGCGACGGAACGATCGACCTTGTCGCGACAGATCATTCTCCCTGTCCACCAGAAATGAAACGCCTCGCCGACGGAAATTTCCGCGCCGCCTGGGGCGGCATCACAAGCCTCTCTATCGCTCTTCCCTTGATGTACACGGAAGCCAGCCAGCGCGGATTTTCCCTAAACGATATTGCGCGCTGGATGTCTGAATCTCCCGCAAAATTAGCCGGCTGCCACACACGCAAGGGCCGCCTCGCTCCGGGCTACGACGCCGACTTCGTCGTTTTCGATCCGGAAGGCGAGTTCGTAGTAAGCGAAGACCGTTTGCATTACCGTCACACGGTTTCGCCCTACCTCGGAGAAAAGCTGCGCGGCGTAGTGAAAGCCACTTATCTTCGAGGCAGTAAAGTTTTCAGCGATGGCCAATTTCCCGGCGATCCAACAGGCGTGGAGCATCGCCGCTAATGCCGCGTCTTGAAAAAAGACTCCTGTACCCAAGTTTCGATTTGTCTGTCATACACTAAAGCAAGCAGGCAAGTGCCTGTAAAAGATCTGCTAATTCCACGATTCGAATGAAAAACGCACCCATCGTCGGCACCTCTGTTCCCCGCATGGAAGGCCGCGCCAAAGTCACTGGGGAGGCGCGCTATGTCGACGACATGGTTTTGCCCGGCATGCTTTACGGCGCCACCGTCCGCAGCCGCATTCCTCGCGGCAAAATCAAAACATTCACCTTCGGCCCAGGCATCGATTGGAACGAATTCGTAATCGTCACACCCAAAGACATACCTGGAAAAAACTGCATCGCGCTTATCGAAGACGATCAGCCATGTCTTGCCGATGGAATCGTCAATCATTCCGAAGAGCCTCTTCTCCTACTCGCACATCCGGACCGCCATCTCCTCCCAAAAGCCGTCGAAGCCATATCCTTCGAATACGAACCGCTCCCCGCGATCTTCAGCATGGAGGAAAGTGAGGCACCCTCACAAATTATCTGGGGCGCAGACAACACCTTCAAAAGCTATCTAATCGAAAAAGGCGATGTCGATGCCGTCTGGCAAGACGCACACCACATCGTCGAGGCCGAATACACGACTGGCGCGCAAGAGCAGCTCTACATAGAAAACAACGGAATGATTGCCGCCTTCGATCCGCAACAAGGCCTCACCGTATGGGGTTCCCTCCAATGCCCCTACTACGTCCACAAAGCTCTAATGAAACTTTTCAACTTATCCGCGGATCGCGTCCGCGTCGTGCAAATGGAAACCGGCGGAGCGTTTGGCGGCAAAGAAGAATACCCCTCGATGATCGCCGCCCACGCCGCGCTCCTCGCGGTGAAGTCTGGCAAGCCCGTGAAAATTATCTACGACCGCATGGAGGACATGGCGGCCACCACAAAGCGTCATCCTTCGCGCACCCGCCACCGCACCGCCGTCACCAAAGACGGCAGAATTCTCGGCGGAGAAATCGATTTCACAATCGACGGTGGCGCCTACAAAACGTTATCGCCGGTCGTCCTTTCCCGCGGTGCTATTCACGCCGGCGGCGCCTACTATTGGCCCAGCGTTCGCATTCACGCCAAAGCCGTCGCTACCAACGCGCCGCCGCACGGCGCTTTCCGCGGATTCGGCGCCCCGCAGTCCCTCTTCGCGCTCGAGCGCCACATGGACCGCATCGCTCAGATCGTCGGTCTTTCACCCATCGAAATCCGCCGCCGAAATTTCCTCAAGCCCGGCCAGACCACTACAACAGGACAGACGGTGAACGAAGAGATTGATCTAGGAAAACTTCTCGACCGCGCGCTTGAACTGTCGGACTACAGCGCAAAAAAAGAACAATTCGCACAGTACAATCAGCAGGGCTCCCGCAAAAAAGGAATAGGTATTGCCACTTTTCTGCACGGCGCGGGATTCACTGGTTCCGGCGAGCGCTTTCTAGGATCGGTGGTTGGAGTGGAAGCCTGCACCGACGGCAGCTTACGCATTCTCGTCTCCAGCACGGAATTCGGTCAGGGAACCAACAGGTGTTGTGCCAGATTGTCGCCGAAGCTCTCGGTCTGAAGTATGAAGACGTCAGCATCGCTCAGCCCGACACGCACGCGGTGCCGAACAGCGGCCCCACAGTCGCCTCGCGCACGGTCATGGTCGTTGGAAAACTCGTGCAATCGGCCGCCGTTGGAATCGAGAAAACGCTGACAGCGAGCGGCATGCTCCCCGATTCTTACACGCCCGAAGAATTCCGCGGCTCCTGCCGCGCCTACGTCGCAAAACACGGCATATTCCGCAGCTTGGCGCAGTACGAACAGCCTGGCGATATCGTTTGGGACGAGGAAAAATATCGCGGTTCAGCGTACGCGGCATTTGCTTGGGCGGTTTACGTCGCGGAAGTCACGGCGGATCTGACCACGTACAGCGTATCCGTGGATGACTTCGTCGCGCTTCAAGAGATAGGCAAGGTCCTTCACCCCGTTCTCGCGAAAGGACAAATCACCGGCGGCGTTGCGCAGGGCATCGGCTTCGCCCTATACGAAAAAGTGATTTGGGAGCAAGGCCGCATGCAGAACGGCCAGATGACTAACTACATCATGCCCACTTCCGCCGATCTTCCTCCAATTCGCGTTTATTTCGAAGAATTGGGCAACGTTCATGGAGCCTATGGCGCAAAAGGAATTGGCGAACTACCGATGGACGGCCCTGCCCCGGCGATTGTCAACGCCATCGAAGACGCGCTAAACGTTTCTTTCAATTCGATTCCTTTGCTACCAGAAGACATCTTCGCCGCGCTCTCCGAAAGTGCGACGCCCGAGATCGTGGCCCCAACCGCGCGAGGAGGAGAATGAGCCAAGCTCCACTGGATCGCGCAAAATCCGAAATCACTTTCACGGTCAACGAAAAACTGGAAACCGTGCATGTTTACGCGATGGAGCGCCTCCTGGATGTTCTTAGGCACGAGCTTGGATTAACAGGGACAAAAGAAGGCTGTGGCGAAGGCGAGTGCGGTTCCTGCTCCGTTTTGATCGACGGAATGCTAGTGAATAGTTGTCTTATTCCCGCGCTCCAGGCGAACGACACGAAAATCGTTACGATCGAGGGCCTTGCAGCAGACGGCCGCTTGCAAATCTTGCAGCAAGCATTTCTCGTCTGCGGCGGCGCCCAATGCGGCATCTGCACTCCAGGAATGATTCTGGCGTCCCTTCATCTGCTGGAGAAAAAGCCACAACCCACTCTCGAAGAAATCCGCGAAGGGCTTTCCGGCAATCTTTGTCGCTGCACCGGCTATATTCAAATCTTTGAAGCCGTGGCGGACGCTGCACGCCGCGGAGCCTCAACGTGAAGGCCCACCCTGCTGAATTCGAACTTGTCGCCCCGCGCACTTTGCCCGATGCTCTATCGCTTCTCGCGCGCGAACCGGGCGGATGGCTTCCCATCGCTGGTGGCACGGACGTCATGGTGCAATATTCCGCCGGAAAACTCCCCGCGCGCAAGTTGGTCAGCATCTGGAATCTTCCAGAGTTGCGTCGCATCGAAGTTACGGCGGACGAAATCCAAATCGGCGCGGGATGCACGTACACCGATTTGCGCGAACACGAATTGATCAATCGCGAGTTTCCATTGTTGTCCAGCTCCGCAAGCTGGACCGGCGGAATCGCCAACCAGAATCGCGGAACGCTCGGCGGCAATATCATAAATGCTTCACCAGCCGCGGATTCTCTCCCCGCACTTCTGGTGTATGAGGCAGACCTCCTTCTCGTTTCTGCGCGAGGCGAACGTCGCGTTCCCTATGTAGGCTTTCACATCGGCTACCGCAAAACCCAGCTCGCAGCCGGCGAACTGATCCGCGCCATCTGCCTGAAAACACAATTTTCAGGTTACTATGCCCATGCGCGCAAAGTCGGAGCACGCAATGCACAAGCGATTTCGAAAGTGTGCCTCGCGGCGTTGGGACTCTTGGCGGATGGCGTGGTTGATGACATTCGCCTCGCCATGGGAAGCATTGCTCCCATTCCCGTGCGTTTGTCGGAGACGGAACGAATCGTAAAGGGAAAACACATCGATCCCCTGCTTATCCAATCCGCGAGAACTATGGCTGCCTCGGAAGTCCGCCCCATTGATGACATCCGTTCCTCGGCTCGCTACCGCGCGGCTGTAGCGGGAAACCTGGTCGCGGAGTTCCTAGAGCAGCTAGGCGCACGAGGCTTGCGCAGCGAAAATGCGAAAAATGTGCTCGCGCGATGGAACGGTTTGGAGCAGGGCAAAGCCGCTGAGGAGATCTTGCCCTGTTGCGGCTCAAAAGCCTGGGCGCACGGGATGGCAGCTCGAAGACCACTCCTCCATGAAGCGGCCTTATTGGCTGCCTGTGACGAAGTCTGGAAAGGCCTCCCGGAAGCCGATTGGTTGGAAGCGTTTCGAAGCCATCCGCGGATTGGCGATTCACTTTCGCCAACCTCCGCGCCTGCGCGGTCTGCCGCTTGGTCAGGCCAAGAACAGCAAAAAGTTGGAGCTGCAGGCGAGGATGTCAAGATCGCTCTTGCGGCAGGCAACCGCGCGTACGAACAAAAATTCAACCGCATTTTCATTGTCTGTGCCGCTGGCAAATCCGCGCACGAAATTCTTGAAATCCTCCGGAGGCGTTTGCAGAATGACGAAATAACCGAACTTAATCAAGCAGCCGAACAACAGCGCCACATCGCGCGTCTTCGGCTGAAGAAATGGCTCTCTTCATGAATCGCATTTCGACCCACGTTTTGGACACTGCTCAGGGTAAGCCCGCAAAGGATGTGCCGGTACGACTCGAGAGGCAAGAGTCCGCCGGTGAGTGGCGCGTTCTCAGTTCCTCCCGCACGGATGGCGACGGCCGCTGCCCTCAATTGCTGCCCGAAAATGAAACTCTTCGTGAGGGCAACTACCGTTTGGCGTTCGATACTGCTAGCTATCACCTTGCTCAAAAGATCCAAGGACTTTATCCGGTCATCGAGATTACATTTCACGTGCGCGACGGCGGATCTCACTTTCACATTCCGCTGCTCCTGAGTCCGCACGGTTATACGACGTACCGGGGAAGCTGATTTGATGATTAAGCTAGCGGAAAACAGCTACGGCAAATCGCGAGTTCGACTCGCAAAAGTGAAGCGCCATCCCGACCATCACGATTTTCGCGAATGGACGATCGAGATTGCGCTCGGAGGTGACTTCGACTCCTGCTTCGTCGCTGGCGATAACAGCAAAATTCTCCCCACAGACACAATGAAAAATACTGTGTACTCGCTGGCGCGAACCTCCTCGGCGGAATGCATGGAGGAGTTTGGCAAGGAACTAGTCGCATTCTTCCTGGAGCGTAACCCGCAAGTCTCCGCCGCGCGAGTCGCGCTCTCGGAAAAACCCTGGCAGCATCTGCTGTTGGGCGGGAATCCGCATCCCACGACTTTTGTGCAATCAACTAGTGAGTGCCAGACTGCGGAAATTAGGCAACGTGCAACGCTGGGCCGTCAGTCCGGGCAGGGCTTGAGAACTTGGTCATCCTGAAAACGGCGAATTCCGGATTTGTGGGATTCATTAAGAATTCTTTGACTACTCTGCCGGAATCCACCGACCGCTTGTTATGCACTTCTGTCCGCGCGCGATGGGACTATCTGTCGCCTACCGTTCCCTTTGTCGCTTTGCGCTCCAAAATCCGCGACATCCTGCTCAATGTGTTTTCCTTTCATTCAAGCAAATCCGTGCAACACACCTTGTACGCCATCGGAGAAGCCGCACTCGCAAGCGTTCCGGAAATCGACAGCATCGAATTGACGATGCCCAACAAACACTACTTTCTTGCGGATCTTTCCCGTTTTGGGCAAGACAATCCTTACGAGATTTTTGTGCCCATCGACGAGCCCCACGGCACCATCGAGGCACGCATTCGCCGGCAAGGTTAAAATTCTGTGTCCACAGCTGGGAGCACAACAATCCGTGCGGAAGAAGTGATTGCTCGCTGCCAAGTACTGGCGTCTTTCTCCGAAGATGCGGGCAGCACGCGCCGCACATTTCTTTCCCCTCCGATGCACGATTGCCACCGCGAACTCACGAAGTGGCTTGCAGCCGCGGGGGCCGAGGTGACAGTCGATGCGGCTGGAAATCTGCGTGGCTTGTACGCCGCCGCGCACTCCACTGCGCCACGCCTGCTGCTCGGTTCCCACCTCGATACAGTCCCCAATGCCGGAGCCTATGACGGCATTCTCGGAGTTGTCATCGCGGTCGCTCTCGTCGAATCATTGCAAGGTCGCCGCCTTCCTTTCGCCATCGAAATCGCCGGTTTCTCGGAAGAAGAAGGAGTTCGCTTCGGTTCACCCTTCATCGGCAGCCGCGCGTTGGTCGGCAGCCTTGATGAGGAACTCCTGAATCGGCAGGATGCAAACGGAATCTCAGTTCGAGACGCCATTAAACACTTTGGACTGAGTCCATCAGAAATTCCGCGTGCGGCGCTGAGTAACGACACGCTTGCCTACCTGGAATTTCACATCGAGCAAGGACCGATCCTCGAATCACTCGGAAGGTCGCTAGGTGCAGTAGACGCCATCGCGGCACAGACCCGTATGACCTTCGAGTTTATGGGCCGCGCCAACCATGCGGGCACAACGCCAATGCATCTACGTCACGATGCCATCGCCGCCGCCGCGGAGTGGATTATTGACGTCGAACGCACGGCTCATAACCACTCTGGGCTTGTCGCCACCGTAGGCCAAATCGAAGCAAAACCCGGCGCAACCAACGTGATCGCCGCAGAAGCTCGCGTGACATTGGATGTTCGCCACAAGTCCAGTGACATTCGCGACGGCGCTGTCGAGACACTCGTTCGAGTGGCTCACGAGATCGCCGAGCGCCGCGGTCTCTCGCTTCGGCAAAGTGTGTTGCTCAGCCAGCCAGCAGTAGCGATGGATCCGTTTCTCGTCGATCAGATTCATGACGCCATTCGCAGCGCCGACTGCCAGCCGCATCGCATGACCAGCGGAGCCGGCCACGATGCCATGATCCTCGCCGAAAAAGTTCCCGCGGCAATGATTTTTCTGCGCTCTCCCGGCGGAATCAGCCATGATCCCGCGGAGTCCGTCGAGGTGGAAGACGTCGCTAAAGCGCTCGACTGCGGCGTGTACTTGCTCGATCAGCTTGCCAATTCCACCGAACTTCAAAAAAGGATGTGCCGTGCATAATCTTGGTCAAACGCGAAGCTCCCAAAAACACAACCATCTGCTCCTCACCCCAGACACGTTCGTTCGAACCGCGTTGCCCGGCATGAAAGCGTGCGCCGCCATCGTGCACGCAGGTCCAGCCATGGGCGCACGATTCACTGAATACACCGCCGAATTCGAATCGGGCGGCGAACTTGGAGGACCCGGCGCGCAGCGCTTCCTCTACGTCCTCGAAGGGAATCTCAAACTAGAAGTGGATGGCCGCCAGAACGATCTTGGAGCACGCGGCTATGCGTACTTGCCCGAAGGCACATCGCATCGCGTTCTCGCAACGAAACCAAGCCGCGCCGCTGTCATCGAAAAACACTACGAGCCGCTCGCATCCTTCGAATCACCACGCGCCATCGTTTCCAGCGAAGACAGCATTCCTTCCGAGCCGCTTGATGGTGATGCGAGCTTGCAGGTGAAACACTTACTTCCGGATACGATGAATTTCGATTTCGCCGTAAACTCCATGGTGTATCAGCCGGGCGCCGCGCTGAGCATGGTCGAAATGCACATCATGGAACACGGTTTGCTAATGATCGAGGGCGGCGGCGTTTATCGTCTGGGCGATTCGTGGTACCCGGTCACCGCTGGCGATTTTATCTGGATGGCGCCGTGGTGCCCGCAGTGGTTCGGCGCCATCGGCAAAGCCCCAGCAAAATATCTCATCTACAAGGATTGGAACCGGCATCCGCTAGCAGTCGCGGCGCCTGGAACTACGCCGCAGGCAACTGCGCCACTGAAAAGTACTGCTGCTGAAAGCAAAACACGATCAACAAGCAAACGTCGATGAGCACAAAGTTCCGATGAGCACAACGATCCGATGAACCAGCGCATCCCAACAAATCTAGAAGTGGACCAAGCTCTTCTCCAAAAAGAAATCGAAGAGCTCGCGACGATCTCCGAAGCGGAGCCACCAGCGGTAACGCGCATTGTATTTTCGCCGACGGATCTGAAAGCGCGCGCGTGGTTCATGGCTTGCTGCGAAAAAGCAGGGCTGGCCGTGCGCCAGGATGCCATCGGAAATATTTTCGCGCGGTGGGCTGGCTCCGAGCCAAACGCTCCGGCGGTGGGAACCGGTTCTCATATCGACGCAATTCCCAACGCCGGAAAGTACGATGGCGTTGTGGGCGTGCTCGGCGGACTCGAGGCAATTCGTTCCTTGCAGCGCGGCGGTTTCCGCCCGAAACATTCGATCGAGTTGCTCATGTTCACATCCGAAGAGCCAACTCGCTTCGGAATCGGTTGTCTCGGCAGCCGCTTACTGTCAGGCACGATGACTCCGGATGCGGCGCGAAAGCTTGTCGACAAAGAAGGTGCATCGCTTGATCAAGTCCGAACAAATGCCGGATACAACGCGCCGCTTGAAGAAGTGAAACTTCCGAGCGGCTACTACAAAGCGTTCGTGGAACTTCACATCGAACAAGGCCCTTTGCTCGAGCAGCAGAAAATTTCACTCGGCATTGTTACCAGCATCGCGGCGCCGGCAAGTCTCCGCTTTTCGATCGAAGGAGCGGGCGGGCACGCTGGTGCGGTGCTCATGCCCGATCGAAGAGACGCGCTGTGCGCCGCGGCGGAACTGATCCTCGCGATCGAAGACACGGCGAAGACGAGCGGCGCGGTTGATACAGTCGCGACCGTCGGCATTTGCGACGTGTTTCCTTCTGCGGTCAACAGCATTCCGAGCCGCGTCCAATTAACTCTCGACATTCGCGATACGGATCTTACGCGGCGCGATGTCGTGATGCGTGCCATCGAAGCCGGGCGCCAAACGATTACGGCGAAGCGGCGAGTCTCCATTCGCGAAGAGCTGGTAAACGCGGACGCGCCGGCGCAGTGTGCTCCTGCGATTGTCAAAGCGCTTTCGCAGTCTTGCTCAAAACACCGGTTCTCTTCTATTCCCATGGTCAGCCGCGCTTATCATGATTCGCTTTTTATGTCGCGCATCGCCCCTGTTGCGATGCTGTTTATTGCCTGCCGCGGTGGGTACAGCCACCGTCCTGATGAGTTTGCGTCGCCGGATGACATTGCTCGCGGGGTGCTTGTGCTGGCGGAAACTCTGGCGGCTCTCGCCGCTTGAGACGTTTGAGGCGCGCACTTGGCAGCGCGATAGCGGGTGGAAGAGATAAACGGGAAGAACCATATTTATCTACGCACCAAGGCAAGACGGGCACGGCATGCCGTGCCCCTACGAGAGCATTGTTGCGGATTCGCGGCGTCATTGTTCTTCCTGGAAGCGGCGGATTTTGGCGTAGCCTGGTTTGAGGACGTTGTAGATGAAATCGCAGCGCTGGTGATACGGCAGAAAAGCGCTCTTCATTGCGTTGATAGTGAGGACTTCAAAGTCGTTCAGTGATAGGCCAAAGGTATCTCTGGCGGCCTCGAATTCCTTGGTCATCGTGGTGTCGCTCATCAGGCGATTGTCGGTGTTTAGCGTGACACGAAATTTCTCCTGATAGAGAGTCTTGAAGGGATGCTCGGCAAGGCTGCGAGCGGCTCCTGTTTGCACGTTGCTGAGCAGGCAAATTTCGAGCGGGATTCTCTTGTCGAGAACGTATTGTGCGAGGTCGCCCAATTTCACTACTTTGCCGTCTTCCGCGACGGCGATGTCATCGATGAGGCGCGTGCCGTGGCCGATGCGGTGTGCGCCGCAGTATTGAATGGCCTGCCAGATCGATTCTTTTCCAAAACCTTCGCCGGCGTGAATCGTGATGCTGAAATTCTGGCGCTGAATGTAGTGAAAAGCATCGACGTGTTTCTTGGGAGGGAATCCGCCTTCTTCGCCGGCGAGATCGAATCCCACGACGCCGCGTGCGCGAAAGTCCACAGCTAGCTCAGCCATTTCGAGAGAGACATCCATATTGCGCATGGCACAGATGATCAGGCCTGAGGAAATTCCAAAGTCGTGTTTGCCGCGCTCCAAACCTTTTAGTACGGCAGAGACTACCTGCTGGTGGCTCAAGCCCGTGCGCGCGTGAAAAACCGGGGCGAAGCGAGTCTCAAAATAGACTACGCCGTCGCCGGCCAGGTCTTCCGCTTGTTCGTAGGCGACGCGTTCGAGAGCTTCTTCGGTTTGCATTACGGCGATGGTGTGCGCAAAGCCTTCCAAGTATTTTGGAAGGCTTCCCTGGTTGGCTCCCTGGTGGAACCAGTGGGCGAGATCTTCCGGATTCTTGGTGGGAAGTCCGTCGTAGCCAACGGTCTTGGCCAAGTCGATGACGGTTTCGGGGCGGAGGACGCCGTCCAAGTGTTCGTGGAGCAGAACCTTTGGGAGGCTCTTCAAGAGCGCATGATCAAGGTTCAATGGGGCCTCCGGCTCTCATCCAGAGTGAGCGAGCAATTCCGTAAAAAACAGATAAAAAGAGGGATACCCCACCCCCGGTGTTTTTTGTAAGAGTGACAAACAAAGGACTTATGCTTGACGCGGCGTCAACATTGGCAGGGAAAGGGGTTAGGGAAGGTGAGTCAACCGTCGAGGATTGAAGGTCCGGTGTGAAGGCGGGGCATGCGCCATTCACAGAGAATGCAGAGGAAATGGCGGGGATTGAGCGGAAAAACGCTGAAAAGTCGGAAGGTTGGAAGGTTGGAAGGTTTCCGAGGGAAGAGCAGGAGTAGTGGTCAGGTTTGGAGGGAACAGGAAGGATTGGAGAAAAATGGCGGGCTAAAGCCACGCCGCTACAAATGCAAGAGATTGGGTGGTGCGACCGAACCATAGGGAATGGTAGCAGGGGAAGAAGCGGATGTCTAGTAGTTTATTAGTTTACTGGATGCTCATTCGAACGGAGGGCGCGGATTCGAATGAGATAAACGGAAGTCGAGAGGTTTGAAGGAGTTGAGCGGGGATTGCTGGATTTGTTACGGCTGTGGAAATGTGTGGAAAAGTGGGGAGAGGCAATAGGTAGTGAATAGTGGGTAGCGATTAGGAAGGTCAGGGACGAAGAGGAGTGACCCACCGTTTGCAGGAAACAAAATCGCAAACGGCAGGCCACCCAAGAGTTAAGGCGTTGCCACCCGCCCATCCTTGCAAGACCAAACCCGTAAAAATGGGGTACCCGATGGAGGGAGGCAAAGTCAAAATCTTGTCAGCGTGTCAAGGATCCCACCCCCAATGTTGATTTACCAAGGGGATAGAGAATAAACCGCTTTCAGGTGCTGTGACAGTCCGCGATCTGTGCGCACAACCAGATTTCTGAAAAAAGCTTCGGTCATTTTTCCCGCCTCCTTAGTTAAGGTCACTTGTCCGGAAGGCGTTTGGGTCCATGAGTAGGCGGGAATTGGAAAACCGTGGGCAAAGCTGTGGCGAACCTTGAGAATCTCATTTAAGCGTTCACGGACCTGCGGGCCACCCATTTTGCGGATTGGCCATATCCAATCGCTGATCGGATCGTAACCGGTATGCGAGAACAATAGCGATCTGGAGTTTTCTGCGTTCGGGGTGTTGAATCGTAAGAGTGCCGAGTCAGCCAAAGCATTCACGATAGTGTGCAAGGCATGAAACCTAACGTCGGTGGGAGCGGCAATCGCAGGAAAGAAATCTCGAACCAAGTTGCCCACATATGCATTCCAAGCCGCAACGACCGACGCCAGTGCGGCGTGGCACATGGCTTCGCGCTCTTTGCGGGTCTGCGGACGAAGTCTGCGGTCTCCGACAATCCGGTGCAGGATTAGAGATCGGTCGAGGGCGACCCGAAACTTGCCCGCCGCTGGCGAAGGCATGCGCGGACCTCAGAGGGAGTCGACAACCTTTTCCAAGGCCTTCCGGTATTTATTGAGAGGACCGGGATTTACTTGAACGCGTTCGCCGCCAATATCACGCGGACCTGGTTTCAGAGCGTGTAGAGGCGTACCAGTCATCGCCGCGACGATAGAAGCCCCGTGGTAGTCGGGAACCTCGAGGAATCCATCGCTTGGTTTTTGCCTGGTATTGGCAAAGATCGACCTGTGTTTTTCATAAATATCGTCTACGGTTTTTTTGATCACCCCGCTGACGGCTTCAAATGCCTTGCTGGGCCTGCCTTCGTATAGGGTCTGACGATTGCTTACGAATGTATGCAGTCGTGGCGTATCTACGCCATCTTCCTTCGCGCGTTTGGAAAAACTTATCCTCGCGTAAGCTGCCGTATGTGCATCGCCAATGCCGTAAAGCAAGGCTGCGACGTTCTCAACTGCACGTCGTGAGCTGTCGTCCGCGGTGAAAGGGACCACCACGAAGTCCGCAGCAGCTAGCGCCAGTTGGGTATAGATCGCAAAGCTCGGGTTGCAGTCGATAATGAACATGGTCTGCCGATCCCCGCTCATTTCATTTGCCTTGACAGTGAGATCCTTTATCCAAGTTATGACTTGCTTCCAAGCGTCCGTAGGTATCGACAGTTGCGAGGTTTGTCGAATGGCCTCAGATAAGATTTCCAGCAAATTATCACCGCAGATCAGTTTCAGATTCGCCGGAATCGCAGCATTGGTTTCCTTGGGCAGTATCACGTACGGGCTGACATCAGCCAACTGCTTGAAGGGAGAGCTTAGGCGGGCTTCTATGTATCCTGCTACAGTGGCGCGAGGGGTCTTGCGCGTTAGCTTCCCAATGACGCTGGCCCTCGCTGCATGCCCGGCTAGCAACGTCTCAGAAAGATTTGCTTGTGGGCACAAGTCAATCACATAGACGTCGGTATCGGGATGTCTATGCGCATACTCGCACGCGGAGATGAAACAGAGAAAACTTTTTCCAACACCGCCCTTGTTATTCCAAAATGCGTAGCTTGACATTTACCCTCTGCGTTGGGCTTCGGCCGATGAACGAGTTTCCTTGCTTCGGTCTATAGCCTGGCCATGATACTTCGCATGATACCAATACTATGACTTTTTATCATAACCATCGAGTTATCTGATGAGTAGAGGTCATTACTTGACGCAGATGCTGAGTATCGGATGCGCTGCCATTGCAGGGTGGATTCATCGTTCCGCTAAGTCTAAGCCTCCCGAGGATCTCGCGTCGCCAATGCTCCGTTCCCTTCGACTTGACCCGGAGCAAACGGAACGAAGGGGTTGGGTGCGGGTCGGAGGGCTTATTGCAATCGCGGCTCCTATTCATTCATCCAAGCACTCGCCAACCAAAAACCGACTTGTGACTGCTTGGATAAACAAATCTTCGCTGCGCTTTGGGGAATGTTGGGGAGACGAAGATTGGGGTGGTGTGAAGAGGACGAGTGAGATGAAAGGCGAAGAGAAATTTCTCTCTGCGCAGGCCGATCCATTTCACAGGAGTGAAATGGGAAGAAGAGGCGTCGGCCTGTTCCGCTCGAAATGACTGTGTGGGGGCCGGATCGACGGAAGTTGGCCGCGGGCGTTCCCTCTCGCGGTTGTCAGAGAAGATCTGTGTTTCAACTGGGACGATGCTTCAGATAGGCCCTCCTTAAAAGGTGAACCTAAGAGACATTTGGATTTGGCGGGGGCTGCCTATGGTTTTGTTGACGATGCCGATGCCGCTTAGGGTGGGGGAGGAATAGAGCTGGGAGCCGAAGACGGGGAAATCGTCGAAATTGAGGTTTTGGGTGACGTTGTTGATGGGGATGTCGAAGCTGGGAGTGTTGGTGAGGTTGAAGACTTCGAAGGTGAACTTCGCGGAGACGCGTTCGGTTAGCTGGGTCATTTTGATTACGGAGAGGTCGGTGCGGCGCTGCCAGGGTTGGCGGAAGATGTTGCGCTGGCCGGTGGTGTAGGTGGTTTCGAAAGTGTCGCCGGCGGGGATGGCGCCGCCGAGATCGCCGGGATTGAGAAGCGGGACGGTGAAACAGTTGGGATTGAGGGCTGGGAAGCCGGGATCGGTGCCGCTGGCGCCGGTATAGGCGCTGGAAGGCGTGCAGCCGGGAGCGAGGGGGACGATGGGGTTGGTGATGCCGTCGCTGGTGCCGTAGTAGAGGCTGCCAACGGCGCCGGAATAGTCAATGACGCTGTACGGCTGGCCGCTTTGGATGATGGCCAGGCCGGCGACGGCCCAGCCGTCGGCCAGGCGACCGCGCATGGAAGTGAGCTCAAAGAATTTGGGGAGCTCGTAGAGATAGGTGAAGTTGATGACGTGCTTGCGGTCGAAATCGGAGAGGCCGTAGCCGCTGCGGAGGTCGGTGGCGTTGTTGCCGTTGTAGAAGAGGCCCATGGCGCTCTGTTCGTCGGTGGCGTGGGAGAAGGTGTAGGAGAAGCCCGCCTGGAAGCCATGACTTATGCGTTTTTCCACGTGGACCTGGAGAGCGTTGTAGGCGGAGATGCCCGCTGCGGTGTAAGACTCGGATTCCGAGGAATAGCCAATGTAGGGGACGCGAAGGTCGATGTTGCCGCCTTCGTAGTTGGCCATCATGGAGGAGCCGTCGGGGAGGCCCATGAAGCCGCAGCCGGAGGTAACGCCGCTGGAGTTGCAAGTGGAAGTGTAGGCGCAGGCGGCTGGGTCCAGAGTGGGATTGCAGCCGGGAGGCGCGAGAACGGTGTAGCCGTAGGTGTAGGTCTGGCCGTGAATGGGGTGGCCTGGAGTGGCGATGCCGGCCTGGTTGAAGGGAACGGGAATGACTTCGTGGCGGCCGAGATTGCCGACGTAGCCGATGGTGATGGCTAGATCCTTGCGGGGTTGCCACTGGATGTCGAGAGTTTGGTTGAGAGTGTAAGGGAGCTTGTTGGCGCGGTTGTAATCGGCGAAGGAAAAGAGCTGGGCGCCGTTTTCGATAGCGGCGGCGTTGGGGAGAACTATGGAGGCCGGGTTGCCGGTTGGAGGCAGTTGGAGATTTGCGCCCCACGGATTGGAGAAGGAGCCACCGTTGGGCTGGGTGGGATCGCAGGTGGGAATGAAGCCCTGGAAAGGGCTTCCGAGTGCGCTGCAAACCTGAGAATTCACGAAAGGCGGAGCTTGGTTGACGCCGAACGGGCCTCCGGCAACTACACCGGCGGCAAAGCCGGGGGAGAGATAAGTGAAGAGTTCGCCGCGGTCGTAGTACATGCCCCAACCGGCGCGGACGACGATTTTGTTGTTGAATTTTGTGGGGCTCCAGGCAACGCCGAGGCGAGGGCCGAGGCCCCATTGACGGCCCGTGAGAGTGGAATTGCTGACGCCTTTGCTGGGAAAGAGCTTGTTGTTGCCTGCGATGAGAAAGCCGGTGTTGACGATGGTGTCGGTGGCAGCGTCGTAGTCGTATTCGGAGGGATCGAAATTGTAGAGGCGGCCGTATTTTTCGGTGAGGCCGCCGTGGTCGTCGAAGCGGAGGCCGGCCGTGAGGCTGAGGTTTGAGAAGATTTGATATTTGTCCTGGAGAAACATGCCGGTTTCCTTGGAGCGATAGTAGCGGTTGGCGTCGCCCTGGAGGTAGGCGGTGGTGATGAATCCGTCAGGCGTGTAGGGGACAACCAGTCCCTGGAGGAATTGGGAGAAATCGGCGAAGCCAATGGTGCCTTTGTCGGTGCGCTGATCGCGGGTGTTGAGCTGAGTGTAGGCGAAATTGCCGCCGAAGGTTAGGGTGTGCTTGCCGAGAATCCAGATGGCGTTGGCGCTCGGCATGAAGCGGTTTTGGAAGACGCCGGTGAAGGCGCCTTGGGAGGCGGCGCCGCTGCCGATGTTTGTGGCGGCGTTGAAGACAAAGTTTTGGTTGTAGGGGGCGGGGGGAAAGCCGGCATTGTTATTTCCGTAGTCGTCGACGATGGAAATGCCGGGGAAGAAGGAAGAGCCGAAAGTGTTGATGGTGGAGTCGGCGGCGGATGCGCCGGTAAGTTGCTGAACGTAGGAAGCAAATTGCTGAGGCGTGAAGGGCTGCGAGACGGTGCTGTAGACCTTTTCGCGGATGAAGCCGAAGACTTCGACGACGCTGAGATTCGGTTTGATGATTTGCGTGTTGGTGATGCTCGCTACTTGGCTTCCGGCGTCGAGATGCTGAGTGAAGCCGGGAGAGCCGGAGTAGGCGTAGGGAGCGATGCTGGGATCATGCTGATAGTAATACTTGAGAGCGACGGTGTCTTTTGAGGTGGCGATCCAATCGAGATCGGAGACTGCTTGATCCGCCTTGAAATAGGCGGTGCCGGGAGTGAACGTGTTTTCGGGAAAGCTGATGGTAGGGACGAAACTGTTGGCGGAGGGAAATAGAAACTGGCCGTTGGGGAGTTTGTAATTGAGGAGGCCGTAGGCGATGGGACTGATGTCGCCGGGGGCGGTGCCGATGACCGGGTTGACGGGGGCGGAAGCTGAGAAGTTGCACGGAAGCGCCGGACACACCGGCGAGGTGACACCGTTGACGAGGGCGGCCAGAGCTGCGGGGCTGCGATCGGCCGTGAGTCCGGGAGGAACGGCGACGCGCGAGCTACCAATTTCGGCGTCGGACTTCTGAACATGTTGGTAGGAGAGAAAGCCGAAGAGCTTGTTCTTGATGATGGGGCCGCCCACGGTACCACCGGCGGTGTAGTTATGCAGGCCGGGCACTTTGTCGCTGGTGGGAATGTTAGGGTTGGCATTGTAGAAAAAGGGAGCGGCGTTGAGGGCGTCTGAGGCGCGATAGAGGTAGGCGCTGCCGTGGAGATTGTTGGTGCCGGAGGCGGTGCTCATGTCGATGTGCGCGCCGCTGGTGGAACCCTGCTGGGCGTCGTACATGGAGGTGTTTACGCGAAATTCTTCAATGGTTTCGGGGGCTGGCGTGGGGAGAGCCTGGCCGATGGCGAGATAGGGAGAAGCCGTGCTTTGAAGCGGCTCGGCGGTGGTGCTGGAGATGCTGGCGGCGCCGCCGATACCGGTGTTGTTGACGATGCGAGCGGAAGCGACTTGGCTGGTGCTTTTGCCGTTGAAGAGATTGCTGGCGTCGACTCCGTTGAGGAGGAAAGTGTTGCTGGTGTCGCGTTGGCCGTTGGCCCAAATGGGGAGATTGCCAAGGCCGCTGTTGACGCCGGAGCCGCTGGCGAGTTCCGCGTTAACACCGGGAGAGAGAATGGCGATGCCGGTAAAGCTGCCAGTGGGTAAGGGGATTGATTCAATCTGAGCTTTCTCGAGGATGTAGCCGTTGGTGGTGTCCACCGCATTCAACAGTGGGGTGGCTTCCACGGTGACGGTGGTGCCGACCTGGCCGACTTTGAGCGTGGCGTTGACCGTGGCGGTGCGATCGGCTTGCACGACGATGGAGGGAATCCTTTGCGTTTCGAAACCATCGTGCGAGAAGGTGAGCGTATAGGAGCCGATGGGGAGGTTTACAAAATCGTAGCTGCCAACGCTAGTGGTTTTTTGCGTGCGGGTGAGTGTGGTGGCGTCGGCGACGACGGTGACCAGCGAATCGGAGAGTACGCCGCCGGAGGAGTCGGTGACTGTCCCGGTGATGCCGCCGAGAGTTTGTTGAGGGAAGGCGTCGGGCGGGAGGAGAAGGGCGATATAACAACAAAGAAAAAATGCGAGAAAGAAAAGAGATCTACCTGATAGCTTGGTCATTCCGCGACGCCTCCCACTTTCCATGAGCACACACCGATTTGGCTGTCTTCGGATTCAGACCAAGCAAAGATTTACAAAGGAAGTCGGTTTCACCCCGCTTGGCTGCGCCCGTGTGACGATAAGGTTGCAGGAAAGTATTCCAAAACGCTGTAGAACCGAAACGCAAACTTTCGTTTTCCACAATTTGTTTTTTCAATTTCATTGTGAAGGGAAGCGTTGGCGGGAACGAAGGAGCATATCTAGCTAGCTCTAAACCAATGTTGGCCTCTGATTGCGGGCGCGCCAGAAAAACCACGAGAGACCGACGATCAGATAGGTCAGATAGATGTAGGGGAGTTTGCCGTAAGGTCCTTCGGGAACGGGGTAGAGATTTCCGACGAGAGCGAGGAGCATAGCGGCGCCGGCGAGCCAGGGAATGATTTGTGCGCCGCGATGATAGGCGGTGTGCGCGCGCAAATAGCGCGGGAGAGCGAGGCTGACCAAGGCGTAAGTGACGATGAAGCCGTAGGTGGCTAGCGAGCCCATCCAGCCGTAGACGTCGAGGCCGCTGGCGCCGCGCGCGGCGAGAATGGCGACGGGGAGGACAGCGGCGGTTCCGGTGACGGCGATCGCAAAACCGGGGGTTTCATTGCGCGCGTGGGTCTTGCGAAGGGAGACGTGGGCGAGGCCGTTGTGAGACATGAGAAGAAGGACCCGTGCGGCGGCGGTGACGCAGGCGAGCGTTCCGGCAAACATACTGACAAGTGCGCCGATGTCGATGAGCAGACCGAAAATCGGAAGGCCAGCAAGTTTAGCCAAAACGCGCATGGGGGCTGAGCTGGTGGCGAGATCTTGACCGGCTGCACGAAGGCCAAGCACTTCGGTGTAAGCGCAGACGATGAAAATGGCTCCTGCGAGGAGAGCGCTCTGGATTACGGCGCGCGGAATTGTTTTGAGAGGATTGCGGGCTTCCGAGCCGAGCGTGGTGGCGCTTTCGAAACCTACAAAGCTGAAGAGCGCCAAGACCAGGCCGAGGCGCAGGCCGCTGCCGGTCATGCCGCGAAGGTGGAATTGTTCCCAGTCCACGTGCCAGCCGTGGCGGAACAATACGAGTATCACGACGATTAAAATAAAGGAGACGGAAACGGCTTCGATCCACAACATCAGGCGGGCGGAGATTTTTACGTCGCGCCAGGCGATCCATATGGAGATGGCTGTCACAAGGATGGCGAGGAAAACGGCTGAGGTGCCGTGGCCTGTGGCGTCGCGAAGTAGAAGGATTCCGAAGTGATAGAAACCGCCGATTACGCTGGAGCCCGTGGCAATGTAGGCGAGGAGAAGGCTCCAAGCTGCCGTGGCTCCAAGCGACGGGGGAAGGATCATGGAAGCGTAGGAGTAGAGCGAGCCGGGAGATGCCGAGTAGCGGGCAAATTTTGCGATGCACATCGCGACGAGCAGAATTGCAGCAGTCGCCAAAACGTAGGCGAGCCAAGTGCCATTGCCGGCGAGGGCGCAGACCAGCGGGATGGTTGCGACAGGAGTTGTTGTGGGCGCGATGGTGGAGACAGACTGTGCGAGCGTCTCCATGGGCGAGAGGACTTCGCGCCGCAATCCATAACTACCTGCTTCGGGAAGCACTTGCGCCATAGGCTGGAGCTAGATCCTTATGCGTTTTTTCAGCCGATCAAGATGTAAGAGCGGTCACGATATAGGCTCCCCTCAGCTGGCACAAGCGGTTTTTAGAGCAAAGAGGAGAGTTAGCGTGTCAACAATTTGATTTGATGAAGTTCTTTTTTGAAGATGTGGGCTACGTTGAGATCGCAGGTTCGCCGGGCGTGGACGGGATATCGACTCGCTGTGAGCCCAGGAAGGAATAGAGAGAAATATAGATGTAGGCGAGGAATGGGACGCTGTAGGCGAGAGCATAGCTGTGCAATTTATCTGAAATCAGGCCCATGATTGGGGTAAGAACGGCGCCGCCAACAATGGCCAAGACCAAAAAGGAACCGCCGAGTTTCGTGTTTGGGCCGAGCCCCTTCAGACCGAGCGCGAAGATGGTGGGAAACATGAGGGACATGAAGAAGCTGGTGAGGAAGACGCACCAGATGCCAACCCAACCAGGCCGGAGAACGCCGATGGACACCAGGGCCATGTTCGCCAAGGCGTAGAAACCCATAAGGCGGCTCGGTGAAATGAAGCGCATCAAATAGGCAGAGACGAAGCGGCCGACGCCAAATGCGGCAAGAGTGCCGATAAGGAAATACCCGGCAGTTTTTTCTGGCTTGTGGGCGTACTCCTGAACGTAAGGAATGAAATAGCTCCATGTGCCGACCTGGGCGCCGACGTAGAAAAACTGCGCGACTACGGCGAGCAGAAAATGCCTTTGACGGAGGAGTTGGCGTGCGCTGCCGTGATCGCCATCGGCGGCTTCGTTTTCGCTGGAGATGGCCGGGAATTTGGTGCGGAGAATGAGAAACGCCCAGACTATCGCGACGGTGCCGAGGACGAGGTAAGGCCGGACCACGCGCAGTACTTCGAACTGAAGGTAGGCCTGATACGTGTGATCGGCCTGACGTGCGGCAATTTGCTCGGCAGTCAGTTCGACACCAGAAAAAATGAAGACCGTGCCGATCAGCGCTCCGGTCATGGCGCCGAAAGGATTGAAGGCCTGCGAAAAATTCAGACGGCGCTCTGAGGTGTCCGGATCGCCGAGTTGGGCGATGAAGGGATTGGAGGCCGTTTCGAGGAAAGAGAGGCCGCTGGCAATTACAAAGAGAGCGAATAAGAAGAACGAATAGCTGCTTTGCAGCGCAGCGGGCCAGAACAAGAAACAGCCGGAAGCCAGGAGCAGGAGGCCGACGATGAAGCCCGGTTTGTAGCCCACGCGTTTCATGAAGAGGGCTGCAGGAATAGCCGGGAGAAAATAGCCCAGATAGAAAGCAGTCTGCACGAGGCTGGCCTGAAAGCGAGAGATGGCGAAGGACTTCATGAAGTGGCGGATGAGGACGTCGTTTAAGTTATTGGGGATGCCCCAGAGGAAAAAAAGCACGGTGACGAGAATGAAGGGAACGATTTGGCCAGCGGGAAATAAAGAATGGCGAGCGGAAGGCACCGTTTTTCTTTCGGAGCTTTCGAGTTGATGCTTGGCCATCGTCCGTCATCTCCTGTTACTGTCGAGAGACCACTGTGAACGCGGAACACACTGACGCGTTTCTCTCCATCAGTCGAGTTGCACCATGATTTTCGTAAACTTCAAGGGATTGGAGCTCCAAGCTTCAAGGGTATGCGGAGAGTCGTCGAGTGAAACGATCGTACCGACAGCTTCTTCGACGGGAAACTTGCGTTCCTTGAGCATTTGGATCACGGTGTGAAAATCCTCCGGCACTGCGTTGCGTGAACCGAGAATGTCGAGTTCCTTTTGCACGAAGAGTTTCGTTTCGTAGGCGACCGGTTCTTTGGCGTAGCCGATGTAGACGACACGTCCGGTGAATGCGACTTCCTCGACAGCGGCGCGAAACGTTTGAGGATGGCCGACGGCTTCGATGATGACGTCTGGTCCGCGGCCATCCGTGAGTTCCATCAGCTGATCATGGAGTGGAGATTTGGTGGAGTTCACGATGTGAGTGGCGCCGGCTTTTTTGGCGAGCTGAAGCTTATCATCGTCGAGGTCAACAGCGATGGTGGTGGCGCCGGCAAAATGGGAGGCGGCGATGGCGCCGAGGCCCACGCCGCCGCAGCCGAAGATGGCGACTTTGTCCGCGGAAGTTACGCGACCTCTGGCAACCGCGTGAAAACCTACCGTGAGCGGCTCCACGAGGCAGAGCTCTTTGATCGTAAGCGCGGCCGGATAGAGTTTTTCAGGGGGCATGGTGATGTATTCGGTCAGCGCACCATCACGCTGGACGCCGAGGGTCTCGTTGAACGCGCAGGCATTGGGACGACCGCGGAGGCAGGAGGGGCATTTTCCGCAATTCGTATACGGAGACATGGTGACATTTACACCGGCGGGCGAGTGCCGAAAACGAAGAGGTTCCTTCAACGATTGTCGCTGCAATTTCGTGGCCGGGGATTCGCGGAAACTGGACCATGGGGTTTTTGCCACGGAAGGAATTCAAATCACTGCCGCAGAGGCCGACCATGCGGACCCGAAGCAAGATTTTTCCGTAATCGACCTCAGGCTGGGGAACAGACTCGATGGAGGCCACGCCCGGCTGTTTGATGATGAGTGCTCGCATGATTTGCGAATTCATGCTTTGCGGCTCAGAGAGTAAACTTCGCTCGCCACGCCGCCAAGAATCATTTCCTGCTCCGCACTGGACAACCGAGCGATGAATTCGCGCAGAGTGGAAAACCATGTTTGATACGTAGCCGCCAAAAGGCAGACTGGCCAGTCCGAACCGGCCATCAGGCGTTTGGGACCGAAGGCGTCCAAGACTACCTCGAAATAAGGCAACAGGTCCGGAAGGCTCCATTGCGCCCAGTGCGCTTCGGTCACCATGCCGGACAGCTTGCAAGAAACATTTTCTCTGCGCGCTAGTTCGCGAATGTTTGTGCGCCAGGGTTCGAGAACGCGGTCACGGATGCGGGGCTTGGCGATGTGATCCAAGACGAAGACCTGGGCGGGATGGCGGTCCACGAAGGAAATAGCGGCGGGCAGTTGACGCTCGAAGATCAGAATGTCGTAGACGAGGCCGTAACGTTTGAATAGCGCGATACCCGCGTTGAAATTCTGACGCAGCAGAAAGGCATTGTCGGGTTCGTCCTGAACAACATGGCGGAAGCCTTTTAATTTCTGAAAACGGCGAAAGCGTTCGAGGACTTGCGGAAACTCGGGGCTGGCGATGGGCGCCCAGCCTACGACTCCTCGAATAATGGGAAATTCTTGAGCGAAGTCCAGAAGGGATTGAGTCTCTTCCAGCGTTTGCCTTGCTTGAACGGCGATGCTGCCATGAATTCCGGAAGAAGAGAGAGCATGCTGGAGATCTTGCGGAAGAAAATCCCTGGCTATCGGCGCCATATTCCCGGCAATCCAGCCGTACTCCTCCTTCGAATAGCGCCAGAGGTGGTGGTGGGCGTCGATTCGGTCAATCATGGTCGTCGAGAATCAAAGAAAACAAATTCGAGCTGAGGGCTAGAGAGGCGGACGAGCTGGGGCCTCGATGATTGGCACACATAATGTGTGTGGTACACGCGGGGAAGAATCGCATTTGCGAGGATGTTGTGTCGAGAGGATTCGAGAGCTCGCGTGTGACTGGTGATTTGGTTTCGGGGGTATCGATTATTGTTGCCAGCCGCCGCCGAGCGCTTGATAGAGCTGAACGAGTGCGAGGAGTTCGTTGGCCTGGGCTTGAGCGAGATTGAGCTCGGCGGTGAAGTAATTGGTTTCGTTCGTGAGAACCTCGAGGTAGCTGGCCACTCCACCTTTGTAGCGAACATTGGAAAGATGCGCGGCGCCCTGGGCGGAGGCGGTGAGAAGTTCCTGCTGCTCGCGAAATTCCCGGAGTTTGCGATAACCGATCAGGGCGTCGGAAACTTCGCGGAAGGACTGCTGGATGGTTTGCTGATACGAAAGCACAGCTTCCTGTTCCTGGGCTTCGGCGAGCCGGACGCCAGAACGAATTCTGCCAGCGGTGAAAATGGGCTGAGTAAGAGAGCCAGCGAAACTCCAGAGACCCGCCGAGCCAGCGAAAAGGCGCGCGAGGGCATCGCTTTGGAAGCCACCTGCGCCGGTCAGCGAGATCTGAGGATAGTAGGCGGCGCGGGCGACACCGATTTGGGCGTTGGCGGCAATGAGAACCTGTTCGGACTGGCGGATATCGGGACGACGCTCGAGAAGCTCCGAGGGAATGCCCGCCGGAACCTCGGGGGGATGAGGTTGCTCGGTTAAGGGCAGGCCTCGGGTGATCGGGCCCGGGTTGTTTCCCAGCAGGGTGCTGAGGAGATTTTCCTGTTGCTGAATGCGGCGCTCGAGGTCGGGAATTTCTTCGCTTGCCGTGTAGACAAGCTGTTCGGCTTGGCGAACGTCCAGCTCGGATGTATTGCCATGATTGGCGAGGACGGAAGTGAGGCGAAGAGATTCGCGGCGGGCGGTGAGAGTGGTCTGGGAAAGTTCCATCTGAAGATCGAGAGCGCGGAGCTGGAAGTACGCGGAGGCTACGCTGGAGACGAGGGAGCTGATGACGGCGCGGCGACCCCACTCCGTGGCGAGGAGAGAGGCGCGAGCGGCTTCCGTGGCGCGGCGATATTGTCCCCAGAAGTCGAGTTGCCAGGCGGCGGAAAGAGTTAATTGTCCTGTGGATTGCTCAATCGCGGGAAAGACAATAGTTTGCGGGGTGCGCTGCGCGGAAAGATCTGCGCCGCCGCTGACGTTGGGGAATTGATTGGAACGCGTGATGCCTAATTGCGCTTGAGCCTGGAGGACGCGGGTGGCGGCGATGCGGAGATCGTAATTCTGCTGGATTGCTGTGCGGATCAGGGATTGCAGTTGCTCATCGCGGAAGACGTCCCACCATTTTTGATCGCCTAGCGACGCGGCTTCGGCTTTGGAGGCTTCGGGAGATGCGGCGCGGAACTCCGTTGGGACGGTAGCGGCGGGGCGTTTGTAGTCAGGTCCCACAGTGCAACCGGAGAGCAGCAAGGCGATGAGGAGCGATGCGAGGAGAGATCTCATTTTAATCGTCTCCTCCGGCTGGACTTGGACGCGGAGGGGCGGTTGCGGCGACCAGGGCGGCGCGGCCTGCTTTCCCTAAGGAGAGGCGCTCGACTACGTAAAAAACAGCGGGAATAAAGAAGATGCCGAGGGCGCTGGCGGCGAGCATGCCACCGATGACGGCGGTGCCCATGATTTGACGTGCTACGGAACCTGCGCCGCTGGCGGTCCAGAGAGGGACGCAGCCGAGGATGAAAGCGAAGGAGGTCATAAGAATGGGGCGCAGGCGCAAACGGGCGCCCTCGAGAGCGGCATCGACGAGCGGCTTGCCGTGCTCGTATTCGTCCTTGGCAAATTCGACGATGAGGATGGCGTTTTTGGCGGCGAGACCGATGAGCATAACCAGGCCGATTTGCGAGTAGACGTCGTTTTCGATCTGCACCATGTAGGTGGGGAGAAATGCGGATAGCAAGACGCGGCGCAACCAGAGGACGAAGAAAGCGCCGAAGACTGCGACGGGAGTGCTGAGAAGGACGCTGAAAGGCAACGTCCAGCTTTCATAAAGCGCGGCGAGAATCAGAAAGACGAAGAGGAGAGAAAAGGCGAAAACCGCTGAGGCGGGAACGCCTTGCTGAGCTTTTTTCTCCTGGAAGGACATGCCCAGGTAGTCGTAGCCCATTTCGCGGGGCATGGTTTGGTCGAAGACCTCTTCCATGGCGGCCATGGCCTGGCCTGCGCTGAAACCCGGAGCCGCGGCACCGTTGATTTGGGCGGCGCGGTACTCGTTGAAGCGCATGGTGAATTCGGGACCGGGGCGCGATTCAAATCTTGTGACGGCGGCGAGTGGAACCATTTCACTCTTAGCATTTTTGACGAAGAATTGGCCAACATTTTCAGCGCGTGTGCGATAGGCGCCTTCCGCCTCAATGTAGACCTGCCACTGACGACCGAAACGATTGAAATAGTTGATGAAAAGGCCGCCCATGAAGGCCTGCAGAGTCTGGTAGACATCTCGGACGGCGACACCTTGCTTGATGACTTTGTCGCGGTCAACGTCGACGAATTGCTGCGGGACGCTGGGGAGGAAGGTGGTGCTCACGTTGGCGATTTCCGGACGTTTGCGCGCGGCGGCGAGAAACTTATTTAGATTGTCGGCGAGGAATTCGACATCGTTGCCGGCGCGATCTTCCAGGGCGAATGTGAAGCCGCCGGAAGTGCCGACGCCAGGGATGGCGGGAGGCGAGAATGAAAAGGCGATGCCTTCGGGAATCTTGCTGAGTTCGCGATTGATGTTCTGTTTGATTTGCTGGAATTGTTCGTCGCGGGATTTGCGGTCGTCCCAGGGCTTGAGGGTGACAAAGAAGAAACCGTTGTAGCTGGTACGGACGAAGCTGAGCAGGCTGAAGCCGACGACGCTGGTGGTGTACTGGACGCCAGGGGTGTGAGCGAGAACGTCTTCGACTTTGCGCGCGACTTCATCGGTTCGTTGAAGAGAAGCGGCGTTTGGCAATTGCAGATTGATGTAGAGATAGCCCTGGTCTTCATCGGGAAGGAAGCTGGACGGGACTTTGGTGCTGAAAAAGCCGGCGGCTGCTCCGAAGAGCACAAGAAGTATGAGAGCGATGGCGCTTTTGCGAATGAGAAAGCCGCAAACTCGAACGTAGGCGTTGGTGGCGCTGGTGAAAGTACGGTTAAACCAGCCGAAAAATCTCTTGAGCAAGCCTCCACGAGCCTTATCTTTGGGGCGCAAGAGCAATGCGGAAAGGGCAGGGCTGAGCGTGAGGGCGTTGAAAGCGGAAAGGGCGACGGAGATCGCGATGGTAACGGCGAACTGTTGATAGAGACGACCGGTGATGCCGGGGATGAACGCAGTGGGGATGAAGACGGCAGAGAGGACGAGCGCAATGCCCACAACAGGGCCGGAGATCTCCGTCATGGCTTTGAGAGCGGCTTCTTTTGGCGAGAGGCCATCTTCGATGTGGCGCTCGACGGCTTCGACGACGACGATGGCGTCGTCGACGACGAGACCGATGGCTAGAACCAAGCCAAAGAGCGAAAGCGTGTTAATGGAAAAGCCGAATATAGGAAAGAAGATGAACGTGCCGACGAGGGAAACGGGCACGGCGAGAAGCGGAATGAGAGTGGCACGCCAGCCTTGGAGAAAAATATATACGACGATGATGACCAGCCCGATAGCGATCAATAGCGTTTCGACGATTTCCTTGATGCCCTGGGTGACGGCTAGCGTGGTGTCGAGAGAAATGACGTAATCGATATCGCCCGGGAAGCGGGCCTTAGACTCTGCCATCAATTTTTTGAGGGCAGCGGCGGCTTGCACTGCGTTGGAGCCCGGCAATTGATAAGCCGCGATGATGGCACCGGGTTTTCCATTGAGGCGGCCAAGGACGCTATAGTTTTGCGCGCCAAGCTCGACACGCGCCACGTCTTTGACACGAACCACGCCGCCGAGAGGCTCTTCGCGCACGACTATTTCGCCAAACTCTTCCGGAGAAGAGAGACGGCCGCGAGCGCGGACGGAGTAAGTAAATTCCTGACCTTTAGGGACTGGTTCGCTGCCCACCTGACCAGCGGGATTTACGGCGTTTTGCGAGAGGATGGCATTGACGATTTCCGGAACGGTGATGGCCAGCTTGGCCAACTGGTCGGGCTTTACCCAGAGGCGCATGGCGTACTGGCCTGCGCCAAAAATCTGGACGCTGCCTATGCCGTAGAGCCGCGTGATCTGGTCGCTGAGATTGATGTAGGCGAAGTTAGAAAGAAATTGGGCGTCGTAAGTGCCGTTTGGGGAATAGATAGTGATGAGCATGAGCGGAGCGGTGACGGTTTTTTGGACGGTGATGCCGTAGTTGTTGACGTCGGCGGGCAATTGCGATGCGGCTTGCGTCTGACGCATCTGGGTGAGAATCAAATCGGTATTCGGATCGGTTTTCACGTCGTAATCGACGATCAGGCGCATGCCGCCATCGGCTGTGGAATTCAGCGAATACATGTAGTTCATGTTGTCCACGCCGCTCATCTGCTGCTCGATGGGGGTGGCAACGGATTGCTCGATGGTTCCGGCGTCAGCGCCGACGTAGGTGGCAAGCACTTGAACTTCAGGCGGAACGATGTTCGGGAAGAGGGCAACGGGAAGAGTGAGAATTGTGATAGCGCCAATGATGACCATGACGATGGAGATCACCATGGCGACGATCGGACGGTTGATGAAAAATTTAGACATGCGTCAGTCCGCTCCCGCGGGTGTAGCCAGCGGTTTAGGGTTGACGGAGGATCCCTCCCGCACTTTTTGCACACCTTCGACAATGACCATGTCACCTTTTTTCACGCCACTGTCGATGATCCATTCCGTACCGACGCGCTCGCCGACTTTGACGATGCGGATGTTGACCTTGTTGTCGCTTCCGACGACAGCCAGTTGGTAGCTGCCTTGCAGTTCGGTGACGGCGCGCTGCGGGACGAGAAGCGCGCCAGTGCGAGTATAGGTGGAGGCACGCACACGGCCGAATTGTCCGGGACGCAGGAAATTCTTGGGGTTAGGAAACGCGGAGACGAGGCGGATGGTGCCCGTTGTTATGTCCACCTGGCGGTCGGTGTAAAGAACGCGGCCCTTAGACGGATAAACGGTTCCGTCGGCGAGAATCAACTCGAGCGGCGGTGCATCCTTGGAAGACTCAAGATCGCCTTGTGGCGCGTTGATGCTAGTGGCAAGACGCAAATACTCCTGCTCGCTGATCGGGAAATATGCTTTTATGGGATTGACCTGAGAGACCGAAGTGAGGACGGTGCTGGGGTTGACGAGGTTGCCGATCTGGACCGTGGCGATGCCGGCAATGCCGTCGAAGAGCGACGTAACGCGAGTGAATCCCAAATTTAGTGCGGCTTGTTCCACTTGTGCTTCCGCGGACTGAACGGCGGCTCTTGCAGCAAGATTCGCCTGAATATCATTGTCCAACTGGCTTTGTGCGATGGCCCGCTCTTTGGCGAGGGGCGTGTCGCGGTCTACGTCCAGCTGGGTCTTGCCCAATTGCGCTTGCGCCTCCGCTAGTTGCGCCTTGGCTTGATCGAGCAGAGCCTTGAAGGGGCGGGGGTCGATCTCGAACAGAACGTCGCCGTTATGAACCGGGGAGCCTTCTTTATAGGTCTGCTTGACGATGTAGCCGGTAACCTGCGGTTGGATCTGGGCATTGACGTAGCCGTCCAGCGTGGCTACCCACTCACTTACGATGGGGACATCTCTTTGTGCAACGCTAATGACTCTTACTTCTGGGGGAGCCCCCGGAGGCGCTGCAGCCCTACCGCCGCAGCCAGCAAAGATAAAGAGGAGCGGAAGAACAGCCGCCAAAAGTAGCGCGGTGGGACCCGCAGGGTTAGCAAAGCGACAGTTGCGGGATTGCACCCCAGGGTGGAATGGTGGACTGGTGGATCCAGCAAATTCTAGCGACATTGAAACTCCTTACGAGACCAGCAGAGGCACACCCGTGCACCGTTTCATGAGTGGCGCCATGCCTCACCCAAAGCGGTAAGTAAACGGGGTATGGGCGCTGCCTTCGAAACAGAGCCAGTTTTCGATCACCCCGTCAGCGCAACTTAGATGTAAATAGGGCGTGGGTGGATACAAAGGAAAGTCGAGCTGGGAAGATCAACTAGTCGTCGAAATCGGGTAGGCGGTCCGCCTCCGGTGTTGCGAAGCCGGTGTCGTGTGAGCCGTGGCAAGGTCTAGCGGGCGGAAGAACGTCTAGCGAATGATCATAAGATGAGTGAGGAATAGGTTCATTCCACAGGACTCGTCGATGAACGCTGCTTGTCCCTAAAGCGGTCGAGTGTAAAAACATTCTTATTCGGCACGCAGCGCTTCCGACGGAGATATCCTGCTTGCCCGCAGTGCGGGAATGAATGCTGCCACCAGCGTTGAAAAGCTGAGTGTCACGATAGCCAGGAAAGTCGCCGCGGGATCATATGGACTCAATCCGTACAGTTGGCTGCCCAGGAATTTGCCCACTGCCAAAGCCAGCGGAAATCCAACAGCCAGACCGACAGCTACCAGGGCAAACGCTCTTCGGGCTACAAGGGCCGCCACCTGCGCGGGAGTAGCGCCGAGCGCCAAGCACACCCCAATCTCGGCTGTGCGTTGTCCCACGTTATAGGAAGTAACTCCATAGAGCCCGATGGAAGCAAGGACAAGCGAAAGCATTCCAAAGAAGGATGACAATTTTGCTATCAGGCGCTGTTGCCGGAACTGATTGGATACTTGCTCACCCAGCGTTCCAATCGACTCGATCGGAAGACGAGGATCTACCGAGATTATTGCCTGGCGAATTTCAGCAGCGGATACAGTGGCGCCAGGCCGTGCCACAACGATGATGTCGTGCAGGTGATGTGAGCCGGGATTGCTGTCTGCCCCAGTCTTTGCCACCACATCGTGCTGCGCTTCGGCCAGAAAAAAGAATGGAACAATCGGCTTGTCGAAATCGAAGTCCAGGTAGCGTGCGTCTTGCACTACACCCACGATTTTGTAGTTCCGCGATGATCCCAGTTCCGGGCGTCCGAAGTATTGTCCAATGGGGTTTTCCTTGTTGAAATACTTCTTCGCGAACGCCTCATTGATCACCGCAACGTGCTGCGAAGTCGCAGTATCTTCCTCAGAGATGCCACGTCCTTCGATGATTTGAGTTCCGATAGCGCTGAAGTATCCTGGCGTCACTCGATCCCAATAAACCATGTTTTCAACTTTATCAGCGTCAGGCCCGGGAGCCGGTCGCCCGTCCAGCCACACGGTGCTAGCCCAATTGTTTCCGCTCAATGGGGAGTACTGGCAGATCGCCGCGGCGGCCACGCCGGGAATGGTGGATAAGGAGGCTCGAATGCGATCGTATAGGATGGTGAATTGGTTTGGTTGGTAGTCGACCAGACCTGGATCAATCCTGACGATCGTGCGTTGCTCCTGGAGGAAGCCAAAGCGTTGATTTTCGAGGCGGTGCACAGCAGTAGTCAGTAATCCGGATGCTGCCAACAAAACCAAGGAAAGAGCTGCCTGGAACACCACCAGCATCTTGCGAGGAAGCGCACCTGCGCGAGCAGTGGAACGGCTCACTCCCCGAAGGGCTTCAATCGGATCCACCCGCGTGGTCATCCATGCGGGAGCGACGCCGAAGGCCACGGCCGCGATCAATGACACGCCGAAAGCAAAGAACAACACTGGCATGGAAGGGGACGCATTGATCGGTATACCCGCCACACCCCGCGCCGATGGAAATA
>Ga0210397_10000119_pt1 | contig 61246 bp, 89 predicted proteins | sample IncBWH2OmetaG_FD_160126 | JGI IMG/M metagenome (GOLD analysis project Ga0210397, IMG submission 160126) | Forest soil microbial communities from Barre Woods Harvard Forest LTER site, Petersham, Massachusetts, United States - Inc-BW-H-2-O ...
CCTGGAGGTATGCGCCCCGGAGGTACGCGCCCTGGAGGTATGCGTCCTGGAGGTATGCGCCCTGGAGGTATGCGCCCCGGAGGTCCGCGCCCTGGAGGCATGCGTCCTGGAGGCATGCGCTCCGGAGGTCCGCGCCCCGGAGGTTCGCGCCCCGGAGGTACGCGTCCCGGAGGTCCGCGCCCCGGAGGTACGCGCCCCGGAAGTACGCGTCCTGGAGGTCCGCGCCCTGGAGGTTCGCGCCCGCCCTTACAGCCTCAGTTAAAGCACTCAAGACTTCCGTTGCCGTCGCGCTCGTGTAGAGTACGGCTTTTGTGTGGCGATGTAGAATTTCAAAACTCATTTGCTCTCTTGTCCTTCCCTTTGTTGTTTGCTCGTCAGACGTTTTGGGTTGTGCTGCCAGCAAACCCACCTGACATTACCGTCCGGCTCAGTCAGTCGGACGGTCGCGTGGTTCTGAGCATGACTTAACTCCCGTATGCAAGGTAATGGGCAGGTTTTCGCCCGTCTGTTACGTTTCGGATGCAAGCGTCTAACTCGGTGCGATTGGCCTTGATAAACTCTTGCTTGGTCTGACGACTGGACCGAAACCAGTTATACAGACCTTCGTCGTTATCGATCCACTGAGACCGATCCGTGTCGTTAAGTGTGTCGCGCATTGGTTGTAATCCCCTTCGCCGGCATGCCGATCATGTAACCGGCATACCTACGCTGTGGACTAGCCAATCTGTTGATGCAGGCTTCCGTGCTTGTCATGCCAATCTTCAACCCGGTCGAAATGTGCGTTTACCGCTGCAATGAACCGGTCGGGATCTTCTTTCCACTTGCGAGTGTCGCGAATCCAGTTTTCGAACGCATCGCGCCAATCGCCGATTACCTCGGCGTGCGTCTTCCCGTCCGCTCCGTCTTCGGCTGCGTCATAGCAACGTTCGGCCCGGTCGGATTTATTGATAAAGTCGCAGTCGCGGTCGGACGTGAGCGCTTCGACGCATTCGGAGCGGATGAACCAATCGACAAACCGCTTGATTCGTTTCTCGGATGATTTAGAGATCGGCATGTTGTGTTTTCTCCTTTGTTTTCAAGTGCGTGAGATAGGACGCGCGTGCTACGCGGTAACCGGCCTCTTGGTGTGCTGACGGATGGCCTTATCGACGGAAGCCTTCGTAACGGTGTACTTCGTCTCGAATCGTCCGGTTCGGTTGCCGCGATCGTCGCAGAACTCGGAATCGTAGATTTGACTGAGTTTGCCATCGATACACCGCCAGACCTTGGGCCACTCATCCGCGATCTCTTGAGGAGTCATACCAGCCTTGAGGCAACGAAGCGCGGAATCGCGGTTCAGGCCCGCGTTTGAGTGGAGCGGTTGATAGTGAAGCTTGGTTAACTGTTGTGCGGTCATTGGTTGATTCACTCCTTTACCAGCCTTACCGGCCGGCTGTGTCCCTTACCTGGTATGAATGATAAACTTTCACTAGTTAAACTTCAAGACCTAGACCGCACTTTGAACCTACCAGTACCCAAGCCACTTTTCCGGCCCAAATTACAGCTACTACACTAGTCTTGACTAAACTAGAGACATGCCAAGGCACGAAAGACCGGATTCTTGGAAGTGTAAGTGTGGAAAGTGGCGTTTACACACGACAGTGTCGTGTAAAGAGTGCGGGGAAACAAGACACAAGAAACGGACGATAGCCGGCTTGCGGTCGCTCAAAGCGTCGATGCAGGTCGCGCGCGCGTTGCGCAAACTACGTGACTAGACGCTACGGATCAAATACCCTAACGGGTATTTGATCCTCCGCTGCGCGGAGTCTCAACCGCAACCATCCAACTTGGAAGGATTGCTCCCCAAATGCTCAATGCTTCGATTGCTAACACACGTTAGCGTCACACTCACACGTAACACTATTACTAGCTCGCTACGGTGAGACGGCTACGCCGTCTCACCTTCGCTCGCTGCGCGATCGAGTGGAGCGTTTAAGCCCCCAAAGCCATTGTTGAAGGGGTTAGGGGAGGCCGACGGGGGCGCGCGCCGGACGTATGTACATGAAAATAAAACAAAAATAGTTTAAAGGTTAAAACCTAGAACGAATCATCCAACTTAGAACAGAACACACAATTGTCTGTATGTTGTTGGCTCCCCACACTTGACACAGTGTGGTACGCTCTAGACGAGCGAGCGCAGCTAGGCGAGGGCGCGGGCCGGACGAGGCCACGGCCAGAGCGAGGACAAATGGCCCGGAGGGCCATTTGTCCTATGCGACCCATACTGTTACAGGTATACGGGGGTTGAGGTTTGGAGCGGGAGCGGACCGGTTAGGACCGACCATTGATTTGACGCCGAAGGCGGCCAATCACGGGAGGGAGTCTACCGGTCCGCGCGGTGCCCGAAAACCGTCCTTTTTTCAGGCGTTTAGAGGCTGTTTTGTAACGACTTTTGTAACAACTTTTCGCCTGGTTTTCACCCCACACTGACCCTGGTTTTGGCCTTCCCCGCACCCCGGCCTCCACCCCCGGCTGGTTTGCCCCGCACCACCTCCACCCCGGCCTGTTGACCATGCGCTAAACTGTTCGCATGACCTCTCGACTGCTTGTCCTTGCCGCTGCCCTTGCCGCCGCTTGTTCGCCCGCACTGGCCAATGCCCGCGCCTCGTCCTGGTGCGAAGTGGGCGCGAAAGTGGTGGTAACCGGTGGCGTTAACGCCTCCAGCCCCAAAGTCCAAGCCTCCTACCCCACGTGCTCCGTGACCGTGTACCTCGCTGGCACCGTGACCAAAGCGACTCTTTACTCTGACAACCTCGCCTCCCCGACCTCGCTCGCCAACCCTTTCAACGCCTCTAACCTTGGCTACTGGTTCTTCTACGCCGCCAATGGCCGCTACGACGTACAAATCAGCGGTGGTGGCCTAGCCACACCGTTCACTTTTGGTGACATTACCCTGCTCGACGGCTACTCCGTGACTGACTACGGCGTGGTCTGCGACGGCAACCCATCGACCACGGCGGGTACCGACAACACGACCACGTTCCAGAACGCAATCAACAACCTGCAAGTAGGCCAAACCCTGGCAATCCCCGGCGGCTACTGTAACGTCAAAGGCCAACTCTCGTTCAACGGTCTGACCGGCATAACCGTCAAAGGCTCTGACTCCTTGAACAGCGTGATCCAGTACGTAGGCACGTCCAACACGACCAAGTCCGTCTTCAGCCTGCTTGGAGCTAAGTACGTCACAGTCAAGGACCTCCACATCTCTACCGAACAAGTGTCCGCGACCCCGCCCAAGACAATCGTGACCCTGGGTCGCATTTCGAGCGCTGCCTACGGCAACCATTTGTTTAAACGAGTGTCAATCACTGGCTACGCGACCGCCGCCGCTGTTTACTCCATTGCCTCCGAAGAGTGCTCCTGGGAAGACGTGTACGTGAACCTCAACGGCGGCGGTGCCCGCTTTGCCGTCTACACCAGCCAAGCCGACGACTTGAGCGTCGGTACCTACACCAGTGCATCCAACCTATCCCAGTGGTGGCGCGCGCTCCACTTGCTGAGCCTCAACGGAGCGGCCAACTCCGCCGGCTTCTACATTGACGCCAAGGGTGGCTCGGGTGACATTTGGATCACCGACTCCTACCTCGGACTAACGTCCGGCGAAGGCACCGGGATCTCAGTCACCAACCACACCGCTTCAAACGGCCTCGGCCCGTTCGGCTTCCGGTCTATCCGCATGGAAGGCGCAAACTACGGCTTTTTCATGGACGGTGACAACACTACCGCCAACCTGCGCGGCTTGGTGATCGAAAACTGCACGGTGGACAACCCAGGCGTGTCGTTTATGGATACGACCACCAGTGGCAACCTTATTAGTGCACGCATCGTGAACAACCGGTCCTCGACCGAACCTGTAATGCACTTCTTCGGCAACGTCACCGGGTCCTACCTGAACGACGCCACGATTTCGTACGTGTTTGAGTCCGGCTCTACCGTGCTCGATACCACGGTCATCAATAACTCTTCCGTGGTCAGCCCAGTCTTCTCCGGCACTACCACCAATGTGATCTACTTGTCTCCCGGCAACGCGAGCTTTATGCCCTCGCTGATTCTGGCCCCGAACACTGCCTCTACCGGCAATGTGCTCGAAGTCGGCGGCAACGCCCGAATCTACGACACAACCGGCACCAGCACCCTGACCGTACAAATCGGCGGTTCTCAGTCCGGTAAAGCTTTCCAGATCATGCGTAACGACGGGACGACGTTTGTTGACGTTTTTGACGGGGATAACAATGGTAACTTTCACATGCTGGGGACCGCGCCGAACTTTCTGCTTCAGCCCGGCAATGGCTCCACGGGAGCCAAAGTTACCGCCGACTCCAACTACGCCTACTATGAAGGCTTGGGCCTCCCTGTCAGAATTCTCACTAATGTCGGCGGCTCCGGTGGTGTCTTTGAGTTCATGGACAACGGCCATATGTTGATTAACGTAGCTCCCGTTGGGGACGTGAGCGGGGTGTTTCTGAATGTCGGTGGGGACATAATTGTGACTGGTCTCGCTACTGGGAGCGTGCACAAAGCCTGCGTCAGCGCAGTCGGTAAACTGGTCAGCGGAGGGTGCTAGTGAGAAAACCACTCTTAACCTTATTAGTGCTGGCGCTGCCCGCGCTCGCGGTGGACCCTAATCTCGCCGAGTACCGTCGCGTGGCCCGGCAAAACCGTGAGTACCAGAAGCTCAAGGCCAAGACTGACGAGTACTTGTATCGCTGGCAGCTTGAGTGTCAGGCAGTCGGGAAGCGCCTGGGCCGGGACCAGGAAGGCAAAATGTCCTGTGTGGCTCCGCCACCGGCCCCAGCAAGCACTCCCGCGTACGCTCCCGCGACCGACCCTGCAAAGCCGACTCCAACCGCTCCTAACGGCGACCCGCGCCTGCACCCCAACGGTCTACACCCAGACCCGCCAAAACAACAGTAGCCAGGTCAGGGCCAAATCGTAACAATTGCGTCGTTGAGTGTGCATGTGTCTGTGTTCGCTCCGTTTTGCATTTCGAAGTTAACAAACAATGTGGTTGTGTGAGTATTGAGGGAAGTCGTACCCTGGTTTTGGTTCATCGTGCTCGCCGTTCCGTTCCAAAACGCACCGTAGCTTTGAGAACTTACCGAGTTCCGGTTGGACAGTGTCGCAAATGCCTCGACAGCTCGGGTCGGAGTTAGAGCAGTCGTAATCACCATTCCGGTTCCAGTGTTTGTCGAGGCGCTGTTGGACCAGTGAATAAAAGCGGTGCAGGTAACCCCAGCCGATACCAGGAAATGCCCCTCGGCTTTAAGAGTGGAGTTGGCCGTGAGTGTGTCGATTGGAACGGTACACCCAAAGAGCAAGTCCACGGTAGTGTCAGCTCCGGTCGAGACAGCGGTCGTCTGTCTGCACAGTATGTACCCCGACGCGAGGTTGGTCACCGCGCCGATTGCCGTCGTGGCCGCCGTGCCTCCCTGGTTGACCGGCAGCGCGGAAGCCAAGTGCGTTGCTGTAACCTGGTTGCTGGTGTTGATGTCCGTCCCGGTCTTTGCAATCGAAGTGTCTACGTAGGAGCTTGTGAGCGTGGTGCAGGTAGGCACGCCCGCTGTCGATATTGCTGTTACGGCTTGGTTGGTGCAAGTCCCCCCAGTAATTGCGGAGCCACTCGTTGCGAGCGCTGTCCACACCAGCGTACCCGACGGACAAACGTACGGCACACCGGTCGCGAGGTTGAAATACGCAATGGTTGGCACGAGGCAAGCTCCCCCGGCCCCACCAGGCGGCAACCCCGGCAACCACAACTCCACCCCGCGAATTTCCTGAGCTGGCACAGCCGGAGCCAGCCACAGCAGTGCCGCGAACAACAACACAAGTCTTCGAAAGTTCATGCTGCTATCGTACCTTACAAGACACATAGCAAACCGCCGCGAGTGCCAGCGCGGCCACAACCACCTGCACCAACAGCCTCAAGTAACCCTTGTGCATACCCGCAATTATAGGTTAAACTTCCTGTGTACTGCAATGTCCGTCAAACGTCCCAAGCTCATGATCGAGCGCCAATCCGGCAAGCCCCACACCACCACCGAACGTGGCCTTGTCCCCACGTCAACCTACGCAAAGCTCGACTTTGAGTACAACGCTTACCTGGACTCGCTCGAACTTCGCCAGTCCACACCGCGCGGCGAAGCAGCCAGACACGCGCTCGCGCTCTCGGGCGACCACAGGTTCAACCGGGTGCTCGAAGACCTGGGCAAACCCTCGTCTGACAAGATGTGCCTGGCCGCAATCGCAAAGATCAACAACATCACGCTCAAACAGTTCAAGCAGTTCTGGAGTGAAGCCCAGACCGCGCGCACGCTGGTGCAAGCTCAAGAGGATGGTTTCGAAGTCATGCGCCGGCAGGGCCAGCAAGCGGTCGGCCAGTGGACCAACTGCGAACGCTGTGACGGCCTGGGCGAAATCCCTGTCCCCGACGATCTTGTGACAATGGCTGCTAACCGCAAAGACCTGGGCATTCGTGAGTCCAAGAACAAAAAGGGCGAAGTCCGGCACGTGCGTCGCTGCCCGATTTGTGAGGGTGCTGGTCGAACACAGAAAGCGCCCGACCCGGCAGCCGTCAGTAAGGTGCTCGAAGCCGCACAGGTAGTGGGCAAGAAGTCCGGCGGCGGGGTCAGTGTGAACATGAACTTTAGCGGCATGGACGCTCCGAGCGTGTTCGACAAGCTGCACAAGGTGAACTTTGCGGTTGACTTGGACACAACACAAGCTATCGAAGCGCCGGACGAGCCAGCGGAGCCTGAAGGTGCGTAAATGGCTCCAAGTTCTCCGACCCTTCCGTACAATCGCTCAAGAACTCACCAAACTGCGCCAACTCTACGAAGCCGACCTTGCGTCCCGCACTCCACCGGTCTACCTTGTGACCGAGTCGCCAAACGTTCGCAACACCGAAGTCAGCTACCAGGGAGTGACCGAGGACCGCCCGCTCTGGAAGCGCTTGTGGAGCCCCGGCGATCCTGACGAACAAGAGGAAGAGTAACTGTAGTGTTAAACACCATAGTAGGAATGTTCTTGTTGCTTCAGCCCGCCGCGCCGGCGACCGGTCCTTCATTGCTTAACACGTGTGTGAAGTTCACCGAAACCGGCCCCGTGCCAGTGGACTGCCCAGGACCAACACGAATCCCGGTCAGCACGGTAAGCAAACAAGTCCTGATGCTGATGTGCACTGAAATCCCGCAGCCGGTCCTCCCGCGTCAGCATCGTTCCTGGAAACGCCTGGGCCACCGTGCGCCTGAGCCCAAGCGCCAAGTCTGCTTGATTACGTCCGGGACCGAGAAGTAGTCTTGTGGTGTGGACGACCTGGAAGAGCATCTGCCGAAAGTCGCAATGATGGACTGGTCAAACTGCCGCCACGAACACGGCTTCTGGGAGTGTGGAGGCAATCGGGGAAGGTGCAGAATGTGCCTGTGGCTGCTCGCGACGGGGGGAGTGCGCAAGAACACCTCTTTGCTGGACCGGGCTCGACGGATCTACCTTGGAATGAACCGTGGCTTGTCAGTGGGACAGATCGCTCGCGAGAATCAGTGGTCCAAAGCAACCGTCTTTAGAGACATGAAAGCAATCCAGACTGCCCTGTGTACAGCGACATCATCGTAGACAAACGCCTCTTCGCCGCCCGCAAGGCCGGTCTCAAGTACAAGCGCGAGGACCGCTCCCGCTCCATTGAAATAGCCCACGAACTCGAAGCCCTGCGCTACGACCGCCGGGGCCACCTCATTCCAGACGGTAACACCTCCCGGCCTTTCGACCCCCGCGAACAAGCCTTCGTGGACTCGGAGCGCCTCTTGTGCAAAAACGACTTCAAGTACTGGTACGAACGCTACGCCAACGTGGAGCTGGACCCTGGCGTGTGCGACAACTCAGGCATTGGTCCCCCGGTCATGGCTGAGTCGCAGCACCGCTACGTGGACCTGTTCGGCCGCCGCGAGGAGCAGTGTCACGAAGAACTGGCCAAGCACAAGTTCACAGAAGGCATACTCGTGTATGTGCACAAGTGCCGCCAAGTCATGGCGACCGCGCTGGTGCGCGGTGTCACGCAACACCGCATGCTGTTCTGGCCCGGCACTCGCGCCTTCGCCGCCTCGCTCGATGCCGACCGTGTCGGCGAACTCTTCAAACGCGACCACCTGATTCTGGACAATCTTCCGTTTTGGATGAGTCCGAAAATCTACCCTGACGTGAAGGACTCCGAGATTGGGTTTGCACCGCCAATCAGTTCCCGCATTTCCTACCAGGCTGAGAACCAAACCGCTGGCATCGGCGTCGGGTCGCAGGTTGACGTGTCGCACCTGACCGAAGTCGCGCTCTGGCAGTACCCCGGTCGAATCCGCTACTCATTCGTCCCCGCAATGCCCAAAGCCATCACAACCTTGCACGTCCAAGAGTCCACCGCCGACGGCAAGGGCAACTACTGGCACGAAGTCACCGAGGCCGCCCGGCACAAGCGCCGGGGCTACGAGTCATGGATTTACGCGTTTATACCTTGGTACTACAACAAGCTTAAGTACAGGGCGAACCCTTCTCCGAACTGGGTCCCTGAAGAACACACTCTCCGTCACGCCGTTCTAATTGAGCGCACGAGTCCTGAGTTCCTCGACGGTCGCACGTACCACCTGACGCGCGAACAATTGTTCTGGTGGGAGTCGGCCCGCGCCCTGCACGCGCAAAATGGCGAGCTGGCCACGTTTCTGACCAATTACCCGGCCACGCCCGAGCAGTCGTTCCAGTCTCCAAGCGCAGGCGCTTTGCCGGTCGAGCTCATCGAACGCATGGAGCAACGAACCAAGTTCCCCGACGCGGTGTTTGAGCCTGAGATACTAACAGCAGCCTAGGTCCAAGGCGAGTACCACATGAACAGTTACAAAAACATTCGGGTTAATGGCAAGCCAGTGGGCGAGCACCGTCTTATCATGGAAAAACATCTGGGACGGAAATTAGATACGAAGGAACACGTTCATCACAAGAATCACAACAAAAGAGACAACCGGTTAGAGAATCTGGAGGTCTTGTCAGCATCGGAGCACCAGCGGCTTCACAGAACCAGGCATCCAGCAACAAAAAACTGTTTTATATGTGGTATAGAATTTGCCCCGCCAAAATCCAAGCGGGGGCGGGCTAAGACCTGCGGTTCTGCAAAGTGTATAAGAAAGATCAAGGAACTTCATTCATACAACAAACGTCTTAGTGACTCCGATCTTGCCGAGATAAGACAGCGTCGATCACGAGGGGACACCGCTCCAGAAATAGCACGGGATTTTGGTGTAGCAATTAGAACTGTCTATGCAGTTCAGTATCGAGAAGCCCAATATGGAAGGCGCGGATGATTCTAGACAGTTATCATGTTGCAGGGTCAAATCTCTTGCGCACCATCGAGTCCGACGAGAGCGTGCTCCAAGACCCGCGCGGTTTCGTTCACGTCTGGCGCGAGCCCCGGCCCCACGCCAAGTATGTAATGTCGTGTGATCCGACAGTCGGAATTACAAATTGGACTCGGTCCAGCCGCACCGAAGGCGACCACAAGACCGACAACGCCGCCATTGAAATCTTCGAAGTAGACGCTTTCAAAGTCCTCCGTTACAACAAAGACGGAAGCCCCAAGCTGAGCGAGCAGACGAACCAGCAGGAGTTCTACTACCAGGACGTTCAGTGTGCCGAGTACTTCGCTCCAATCGACGCAGTCGAAGCGGCCCGCGTAGCCAACGTCCTTGGCCGTATCTACGCCGGCGACGAAGACGACCAGTGTGAGTTTATTTTTGAGTCCTACCCAGGCCCCGGCATGTTAACCCTACAAGAACTCCTGCGCCTGGGCTACGGGAACCTGTGGCAGTGGGAGAAGATTGCGGACAACGTCGCTCAGCAAACCCAGCACATTGGCTGGTACTCGGGCCGCGAAACGCAGAAGATTCTTTGGTACCGCTCGCGCCGGCATCTCATGGAAGACCGAGCGCTGATTTACTCGCCTTGGCTGCTGGCCGAGTACGCAAACGCTGTGCTGGACGTGGAGAAGATGCGGGCTCGGGCAGCTTACGGGATGCATGACGACCTGCTGCAAACAGCCAACATGTTATTTTGGGCAGCTCACAAGTGGACGTATGACCCCGAGCGTACCAACGAGCCAGTGACCGAACGTGCAATCCTCGACCACCAGCAGTACGCGCCAGTCCTTGGCGAGTACCGTAGCGTGCGTGACGCCTGGGCGGATGCGGTAGACTCCTGGTAGACGGCTTTGGCATGGAATGAGCCAATGTCCGATCTTTCAAGGAGACTAAAATGGTACGTTGCAAATTCCGAGTAAGCAGTTACGAGACGTTTTTGGATCGGGGCGAGGAGCTTCGCCGGATCAAGCTTCAAGTGGTGGTGGACGGCAGCGACGAGAACAAGCAGTTCTTCCGCTGGACGCCGTCAGGCACGATTGAGATTGGTACACTTAATCACAAAGCGTGGGAGCAGTTCCCGCTGGGGGCTGAGATGTATGTGGACTTTACTCCGGTAGAAGTTCCCAAAACTGAGACGAAGACCTAGAAACCTGAGACGAAAGAGGCGGATTGCGAGATGATCCGCCTCTTGAGGTAAACTAGCCTACATGCCAGCCGTTCAAGACCGCCCAATCCACACCAAGCCCAAACCCGCCACCGCCCGGCCCACCAACTGCGTGATCGACCTCGACCAGCCGGACGGCAGCGCAATCGCTTACGTTAGAATTGATCCAGTCGTGCTGACACGCTTGCAAAAGCGTGCGTACAAGCAGGACCTGGCTCTGTACTGTTGGGAAAACATCTTTCGTAAGGCGCTTGAAACCGCCGTGTTCTAGAATGTCTGGGTGTTCAAAGTCATTGCCGGGAGGCAGCGCACTATCGTGTTAGTCCTTTGGGTTTGTACCTGCAAGCACATCAACCGTGGTCCGTCTCACGAAGTCTGCGGCAACTGCGGCACGCCGCGCCGCGAGCGCCACGCCCTCCCGCACGCCTCCAGCCGAGCAGTCGTCTACCGCAACCCCCGCACGGGCGAGCTCCGCTTCCCTGCCCGTGCCGACCAGCCAGTCCCCGCAGTCTACGCTCGTCAAGGCTACGAACGTGAGGAAATCACCAACATGCTTCAGTTTGAGAAGTCGAGCGGGCGTGTACACGAAGCTTCGAGTTACGGTAACAACGGTGGGGCTGAGCGTGACGTATGTGCCCCAGCGCTCGATGCCCCGCAGCCCAAGGGACTGGACCAGCCAGCATAGTAGTTTCCGCGCGTTCTAGCGTACAATCGGGCTAATGCCCAACGACTTCTACGGACTCCCCGACGCCCGCGTCGAAGCTGACGAGGTCAAGCCTGGCACCCGCGACTACCAAACGTTAGAGTGGTGTGAGTCGCGCTTGCAGGAAGGCCGCAGGTTCGTCGAGGCCGCCGTGGGCTTTGACAAGATCGACAACGCTCTCAACTCCATCTTCTCGTACGAACGCGAGTCCGGGGCTTCGTACGTCCCGACCCCGAAACCCCTGTCCCGCACCCGTGCCAACCTCTGCGCCAAAACAGCCGAGGACTTAACCGCTGACCTGACCGACACCCGCATCTTCTGGAACTACGCGACCCGCAACCCGAAGTACGAGTCCCAGGCCAGAATCTGCAACAAGGAAGCGGAAGACTGGTACACCTCCCGCAACATCGACCTGCGCCTCGCTGACCTTGTGCGCTACTACACAATCGCAGGCACCGGTTGGGGCCACCTCTACTACAACCGTCGCCTCGAAGACATGATGCTCGAAGCACTCGACCCGCGCAATGTCTTCCCGATCGAACCCATTTCCTACCACTCGATCCAAGACGCGCTCGGGGTAATTCTGCGTCAGCCGCGCACCCCGCATTGGGTTCAGGCCGAATACGGCAAGGACGTAAAGCCAGACATTGGCAGTGCTGGCATGTTTGGCTGGTTCACCCGCACCTTCGGCGGCACGTCCAAGAACAAGCACTCCGGGCCGCTCAGCAAGTCGCGCGGCGACGACCAACCAATCCCCGCGACTCCCACCGTGTTCGTCAACACGATGTACTTGAACGACACACGCACGAACGAGTCGAACAAAACCCAGTACATGGGTCCGTGGAAGGACGGTGAGCCCACCGCTCCCTGGTCGTACCAAGTCCCGCCCGGCGCGCCGCTCTACCCGTTCAAACGACTGATTGTCTGGGGTGGCAACTGCCTGCTCTACGACGACACGAGTCCGTACTGGCACGCACAGTTCCCACTGCTGAAGCTGACTCTCAACCCGTGGCCGATGTCCTGGCTCGGCAAGGCCCCGCTGTGGGACGTGATGCCCCTGAACGAAAGCTTGAACAGCTTGTTGCGTGTGATTGATGACCACGCGGCGAAGCTGGCCCAGCCTGGCGTCGTGGCTGACCGCAACGTCTCGCGCGCCGAACTCAACAAGTTCAACTCCCGCACCCCTGGCTACCAGATCCGTACCAACATGGCGGCCGGCAAGGGCATCCAAATCCAAGTCGAACCGCCTCTTCAGCAGTCCCTCTGGCAGCACGTCAACTGGATCGAGACAATGATTCAGAAGCTGTCCGGCACCGCCGACATGACCCAGGTCAGCCAACTCGGCCAGCTCCCCTCCGACGACACTCTCGACACTCTCATGAAAATGATGACGCCGGGGAACCGCCTCCGGTCCCGAATCCTTGAAGGATTCATGAAAGACTTCGCCGAGCAATACCTCTACTGCATTGCCGAGTTCGACACGATCTCCAAGCGAGTTGCTAAGTTTGGCCCACAAGCCGTCACTCCCGAGGACTTCGACTACGACCCCGGAACCTTCATTCCTGACGACGTGCCGGACGGCACCCCCGGCGACATCGGCGCGACCGAAGACGCGCTCGCCGCCGACAATCCGCGCCCGCAGTATATGCGTGCCCGGCAAATGTTCGACTCGTTCACGTTTACGTTCAAGCCCGGCAGCCTGCTCAACAGTGCCGCCATGCAAGAACGCATGGAAGATCTGATGCTGAGCAAGATGGGTTACCTGTCGGTGTTCACTCTGATGGAGAATTTGGGCAAGATGAACTTCGCGCCGCCAAGTCTGCAAGTGCCCAACGATGAACTCAGTCGGCTCCAGCTCCAGGCCCAGCTTGGCATTGGCATGATTGCGAACGCTCAAGGCCGCAAAGCCACTGACGAAGCGCCTCCCAAGCTCTCAAACGATGGGGCCGGGGACGTGACTCTGAAGACCTCCTGAGCGTGTGGTTTAAAGGTTAAACTTTTCAATAACTTGACAGCCCTGTCCCTACTCGCGTATTCTTCCAATCAATGGCATGGGACGACAACGATACCGGTAGCACCAGTACTTCCCTGGCACCCAAGCTCTCCAAGCCCAAGCTGGCCAGCGCCGGTGCAGTAAGTTCGTTCGCACGCAAGAAAGCCGGGTCTCCCGGTAAGCTAGGTTCCAAAGCATCCAAGTTGGAACAGTCCCTGTCGAAGCTACGAGCCAAAGGAGCAACCACGTGAAACACGAAGGACACGGTGAGCACAAGGCCAAGCACGGCGGCATGGGTGCGAAACACGGTGGCATGGGCTCCAAGGGCCAGCCGGGCTTCGGCAAGAAAGAAAAAGGCTTCGGCGCGAAAGTCGGCAAGCACCACAAGAAATTTGGCAAGGAAATGTCTCCCGCGCACGACGCGATGACTCACTGACGCAATGGACCCTGTTACACCATCCACCGCTTCCGCTTCCCAGCTTCCACCGCTGCCGGACTTCTCGGCGAACGGGGGCGGGTCTGGACCTTCCACGCCCCCGTCTTTCCTCGCTTCCATCATGAGCGGAATCGCTCCAGTCAAGAACGCAGTAGACAGCATCAACGCGGCATGCAAGCAGATTGTCCAGTCCGGTAGTGTGCCGGGAGCTGAGCAGGTATGCGGTCAGATCGTGGCTCTGGCCCAGTCTTTGTTGCCCATGGCGGCTCAACAAGCTCTTCAACCAACCGGTCCCGCGCCCGGCCCTACTCCGGGCGGGGGCTTGGGTGGTCCGGGTGGCCCCGGCGGCGGCCTCGCTCCAGTCGGAGGACCTAACCAGTGACGTACAAAGAAGTTTACCAGTACTTGACAGAAACAGCGGGTCTCAGTTCTGATGATGCCAAGCGGTTGATGTCGGACGATGCTGCTGCCAACAAACAGACCGCTCTGGTCCGCAAGGCCGAGTACGACCAGCTCGAAAGCCGTGCCGCCGACCTTGAAATGTCCCTCAACGGCACCAAGGACAAGCCGGGTGCGAGCCAGTACCAGAAGTGGTACCAGGACAACTACGCTGCCGTGCAGAAACTCCAGGCTGACGTCGAAGCCTACAAGGCGCAGTACGGTGACTTGTCCGCGCCGAAGCCCGGCACACCCCAGGCTGCGGGCGGGGGCGGTCTGACCAAGGACGAAGTCGCGCGCCTGGTCAACGAACAAATCCAGACCAACTACGCCCCGCGCTGGACCCAGCTTCTCAAAGGCTCTGGCCAGCTCATCGAGCGCCACATGCGTGCCGGCTATAAACAAGACATCGACTGGGACAAAGTCAGCGAGTTGGCTGCAACCCGCAACGGCGACCTCGCCGGGGCCTACGACGAGTGGATCGCCCCCGAGGCCAAGAAGCTCAAGGAGCAGGCTGACGAGAAGGAAGTCGAGAAGCGTGTCCAGGCTCGCCTTGAAGCCGAGCGCAAGAAGTCCGCTTCGACGTTCTTCCCTGCCGGTGCTGACTCAGGTAGCGGCTCGGGCGAGGCCCAGGGGCTACGTCGTCGGGAGCCTGTAACCGCCGACAAGAAGCCGGTCTACAACCGCGAAAGCGTGGTTGCAGCAGCCATGACTGGCAAGTACGAAGGTTTTGGAGATAGTAGCAAGGCCAATTAACTGGACTAAGTCCTTTGGAATGAGGTATTTACGTGCCTGACACTCTCAGTCAAATCGAAGTAACGACTCGACGCTACATCGACGAGCAGCCCAAGCTCCGCGACCTGGTCTTCAACAAAGACCCGCTCATGTCCATGCTCGACGAGCAATGCCTGGACGAAGTCGAGGGCGGTTCCACCTGGAACGACAACATCGAGTACGATGTGCAGGATGGCGGTTCGTACTCCAAGGGCCAGGACCTGCCCGCCGACCAGCGGCAAATCGAGCAGCAGCTCCGCTTTGACCCCAAGTACCAGACCGTGATGATTCCGTTCTACAAGGAAGACATCAAGGTCTTGAACAACGGGCCGCTGGCGGTCGTCAAGCTGGTCGAGGAGCGGGTGGATTCGGCGTATATGCAGCTCGGCGCGCAGACCGCGCTCCAGCTCTACCTCCAGGGTCAGACCGGCAACTACGTCAAGCTCATCAACGGCTTGATGGAGGCGCTGTCGGATGGCACCACCTCGGGCCTGGACGGCAACGCCTATGCGGTTTACGGCACGCTGACCCGCGCCAACTACGGTGGTCGTATGCTCGCTCCGGCTCCGACCAATTTCGGGGGCGGCTCAATCACTCTCCCTCTTCTTGAAAACATGTACCAGTCAGTCAACTTCGGCTCAGGCGAGTACGAGCCCAACGTCATCATGACCACGGTCAAGGGCTTTGGGTACATCCGGTCCAACTACCAGACCCAGCAACGGTTCCAGAATGTCTCTGTCGCCAAGGGCGGCTTCCGGGGCCTGGAATACGACGGTGCGGTAATCATGGCATCCCGGTATGTGCCAGGGTCGTACCTGTCGGCCTCGTCCGGCACCAACGACCGGGTGGCTGTCCGGTACTTCAGCTACACCACCGGAGGCGCGGTCACCGCCTACCCGACCCTGTCCGGCAACTCGACGGGTGAAAGCATCTGGATCATGAATGTGCGCAAGCCCATGATCAAGTACCGGATTTCCAAGCAGGCTCCGTTCAACGGCAGCTTGGACGACGACGGGTTTATCCCGAGCGCCGGGAACACCAAGATTGTGGGCAAGGTGCTTTTGGCACACAACCTGACAGTGTTGCCGGGGTACCACACATACGGGATGAACTTCCAAAGTTGATTAGAATCAGTAATTTCCCGACCCAGGAGAGACAAAGTTCATGGCTCAAGTCTACCCAAGAATTTCCACACCGTACATGCCCAACGGCGTGCCCACGGCAACAAACGCGAAGTCACCCTACTACGCTCCGGGAGAACTCGGCTGTGCCTTCAATGACCAGAACACCGGCTCCGCGTATCTTCGCGTGCAACTCGACTCTGGCGCGACTGCCTCAACTCCTGTTGGTGCTGTTGCTGCCGGCCAGCTCGCATTCTGGAAGAACCAGGCAACTGCCACAGTCACGAACGACAAGCGCATGTGCGACGTTGGCCCATCCGGCGCAATCAATCGCGTAGCCGGAATTTTCACTGTCGCTGTATCCACCGCGCCCGGCACCAATGATTCAACCGGTCAGCCCGTGCTCTATATGTGCGACTTGCTGATTCAAGGCCAGATCAATGTAGCGGCCAACTCCGCCCTGATCGGCGCGGTCGCAACTGCTGACACGACTGCGAACACCTCGCGTGTGGTCTACACCACAGGTGTCAATACCGCGCCTGTGTCCCAACCTGTTGGTGTTTTTGCCTCTTCGACAATCACCAGTTCCCAGGCCCCGGTAGACGTTCAGCTCGGGTTCATCCAGTAGTGCAGTAAGGGAGACATTTGAATGGCAGCCGTTACCGTCAACAACTCGCAGTATGGCAACCGGCACGTAATCGGCGACCTGATCGTTCGGTTCTTCAATATCACTGGGGCTTCCGGCTCGACGCTCGCCACAGGCCAGAACAACATCATGTTCATTGACATCCAGAAGGTGACCCAGGCCGGGAACCCGCTGGGGTCAACGTCATCGGCGTCACTGATTACAGGTATCACTTACACCAACGGTGCGAATGTGACGCTGACAATCAGCTCGTCCGCGCCCATGGTGAACGAACTGATTGCTGTGTGGAGTAAGTCGTAAAGGGGGTGATCCGTTGTCCGAGAAATGGATTCAAGGCGCGATTAAGAAGCCCGGAGCACTCCACCGCGAGCTGGGTATTTCCGAAGGGAAGAAAATCCCCGAGAAGACTCTGCGCCGCGCCGAGAAGGCCGGCGGCAAACTCGGTAAGCGCGCCCGCTTGGCTGAGACCCTCAAGAGTTTCCACCACGGAGGTAAGAAGTAACCGTGGCGAAGTCCGGCGCAATCGCGGTCAAGAAGGCTGACAGCAGCGTCAACCGCGAGCACGAAGTCTCAGGCCACCCACATCGGATCGAGTTCGAAGTTGCTCACGGCGGTCTGATCTCCAAGACCCACAAGAAGCACAAGGGCGGCGAGTACCACGAGCCCGAGTCTGCGATCCACTCCAGCATGAAGGAAGCTCAGACACACCTCTTGCACCTTGGTCATGCTTTCGACTTGAACGAGGACTCGTAAACCCGTGACATGGATGACTTCTTCACATTGTCGAACCGCTTGCTCAGCCGGGCTCCACAAGTCGGAATTGCACTTTCGCAACAATTAGTGAATGACAGCTGGAGAACGCTCCAGAGCCGTGGCATGTGGAGCTTCCGTCGCCGCCACGGTACCTTTGCCCCGCCGAACATGTACATTACTGGCACTGCATCCAGCAATGTCGCGACCGGCAACCCCAATCTGATAACAGGCTCCGGCACAACCTGGACACCGGCCATGGTCGGTCAGCAGATCCGTCTCGGTGGCCTGCTCTATCCGTACTACACGATTGTCGGCTATCTGTCACCGACGAGTTTGTTGATTGACCAGCCGTGGGCTGGCCCGGACGTGACCGGTGTCACTTACCAGGTCCTTCAAATCTACTACCCCGCTCCAGCCGACTTCGGTTATTGGTACGTGGTCTGGTCGGTCAAAGATGCCTTCCAGCTTTGGACGAACGTTACTGAGGAAGAACTGTCGATCCTCGACCCACAACGCACCAACCAGCAACAGACGTACGCCGTTTCTTTCTACGATTTCTCGCCGAATTTCGGCGGAACAATCGGCCCAGTGCTAGGTGTGACAAGTGCGACGGACCCGGCACCGATCTCGACGACGACAACTGGGTACTCTTACGTAGCGAATGCAACCTACATCATCCAAGTTGTAACTGGTGGGGTAAGTGGCACTGCTACTTTCCAGTGGATGCGGGCTGGTCAAAGCACTTTCACGGGGCCAGTGACGACTTCAGACCAAGCTCAGGATTTGATGGACGGTGTGCAGATTTACTGGCCGGACGTGGTCTCCTACGTCTCTAACGATCTGTTCGTGATTAACGCGACCTCACAAATGACCAGTGGTGTCCCGCGCTTCGAACTGTGGCCTTCGCCGACCAGCAACACGTACCTCTACCCGTACATCTACATCGCCAAGGAGTACGACCTGACTCCGCAGCAACCGCAGCTTCCGCCCTTTATTGCAAATCGTGGCGAGGTCCTTCTCGAAATGGCGCTTGCGAAGGCTGCGTCTTACCCAGGCCCGGACGCAGAGCACAAAAACCCCTACTTCAACCTCGCGCTCTACGGACAGCACATGGTCACCGCCGAGAAGATGCTGTGGGATTTAGAACGCAATGATCAGGAAGTCGGGATCTACAACGTCGATTACAAGAGCTTGCCGTTCGCTCCGTTCGAGACTGGAGAATGGATGCAAAAACATGCGCCGTACCTCAGGGGCGGGTAAGGAAGAGTCACGTGAAACTTTTTAGCACAGTCTCAAACCTGGACGTTGACGGATGGCTTCGTGGCCTGTTCTCAGCCGGCATCAGCGGTGGCGCTTCCGCCATCACAGGCGGCCTCGCGGTCACCACCATGGACCCGGAGCACTTCCAGGGAAGTAAGTTCTGGCTGCTAATTGGGATTTTGTTTGCGACCAACGCCGTGGTGAGCATGGCGAAGTTCTTGCAGGGGCAGCCGCTTCCGTCAGTGAAAGAGGTCACCACAACCACAGCAATTACCGCGCAAGGCTCCAAGCCTCCTGTGATCACCACGACTACTTCCGAAACACACGTGGAGCCAATCTCATCTTCTAAGCAGTGAGACTGTGGATGCCGCCAATCGACCCGCACGTCATTTTCGAAGCGATCTCCGCGTGTGTCACTGTCGCGTGGTTAGTCGTCAGCCTGTTCATTAAAAACTCGCTCGCGGACATCAAACTGACCCAGGAGAAGGTCAAGGCAGAGCTGCTCGCGAGCCAGGTTAACGTAAAAGAGCAGTTGGAGATGAAGTACGTTGAGAGCAAGGAAGAGCTCCAACGAAAGCACGTGGAGATTCTAGCGGCGCAAAACAGCATCAAGGAAGAGTTGTCCAGGAAGGATCACGAAAACTCACAGTCGATTGCGGTTCACACCGCCGAAGACAATTTGAGGTTTGCCACAATCGATAGGTCACAGTTGGATTTGAAAGATACGCTGGTGCGCATCGAAGCCAAGATCGACGCGAACGGACGGCACTGACCACGTGCTATTGTGAACTGAGAAAGGGGACTTCCCCGTGATTCCTCAAATCGTTCAGATTATTATCTGGATCATTATTTTTTGTGTGGTTGCTTACGGCATGTTGTGGGTTTGCCAAAGGTTTGGGCTTCCACAACCTGTCCTTTGGCTGTGCGGCGCGCTTCTGTTGATCGTTCTACTTCTGTTTGTCGCGAGCCAGTTTGCGGGGGCTGGGACCTCGCTGTTTACGCCACATGCGCTTCGATGATATGACACACTTGGAATGGCTCAAACTCAGGTTCGGCACTGGCCGGGCCGCCGACTCCTACCGTGAGACGCTTCGCTGCGCAATCGCTCTTCAGCCGCTCACGGTCCAGCAGCGGCTGATTCTGACAAATTTCCGTTGACTCGACGGAAGACCCGGCGCTGGGGTTTTCAGCGTTTGAGGGCCGCCCGCCCCCTCCGACGCGCGGCCCTTTGGACAGTACTAGCGCTTAGCCCTCTGGAGACTCACGAAACCATGCTACCCACACCCCCCGCTAATCCTTCAACTGTGTACAATCCGAATGTGCCACTTTCCCCAGCGGCAATTTACAAGCTCGCTATTCAGGCGGGCTTCCCGTCCGTGGTTGCGACTACCATGACGGCAATCGCGCTGCGCGAGTCAGCGGGCGTCCCGAGCGCTTACAATGGCGACTCAGCCACGGGTGACGATTCCTGGGGATTACTACAAATAAATCTTGCTGGTGCGTTGAAGGCTCCACGTATGAAACTGTTTGGTATTACTGACGAAAGCCAACTCCTGGATCCACTCACCAACATGCGTGCCGGGTACAAACTTTGGGCTGGGAACAACAAGAACCTCTCCCTGGCCTGGTACATCGACCATCCCGGCGTTTACCAAACTCGTTACGAGTCCCACCTCCCGGCGGCTCAGACCGCTGCCCTGGCCTCCATGTAGTACACTGACTGCAAGGAGACACCTTACATGCGCGAGTCCGAGCCCAAATCCGAACGACCGTCCAAGAGCGGGATCGCTGGCCCCGCTGGCTACAACGGCAAAGCCCCCAGCTCAATTGCTGCTCCCGTCAAGAAGTACCCTGGCTCCAGCAAACTCGCAAACTCAGGCGGCGGAGTCATCGAAGGCCCGGCGGACGACGCCTGCTACAACGGCAAGGAGTAGCCTGAGGACTGCCCCGTGCCTTACTCCCAAGTCTCGCTCGGGCAACTCCAAAACCAACTCTCGACGCTGCTCGACGACCCCAGCTCCCTGTACTGGCAGCCCAACGAACTCCAGTACGCGATCTGGGAAGGGTTGTATTACTGGGGAGCACTGACCAACTACTGGCGCTCCCGTGGCGCATTCAGCCTTACCCCGAACGTTTCCTACTACGACATTTCCGCGCAACTCCCCCTGCTACGCACCCGGACTTGGACTCTCAACGCAATGGTTAACGAGATCCAGTACCACTTGCTTGAAAGCGCGGGTGGGGTGAGTGGCGGCGGCATGACCGGCCAAGTCACAGTTCAAAACATACTCCTGGCAATTCAGCGGGCGCGCGACCGGTTTGTGATCGACGTGCACTTTCCGTTCTCCACGCACAAGATCACGTCGCCGCCGTCGCCCCAAGGCACGATTTCGTTCCCGCAGGCTTCAGTGTACGTTCACAGGGCTACGTGGCAGGACCAGTTCACGGGCCGGTGGAACAACCTCTGGCGGGAAGACGCCTGGAGCCTGGACAAAGCCAACTGGCAGTGGCCACTCACGCCGGACCTCCCAGCAACCTACTCAGAGTCTGAGCTTGCCCCTCTCACGCTTCAGCTTGTGCCCGCACCGCTCAACAGCGGAACGCTCGAAATAATCTCTGTGGACTCGTTGCAGGTAGATATCACCAACCCGGCAGCTACGTTCAACATTCCTGATGAGTGGATTCACGCTGTAAAGTACGCGGCGTTGTGGGACATCTACAGCAGCGAGAGCCAGGTTCGGGACGACTTCCGGGCCGAGTACGCCAAGCGACGGTACGAACAGTCGGTCACGATGGCTCAGACTGCACGTTCGGTGCAGCGACTCACGCTTGGCGGTGTGCCCTCGCCAATCGACTCGTTCCAGGCAATCGACGCGGCACTACCTTACTGGCGCAACCAGACCGGCTCTCCCGTGTTGGCTGGTGTCCTCTACGACGCTTTTGTTGTAGCCCCCGGACTCCCGGACCAAGCTTACGGCGTCTCTGTGGACGTGATTCAATCCGCGCCCATCCCAATCAGTCCGATCAACTTTATACCCTTGGGTGAGGAAGACATTCCAGCACTCGTGAACTACTGCGCAAACTACCTGTCACTCAAGTGCGGCGGCAACAACCTGAAAACGTCCTTTGCCCAGTACGACGCTTTTATGAAGCGTGCGGCGCTGCGTGGACGCATCAACGCCGCTAAGATTCGGTACCTTGAGCCGCTGTTCGGTCAGCCTCAGCGTGAAGAGGCTGCACGCCCGGACGTGATGGCCGAAGCTGCGGAGGGCGCGAATGCCTGAGATACAAAGGGCTCCGTGGCGCATGAACTGCACCGGGATTGACCTTGTCTCTACTATCGACCGGATGCCCCCCGGCGCGTACCCGTATATTTTCAATTGCCGTGTGGTGCAGGAGGGTCGTCTCGAAGCCCGACCTGGTTACTCAATCTTCTCTTGGGTAGCTGACATCCCCAACTCAATCCGTCGTCTCAACGACGCACTTCTGTCCCCTGCCTACGCTTACTTTGTTGGTGCTGGCAACGCCAACCTCTACGCGGGCCAGCCCGGCTTCATGCCCAAGGTAGACACTGGTTACTCAAACAACCCTTTGTCGTTCCTGACCTTCCGGCCTAACAACTCCCCGGATTCCTGGATGTACGTCTACGACATCCAACGTCAGAACAAGTTCAAGGCAGACGGCACACTCCGCAACATTGGTGTGGCCCCTGTGAGTCCCCCAACGGTTGAGTTCGGCGTCCCCGGCATAGCCGAAATCGACACAGCGTTCGCTGACTACGCCTCCTGGGTTGCGTCCGGCACTGGTGGCTCGATCACGCTCGGGGACCGCACACAAACCACTTCCACCTTCCCGACAGTCACGTCGATCTCCTATGATTCCGGCAACACTGGTTGGGCATGCATCAACGTCGCAGTCGGAGACTCAGGCAACTTCGACTACGCAGTCCCGTTCATGCAGGTCATTCTCAACCCTGGCATGTCGCAGGAAGTCGTCACCGTCCGGGAAATCCACAACCCGATTGCTTCGACGACGATTCTTGCAATCAACTACGACTCTGGCACGAGTGGCCCTTGCACGATTGCGTTCTCAGCCAACCCGGTAAACATTGCCCGGAACTCCCTGATCTACGTTAATTCGTCTGAAGTGGTCCGGGTTCTGTCGGTGACTCAGGCCCCGGACGGACTTACGTACTCGATCCGCGCTTCTACGTCAGGCACTCACGCGGCCGGCGAGTCGGTGTCTGGGCTGACCTGTTGGAGGGCCTACACCACGGTCAACCACGCGGCTACTGAAGTCATTCATATTCCATCCACCGCGCTCGGGGGACTCACGACGGCGGGGACTGGCGGCATGGGTCTCCAACTCTCGGTAGATGCCTCAAATACCGCGATTGGCTCCCGGCCAATCTCAGTCCTGGACAACTTTCACTTGTCGCTGTTCGTCACCAACCCAACCAATTTGGTTAACGTCCAGGTCATGATTGACATCGACCCGGCAACGACAGGCTTGGGGAATGCTTTCACAGGCAACTACTGGACTTGGACAATCCTACCAAGCCAGCTTCAGGACTCGATGTCGCAGTGGAACGAACTCGTTCTGACAATCAACACAGGAGTGCAGAGTGGGGCCGACCCGACGCTCACGTTTGCAGGCGTTCAAGCCATTCAAATTCTGTTCGTAACCACAGGCTCAGTCGGTCCCATTCAGACGAGTGGCTGGTACTTCTTTGGAACGTATGGGCCTGCCGTGTTGTCGAACTCGCCAGTTGGACTCTTGTACGAGGTAGTAGCTCGGGACTCACTCACTGGAGCGGAGTCGGTGCCCTCGCCCGCGCCACGCTATGACCTGTCTCCAATGCGTGAAGAGCTTGTGGTCACACCGGCTACGTCCATGCAGGTTGGCGTGGACAGTCTGGACATTTACCGGCAGGGCGGCGGCCTCACCGACTTTACGTACGTAGGTACGGTTCCAAACAACACTGCGACACCGAACGTCTTCAACGATGTGCTTTCAGACGGTGTGGTGGCGGGCAGCCCCACAACCGACCTCACACAAATCCAGCCCTGGCCCACGCTCCAGCCCGCACGCACTGGGCTGGTCACGGTCTACGGAACCTCAGTGATTCTTGCTGGCGGTTCCAACTTCGACCTCCAACTGCTCAGCGGTACCATAATCACAATTAATGGTGTGGCTTACCAGACGTATGGCCAGCCGCACTCCGCAAGCTTTCTTGAAATTGCTACCTCGGTCCAGGGCGGGCTGCTTGGTGGCGTTCCCTACCAGATCGAAAACCCGGTTCTGTACGGGCAAACTCTGAACTATGTGTTCGGTCCCTTGGAAGGGCCTTTCGCTCCCGTCGCGTTCGGACTCGGGGACCCGGTCAACCCCGGCACGCTCTACTACACCAATTCTTCCAACTTGGATAGTGCGTCTGACGCGAACACACTTGAGGTCTGTCCGCCGTCCGAACCACTGATTTCCGGCGAGGTCTGGAACGGCCTTGTGTTCGTAGGTTCTCGCGACAACGTGTTTGTCGTCCGGTACTCCTACCTAACGTCGCTTGGAGTCTCCGCCGGTCCTGTTGTCTACCAGTTCTCACGTATCCCAGCCTTCTCGGGCATGTGGTCCACCTGGGCCTGCTGCCGTGGCCCTGACGGCGTCTATTACCTGGGCCGCGACGGTATCTACAAAGCCACCGAAGCCGGGGCGGTCAACATCAGTGACGCCAAGCTCTACCCGATCTTTCCACACGACGGATCGCCCGCCGTGGCGGTCAACTCAGGGACCAACATCATTCTGCCTGTGGATATGACCCGGCTCACGGACTTGCGCTTGTCGTGCTGCGACCAGGACCTGTACTTCGACTACATCGACGTGGACAACAACCCTGTCACGCTGCGGTACGAAATCACCAAACAGCGCTGGTTCCTGCACCACTACACTGACAATGTCCGTTACCACTACCTGGTAGAAGCTTCCGCGACCGACCCGAATCAGCAAGAGATTTTGCTGCTTGACCGGGCAAAGACTCAGATTTACCAGTCGGGTGGGGACTCTGACAACGGTGCTCCGTTTACGTCGATCGTACTCACCCCGGCGCTCGACGGCGGTGACGAGCGTTCACAAAAGCTTTACATTGACCAGATGACCGACTGTGACGGGACCGGTGCGCTCAACATGGCTGTTGGGGTGAACGACGCGCAGTCGTTTATTGCTTTATTGCAAGTAGCGGTCGCTGGAGCCCGTATTCAGGTCCAGAACAACATCGCGAGTTTGCAGGCTATTGCTGGCGGCGGCATGGCGCTCTACCGCAACATCGCAGTGAAGTACTCCTGGACAGGCGGACCAGACGGTCCTCGGCTTTACGCTTGTGAACCCTCCTGGTACCCGCAGCCGTACCTGTCCACGAGCGTCACAACCCAATTTATTAACTTGGCTGACCCTGGCTGGAAGTATCACCGCCGGCTCTACGCGGGGCTGATTTCCACAAGCCCGGTCACGCTGCTCATCATGACACAGGACGGGCGGCAGTTCAGCTACTCGATTCCATCCACGAACGGTCAGTTCCAGGTGCTCCAGCAGATGCTCGATTACCGCATCAAAGACTTGGCTTTTGCGTACTCGCTCACGTCCGCGCAACCGTTCGCACTGTTCCCCGACGCCTTCACAATTGAGCTGAAGGAGTGGACGCAACCCGACTACATTGAGCTGGCTGTGTTCCGCACGTAAGGGTGCTCGGGTTATAATTGCGGGCATGCAACGTTTTCGACTCTTACTCCTTGTTTTGCTGCTTGTGTTTTCGGCTGCTCCGGCCCGGCAAAGTCTTGCGCACGCGGGCAACATCGGTCAGGGTTCGGCGACCTGCCCGTCAAGTGGAGCCAAACAACTGTCCTCGACTGCTGCTGCCTACATGTGGATTTCGTTCCAGGCTCCACTTGCCAACACAGGCCGGGTGTACTTCGGCGGGTCTGCCGTGACCACCTCTACGGGCAATTTCATTCTGGCTGGTGGCAACTATGCCTTCCTGCCGGTCGCCAACACGTTCCCCTACCAGGCCACAAACATCTACTTTGCCTGCACGGTTAGCGGCGACTCAATCACGTACAACTACTTGCAGTAAGTGGCTTCCGTAAACCCATTCTCGCGGCTGCCCGTCACGCTGCCTGATGGCTCGGCGAACGCCGCCGCGATCAGCGACCTCTATGACAAGGTCGAGTCGAACCAGACTACCCCACCCAACCTAACAACAATCAACTCGGAGATTGCTACACTTCAGCAGCAGGTCACAGCACTTCAGGCAGCAATCACTAACCTCTACAACCCCAACGTAACCGACCTGACCGGCGCTCCACAGTTTGCGTTTCTGCCCGCTCTGCCAACTATTCCGTCCAACAACCCAACTCAGGGAGCGCCCTACGCGCAGGACGGCCTGGCGATCCTGTTCACGCCCAACGCGAACAAGCCTGGGTCATTGTACCGCTACGCCGCCAAGCCTTACTACCAGTGGTCCGGGCCTGAACTTGGTGGTATCCAGGTAGACACACACGCCAACCGAGTCGCGAACTACGCGGCTGCGTCCTACAAGCTCACGTTGTTCTTCGAGAGCGACCGGCAAATCCTCTACGAGTCGAACGGCACCAACTGGATCTACGCCGGGGGTGTGATGCAGGCAGCGGTAGCCAGCAAGCCTGCCGACCTCGGCACTCACGACGCCGGGTTTTTGTTCCTGGCTACGGACACCCCGGTCACGCTCTGGCGCTGGACCGGCTCGGCCTGGGTACGTGAACTCCTACCCGTGCTCGAAGACACACACGCCAACCGTCTCAGCAACTATGCTCCCGCAAACTACCCAATTGGCACGTTGTTCTACGAAACCGACCGGACAGTCACCTACATAAACAAGCTAATCACAGCCACACCCACCTGGGTGTACCTGACCGGGGTCATGATTGCCGCGTTCTCCAGCTTGCCCACGCTCGGGACCGCCGACGCCGGATTTTTGTTTGTTGCTAGTGACACGCTTGGGATTCTGTACTGGACTGGGAGCGCTTGGGCGCACCTCCCCGGCATTCTTGTTCTGAACTTTGCAACAAGTGCCGGCTCAGTCAGCATTACAGCAGCCAACTTCACCTACGAGAGCAACAACTCAGGTGTCGAGACCTTCACGCTACCTGACGTAACCACGGTTCCGGGCCAAGTCTTCGCGGTCAAGAACTCGGCACTTTCCACCAGTGTTCTGACCCTGAACGCGGCGGCTGCCCAAACCATCGACGGCAGTTCGGCTTTCTCGTTCGCTCCCGGCGAGGGTTGTATTCTTCAGGCTCCACTTACAGGCACCAACTGGGACGTGCTGGCAATTACGCGGAATGCCGTACTGACACCGATTGTTCAGTCTGCTGTCGAGTCCTCGCAATTAGTTCTTACAACGTCCTACCAGGACATTCCAGGGTTGACCTTGACCCTGTCCAGGGCCGGGACCTGGGTTATTACCGGTTGTGAGTCTTTTGGTTTGCTCGCGACCAATGGCGGTGCGTTCATGCAATTAGTGGCGGCTGGAACACCTCAAAGTCCGTTTGCTCCGCCGGTTTCGGCAAACGGCAGCGGGAGTGCGCTCTACGCAACCTCTCAAACATGGGTTTACGCAGCGGCAGTCAACGATATAGTTAAGCTCCAGGCCAAATCGGGGTCAGGCGGTGGGTTTACCTACACAACAGGGTCCGCTGAAACCGGAACACTCACGGCTGTCTGGCTCCATGCCTGAGACATTGTACAACGCTGTACAATTGTATTCATGCCGCTCGACCTGCTGCCGCCTCCGACGCGGCCTTTGCCGGACACTCAAGAGACTGCCGCTGAACTGCCAAGCCTCGCTGCCACCCCAGTCACCGAAGTTCGGGTACTGACCCCTGAGGAAGTGGACAAGTACTGTGCTCAAGCCTACGAAGCTGCTGGCGCGGTCAAGCCACATCCCGGCATTTCGACCACTCTTGGCGTGGTCCGTGATGGTGTGCCAACCGGGTCGTTTCTGGTTTTGCAGTTCTGCCTGCACGCCCAGCCTCTGAACCTGCTTCAGGGCGACGAGGGTATGTTCCTGGCGCTCGCCACCAAGGCCGAGCAGTTGGTCCTCGAAAAGTTCGGCGGCGCGGTCGTGTACGTGTTTGCCACTCCCGGCAAGATTTCACGCATGGCCCAGGCAATCGGCATGTCTCCCGAGCCCTGGACCGTGCTTAGCATGGTGGTTGCGCCCGAGTCCACAGACTCACCCAAGGAGCCAGTGCAATGAGTTTTGGAGCTACGAATGGTACAAAGGCTGCGGAGAACAACCTCTCGGGAATCAGCAACACCGCGCTAAACACACAGGTCCCGGCGCTTGACGCCGCAGGCACGCAGCAACTTGCTGCCGGCAACCAGACTGTTCAGCAGGGTCTCAAGACCATGCAGCCGGGAATTAACTACTTCCAGAACATTCTGAGCGGGTCGCCTGCTGAGACCGCCAACCTGCTTGCACCGAACATTCAGCAAATCAAGCAGGCTAACCAGCAGAACATCCAGGCTGCCAGCACGTTAATGCCTCGTGGTGGTGGCAGGTTTGGGACGTTGTTCAGCGCCGAGACTGCTCCAAATCAAGCAATTCAGAACTTGTTTAGTGGGGCGCGTTCAGCGGCAGCGAGCCCGTTGATTTCGGCGGGTGGGACACAGGCCGGGATTGGTCTCGGTCAAGGCAACCTGGGGGCAAACCTGTTCCAGGGGGCTAACAGTGCCTTGGGAGTCGGCACGGGTGCGAACACATCCCAAATTCAGGCTCAGCAACAGCAGCAGCAACTCACAAACAGTTTGTGGAGCGGACTAGGGTCGGGTCTGTTCAATCTAGCCACAACGCCTTTCGGCGGAGGCGCGGCAGCAAACGGCTTGCTCGGCTTGATCTAGAAGGAGTCTTGTCGCGAGAAAGTGAGGAAGAGTAATGCCACGTGTTTCACAGTTGAAGAATGTTCCCGAGTGGCTGAAAAACGCTACCGTGAGCAATGAGAACATAACTTTTAGTGTGGGTGGTCATATTCATTTTTGGGATGGAGACTTCTTGGATGGTGATTTCCGAGGTCAGTTCCGAGGTGGTAATTTCCGAGGAGGGAACTTTCTGGAAGGAGATTTCCGGGACGGTAATTTCTTAGGGGGAAACTTCCTGGGCGGGAACATACTAGGGGGTAACTTCTTGGGTGGGAACTTTCCCAAAGACAAAGTCCCGCCTAAGATTGATTGAGAACCAATAAGGAGCTTTGGTCATGGGTGGTTTTTTAGCAAACCTCGGGAGCGGTCTGGCGGGCGCGGGCGCGGCGGCAGCTCCGTACCGGGAGCAGGTGCTCAACCGCTGGGAGCGGCACAAAGAAGCTGTAACCAACCAGCTCTCACAGCTAATCGCTACCGAGTCTGACCCCGAAAAGCGCTCTAACTACATTCAGCATTTGTTTGACGTGAACAACCTCAAGGTCGGTCAGGACCCCAGTAAAATCCTGAAAGACTTAAACGAGACGTTCATGCCGCACCCGGTTGTGACGCAGGGGCTGGGAGACAAGCAGGGCAAACCCCAGCCGGTGCAGCCGGGACCGGCGACCGGTGGCGCGGCACCTGGAACACTTGGCACAGCAGCTGGGCCGCAGACTGTTGCACCGGCAAGTCCGATGGCTGGGCTGATTGCCGGTCCCCAGGCCGCACCCGCACCACCTAATGCTGCTCAGGCTCCATCGAGCCCCGTGTCACCGGCCAGCCAAGCGGGTGAGCTGACGCCGATGCCTGGAACGATTGGTTTGGGCATGGGTCCGGGCAACGCAATCGCGCCGCTGGCCACACCGTCTCCCGGCCCGGCGGCTGCCCCACCGCTACCCCCGGTCTCGGCAGCCGGTGGTGGCGGGGGTGCCCCAGCCATTCAAGACTCGCAAGCCATCGTCAACCGCTACATGTCCGACCCGCGCTGGGCTGCTCCGACCAACCGGCCAATTCTGCAAGCGGCCATGCAGCGCGAGCTTGAGCACAACGAAGCTCTGCGCCAGACTTACGAGCAACGAGAGTTCGAGCTAGGCACCAAACGTAAGGCACTCGCTGGCCTCAAGGGGTCAGAAGGCTGGGCTGCCCTGGCCCCGCAAATGAAGGCTCAGTACGAACTCTGGGCGGCGACGCCGGGGTCACAAATCCCCGGCATGAGCCCGGCTTTGTTCAGTCCACAAGTCAGTCGGGCGGACGCCGGGGTCATGAGCCCAGAAGCCAAGCGAGCGCATGGCATTCCAGAAGATGCCACGGGACCTTATTGGACGTACGTAGACAAGCTGACACAACAGCCCTTGCGGGCAGCAGAACCTGCTGGTGTCGGGTCCCGGCCAGTTGACATAGGTGGCAGTTTTGTCAACGTATCTACTCGTCCGGGGGCGCTTCCAACTGGGGCCGTGCCGCTGACAAACCTGAACGAACGCTCGACTGGCGTGGACAGCCAGGGACACACCACGTTCCAGACTGGCGACCAGTTGCGGACTGGGGGTGTGGGCGCTGGCGTGAACCCGAGTTTTGTGCCGGTTACCACACACACGACGACTCAGGTGCCAGGACAGTTGCCGACCGTCAGCTCGCACACTTCGCAGCGCGGCGGCGCGGCTGCTCCGGGTGGGGCTCGGATTGCTCCAGTCGGTGCCGGGGGAGGCGCTTCGACGGTCACTCCGGCAGTCAAGCAGTGGGCTGACGATATCACCAACGGTCGGAGTGCTATTTCGGACGTTCCAGCCCGCGAAAAGGATGCTGTCCAGTCTGAGCTACGCAGCCGGGGTCTTTCACAGCCTGAGCGTCTCTCAGCCAAGGGCCAGTCCGACCTCGCGTCAATTGACCCGGTCCTGAAACAAATCCAGGACCTCAAGAAAGGTATCGAAGACGAGAAGCTCCAGAACAACAACACAGCGGCTTACTTCACAAAAGAGTACCAGCAATACAAACGTCTCGGCCTGAACACGCCGCATAGCGACTTGTTCACCAATCTAAGCTTCGAGGGCTTGCGCTCTACCGCAGCCGCGCTCAAGGGTCTGAACTCACGTGCGCTGCCGATTCTCAACAAAGCCGGGGAGCACGCTCCAATTCTCGATCGCATGGGTGGTCTCCTCCCCGACAGCCCCAAAGCCATCTACCAAAAACTCACCACAATGGAAGGGATTCTTCGGGATGGTCGGCAGATGATTCTGAACGACGAGCGTAAGAGCGGTGTGGTCAAACCTGTCGAGGGCGACCTCTCGCACTTGTCCGACGCTGAACTCCTGCAACTGGTCACCGGAGGCAAGAAGTAAGTGGCGGACAGTAGCGCAGCGCTGGCTGAATTGCAACGGCGCATGGAATCGTACTCGCCCGAGCAGAAGGCCGCGTTGCAGGAGTTGCTGCGGCGCAGGCAGGGCAGCGTGAGTGCGCCCCCGGCGTACCCCAAGGCTCCAATCCCGGCTGCGCTCTCCGGTCCTCCTCTGTCTATTGGACAGCGAGCGCTGTCTAACTTGCCTGGGTCCGCTCTGAACCTCGCGCGCACGATGTCTACGCTGAGCGGTGCTCCGGGTGGTCTCGAAACCGGCTCTCCGGGTGGGGGGTTCCCGGACATGGGCTGGGACGCCGGCCTGCTAGACCCGTTGCGGTCACTGGGCAATGTCGCTCTACACCCCGAGGAATCGTTCGCCGAAGACCCCGCTGGCACAATCAGCGGTCCGGCGCTGATGGCTCTCGGCGCAGTACGCGGTGGTGGTCCAGTCGGAGACGCCATGCACGGGGCAGTCTCTGGTCTACCCGACGCCTTCACCAACCTCACAAAGCACGTTAAGCTGAACGAGCCCTTGAGCGTTTTACCGGCTGGTTACGACTTCCTACACTCGCTCGGAAAGTCTGCTGCTGGCGGGTTACGGGGTGATGTAGCTCCTCTCGAAGACCTACCCCAGCCGTTCACGCCCAACCCTAACATCGCTCGGAAGATTGCTTTCACGCCGGGTCCGGGTGGGGGAGGAATGCCGAGCGCCCAGTCGGGGAGGGTGCCTGCCGTGCGCCCGAGTCAGCGCATTCCAGACCTGCCAGAATGGCCCGCGGCCGGCGTGGAGGAAACCCAGGCACCGGCTGGACCGATCCCGCCTGTGACAGCCACGCCTGCGCAGTCAATGGCCCCGCTGGGCTCCTCCGTCGTCCCAGCAAACGCTCAAACCTTCAAGCATCCAGCCGTACACACGGACCTGATTCGTCAAATGCACGCAGTCCGTGGCGAGCTAGGCTTTGACGCCAAGGCTTTGTCCAAGGCAGCTACCGACGTGTATGGCAAGAGTCTGTCGCAGCTCAGCTACGACCAGGCGCTCGCGCTGCACGAGTACATGCTTAAGAACAAGGGGTTGCCGACGAAGCCGGGGGACTTGCTACCGGAGTGAGAGCGAGTAGCAGTCCACAATTCCGTTCCAGGTTGTGAGACCGTTCGCGATATCGTACGTGCGGCACAGTTGTCCCGTTTTAGTATCCAAGGCCAGCAACCCGAAAGGCACGCCAATTGTGCCTTCATTGTTGAGCACGTGGACAAAGCGCTGACAGTAGGGTTGGTTGGAGACTGCTTGTGTCGGGGAGACCGCTCGCACTGAAACACCGATTAGAAGAAAGAAGAGTAGAGTTTTCATGTGTTCGAGTGTGCCTAAACACATGCTCCGGTCTATTCTCCAAAGCGGCTAGTCACCACGCACGTGAGCTGACAACACGCGACACGCAAGCAGGTTCCGGGCAAGAGTAGATTGGACCGATACTCCGAAACAGCAGCCAAGTCGCAGTGTTCAAGAAGAGTGCGGCTGCCCGCTTCCAGCGGTGCCTTACACACCAGGACTCCAGTCGGTAAAGTAAATATCGCATCTTTGGTGGTGGTGGGTGCCACGAGATTCGAACTCGCAAGACCATCTAGGGCCATTGGTTTTACAGACCAACGCAGCTAACCGTATCTGCCTGACACCCAAGTCTAACTACTCGAACAATTCGTAATACTCTTTCGACCCGATCTCCGCTCCGTACTCCCGCTTGAACCTTTCACGGTTCGTGTCTGCGTTGCGCCGAATCCTCGCAGCCTCACCAGGACTGGCGCTCTTCACAGTGGCTGCTCCGTGGTGCAGAAACGGCACGTCAATGCACACCGACTTGACTCCCTTGCGGTGACACCTCACGTGAAACTCCGCGTCCTCACCGTAGCCCCCTAGGTATGCTTCGTTAAACCAGCCCACCTTCTCCATCACCTGTTTCCGAATCAGGAAGGCGCTGTAGTCCGGGTGCTCGCGCGCCTTGGGCCTCAACTCTTCAATCGTACGGTCACCGGCAGCGCCAAGCCTTGCTGGGTCATCCACGCTCACGCAAGTCACAAACGGGCCGCCGTGCGCGAGCAGCAGCCTGTAAGTGTCCGGGCGGACTTCCACGTCGTTATTGAGCACCAGCGCGTGCTCAAAGCCAACTATCCAGGCAAGCTTTAGAGCGCGGTTCCAACAGGCTGCTAGACTGATCTGGCTGCTGAACGTGACGGTCGCGACTTGCTTGGTCTTGAGCCAGTCGGCGGTGCCGTCGAGTGAGTGGTTGTTCACCACTAGCACGTCAACCGGCATGTCTTGTGAGAGTGCTGTGCGGACTGCGTGTTTGGTCAGGTGGGCGTTGTTGAAAGCGATTATGATTACTAGACCTTTTTCGTTCATGGCTTGATTGCCTCCACTGCCAGCACCCAACGCGCTCGCGCGAAGTCGGCCCCCTCAACTTCCCTCCAGTCGAACATTCGTACTCTGAAGCCGTGCCCCTGGAGCTCGTTGAACAAGGAGCGTCTGGTGAACCCGAACTTGTGCCGGTCAGCCTCGTCCTGCATGTAGGCCCCGTACACGTTAATCAGGTAGGTGGCATCATCTAGTCGTCCCTCGAACCACATCTGAGCAAGCTCACGCATGTCCGGTACAAACACGAACAGTGAGCCGAGTGGCTTGAGTGTTCGGTAGCACTGAGCGAGCAGTCTGGCTGCCTCACCACAACCGTAATGTTCAAGAACATGGTGAAGCGTGATCTTGTCTACTGAATCAGATTCCAGTTGGTACAAGTAGTTTGCACCCTCGGCCACCACGTCTGGCGACCACTTCGGGTTCAAGTCAACATTAACCCAGTTCTTAAATGGTCTTTGACCAGAACCGAGATTGATATTGATGCAGGTCACTTTTCCCACCGCCTCATTTCCGCGTCCACCCACTCAACCACATGCCGCATGTTCGCCGCGTCCGAGTTCACCCAGTCAGGCTCCCCAGGGTCGATCAAGTGCATTGCTGTTCCGTTAAACCGAATATTCCACGGCTGAATGTCACGGTGCGGTGGGTTTGGCACCGGCATGTCTCGCAGGAGTTTTAGCACTGTGTCACGAGTTGGGTAGACGCCGCCGAGTTCGCAGAAGTTCTGGAGCGTGAGGCCATGCACGAATGGCTGAGTGTTCCAGACCGGGCCGCGCTTGTGTAGCAGAGCGATGTCTTTGTGGTCGTGCCCGGTTGTGACCACGCATCGAACTTCGTGGGGTTTTGCTTTTGCGGACTTGGCATTGAGCATGACTGAATACTGACTACCAGGTTCTTGTTTCGAAATCTCGTAAAGTGGGCGTTTCAGATGACCCTCGAATTGAGCGGTGTCACCTAGGCAGCGGGAAGTTTTGCTACACCAGTAGTAAATTTCCTGAGCGTATTCCACGTTGCAGGTTTTTAGATCATCAGGGCCGGGTATCTGAACAAACAGTGAGCCGTAATCGAACAAAGCTCCAAGCGCTCGCACCCAGTTGTCCTTGAGCCAATGTAAGATATTCAGTGCAAGTGCCACATCGAAGTCCTCAGACCGGCTCAGTCCTTCCAGGTCCTCACACGTCAGTTCTTTCCGCAAATGCATCGTGCGCGGCGCGTACACGTTGCGCGCGTCTTTCTCGGCCAGGACAACAATCGCGTTCTCGTACGCGGTAGCAATTTCAAGACCGACGCAGGCGTGAATGCCCGCTCCGAAGTCGAACACAGTGAACGGTCGCTTGAACCGGTCAAGCGCGGGACGGAGCAGGTCTAGCCGCTCAGACACTGGGAGTGCTCCTCTCAAAACATACTACTTTGTGGAACCAAGGGGCTACGTGGTGATCACTCTGGGCCGCTTCCAATACTCCATTTCGAAGTAATCGGGTTCGCCATACAGTAAGCACATAGCCCCGAAATGCGAACTTATCAGACCAGTAATCAAGCGGTTGCTCGTTGACGTGTTGCAGGCCACCCTGGCCTGGAGTCGCCGCTGTCATCACCACCATGTCCGAGCAGTTGCACAACGTCTCTACCAGTGTGTCCGCGTACTCAGGCTCCAGGTGCTCAGCAACTTCGATGCACAGGGCCAGGTCGTAGCGTATCGCTGGCCGGAGCGGTATCCGCAGGTCGTGCCGCACCAGCCCCATCGATACGCTTTTCTCCAGGGCCTCATGCGCCCCATCTACACCAACACAGTTAATGCCCAAGAAGTGTGCCTTCAGCACAAAGTGTCCGGTCCCACAACCAACATCAATCATCCACTTTGGGTCGAACAAACGCTTGAGCAGCGGGACAAACCACTCCGCGTGTTTCAGACCTTCCGCTTGGTTGGCGGCGAAGAACTCGGCTGTGTAGAACTCGTCAAGGTTGTAAGGGTTTGACACGGCCTACCTCCAGAGCTTTTCTGTAAGTCTCTTCCCGGCCTGGTGCACGACCATTGAAGTGAAACACGGACGGGTACGTGCCTGTAAGAGTGTTTCGGAAAGTGTTCCAGTCAATGTCGCCGTCGCGGAAGCCGTACATGGTTTGGAACAACTCACATTTGTTGTCTACCGCGCGTGGCGGGAGCAGAATCGACCACTCGTACTGGTCGTCATCACGAGTCTGACCTTCAACAAGTAAGTCCAGGTCTTCAAGAACCCACTTCCGCCAGCCGCCCCAGCAGCCTCCATTGGGGTACTTGTAGGGGCCTCTCGTGTAGCGGAACTTCGGAGCCAGAGATGGCTCGGGGTAGCAGTTTTTCTCCCCTGCGATTATAGTCGCACCACCCAACAGAATCCGAGTCCCAAACCATGCGCTTAGTTTGCTGGCTGGGTCCAACACGAACGTGTCCGACGAGTCCAGAAACAATACTCGTTCCTCCGTCCGCCCGCGCAAGTACTCAGCCGCACCTTTGATCCTGCCCATGAACCCAGGCCAGGGCTCACCGTGCCCGTACGAGCCCAGCTTAATGCCCACTCGTTCGCACGATTCTCTGAGCAGTGCGGAGTTGGGGTCGTTGCCCCCACCCGTATATTCGCAAGTAAAAACCAACAACGATTCGCTACTCATACAACACTCCCAGCCAACGCTCCGTTCTCAGCTCCGCCCCCGGCTGCGGCTTTCCCTCTGTGTTGGTGAGCCCGCAGTCGGCCACGCAGAACGGCTTGACCACGCCGATTCTCCCGTCGTGGTTACGAATTGCTTGGCAGAAGCTCACGTCTTCGCCCTGGCACACGCCTGGCGCGCTCGACACAAACGAGTTCCCGAACTCCCACCAAGTAGACCAAGGCATGAACCAGTGAGTGCCGGGGAGTGCCTCGTACTCCTCCAAATATGTCTCTGGCGTCTGTGTGCCACCGACTACAGCAATCGCGTGGTGGTAGGGGTGCTGTTGTCCGCCCCACAGCTTAAAGCCCAGGCCGCGCGTCAGCTCGGCTGCCGTGACCATTGTGGAGAGCCAGTCGTTGCCAAAGTACACGTCACTGTCTACGGTGCAGAGCCAGCCGTCGCTGCCGAAGCGCGCGCAGGACCACTCGATACCCAGGCGTTTGAGCGACGAGAGCTTGTGGTTGGAGTTCAGTACCGAGAGTGCGGTTATATTTGGCCACCCAGCGGCTGCTTCGACGAGTCGGCCAACTTTAAAGTTGAGGTCTCCTGACGCGTCATGAACAATTGTCAGATTGAACTGGTCGGGGGATGTGTGATCGAGCAAACTTCGAAAAGCTTGCTCGGTTAGGCGGTAACGCCCGCGCACGGTCAAAACGATGTTGGTCATTCAGGTACCCTCAGAGGCAGCACGTCTCGATACTCGTGGTACAGAAAGGCGTGCGGACGGCGGTGATCCTCTTCAACCGAGTTGCCCTGTAACCACTTGGCCTTTGCATACGACTCTGTCACGCTCGTGCCTCCACCTGCGTGGTGACACGGCACCCCGACCATCCAAGTCTCCTTGCCCTGGCGCGCGGCTTCACACGCGAGCCATGTGTCGAGGCAGTGAAAGGTCAAGTGTTCGGTGGGCCAGCCTCCTACGTCCAGCAACCAGTCCCTGCGTACGGCCAGCAGGAAAGCGTCCAGTACGGCGACTCGTTTGATACCGGCTTCGTGCGAGCCGTGGACTTGCCAGTCGGACTGGTTACTTGCGTAGCCGTAGCGAGCGAGTTGTTGGAGTTCATAGGGCTTGCGGTAGATGTCGGGGTGGCCCAGGGCGGTCGCGCCACCGAGGCCGGCCACGACGCAGTTGGGGTTGGTGAAGATGGCTTCGAGCCGAGTCATCCAAGTTGGATCGTGGATGGTGAGGTCTGAGTGTAGGTATACCAGAATGTCACACGTTTCTTCTTGTAGGATTCTCTGGTAGACAGCACAGGGTGAGACTTCATTGTTTGGATTATTCCGAATTCGAACCGGGTACGGAACAACACTCGGACCTGTATAATTGTCCGCAGCGACAATGAATGCCTGAATGTCCAGTTTGGTCTCTGTCACTTCAACCCCTCCAGCAACCACTTCGTCCACGGGTGCTTCAACTTTTCCCATCCCAAATACGAAACTCTGTCTGCTAACTGCTCACTCCTGTACTCCCAGTCCCCGCGCTTACGCTCCACCTGCTCCTTGACCTTTGCCGCAAACCCATACCCGCTCAGCACAGCCCGCAACACATTGTGCTGCGTGTCTACGCGCATTGCGACTGGCAGCACCCGGCAGTCTTCCTCGACCAGCTCCGCGCCCGCCGCGTAGTCCGTGACCACGCAGGCTGTCCCGCACGCCTGCGACTCCGCTGTCACGTACGAAAACCCTTCGCCAGCGGTTGGGTTCACGGTGCAGTCACAGGCCGAGTACCTGACCGCGAGCTGTTCGTCCGTCAACTCGGTTGTGACTTCGAGGCAGTCCTGCACTCCGTAGTCCGCCGCGAGCGCGTACACGTTCCAGTACCGCACCAGCACGTCGGTGTGCAGCCAGAACTTGAACTTACTGCCGTACTCTTGCCGGAGAGCGGCTGCACACTCGAAGGCTGCGGGCATGTCTTTCCTGGCCTGGTTGGTCATGTTCGCCCCGACGTAGACACCGTTCTCGTCCCCACCCAGCAACGCCTTCGCGTTGGCGTATGGGTGGAACTTGTCCAACCAGAGCCCATGCGGCAACCAGTCCGCGTCCGTGCGGCCACTCGCTCGCATGACTTGGCATCCGAACTCACTGGCGACGCAGGCACGGTCGAACCCGTGCAGGCAGGCTTGGCTGGCCACACTGAGCGTTTGTCCGTTGGGGCCAGTGCTGTCCACGGGGCTGTAAACCCACTTCTGGAAGTTCCGGTTGGGACCGGCGAAGGCTTCGAGGCCGGTGCCTTGCGGGTGCGTGAACCACAGTAGTCGGCTGAGGTCCCAGTTGCTCAGTATCACGCCGGGTTCGCCGCCCGAGAAATCGTTCCAGACGCGTTCAAGGTAGCCCTCGCCCCACTGCGCGGACTCTGGAAAGTCTACCTGGTGCCAGGGGAACTTGCGCTGGTTGAAACCGCCTCGACCCAGGTAACCAACACGAAATTGTGGGAGCGTAGCCGCGAGCGAAGCAATGTCGCGACCGGCGCGGGAGAGCCCGGAGAGCAGGGACGGTGAGTCTGACAGGATCAGGAGCGGATTGGCGAGGGGCTTGTACGTGAGCTTCATTGTTTGATCGGGCTGACTAACTGCTGCAAGTACACTCGACCGGTGAACAACACAACCAGCCGCTCAGCCCAAGACAGCCTCCACATGCTGGTAGCAACCGCCGCCATAGAAATCAGCATCACGCCCAACTTGAGCGGCGCTTCTTCAACAGGTGTGACAACAGGTGGGTCGCCCAAGCTCACTTGGCCTTCCGTTTCCGCCCGAGCTTGGATTCGTGTTTTCGCTCCATCGACTGGCCGAGTGCTGTCTCTTTGGAGCCGCGCATTGCGCCAATCTTGTTCATGATCTTGTACGGGACGCTGCTGTTGGCCCCATACTCACTTTTCAACTTGGTTTCTAGGAACTTGGGCACTGGTGTCCTCCCAAACCCCAAACTAACTACGAAGGAAAGTTTAACCTAGAAACATGACTGGAGTCAAGCGAAGAGTTGTTCTACGCGACTTTTTGTTTGAGCGGACACCCGAGCGCTCTGAGTCTGCGTTCGACCCGCTGGTCCTTTGAGCCATAGTCCTGCAACCCGTAGGCAATGCGCTGCACAAATGCGACCGACACACCCAGTTCACGGCTCAAGCGACTGAACACGCCGTGGTTGGCGAGTACCCAGGCGCGGACCCGGAGGCGGTGTGGGTCGTTTGAGTCGTTCATGTGTCAAGTTTAACCGGTAAACGGGGAGGGGTCAATCCCCCAGCCCCAGCCCTGGGGCTCACCACCCGCGTTGGCCCAACTCGTGCAGCTCGCACGACACGGACGGCTTGCCTTGCTTCATGCTCGCTTCAATCTGCATTGGCGACACACCGTTGTCAATCAACGCTTCCCTGTCCAGCGTTTTCCGTCCACTTCTCTCCACCACCATTACACAAAAGCTCCCGGACCGCACTCCGAAGTGGCCGGCTTCGTTGCAAATGCCGTTGTCGTACACAAGCTCTTTGACACGAGTCTTGATTTCGTCCAGCCGTGCGACCGCAAGTTTGAGCGAGTGAGCCTCCTCCAGCAACGCCTTGAGTTCGGCGGCGCAGTGCGGGGGTGTTTCGGTCACGGGGACTAGGTTGTACAGGTCTTCGTCTTTACGCATTGCCATTTCAAATATGTCTCCAACTTTTTCTGTCTCGTATGCGAGTTATGGTGTGAGGGCTGACTGAAAACCTACGTGCCACTTCGCTCATGGAAATGCCGGTTTTCACCAGTTCTCTAATTTTTAGGACTTGGCGATTCTTCAACTTACTTTGACCGCTGGATTCTCCACGAGCCATACATTCTGGACAGCGCAAGGAAGGGATGAACTTACGACCCCACGCCATGGCGTGTTAAGCATTCTCCGCGCGAGTCACCCATTCCAGATTGATTGCTCGGTTATCCACCTTATCAAGGTTTTTGTGATTGGCTTCTTCACCGGCTTTAGGCGGCCGAAGGAAAGCCGTCGCCACTATTCGATGCACAAGAACGTCACGGCGAATCCTGTTATAACAAAGTGTGACTTTCATATAACCGTTTCTGGTCGTGAACACCGGGCGCAAAATGTGATTCTTGTAGCTCCGGTTGTGGTGGCTTTTGATCCGCCCCAAATTGGAGACCTCATAGTCTGGCCAATCTTGTATAGGTAGCCAGCGTTCTAGTTCTTGTTCCATCTGGTAAGAATACTCCCGTCTGACTTTATTGGAACCTTGCAGAGAAGACTGCCTGTTTGGCGGTCCAATAGAACATTATCCATAACAGTCTCCATGCAGGCCGAGACTGTCAAAGCATCATCCTCGGGAGCTTCCACCAGTAATTCATCATAAATTGACATCAAACAAAATGACTGTACTCCGTACTCGCGCAAGCTCGCTAATCTCTCGTCCAATTCTCCCATTGCCAACTTCATGAGATCCGCCGAATAGCCCTGTATACCGTGATTACAACCCTGGCGCACTCCGGCGTCTTGTATCCAAGGGTGGCAGCTTCGCGCTTCTGGGATGCGCCGGACTCTGCCCGTCGCTGTCCATACAATCCCGTATCTGCGAGCTTTCTCTTCCTCGCTCGACAAATACTTCTTCACACCGGGGTACAACCCAAACCACTTCTCAATGAAGTCGTTGCACCAGCGCTCAGTCATGTAGTCTGGCATTGGTTGGCCAGCAGTCGCGAACGTCGAGGCCATCAGGTCCAACAGTCCAGCTCCGGTGATGAGGTAGCAGTTACTAACCAGCCGGCCCGATACGGTGAAACGGCGACGTGGTCCTGCATTTAGAATATCGAAGACCCAGGCGTACTTTTTGCCTTCCTTTTCCAATGTTTCCGTGGGGTTCTTTGGAGTATTTCCTGCCACGGAACCCCAAGAGCAGCCAAATTGCGTGTGCGTATTAGGCTGAGCTTGAAGTCTGGATAGTCGCGTCTCAGCAGGTCGTACAAGTCCGCGTGCGTAACCAAACGCCCGCGATACTCCACGAACCGATTTGAGCGCCTGTTGCGTAAGTTCTGACTCCGGGTCTCCAGCCGTAGATTGCCCTTCTCGTAATGGCCGTCGTTGTTCTTCCTGCCAATGTCCACTTTTTTGTAGGAAGGATGTGGGAGTCTCTTTAAAACGTAGTCGAGAAACTCTTTCGCGGAGCCAAACTTGCACTCGATGCCACGTCCTCCATAGTTTCGGTACGACTCGTTGTTTGGGTTGTTGCATCGCTGAAGGATGGCCTGCCATCTCTTCAAAAGCATTGTGGAGCGTGGATCTGGATAGGTTTTCTTGCAAGTACAGTTCGTTGTTCTTCTCAGCAACAAATTGCTCAACGTCACTTCTCGCGTACGTCCACATTCCACGCATGTCGCGAAGATGCACTTTTCTCGACGTGGGCCTCGCCGGTGGATTCCGTCCAAGTTCAGTCTCAAGGAACCTAATGGCAATGCCGCCAACCTCGGTATGAGCAAGTTGTCGTCTGGCTGAACGCGCCCCTTCGAGCGTCGAAACGGTACCATCCTTGAGCCAGACTTTGTGGTCCGGGGTTGCTGTGAGTCCGTCATACTCGATGACCTCCTTGAAGCCCTGGCAGATCACACCTTGATGAAAAACAAATTCTTGTCCATCCCATACACGATCATGATATCCTACTCGTTCTATGGGAATCAATCCACGGTCAGTAAGGACTTTTTGACCACCGGCTATGCAGACCGCGAAATTTGTATTTTTCGATGGCGCTCTATGTAATAATTTATCTACCTTTTCTGGATCGGAGATTTCAAACGTACCCATTGCAGTACGTACGTGAATATCTCCGTCTGCTTGGTAGACTTCAATCATTGTTGAGTCACCGGACCTGTCAGCCATTAATCGCAATTCTATTTGTGCCCAATCGCGCTGGCAGATTACGTGTCCAACACTCGGAATAAAACCAGCGCGAATTTCGCGGCCCAGTGCGGACCTACCGGGTATGTTGCCGAGGTTCGGATTCTTCGACGCGGTGCGACCCGTGGCTGTGCGAGTCGTCAATAGTTGTGTGTGCACCCGCCACTCGTCTTCCCAGTGCTTGCGCCCGCACCTGGGGCAGTCCGGTCCCTTGGGGTGCAGCACGGCCCTTCGTGGCATCGCTCGCGCATACGTTCCGTCAAGCTTTGAACACTCACGGTACTCAAGAATCAGAGGCACGACCGGGTGCGCGCGCTTGAGTTGCTCCAGGGTTTTCTTGCCGGTCGAGAGCCGGTCCCCGCCCTTGGTCTTTTTGACTTTGACGCCAGCGGTCAGGTCCAGGCGCAGGGTGTCGTAGAGTAGTTCAGCCACGCGCTTGCTCGATTCGACGTTGAACAGGCCGGAGTCGTCCACGACTGCGTCTGAGTCTGAGTCGTCGTCCTCGTTGTCGGTTGCGGCCAGCACCTCGACAAACCGGTCCAGTGCCTTGGGTGGGATTTCGTTGGCGATTTCTTTGCGCAGAGCTTGCTGTCTTGCTTGCAGCCGCGACGACAGTTCGGCGAAGTGCGGGGGATCAATCTTAAAGCCAAACCTTTGCATATCGCCGATCATGCGTAGTGGCAGCCGGTCGAGCTTTGCAACGTTGACAGGATCGGGGTGACCGGGAAGTTCGACGCCTGCGTACAGAGCCATTAGTCGGTACGCTCCGCGTAAATTCGTTCGAGAATCTCTTGCTGCTTCTGGGTGAGCGTGCCCCGGCGCTCCAGTTGATCCTCAAGTGAGGTGCAAAAGTCCCGCTCCCAGTCCGTCAGCTTCGAGTACTTAACCCACAGACAGGCTTTGAGCCACTCTTCGAGCACTTCGCGCGGTTGACTGCTCCAGGGTTTAGGCAACGGCCCACTCCTCGGCTACAATGCGGGTTCGTTCCTTGTCCAGCCAGTTCGCCAGACGCAGAGTCCAGTCTGCGTCCCCAACCGCGTACTGAACCTGCCGGTCAAGTGGCGCATGTACGATCGAACGCCTTGGCATCCGCCCCACGCAGCCCTCAAGCGCGGGCAGCCAGTCCTGGCCCAGCAGCCGGCGCTTTTCAACACCTTTGTCAAACCACGGCTGCTTCCATGGGTCGTAGTCCGTGTCAAGCTTGCCCAGAACCCTGTGCAGCACGGACTCAGCCTCGTGCGGCCTGTCCACGGACACGTCCTTGCGGTGCTTCTTGCCACAAGTCGGGCAGTCCGGGCCTACAGGGTGCGCTGTAGTCTCCCGCATTTCAGTCGCTACAGCGAGCGCTTCGGCGAGCCAGGACTCAAGCACGTTCTTCGAGTGTGGTGTGACCACTTCGTCATAGGAAGTCATGCGGTAGCCGAACACGCGGTAGACAGCGGCTTTGAGTCCTTGGGGTAGGTTACCCAAGTGGTACAACTCCTGCATGGTGTCCCGGAAGCGTTCAACGTGTATGCCCAACTGCCTGAGAGTCTCCAGGTCGTGAACCACATTGTGCATTACGACCAGAGGGTTGCGGCTGTGAACGTACTCCCGGAAGTCTGAGAGCGCGTGGCTGTCCGCCACCAGCAGCATCCTTCCGGAATTTGCCTTGCTCGACCATTGAATTGAGTAAGGTCTGCCCTCGTCGCTTTCTGTGTCGAGCGCCAGGAACTGGTCAAGGCTGCTCCGTTCCACGCCGCCGCTGACAAGCTGGTAGTCCAGGGGAGCCCACGGCACGTCACCACTATCGGGAACGCGCCACTTCCCACGCATCCACTTCCCCAGGTTCTCCCAGTCGGCCAACTGCGGGATCATGAATCGACCCTTGTGGAGTCCTGCCGCCGGGTGGTACATCGGCACGAGCATCCCTTGCCAGTCCCCGTGACTCGCTGGTCTTGGAAACCCATGCTCCAGCTCCAGGTTGATCGTGTCGTCGAACTGAGCGCACGCTGTAGCTCCGCACGCAACTACAATTCGTGGGTTGACGCGCTCAAGCTCGGCCCACAGGTGGTTGTTCGCGCAGACTCGGGCGAGTTCGTCGCTGGGCTTGCGGTCCACACCGTTCGCTTCACAGCGGCACTGGAGCACGTTTGTGACGAACACTCCCTCCCGCGTCAGACCAGCGAGTGGCAAGTACGTCAGATTTAGTTCTTGTCCGCTCGGGCCACTGAAGGGTATGCCGTTACGGTTCTCCCAGTAGCCGGGACCTTCGCCGACAACCGCGACTTGGGCGTCCTCTGGGCCGTCCGGCAGCACTTGCCGGTGAGTGTTCGGACAAAGCGCGCACCGTGACACTCAGGCTCCTGCTTTAAGCATGACTGGCGCGGGCGCTGGCACAGTCTCGTCATGCACGCACGTCTCAACAATCGAGTAAATCCGCGCGCGCGTGCCCGCTGGCTGTTTGACAAGTATCTCCTTGACAACACGTTCGCAGGTGCTCTCTGTGGGGAAAAACATTTGCATGGGCTTCTCCGCGCCGGGGACTTCAACAAAGATTCTGAACTTGGTCACACTAAACCCCCTACCTGCTTCCTGAACGCAGCCACCCAGAGACTCTCACTTTCGGTAAAGTCAGCAGTCTCCAGCCTTGCCAAGGGATGGTTCCAAGTATGATTCACGTCATCCCACCAGTAGCCGCAATAGTTGGATTCCTTGTCCGGGCCTTCGCATGTTGCTTTCAGGGACATGATCCCCACGTACACAACGCCACCACAGTTCGGACAAGGTGGAGGTGTTTTTCCCCAGGTCATGGTAGTTCCTACTCCTCTCTACGGACAGCCTGCCAGCTCGTTGTTCCAGTCATCTTCAATCGCGTCCCTGAGCACTTGGTTGTACGCGAGCCTCCAGCCCAGCTCCCAGGGAGTCTTCGCGCCTGTCTTGTTCTTACACGCGGTCAGGTGCGTGTCTACTGTCTTCGGGCTAATTCCAAGCCGAGCGCCGACTTGTTTGGCGGTCAGGCCGTTCAGACACAGCAGCCTTAGAATGCGCGTTTGCTGGGGCGAGAACGTGACTACGTCAGACACTGTCTTCCCCGCGCACTGCTCCAACAATCGTCTCAGCGGTCTTCTTGCCAATTCTCAGTCCAGGCACTGTAAGCCACCGCTCCACGCTCGCTGTAGCCATATCATGCCCGGAGCTGAAGTACTTAGCCAACTCCAGCGCCCGCCCGTCCACGCCAGGCAACGCACACAGCCACCGCTCCAGCAGCGTAGCCGTATGCCTGAACGCGCGAGCGCGACGACCTGTGCCTGCCTGAGGCTCCGGTGCGTACACCTGCCGGTCGGACTTGTGCTCACTCCAGGGCTTCTGCCACCACTGGTACTTTGCCGCCACAGTTGCACAAGTGTCTTCGGTACCGAAGCACCGCCAAAGCCGCATCCCGTACAACTCTTCCAAACTTGTCATAAAGCTCACAGCCTCGGCCCACTTGAACGACCCGCGCGCTGAGGCCCACTGGTTCCGGCCTTTGAGTGTTTCAAGCACTCCACCGGCCCCGCGCCGCCAAGCCCCTTCAACCAGCAAGTACTGAATGTCGTAAGTGTTCCCCATGTCGATCGCTTGTTTGCCACCAAGCCTGCGGTCGCGCATGCTGGTCAGAAAGTCGCCAATCTCCTTGCGCTCCACGCCTACAAGCACTGCTCCGTCCGGGCCGTTTCCGACCCACTGAAAGTCCGCGTCGAGCCGGGCCAGGTCTGCGTCCACGCCCAGGTTGCGGAGGGGTTCGAGAAACTCACGGCTGCCGATACGTTCGTCCACCAGAACCATTAGGATTTCTGCTGGACACCCAAGCCTGCTGCCTCTAGCGTCCTGAAAGTATCTCGAACAAGTCGGAGAGCCTCGTTCTGCGTCTCGCATAGTGCGCCCCTTTGGGCTGGTGTCTTTCCATCTCCATGTGGCATCCAGGCCCAGGCCTCCCGTAGAGCTGCTACTACAATGTCAACTGGCATGATAGAAACCGCGAAGACTCGACCGCCGAAAAAGTTCTCCTCCACAAACCACTGAGCTTTACCTTGTTGTTCTTTGTTAGTAACTTCGGTTGCCAACCAAATCATAAATTTCAACCCTCCTTGAGCCACTCCCGGACCTGCTGCCTGACAACCTCCAGCTCAACCGCCATTCCGAACCCCCGCCACACACGGTGCTCAGACACTCTAAGCCACTCTTCTAGCGCTCTACAGTTGCCTCGCTCCCAGAGCCCCTTGACGTAAGCCATTTCGTCGGCTGTAGTCCACGTCGGAGACTCTTTGAAGCTGGACATGCGGGGAGTCCTTCTCGGTCTAGGTCTCTTCCGTTGTGGGGGCAAAGGGTTCAGGTTCGCCAGTGCTGACATTGTCCGTCACCTCCTCGTCATCCAGAAACACCAAACGTTCGACTTCCACGTCGCTTAGCTCACCTTGCGCTCGAAGTTCCAGCAGTGCGTTTGCGTACGCCGCCTGCGCGTCGGGGGCTCGGAACACTCCACCAACGGTCACGGTGGCTCGTAGCTGTACGTCGTAGTTTCGGTCAGGCACTTGTCACTCCTCTGGTCTCAGCACACTCATCAAATCCGCAAACGTCACCGACTCCCCGCTCAACAAGTCTTCCTGACCTTCCAGCGCCTTGTTGTCCTGCGACTCGATCAAGTCCAGTCTGAACCTGTCCACGTACGTCTGGTCGCTCGCAAGCTTGCCGTCGAACTGCCTCAAACGCACGAGCGACGTGACTGTGTACCCAAGGTGCGGCGGCCCGTCAAACGTAAGCTTGCCCGTAGACTTGTCGTCTTTCCACTGGTCTTTAGCGTGCAGTGTAACAATCACTGTCTTGTGCGCAATCCCGTCCAGCAAGTCCGTCCAGTCCTGCTTTGGCGGCCCCCACACCCGGCTTTTGCCCACATCTTGCTTTTTGCCAAAGTGTGAGTACGCAATCCAGTCCCAGAGCCCGCTCGCTGAGTCGATCACAATCGGATCGATCACAGGGTTGGCCGCGAGGTCTACCGCTGCCTTGAACACCTTCTCGACCGCAACCGTGTAGGTCTTCTTCTTGACCTCGTCAGCCTCGTTGGTCGCCAGCTTCAACGCCTCAGCCTGTGTAATAAAATCGTCGCGGTTGATTACTGGCAAGTCGTAGCCCAGGGCCGCGCAGGTGTCACGTACGGTTTTGCGAGTCTTGCGGTCCATTACAAGCCAGCCAGGGACCTTGCCGCGTTCGGCGGACCAGGCGCACGCCGTGGCGCACAGCCGGGTCTTGCCCGAGCCCTGCGGCCCGAACACACCAATACAGGCACAGTCACGGCCCGTCCATTCACGTGAAAACCCTTCCGGCAACTTGAGTCCTCCGCTCACTTTTTAAGCGTCTCCCTTACTTCCATCAAAATTCTCCCCAGGTAGTTGGACCCGCCACCAAAGCCGTCCTCTGTCTTACCCCAGAACTTGTCACCCCAATGATTACCTTCGATTAACTCGGCTTCTCCAGTCGCGAGCAGTTGGATACGTAGCGACAAGTGTTCTTTGAATTTCTGGAACACGAACTCCCGCATGACCTGGATCTTGACTGACTCCCAGTCTTTGCGTAACTTCACGCGTCTTCCAAAACGCTTGGCGTCTCCAGGACGCATTCCAGAGAACCTCCTGGCCTCTTCAGGGTCTGCGCACTTAGCAGCCTGGTACTCAACTTCCACGCATGTGCCGTCTGGCTCAATGTAAAAGTTGGACAAGAACCTGTTCTTCCCCCGGAACAGTAGAATGGCAGGAGGCGGCTCAACATACTGAGGTTCTGGTCTCACCACTCCACCTCTTGAACAACCCTTGGCACAATTTCCCCTTCCGGCGTCACGTTGGACTTTGCTCTTAGCACGTGCGACCACCACATTTCGATTTCTGCCCTGCTGTACTCAACCAACGCTGTAATTCCGTATGGTTGGTAGGGCCGCGAGTAGTCCCCCAGCAAAAAGCAAATATCAAACAGAACCTGGTTCATCCCGCTCATCGCGCAGTAGCTCATGCCCTGGCGGTTGTACATCCACAGATCTTGGACAGGCTGGAGCTTCTTGGTTGTTAGCTTGCACTCCCAGAGAGCACCCAGCTCAGGCAGCAGGCCGTCCGGCGTCCCGTACACTTGGTCCCGCTCAAACTCGCACGGCTGCCACACCAACTCGTCTTCCGGGTACATCGACGCCCGGAGCTCCTCCCATGCAACTCCGAGCGCCGCCAGCAGCGGGTACGACTCGCTGCTAAACCGTTCAAACACACTCTCCCCGGACGAGTCTTCCAAGTTGGAAAGTTTGCCGGCCGCGATGCCCAGGCTTTTGTTGATTGCCTGTACGTGCACGCCGGGGGTCCGGGGCCTGACTGGGCACGACCGGGGTGTTCGTGAGTCCATTACAGCAGGAGTTAGCTTGATTCGTTGCTCGTAAAGGACTTTCACTAGACGCTCCGGTTGGATCGCGCTGGCTGCCCAGGAAGCTTAGCTGACAGGAGGAATGCACTCAACCCGCCCCGCGACCCAGGCAGCCAAACTCGCTCAACTACGGGAACAGGACCGACCCGTCGTCATTCAGGGATGCCCCGAGTTCGTCCGTCAGGTAAGCCTTCACCCATGCCTCGTCCTTGACAAACCTCTGCGCCGCCGCGAGCTGTCCAGGCGGCATCTTCGCCGACGAGTACTCGCTCGTGAAGAACCCTGTCAGAGCCTGCATTGTCTTGATTGCCTTGCCGGACTTCGAAGCGGCAACGCGGGCTAGTCCGTCCTTGGCCAGTTGCTCGGCGCTGGCACCGGTCTGCGCGGGCGCGTCGGCCTTCTTGGTGGACTTGGGACCTGAGTTCCCAGCAGCTAGGTAGTTCGGGTTGAGCCACTTTGTAGCCACCTTGTATGTGATCGGCCTCTCGACTCCGTCCTTGCCAGTCATCGGCTTTGTGTTGAGCCGCGTTCCAAACCGCTCGTTGCAGTCCTTGGACGGCAAGGTTTCCAAGAAGAACTTCAGCCCTACGTAGTTGGGCGCGTAGCACTGGTCGAGCGTGTCCTTTGGAAACCCAAGCTTGACCAAGCTCGTGTTGAACACGGTCGCTCCGCACGAACCATTGATTTCCGCGCCTTCTTCGCAGTAGATCGAGTTGCCTTCGGCGTCCGCTTCGGTGCCTTTAGGCTCCGGGTCCGGGTCGAGTGGCCCGCTGACAAGCGCCGGCTGGAACGCTTCGAGACTCTTCTCTCCAAAGCTCAGGTTGATGTCTACCTCGTCCGCTCCGCGCACGCGGTCGCCGTCTTTGTCGAGCAGCGCTGAGTGCAGGACTAACGTCAACGACGTGGCCTTGTAGTCGCTCTTGAGGTTGGTGAACTTAGCGCTGAGCACTTCGTATGCGCCGGACTCGGGTCCTGTTCCTCCTTGCCTCGCTTTTGCCGGGTCTAGTGATGGTTTTGGCACTTTTGGTGGTGATCTCCTTCAAAGAAGTTTAAGTGTACAGTTTAACCTAGAAACTTGTCAAGCGGAAAGTGGGGCAGTGGACAAACTTTCTTTTACTGCTCCACCGCCGCGCGGAGCCGCGCAACCTGCCGCTGCAATCCGTGGGCGAATCCATCCTCTGGTATTCCACACCCACGCACGCAAACGCCTTGAGCGTCGTAGTCATGTCCTTCGTGGACGGTGCAACTCGCTGCCGGTCCGTTGCTGATGAGGTCGCGGAGCCGCGCGTTCTCAGATTCGAGTTCGGCGATGCGCGACGGCTCCTGCCTGACCAACTTTAGCAAGGCATCCAACTTCACTCGAATCGCCAGAGCCCACGACAACGAGCTGCTAGTCCTTCCGTGACGGTTATGCCACAGGGCGCTACCTTCAAGGTCCGTCAATGCTTCGATCGCTGCCTGTTCGAATGGGCTCATCGGGTCAGCTCCTCAATCCTGCGGATGGTCTGATCGCGCTGGCGCTCCAGTTCGGCGATTCTCCACAGCAGCGCTGCTTCATATTGCTCGCGTGTGGGGGCGGTGCAGGCCGGTGCATTATCCTTCCCGGTCCAATGATACTGGTCGTGACTTGAGTATGGGAATTATATACATGAGTACAGTTGACAACGGCTCTGTACTCAGCTACAATTGAAACATGAGTAAGAGCACCATCAGCACTTTCAAACTCTTCGAGATGTTCCCGGATCAGGAGTCGGCGCGGCTGTACCTCGAAGGCCGATTGTGGCCGAACGGGCCGGTCTGCCCCGATTGCAAATCGGCGGCGATCAGCACCCGGACCCGGATCGGCTTCTACCACTGCAACGCCTGCAACTTCGATTTCACGATCCGTACCGGCACGGTGTTCGAGCGGTCCAAGGTTCCGCTCCACAAATGGGTCTACGCCATGTATCTGCTCGTCACGGCGCGCAAGGGGATCAGTTCGATGCAACTGGCGAAGGAAATCGGCGTCACGCAGAAGACGGCGTGGTTCATCCTCGGACGGCTCCGTGAGGCGTGCAGCACGCCCGATTCCATCGACAAGTTGAAAGGCATCGTCGAGATCGACGAATGCTTCGTTGGCGGTCTGGAAGGCAACAAGCATGAGCACAAGAAACTCCACGCCGGACGCGGCTCGGTCGGCAAGCAAACCGTTCTCGGAATGCGGGAGCGCGGCGGGCGCACCATCGCCAAGGTCACGCCGATCCGCTCGCTTCAGTCGGTGAACGATCAGATCTTTGCGAACGTCGAGACTGGCACGCAGATCTACACCGACGAACACGTTCTCTTTCAAGACCTGGACGGGCTGTTCTACTCGCACGATTCGGTCAATCACAGCGCTGGCGAGTACAGGAAGGGCGCGGCGCACACCAATAGCATCGAGAGCGTTTGGGCGGTCCTGAAACGCGGGCTGCATGGTGTTTACCATCATGCGTCCCCGAAGCATCTCACCCGGTACGTCAATGAGTTCACGTGGCGGCTGAACGAAGGCAACGTCGCTCGCCACACGTTTGAACGGCTGGATTCGTTCATTGACGCCATTGTCGGCAAGCGCCTCACATATGCTCGGCTCATTGCCAAGGTGTCGGCGTGAGTATCCCCCTTATCGCTTCCTTCGGCGGGGGTGTAAACTCCGCCGCTATGTTGGTGGGGATGCAGGAGCGGAATGTCTATCCACAAGCCATTCTGTTTGCGGATACTGGCGGCGAGAAACCGGAGACATACACGTTTCTGAATCAGATGGTCGGATGGCTTGCGCAGTGGGGCTTTCCGCCGATCACAATCGTTTCCAATGACGGTATCCATCGCACGCTGGAACGCGATTGCCTTACGCGAAATACGATGCCTTCTCTTGTTTTCGGATGGCGCTCCTGCTCGGACAAATATAAGCGACGCCCTATCAACAAATTCATTCGTTCTTGGGGCGAAGTCACAATGGCTGTGGGTATCGATGCGGGAGAGACGCGAAGAGTGGGCAAGAATTTTGATACTGAGAGCATAAAGTACTGGCACCCGTTGATTGATTGGGGCTGGGATCGTGACGCATGTATTGCCGCCCTGAATCGCGCTCAATTGCCGATTCCGGTAAAGAGTGCTTGCTTCTTTTGTCCAGCCTCTAAGAAGACCGAGGTTATCCAGTTGAGTGTTGAACACCCCGATCTCTTCGCGCGTGCTGTAGCGATGGAACGCGCAGCAGTTGGGCTTACCGCCATTAAGGGGCTTGGACGACACTGGTCCTGGGAAGAACTTGTAAAGAATTCCGAGACCCAACGTGGGCTGTTCCCTGAAGTGGTGCAGACTCCGTGTATATGCTTCGACGGTGAGGAGGATTGATGAGCACACCCAAGCAGTTAGACACGATAACTGACGTAGTGCTTGCATACAAACCGCCCGCCAAGGCGAAGGCCGCGAAAAAGCGCGCGAAGCGAAAGGCGCAACGCGATGCAAAGAAAGGCTAACTGTACTCATGTATATAATTCCCTTGAGTATGGCAACCCCTCAGCGCACGACTTGCACGCCGCGCGTTTGGCCTTTTCGTAACTCCCCGCTACTGGAGCCGAGAGCCGCTTCACTTCGGCGATGAGCGCAGAGACATCCAAGCAAAGCTGTGGATCATCCCACCTGTATGTTCGGGTGCTCAGCCGCTCGATGGCTTCAGCGATGTTGATCATATTTCAACCCGATTACCCCTTCGGCGGACAACCTCTTTCCGACATTCAAGGCACGGGTAATCATCCGGCTTCCACCGATCCGATGACAACACGTACTTTACGGACACCCGTTTGCCGCACAGCGCGGTTACTGTTTTTCTACCGGTGCGCGTGGGATCGGCGGCATGGATTAGCGCCTTACTCATCGCGGTCTCCTCGCTCGGCAGGACTTCCGGTGGCGTATCGCCACGATCTTGCGAGCCTCGCGCCCGCAATCCCGGCAACGCACCCAGTTGCTACCAGCTTCCCCATCGGGACGTTTTGGATTTCGTGGGTCGCTCATCGTGGCCTCCTCACTCCCCGGCGTGCGTCACGCTGTGCGGCGCGGTAGCCAGCGTGGAATGCTCGCTCAACATCGGCCAACTTCGGTCCTAAACCGCGCTCCAAGTAAATCTCGTCGGTGTGTATAAACGCCAACTTGCCCACGCTCTTTATCGGGCGCTTGGGCTTGGGTTGTTTCATTTAAGTTTGATTCCATATACCGCGTTGATTACGTCAATGATGCTATCGCTCCAAGATCCGTCGCCGAGCGTCCACCCATAGTACAGTTCCACGATTTTACGCGGCGGCATTGCCAATATATCCGCATCCCTCGATATGTCGTTATCATTGTCCTCTACGCCAAGTCGCCCTCGGCAGGCTCGAAGAATGTACTTGGGTATTGTTTTCCGCTTTTTCATTTGTCATGCTCCATCGCCCAATCTATGGCTTCACGGGCGGTTTCAAAGGTCGGCCACGACTTATCGACCTTTAATGGAACCAGTTCGAGGTGCCCGACCCACCGCCACGATTTGTTTCGCCACGAAACCCAGCCCTTCTGTTTCTCCCACCAGTCGAGACGTTGTTTGTCCGTGCGTGGACTGGCGGATGCCGATATGGACTGCTTCATTCGCTCTGTCACAGCACACCTGCCTTCTTGAGCGCGGCGCGGGCCTTGACGCGCACATCGTCTGATTCGTTATTGTACGGGTAGATCATAGGCGCACGATCCAGCAGGCGGACAGCATCTTGCAGCGCCTCCACCAGATCAGGAGCCGCCGATATCAACTGCGCATTCGCCGCCCCGATTGGCGTGTTGGCGCTACGAACCTCAGCTATCGTGCATCCATCCGTTCTGACGAACCACATACACTCCACGGACCAAGGTCCTTTTGTGTATTCGCTCATTTCGTTGCCTGCTCTCCCTTGAGGATGGCGGCGCTGGCGTCCGCCCGTAATTGCGCAAACTCCTCGCTAGGCATCAATACCAGATAGCCGCTGGCTCGGCGTAGCACCTCCGTCAACTCCCTGACAGTTTCTTTCAAGTATTCACGCTCGGCTATGCACTCAGCCAGTGCGGACCATGGGATTCTAAGAGGTCTACTCATCGGTTACCTGCCTGATCCACGTAAGGTCAATCTACCGCGCGCGATAATAGTTTTGGAAGCTCGGTTTCCCGTCTTACGCGGAACCAGCGCGGAACGTACTCCGACGCCCGGCGCTGGAACCACTCAATCTGGTCGTCAACTACTAGCGTGACTCCCCTGTCCTGCTCACTCCGGGTAATTCTACCGCTGCCCTGCACCAGCTCCTGCGCCGCAAGGTACATTGGGTAACTGGGGTCTTTGTCCGTACGAACCTGCATTAACTTGCTCCGTGTGTCGGGGAATGCAATTTTAGCAATGACCTGCCACTCTCCCCGGCGACCTTTAAAGTCCCAGCCAGTCGAAAAGCTGGGGCTAACCAAAACTCCACTGTCCGGGCCGTTCACGAATTTGTCGTAAGCCCTCCTGGCGGTCAGTGACTCCGGGTCGGCTCGTCCGTTCAATACAACTCGCGCAGGGTCTAACGTACTCGCAATTTGCTTGGCCCGGTCGTACGACACTGTGTGCACCAACCCGCGCCGGGACGAGCCCCAGTCCGACACTTCACGAATGCGTCTGAGCCAACGTTGTTCGTCTTCAGTGGACATCGAGTGCTTGACGCGGGCGGTCGGCACCCACAGCACGGGTCCATTGGCTGGGGGGAACTGCCGGGGCCACTCGCGGAAGTCACAGTCGGCGCGTTTGATGCCCAAAAGTTCGAGCGTTTTGGGGCGCAAGGTGGCGCTCAGTAGCACGACGCGGGGCGTGAAGCGAAACAGCTTCTCCCGGAACTGTCCGGGCCAGACACACTCGAACCGCCAGGCCCGGCCTTCGTCCGACCCTTCGTCCGCTGTCACAACCCAGTTTGCGTCCAAGCCATTCAACTTGCCTGCATTCTCGTGCAGGCGCTCGGCTGCTTTGAGGTCCCGGCCCAGACGTTCGCGCGTGGACCCGCGCGCGTCACTCAGCTTGGCCTTAAGCACGGTAATTCGCGAGTTCGAGCGTTCGCGCAGCAGCCTGGCCAGCGCCTTCCACTCCTCGTGCGACTCTCCGGGCACGGGCGCGAGCTTGGCTCCGACTTCCCGGCACTCGCGCTCCGTAATGCGGTAGTCGAGTGCGCGGGAGAGCCATTCGCTGGCTTGGGTGCACTCGTCGCACACTAGTGTGTCAGCTTCTTCAATCTTTGGTGCGGACATCCACCAGGCGTAGTTGGTCACGCCAACACTGGCTGCATTGAAGGCTCGGAGGTCCGACGTGTACGGACAGCCAGCGCGGTCCCGGCAGCCCCAACGCACTCCGTCCTCGCACGACCCCCCTTCCCAGCAAGCGTAGTTGGCTCGACCACGCATGCCAACCAGCCCCGCCGAACCCAGCTCGCTCAAGTACTGCCGCTCCAGGCCCAGGTTGGCTGTCAGAATGACCGTCCGACCACCCAGCAGTTTCGCGAGCGCGAACGCTACAGCAGTCTTACCAACGCCTGGAGGAGCTCCAATACCAACGAAGCGCTTCTCTGACGTGAGTACGTGGTGTATTGCTTCTTCCTGCGCGGGGCGGAAGGTTTGGAACTTTTCGGGAAAGCCGAGTTCGGGAGGGCTAAACACTTTTCTTTACCAGAGCTGGCGCTTTGGGACGGCTTCTCCCGCGAATTGCCATGTGAGCGTCAGCAATCACGTTTTCGTAGGCATACTCCAGAGCTTCTTGTGGGGGCAGGCCATACTCCCTCTGGGAGTTCTTGTGAAGACTCTCGACAGACATGTACTTGGTGATTTGCTTCAAAGCATCGTAGTAGCGGAGTTCGTTTTCGATACCCATTTGTGCTTACATCTTTCGTTGCGGCAGCGGCCCGTGCGCGACCACAATCCTGCTCTGGTCCTCTTCTTCTTCTTCCGTCACCAGAAAGTCCACGTCCTCGCGCCCGGCCCAGGCCTTCGCTTGCACTTTCAGCCATTTGTGTCCACGTCCTCACCCCACTGCGCAAACGTGCCCTGCGCCGCGCCGAGCACCATGCCGTCCTCACAGTTGGACAGGAGGGAAATCGGCGGTGTTACGTTGCCGTCGTCTTGCTTGGCGGACGCTTTACGTATCTCGAATTTAACTTCTTAGCCGCCTTTCTCTTCGGCTTCGCGGCCTTCTTGGTCTTCGCTGGCTTTGACGCCTTCTTGGGCGCGGGCTTGACCGGGGAGAAGACGGCGCGTCCCGCGTTCACCACACGGAGTGCTTCCTTGTCGGACTTCTGTCCCGTGCACCATTCTTTTGCCAACCAAACGAGCACCTGACCTTTGGTACCGGCCTTCGCCCCCAGCTTGGCCAGTCCAGTCACAATCTCGTCTCTGGTCCTGGCCGTCACCGCACCCTTTACGCCAACCTCCCGTGCGGCCTCACGTACATGCTTGGCTTGGACCTTGGGCTTTGGTTTTGGCTTGTCCGCCTTCGGGGCAGGCTTCGAAGAGCCCCCTTGTGCAGCAGTTTTACCCGCGCGACTATTTCCCGCCTGCCCGTCTGGTTCGTCTGACGTCTTGGGAGTAATGATTGTCAAACCTGCGTCCTCAGCCAGGATATCTTCTGGATCATCCAACTCCGTGTCCTCAACCTCTTCCGCAGCCAACTCACTTGCACGCTCGGCCACTTGCTCGCGCTTGTCCTCTGGAATGCTCGGGCTCATGAGCCTGAGCGCCACGTCGAGCGTTTGGACTTCCCCAGACTGAATGCGCCTCACAAGCGAGTTCGGGGCCATCAGCAACTTCTCGTACTCGCTGACCCGGCTCGGCAGCAGCCCCAGGTACCCGGCGACCTTCGTCTGCGCCCCGTGCCCGCTCCACCCGTTCCTCTCCCGCACCTCCCTGCAAATGCTCGCCATGTCCAGCAACGAGTTCTGTGTTCTGTGCAAGTTACTGACAATCGCTTGTCTGAACAGGTCCACGTCGGGGTCCGCGAGCACACACCAGACTTCGAGGCTGGCGGCCCAGCCGGGGGCGTGCCCGTCCGCGAAGTCGTCCGGGTGCTCGCGAATCAGCTTGACAGCGTCCACTCTCGCCCCACCGTCCACGTACTCGTACGAGTAAGTGTCGTCTCCGTTGTCCACCTCGGCGACCAGCACGGGCACCAGTTGCTTGCCTGCATCCGCAATGCTCGTAGCCATCGTCTTGACTCTGGCCTTTCGCTGGTCCGGGGTCTCGGTGGGCCTCGCTTTTTCGTTGGCTTCGTTGGCCGTAAGCGAGTCCGGGGCAAGGTACAACTGGTGGTTTTTCTGAGTGAGCACGACATTGATCTTACACTTTCTAGGTTAAACTTGTCAAGCACAAAACGCCCCAGTTTGCCACTTGTGTTTTCAAGCGTTGAGTTGTGATAGATTTGTCGAATGTCCAGAGCCACACCTCGATACCTAAGAAACTACACACCACACCAAGTTGCCAAGATGCTCCAAGTCCGGCCTGACACTGTTTACCGTTGGTGCCGCGAAGGGAAAATCGTTGCCACGAAGTTTTCGGGTAAGATTTGGCGTATCCATGAACCCGAGGTTCTCCGACTTATCATGAGCGGTCACGCCCAATCCAAGGAGGCGCGGGGTGGCTACGCTGCATGAGTTCCCGGAACCACGCTGGACAGAACGACTCCAAGGCGTCAACGGTGACCCAACCAAACCTTTAGCCATCTACGGAAACTGCGCTCTCGCGTTTGAAGAGTCTCCAGACTGGATCGGAGCTTTAACTTACAACGAACTGAGCCGCTCAACAGTCATCCAACGAAATTGTCCCAGCGGCTGCGCTGGCGAGCGCTGGGGCACAACCCAAGTAGGACTTGCCACTAAATGGTTCCACTCCCTTAGAATTTTTGCCCCAACGTCCGTCGTTGGCCAGGCCGCCGAAGACACCTCCAAACAGTTCCGGTTTCACCCCGTGCGTCAATACCTCAGTTCTCTTACCTGGGATGGCGTGGTGCGGAACGAACGTTGGCTCAAAACCTACCTCAAAGTGCCCCTGACAGACTTTACCTCGGCAGTTGGCGATAAATGGCTCATGAGCGCCGTGGCACGTGCCTTCAAGCCGGGATGCAAGGCTGATTACTGCTTAATTCTGGAAGGCTCGCAGGGTATCCGCAAGTCCACTGCCCTCCGCACTCTCGCTTCCGACGAATTCTTCTCTGACATGATTGGCCACGATTTGAGCAATAAGGACTCGGCGATTCTGTGTGCCGGGGCCTGGATCATCGAACATTCCGAATTGGAAAGTTTGAGCAACAGCGGCCTGGGAGCACTCAAAGCTTTCTTCAGTCGCGTGGAGGACCACTACCGACCGCCGTATGGACGATACTCCGAACGCTTTCCCCGCCAATGTGTCTTCGCCGGCACCACCAATGAAGACGAGTACTTGGTAGACCCAACCGGCAATCGACGCTTCTGGCCTGTGCGCTGCACCGACCAAGCGGACATAGACGGTCTTGCCCGCGACCGCGACCAGCTTTGGGCCGAAGCCGTCTACCGCTACCGCACGGTAGGCATGTGGTGGCTCGAAGACTGGGAGGAACAGGCCGCAAAGAAGGAACAGGAATCCCGCATCGGTCAGCATCCCTGGACTGAACCAATCGCGGAATGGATCAAAGCCAAAAAACTCACCAACGTGTCCAGCCGGGAAGTCATCGAACAGTGCCCCGCACTCCCTAAAAACATCCAACTCAATCTTTCAAACGAACGAATCATCTCCCACTGTCTCAGGAGCCCCTTGATCGGGTTTGAACTCTACCGCAGGGACGGCTACCGACGGTATCGCAAATCAGCCAAGTGACATAAGGTGGATATGTAAAAACCAAACCTCCACCTTCTAACTCCTTTCTTTTCTAGTCTAAGTGATATAAGTGACATAAGTGACATAGGTATAAAAGATTATTAGAACAGAGAGTAGATGGCCCCTTGCATATACGCGCGCGCGCAGGAAAGGTATACGGAAGGCCAAAAAATCGTCCTTTTTGTCACTTGTGATTTGTTATGTTTAAGTTGCAAGGAAAAGATCGTCACTTTTTTGTTTTTGGGTTGTCCAGAGGCCGCGACGGTCCCCGCCTGACACCAACCTGTCAAGGTTTTTAGGTTATACTTTTCCCTGTGGAGCTTCGCATACGCTTCCGGTCTCTCAGGCTCAGGCCCGTGCGCTTGGCTCCGCAACACCGGCAATTACTTCTAGGCCCAGGAGAACCTGCAACAATGCCCGAAACAGAAACCCGCACCACAGATACTCGAACCACGGCTGCCCCGCCTCCGCCCTTCCCAGTCATGGCGGCAACCTCCGACTTCTACCAAGACCAGAGCGAAAAGAACGCACTCAACGCCAAGCGAACGTTTGACGAGTTCCAAGACATCGGGCTCGCCGCCGCCCGGCGCTCGCAGTCGCACTTCGACGAACTGAGCCGCATTGGCGTTGACTCGCTCAACGAGTCGGTCATGCTCTCGAAGAAAGTCCACGCCGAGTACATGGCCGGCTCGCAGGGTACTCGCGTCAAGCTGGCTCAGATCGACGCCATGCGCGCCCGCCATTCCGACATGTGGGCCTACGAGCAAGCGTATGACCTAGGCAACCCTGTCACGACCGGCGTGGGCGACGATGTCCGCGCGGGTGCTGTACCTGCCAACCGCATCACCGACACCACGGGCGCTGTCGCCGGCGGAGCAATCAGCGCGGCCGCTGCCATGTCCGCTCTGAACAACGTGAGTATTCAGCTCGGCGAACTCACAGCGCTGGTCCAGGAGCAGAATGCGACCAACACCACGTTGCTCCAAACCCTCTCGGACTCCAATGCGAGTATTGCTTCGTCTCTCGCTAAACTGGCTGCCAAAGCTTAAGGGGCTACCCATGGCAAACTCTTTCCTGTCGTTCTTCCAACATCTCAACACCGACGTGAAGAAGGGAATCACGGTCGCACAGCCGTTTGTGCAGTACGCGGGGCTGATTCCCGGCTTTGGCACAGCCTTCACCACAATCTTCAACACCGTGGCCACGCTTGAAGGTCTGATCCCAACCAGTGGCCAGGGTACTGTCAAAAAGGCAACCGCCATGGCCGCCGTGAACGCCCAGGTTCCGGGGCTGAACCAGACCCACCTGTCCGCAAGCATTGACCAGCTTGTTGCTGCTTTGAACGCCATTGCAGCGCTTGAACCCGCGCCGGGGGCTCAGACTACCCCCTCAGCCGCTCCGTCGCTTCCTGCGTCGTCCTGACACTCCCGGAGGCCCGGCCCTTACCGCCGGGCCTCCACTACCTCCCAAGTCGTCGTTTTCTTGACAATGCGAAAGATCTGTCCTTTGGCGGATTTCATGGATTGAAACACTGCAAGCCTTTCGCGGGCGTCTTCGAGTGTTTTCGCACCTCCCGTGGCAGCGCTTGACCAGCCGCTTAGCTCGCTCAGGAAGTACTGAATCTCATACCAAGTCTCGGTTTCAGGCATCAAATTTACTCACTTTCTTGTTCCTGGTTGGGGTCTGGCACAGGTATGTAGTCGCCCGCCGCCAGCCCCGGCCTTAACTCCAACGCACTCCCCAAATACCGCTCAGTCACTGCAATGCTTGCGTGACCCAACTGGTTGCTGATGTGTTCGAGGCTTGCACCCCGGCCCGGCACAGCCGCGCGTACGTCCGTCGCAGGTCGTGCGGGGCAATTGGTTCCATGCCGCACTTGATGCACAGTGCGTGTAGTAGCTGGTGTACCCGGCCCGGCTTTACGTGGAACATGCTGCCGACTGCGCCCTCGGGCCTGTACTCGTGCAAGTACTGGGCGACCCACCCCGGCACGGCCACCGTACGGACCCGCTGAGCTTTCGAGCGTATGTCCGTCAGGCACCACCGGCTATCGCGCTGGCGTAGCTGTTCCCACTCAAGCCCGCATACTTCGGCGCGTCTGAGCCCGCAGCCAACCATTACAGCTACGAGCGCTTGGTCGCGCGCTGGGTGTAGTGTGGTGCCGGCCGCGCGGAGCAGCCGCTCAAGCCCTTCCGTGTCGAGCCAATTGCCGACCGTGCCGCCGCGCTGGCGCTCGACTCTGAGCCGCTCGACGCCGACGTACTCGAACTCGCTCAGCAGCCCGCGAGCCCAGCACTCCCGCGCGAACGCTTTCACAGCGGCGATCGACACCGCTAACGTCTGCGTTTTCGCCCCTTGTTCGCGTTTTGCTGCGACAAACGCCATTACGTTGTCCCTGGTGGGGGGACCCAGACTACCTCCGACCCCATCTCGGCTCGTTCTACCCCCATCCGGGCCTCGGGACCGGGCAAATGTCAGGAAGCTGGCAACCTCACGGCTGTAGTTGCGACGTGTTGAGGCACTGGCAAAGCTGGCTATTGTAGCTGCGGCCACGGTGTCTGGCGTGTAAACAGGCCGGGGTGTAGGCGGGGGTGGGAGAAGCGCGGGGACTAGCACGGCATCGTCGGCTCTGCCGCTGGTTCGACCAACAACCCGTACCGCTCCATAAACCTCCTACACGCTGCAATGTGTTCCCTGTACTCTTCCACCTCTTCCGCCGTGTAATCTTCCTTCCTTCCCACCGCCCGGTAGTGATCTTCCCACCACTCAAGTGTTTCCTGCATGCAGCCAATTTGCACTTGACCGTACTTGTGCACGATTACCCAGTCCCTTGACCCGCCGATTTGTAGCACCTTGGGCGTGATGCCCTTCGCGCCCTGGAGGTCCGCGCCCCGGAGGTACGCGCCCTGGAGGTACGCGCCCTGGAGGTATGCGCCCCGGAGGTACGCGCCCTGGAGGTACGCGCCCTGGAGGTA
>Ga0210397_10000121_pt1 | contig 60723 bp, 60 predicted proteins | sample IncBWH2OmetaG_FD_160126 | JGI IMG/M metagenome (GOLD analysis project Ga0210397, IMG submission 160126) | Forest soil microbial communities from Barre Woods Harvard Forest LTER site, Petersham, Massachusetts, United States - Inc-BW-H-2-O ...
CGTGCGGTGCGCCGCGGTCAGATCCTGGGCGGTGTACATCTCGCCATTGGCGGTGCGATGGCCGTAGAAATTGGGGCCGTACCACGAGGCGATGCCGGTCTCGTCATAGTCCGGCTGCTCCTTGGGGTAATACCAGGTATCGCCGATCTGGTAGGGCTGGCCGATCTTGTAGACGCCGGCATTGGGCGGCACGGTGACGGCGCCCTCGTCATCCGCGCCGGCGCAGGCCGCCGCCAGGAGGCCAAGCGCGGCCACGACGAACAGCCGTTGCGCGGTCCGGAACATGCGTTCGAATCAAGCCTCGAGGGAGGCGGGACAATAAGCGAGGCTGGCGCTGCGCTCAACGGCGGCCCGGCATTATTGCGGCCTGATTGCGGCCTGTCGTCATGGTCTCCCTTGACGCTTCGCCTTTCAGTTCGTAAGCCTGCGCCGTTCTTCGGGCTGTTGCTGCCCGCATCGACCTGAAAGAAACGCCCTCCCGGCGCCGCCGCGGAGGGCGTTTCTTTTTGTCTCCCGTCCACCAGAGGAGACTTTCGATGCACAGCGACGCTTCACGCCTGGGATATTCGCGGCACGGTTTCGGTTCCGAGCACGTGATGGTGCTGCACGACTGGAACGGCGATTCCACGAATTACGACGCCGTGCGGCCTTATCTCGACGGCGAGACCTTCACCTATGTCTTCGCCGACCTGCGCGGTTACGGCCGGTCGCGCGCCATCGCCGGCGCCTACACGGTGGACGAGATATCGCGCGACGGCCTGGCGCTGGCCGACGCGCTCGGCTGGAGGCGGTTTCATGTCATCGGCCATTCGATGACGGGCATGGCGACGCAGCGCCTCGCGGCCGACGCGCCGGCGCGGATCAAATCGGCGGTCGCGGTATGCCCGCTGTCGGCGGCGGGCTCGCCGATGCCCGCAGAGGCGCTGCGCTTCTTCGCCAGCACGACGACCGACGACGACGCGTTCCGCCGCCTGATCGGCTTCGTCAGCGGCGCGCTGCCGCCGCGTTGGGCCGAAGCGAAATTGCAGCAGAACCGCGAGACGGTGAACCCGGCCTGCCGCGACGGCTATCTGGCGATGTTCTCCCGGAGCAATTTCGTCGCCGACATCGTCGGCCTGGCAACGCCGTTCCTCGTCGTGGTCGGCGACCGCGACCCGGGGATCGATGCCGCGGCGATGGCGAAGACGTTCCTCGCCTGGCATCCGAACGCCGAACTCAGCGTGGTGCCCAATTGCGGGCATTACCCGATGCAGGAGTGCCCGCCCTATTTCGCGGGCGTGGTGGAGGGGTTCCTGCGGCGGCAGACGGGGTAGCGGCGCGTCTCGGGTTTTCGCCGAAATTCGAAGCTTGATCCGCTGCGCCGGACGGAACAGGGTTGCGGGCTTTCAACGCATGGGGCTTTCGTGAACCTTTCCCTGACCCGCCGTTCCATGACCCTGCTCCTCGGCGCCACGGCCCTGTCGGCGCCGCACCTGGCAAAAGCGGCGGCGCCTTCGCCCGCCGACGCGCAGTTCGCGAACATCGCGGCGCGCTGGCTGGAGGCGACGCTCCGCCTCCAGCCGGTCGGCGCGACGCAGACCGGCGACCACCGCTTCGACGGCGAGATCGACGACATGAGCGCGGCCGGGCGCGCGGCGCGGCTGAAGGCGGCTGTGGGTTTCCTCGCAGAGCTCACGGCGCTGGACCGCTCGAAGCTGTCGCGCGACAACCAGGTCGACGCGGCGATCCTGGCCAGCCAGCTCGGCTATGCGATCTGGGACGAACAGGTGTGCCAGAGCTGGGCGTGGGATCCGCAGGCCTATTCCTCGCTCGCCGGCAACGCGCTCTACACGCTGGTGGCGCGCGAATTCGCCCCCCTGCCCGCGCGGCTGCATTCTGCGACGCTGCGCATGGAGAAGCTGCCGCACCTGTTCGAGCAAATGCGCGCCAATCTGGTGCCGGCGCGCGTGCCGCAAATCCATGCGACGACCGTCGCCAAGCAGAATGGCGGCGTCACCGACATCGTCGAGAGCATGATCCTGGTCCATGCCGACGCGCTCGGCGCGGAAGAACGCACCCGGCTGACGGCGGCGGCGGACGCGCTGAAAAAAGCGGTGGCCGAGCACCAGCTGTGGCTCGACAAGACGCTGGTGCCGGCCGCCAAGGGCGATTTCCGCCTCGGCGCCAAGCTGTTCGACGAAAAGCTGGTGTTCACGCTCAACTCGACGCTGAGCCGCAAGGAGATCCGCGAGCGCGCCGAGGCGGCCGTGAAGGAGACGCGCGGCAAGATGTACGCGGTGTCGCTGGAGGCCTTGCGGCGCAACAACACGCCGGCGGCCGCGCCCGACGTCGTCACGCCGGCGCATGAGCAGGAGGTCATCGAGGCGGCGCTGGCGCTCGCCTATGCCATGCGCCCGCCGCGCGACCAGGTGGTGGCGACGGCCAAGAAGGCGCTCGCCGCGGCGACCCAATTCGTGCGCGTCAAGGACCTCATCACCCTGCCGACGGCGCCGGTGCAGGTCGTGACGATGCCGAAATTCGCGCAAGGCGTGGCGGTCGCCTATTGCGACTCGCCGGGGCCACTCGACAAGGGGCTCGACACCTTCTTCGACGTCTCGCCGATTCCCGACGACTGGACGCAGGCGCAGACCGATTCGTTCCTGCGCGAATACAACACGCTCGGCATCCAGGACGTCGCGGTGCATGAGGCGATGCCGGGTCACTATGTGCAGCTGTGGCATGCCAATGCCTGCCCCTCGACGCTGCGCGCCGTGCTGTCGTCGGGCTCGTTCGTCGAGGGCTGGGCGGTCTATGCCGAGGGCATGATGGTGGAACAGGGCTTTCTGGGCGACCAGCCGCTTTACAAGCTGGTGCAGCTCAAAGTGCTGCTGCGCACCGTCACCAATGCGATCCTCGACCAGGCGCTGCATGTCGACGGCATCAGCAAGGACGACGCCATGAAACTGATGACCGCGACCGCGTTCCAGCAGGAGCGCGAGGCCAGCGGCAAGTGGACGCGCGCCTCGCTGAGCTCCACGCAGCTCTCGACCTATTTCGTCGGCGTCTCCGAGCACAACGCGATGCGCGCCGAGGCGATGCGGCGGGCGGGCGCGGGGTTCAACCTCAAGACCTATCACGACAGGGCGCTGGCCTATGGCTCGGCACCGGCGCGCTATGTGCGGGCGCTGATGTTCGACGAGGCGATCGGGTAGCGCGGGATTGGAATGAGATTGCTCACCGCCGCCAATTTCGTCATGGCCGGCCTCGAGCCGGCCATCCATCCGGCGCGCGTCGGCGCGCCGAATTGACTCATGTGCGCCCGCAGACGCGGGCGCGATGGATGGGCGGATCAAGTCCGCCCATGACGGAGTTTGTGTGTGATTCCATTCAAACCAAACTCGCTCTGGCGAATCGCGTTACGATCGGGCTCTCGGGCGGAGGAATGACGGATGGCAAACGGCGGACAATCGCAAGGCGGCTTCTCGCCGCTGTGGTACGCGGTCGGCGCGCTCATCCTGATCGCGCTGATGATGGGCACGATCCTCATGCTGAAGCCGCTGGAGTTCAAGCCGGTCGCGACGACGGGCGAGGGCCCGCCGGCGACGTCGCAGGAAGCGCCGGCGCCCGAGCACCATGAATAAAAAGCGGGCGCGCCGCGGCGCGCCCTGCCCGCCATTGCGCGCTATTGGATGCGCCGCACCGACGAGATGCGGTCGTCCATGCCCAGACGCGACAGCTTGGCGATGTCGTGATCGACGGTGATGCAGCGGCCGCGGAAATGCGAATCCGTGCACAATTCCCAGACCCCGCGATGGACCTCGACGCTGGAAACCCGGTCGTCGAAATGCAGCCAGTCGAGATCGGGCGCGTCCTCGTGCAGCACGCGCGAGTCGCCGCCGAAATTGTCCTCCTGGTAGAGCACGATGCCGCCGCCATGCGCGGCGAACGCGGCGGTGGCGAACAAAGCGGCAGCAGCGGCCAGCAGGCCGGCTTTCAAAATCCTCATGAACGATCCCCCAATGACAAGCAATGGCGCGACTGTAGCGCGAAGACTTTCGCGTGGGCAATGCGCGCGTTGCTTGTGGTGGGCTGTCGCCGGAGGCGGCGGCGAAGCTGGCGGATGGGGTGGGATTTGAACCCACGAGACCCTTGCGGGCCTGCCGGTTTTCAAGACCGGTGCGATCAACCGCTCCGCCACCCATCCGTGCCGCGCCTGCAATACTGAAGGCGGCGGCGGCGCGCAACATGGGCCGCGCCCCCGCTGCAACGAAGCTCACGCGAATGTGGGCGGGCCAGCCGCATTTCGGACAAAACTGGACGGCCATGCTGCAGCGTCGGCGAGCGCCCTCGCGCCGCCGCGAGACGGAGTGGGACAGATGCGAACGATGACATATGCGCGCCGGATGCTGCTGGCGCTTGGCCTTTGTTGCGCGGCAGCGGCGAGCGCCGCGGCGGCTTCGAGCCTGACGGCGTTTCATTCCGAGGCCGAATTGCGCGCCTTCCTGAAGCACCTGCCGCAGCGCGCCTATCCGCCGCCGCCCGCGCCGCCGCCGCCCGCGATGGCCGCGGACAACGCGGTCGCCGGCGCCGTCAGCGTGACGGCGCAACGCGCGGCCGGCATCACCAACAACCAGGAAGCCAATGTCGACGAGGGCGACATCGTCAAGCAGCACGGCAATGCGCTGGTGATCCTGCGCCGCGGGCGGCTGTTCACGGTGTCGCTCGCCGGCGACCGCATGCGGCCGGTCAGTTCGGTCGACGCCTATCCGCCGGGCGTCGATGCCAGCGGCGACTGGTACGACGAGATGCTGATCGCCGGCGACCGCATCGTGGTGATCGGCTACAGCTATTCGCGCGGCGGCACGCAGATCGACCGCTTCCGGATCGACGGCGCCGGGCACCTCAAATTCGAGGACGCCTACCAGCTGCGCTCCAACGATTACTATTCAGCGACCAACTACGCCTCGCGGCTGATCGGCAGCCAGCTGATCCTTTATTCGCCGCGCTACCTGCCTTATGGCGACGGCGATCCGCTGGTGGCGCTGCCGGCGCTCAGGCGCTGGACGCCCGATGCGGCGGGCGGCGGCACGTTCGAGCGCATCGGCACGGCGCGCCAGGTCTATATGGCGCCGCAATTGCCGCAGGACCAGATCGCCGCCGTCCACACGGTGACGTCGTGCGACCTGACGAGCGCACCGCTGCGCTGCACGGCGACGAGCGTGCTCGGCCCCGACGGGCGCACGTTCTATGTTTCCGAGCATGCGGTGTATGTCTGGCTGACACCCTATTGGGGCGAGCGCGGACCCGGCCGGCGCGCGGCCTCGCTGCTCTACCGCCTGCCGCTGGGCGGCGGCGCGCCGTCGGCGATCGGCGTCGCGGGCGAGCCGGTCGACCAGTTCTCGTTCCGCGAGGATGCGGATGACGGCATGCTCGACGTGCTGCTGCGCGGCGAATCCGGCGGCGACGCGATGTGGGGACCCGGACTTGCGAGCGGCGGCGTGGCGCTGCTGCGCCTGAAGCTGGCGTCGTTCGGCGACGGCCTCGGCGCCGCCGCACCGGCGCGCTACCGCGTGCTGCCGACACCCAAGGGCGACGGCGATTTCCACAACCGCTTCGTCGGCGACGACGTGCTGTACGGCGTCGGCAATGGCTGGGGGACACCGCAGAACGCCAGCGCGACGCTGATCGTCGCGCCGGTGCGCGGCGGCGGCGCGGCGCGCGCGCTGGCGCTGCCGCATGGCGTCGACCGGATCGAGGTCATGGGCCAAGACGCGGTGGTGGTCGGCAGCGACGCGAGCAACGTCTATTTCTCGGCCGTGACGCTGCGCGGCGCGCCGGCGCTCGGCGACCGCTATGTCATGACGGGCGCGGCGCAGGCCGAGACCCGCAGCCATGGCTTCTTCTTCCGTCCGGACGAGGGTTCGCGCGACAGCTCCGGCGTGCTCGGCCTGCCGGTGTCGCGCCCGGCGGCGCCGGCGTGGCGCCAGCTGATCGAGACCTCGGCGGCGATGGTCTATCTGCGGCGCAGCGGCGGACGCTTCGCGCCGCTCGGCGAGATCGAGGCCGGCACGGGCGGCCTCGCCGACGACCGCTGCGTCGCCTCCTGCACCGACTGGTACGGCAATGCGCGGCCGATCTTTATCGGCGACAGGGCCTTCGCGCTGCTCGGCTACGAACTGGTCGAGGGCGCGCTGGACCGGCGGGCGATTCGCGAGGTCGGGCGCGTCAGCTTCGCACCGCGCTGAGCCGCGGCCTGGCGCACTGGCAGGGCGCTGCAACTTGCGGCAGACTGGTGGCGGCGAAGCGGGGGGCGGCGTGGCAGACGAATTTCATGCGCGCGAGGAATGCAAGCAGTCCGGCGTCTATACGGCGGTGCACGAGCCGCAGCACACGCCGGACCATGACGTGACCGTGCTCTACGGCCACGTCTTCCCGCGCTGCGGCCATCACGGCTGCAATCCCAAATTCGTCCTCGCCATGGCGGGGCAGAACGTCAACTCCAACAATTGGTTCAAATGAGGCTGACGCGCCGCACCATGCTGGCGACGGGCGCGGCGTTGGCGGCGCTGCCGGCCGCGGCGAAACCCGCGGCAAAACCTGTGACGGGCGCCGACGCGGCGGCGCGGGCGCTGCACGACCGGCTGATCTGCCTCGACACCCATCTCGACACGCCGGCGGTGTTCTCGCGGCCGGGCTTCGACATGATGCAGCGCCATAGCGCCGCCGGCGATCTCAGCCAGGTCGACTATCCGCGCATGGTCGAGGGCGGGCTCGACGGCGGCTTCTTCGCGATCTACACCGCGCAGGGACCGCTGACGCCGGACGGCATGCAGGGCGCGCGCGACGCGGCGCTGCTGCGGGCGGCGGCGATCCGCGAGATGGTGGCGAAGAATAGCGCGCATTTCGAGCTGGCCGTGCTGCCCGCGGACGCAGCGCGCATCGCCAGGAGCGGCAAGCGCATCGTCTACCAGTCGATCGAGAATTCCTATCCGCTGGCCGGCGACGTGAGCCTGCTGCGCAGCTTTTACGCGCTCGGCGTGCGCATGGCGGGGCCGGTGCATTTCAAGGACAACCAGCTCGGCGACTCCGCGACCGACGCGAGCCGCACCTGGAAGGGCCTGTCGCCGATGGGTCACGATTTCGTGGCCCTGTGCAACGAACTCGGCGTCATTCCCGACGCCTCGCATGCCTCCGACGACGTCTTCGACCAGATGGTGGCGACTTCCAAAACGCCGATCATCCTGTCGCATTCGGGCTGCCGCGCGGTGCACAACCATCCGCGCAACATCGACGATGCGCGGATGATAGAGCTCGCCGATGCGGGCGGCGTGATCCAGGTCAATTCGCTCAGCGCCTATCTGGTGACGACGCCGGACGATCCGGAGCGCGACAAAGCGCAGGGCGCGGTCTATGCCGGCCTTCGGGGCCTGCGCGACATGGCGCCGGCCGATGCGAACAAGGCGGTGGCGGAGGCAGCGCGCCAGCTGAAGGCGATCGAAGCGCGCTATCCGGCGCCGCGCGCGACCTTCGAGGACTACATGGCGCACATGCTGCATGCCCTGAAGCGCGTCGGGCCCGACCATGTCGGCGTCGGCGCGGACTGGGACGGCGGCGGCGGCGTCACCGGCATGGAGGACTGCGCCAGCAACTGGAAGATCACCGCGCGGCTGCTCAAGGAGGGCTATCGCGAGGCCGACCTGCAGAAGATATGGAGCGGCAACGTGCTGCGCGTGCTCCAGGCCGCGGCGGACGGACGCGCCAAGCCGTCTGCGCCGCCGCCGGCGAATGGCGGCGGGGAGTAGGCGTGGGCGTCGCAGAGAGCGCCCTGGCGCAACTCGTCGCGCTGGCGGCACGCGCGCCGCCGGATTTCGTGCGCATCGAAAGCGAGCCCCCTGCCCTCAAGACGCGGTTTTATGCCGACGAGGCCGCCGCCGCCGCCATTGCGGCAGGCGCGACGGTGGCAGCGGACATCTGGACGTTGCGCAGCGGCGAGCGGCAGACGGTGACGGTCAACACGCGTGAGGCGGCGGCGGGGCTCACCGGCTTCCTGCACCAGAAATTCGCGGACAAGGCGCGGGCGCCCGATCCGCGCGGCCAGCTCGCGGCATCGCGCACCGCGGCGAACGGCTTTCACAAGACGCGCGACGGGCGCTTCGTCTTCCTGCATCCGAGCTTTCCCGCGAGCACCGCGCGCCTGCTCAAGGTGCTGGACTGCCCCGACACGCCGGAGGCGGTGGCGGCGACGATGCTGAAATGGGACGGGCTCGCGTTCGAGACCGCGGTCGCGGCGACGGGCGCCTGCGCCGCCCTGGCGCGCACGCCTGAGGAATGGGACACGTCCGAGCAGGGCCGCATCCTGGCGACGCGCCCGGTGGTCGAAGTCGTCAAGCTCGGCGACGGCACGCCCGAGCCGTTCGCGCCCGCCGGCGCGGCGCCGCTGTCGGGGATCCGCGTGCTCGACCTGACGCGCGTGCTGGCAGGACCGACTTGCGGCCGGACGCTGGCGCAGTTCGGCGCCGAGGTGCTGACGATCTCCTCGCCCAACCTGCCCTCGGTGCCCTATTTCGTGAGCGACACCGGCCACGGCAAGCGCGCGGCCTTCGTCGATCTGGCGACCGAGGCCGGCCGCGCCACGCTCAGCGATCTGGTGCGCGCCGGCGACGTCTTTGCGCAAGGCTATCGCCAGGGCGCGCTGGAGCGGCACGGCTTCGGGCCGCTCCAGCTCGCGGCGCTCCGGCCCGGAATCGTCTGTACCGAGATCAATTGCTACGGCCATGAAGGGCCGTGGCGCGGCCGGCCGGGCTGGGAGCAGCTCGGCCAGACCGTCAGCGGCCTGGCGGTGGTGCAGGGCGGCGCCGAAGGGCCCAGACTGCTGCCGGGCGCGGTGACCGACTACACGACGGGCTTCCTCGCCGCGTTCGGCACGCTGATCGCGCTGCAGCGCCGGGCGCTCTATGGCGGCTCGTATCTCGTGCGGGTGTCGCTGGCGCAAACGGCGATGTGGATCCGCGGGCTGGGGCTGGCGCGCGAGGCGCGGCTGAGCGAGGTGCAGGCGCTCAGCACTGACGAGATCGCGCGGTTCTCGATCCGCAGCGAGACGGGTTTCGGGGCGATGACGCATCTGCGCCCGCCGGTTCGGATGAGCGCGACGCCGGCGCGCTGGAGGCGCGGCGTGGTGCCGCTGGGGACGGATGCGGCAGCGTGGCTCTGATTTGGCAAATGCCGAAGTTCAAGAAGAACTAATGAACGTCGTCTCTAACGCACCAAATTGGTGTGGGGCTTGTGCCCCGAATTACTCCGATGAACACGGAGTCTCCAGCGGGAACCCCGTTGGGGGGCATACTTGTTTCAACATGCCAGGGATTCGGAAACGGATCCTCGCCTGCGCCATCCACTGCAGATAGATAAATCGCATAATTGTTAGCGCCATAATTATAAATCTGCCCGCGCATGCCCTCCGGGCCCAAGACCTTATGATAGTTCAAAATATCAGCAATATTCGCCGACCCGCTAAATTCGGTCCGCGTAGACGTGTTATTCTCGAATATGTAGTGATACCACTTGGACATGACTCAATCCCCGGTTGTGTAGGGGAGTTATTGTGCCGATTTCATAGTAATTGCACCCCCTTAAACAGGGGGGCCTCTCGGGACAGCTCAGTTTTCCCTCTAAGGCCAGCGCTTTTGTTATCCGACTAGAGTTGATTTGTTTTGAAAATACTCAACTCACTCCGTCATTGCCCGGCCCACGCTGTTGCTAGGCCCGTCCGGGCAACCCATTTTTCTTCACCTGAAAACAAAATGGATCGCCCGCATGAAGCGGGCGATGACGACTTTTGGGATGATTCAATTCAAACCAAATCCGCTCTAATTTCGAGACCGACACTGCAATTGCCGCCTGGGTCCCCTTCCGTCGAATTGCGCTAACGCGCAATTCTCGCCGGGGAAAAGCGGTCCTACTTCACCTTCGCGGGCGGGACGAATTCGGCGTAGCGCGTTGCCGTCGGATGTGCGGCACTGGCGACGGCGGCGTTGGGCGCCGGGGTCTCGTATTGGCGGTAGGCCGGGACCTGGTCGATGCGGGCGAAGCGGTAGCCCTCCTCGATCAGCGCCGGCACCACATCCTCGACCAGCGTGCCGGACTGGCGGTGCACGCAATGCATCAGCACGACGCCGCCGTCGTGCCGGCGGATCTCGCGCAGATAGCCCTTGGCGCAGGTCTCGGGGCTCAAGTGATGGTGCCAGCAGCTCCAATCGGCGGCGCTCATGACATAGCCGTCGCGGGTCATCGAATTCTCGCCGCCATTGTCCCAGTAAATCGGCCCGACATAGGCGCGCAGCACCGGATCGGCATTGAGGATCGCGGCATGCGCCCCACGCCACGAACCGTAGGGCGCGCGGAAATAGAACCGGTCGGTCGGCTTCATCAGGGGCGCGATGAGATCGTGCACGACGCGGATCTGGTCGAGCAGGCGTTCGGGATTGGCGTCGAAGCGGCGGTTCAGCAAGGGGTGCGTCGCGCTGTGATTGGCGAGCAGATGACCCTCGGCGGCGATGCGCGCCAGGATGTCGGGATAGCGCCGCGCCATGTTGCCGACGATGAAGAAGGTCGCCTTGACGTTCATCGCCTTCAGGGCATCGAGCACCGCCGGGGTGTAGGCGTTGGGACCGTCGTCGAAGGTCAGCGCCACGACATGGGCGTCGCGCAGGCCGGAATGGAAGATGTTCTTGGGCTGGAACAGGGCGATGCGGTCATCCTGCGGATCCGCATAGGCGGCGCCGCTGCAGGCAAGTGCCAGCGCCGCGCCCGCGACGAGCTTCCAAAAACGCATTGCGCCCAGCCCCTTGCCCAAAACCGCCCTATGCCGCGCCAGTCTAGGCATTTGGGGCTGTGCCAACAAGGGACACAAGCCGGTTATGGCTAACGCGCCGCAACCGTCAAAGTGTGATTCTTGATCGGAAGTTCCCGGATGCGAAGGCCGGTGGCCGCGAAAATGGCGTTGGCGACGGCCGGCGCCAGCGGCGGGACGCCGGGCTCCCCCGCCCCGCCCAGCGGCGCATCGCTGGTGATGAGATGGACCTCGATCTGCGGGCAATCGGCCAGCCGGACCATTTCGTAGTCGGGGAAATTGGCCTGGACGACGGCGCCCTTGTCGATGGTGATCTCGCCGTTCAGCGCGGCGGTGAGGCCGTAGATGATGCCGCCCTCGATCTGGGCCTTCATGCCGTCGGGATTGACCGCCATGCCGGCATCGACGGCGGTGACGACGCGGTCGACCTTGAGCGCGCCGCCCGGCCCGATGGTGATCTCGGCGACATGAGCGACGATGGTCTGGAAGCTCTCGAACATGGCGATGCCGCGGGCGCGGCCGGCCGGCAGCGGCGTGCCCCAGCCGGCCTTCTCGGCGGCGAGGTCGAGCGCGGCCAGGTGGCGCGGCGCGTGCGCCAGCAGGGCGCGGCGATAGGCGAGCGGATCCTGCCCCGCGGCATGCGCCATCTCGTCGACGAAGGTCTCGATGAAGAAGCCGTGCCACGAGGCTTCGACGCTGCGCCACGGCCCGACCGGCACGTGGGTCTCGACCTTGGCGGTGCGCAGCGCCTGGTTGGCGATGCCGTAGACGATATGGGCCTCGGTATTGGCGCCGGTGTCGGTGGTGTAGTCGTTGAGCCAGGCGAGCGGCGCGCCCTTGGCATCCAGGGCGGCGCGGAAATGGCTGGTGACGTTGGGACGGTAGTAGTCGTGCTGCATGTCCTGGTCGCGGGTGTAGATCAGCTTGACCGGCTTGCCGGGCAGCGCCATCGCGGTCTTCACCGCCTGTTCGAGGAAGTTGAAGAAGCCGGGCAGCCGGCGGCCGAAGCCGCCGCCCATCGGCAGGAGGTGATAGGTCACCTTGTCGATGCCGACGCCGGCGGTCTTGGCGCAGAAGGCGCGCGCCCCCAGGCCGTCCTGCGTGCCGGACCACACTTCCAGCCTGCCGTCCTTCCAGATCGCGGTCGCGTTCATCGGCTCCATAGGCGCGTGGCTGAGATAGGGCACGCTGTAGGTCGCCTCGACGAGACGGCCGCGCGGCAGCGCGTCGGCGCCGTCGCCCGTGGTGATGTCCTTCTTGAGGTCGTTGCCGGCGAGCGCGGCCGTGTGGCGGGCGGCGATCTCAGCGGAGGTCACCGCGCCATTGCCCTGGTTGTCCCACACCGGCTCGAGCGCGGCGACGGCGTCGCGGGCGCGCCAGAAACGGTCGGCGACGACGACGACGGCATCGTCGAGCCTGACGATCTTCACGACGCCGCGGCGGCCGGCGACGGCGCCGCTGTCGACCGCTTTGAGCTTGCCGCCGAACACCGGCGAGATCTTGATGGCGGCGTAGAGCATGCCGGGCTGCTTGACGTCGAGGCCGTAATTGGTCGTGCCGTCGACCTTCTTGGGGATGTCGAAGCGGGCAATCGGCTTGCCCACCAGCGTATATTGGCTGCGCGGCTTGTAGGGCGGGTTCGACGACGGCGTATAGGTCGCGGCATCTGCGACGAGTTCGCCATAGCCGAGGCTGCGGCCGCTGGCGGCGTGCAGCACGCGGTTGGCTTTGGTGGTGCAGGACGCCGTGTCGACATTCCAGCGCGCGGCGGCGGCCTTGACCAGCATCTCGCGCGCCGCGGCGCCGGCGAGGCGCATGCCGTAGACGCCGGTGAAGCGGATGGCGGAGGAGCCGCCGGTGACCTGGAGCGCCATGACCCCGGCCACGGTGCGGAAGGTGTTGGCGACGGTGCCGCGCAGGAAGGCGGGAAGATCGTCGGCCGTCATGTTCTGGCCCGAGAGGATGAAGCCTTCGGCCAGCGCGCCGTTGGCGAACAGCGGATCGGGCGGCGCGGCTTCGGCGCGCAGCTTGCTCCAGTCGGCGTCGAGCTCCTCGGCCGCCATCTGCGACAGCGCGGTGTAGATGCCGGTGCCCATGTCGCAATGGGGGATGACGACGGTGATCGTGCCGTCCGACGCGATCTTGATCCAGTTGCTGACGAAGCGCTCGCCGGGCCTCGCGGCCAGCGCGTCGTCCTGTTCGAGGCGGTGGCTCGGCCACGCGGCATAGCCGACGACGAGGGCGCCGGCGGTGCCGAGGCCACCTAGCAGAATCATGCGGCGCGACGGCAGATGGGCGTTCATGACTTGGCCTCCGCCAGCGATTGGACGGCACTGCGGATACGCGGATAGGTGCCGCAGCGGCAGATGTTGGTGATGGCCTCCGCCAGCTCGGCGTCGCTCGGCTTCGGATTGGTCTTGAGGAGCGCGCTCACCGCCATGATCATGCCGGACTGGCAATAGCCGCATTGCGGCACCTGGTGATCGATCCAGGCCTGCTGCACCGGCGTCAGGCCGCCCGCGCCGAGCCCTTCGATGGTGGTGATCTCGGCGCCGACCACCGAACTCACCGGCGTGACGCAGCTCCTTTGCGCGTTGCCGTTGACGTGCACCGTGCAGGCGCCGCATTGCGCGATGCCGCAGCCGAATTTGGTGCCGGTGAGGCCGACCTCGTCGCGGATGACCCACAGCAGCGGCGCGTCGTCCTCGACGTCGAGGTCGTGGACCGTGCCGTTGATCTTGAGCTGGACCGTCATGCGCGCCTCCGGTGAGGCGCGAGTCATATCACAGGGCGCGTGCGTCACGAACCGCCGTTCGAGGCGAGCGTGCGGTGGCCGGCGAGGAGCGCGGCGGTGGCGGGAAAGTCGCTTCGGGTCAGGTACAGCATGTAGCGCGCGGCTTCGTCGAGTGGGTCCAGATGCGGCACGCCGAGGCCGGCCTGGCGGGTCGAGTGGATGGTGAAGCCGGCGATGGCGCCGTCGGGCGCGACCCAGGCCTCCAGCACCGGGCCGAGGCCGGAGACGGCATAGGTCTGCACCCCCGAATAGGTCCAGAAATTGCCCAGGCTGTAGGCGATCAGGTGGCCGCGATAGACTTCGAGGGCGCGCGGCACATGCGGGCCCTGCCCCATCACGATGTCGGCGCCGGCGTCGATCACGGTGTGGGCGAAGGCGGTGACGTTGCCGCGGTTCTCGCCGACGAACATCTCGGGCCCGGGCTTGACGTGGACATAGGTCCAGCCCTCGCCGCCGCCATGGAACGACACCATGACGAGGTCATGGGTCTTTTTCAGGTCGCGCACCAGCTCAGCGGCGCGCGGCAGGTCGTTGATGTTGAGCGTGCCGTTGTTCGGCGCGAAGGAGATCATCGCGACGCGCTTGCCGCCGGGCAGCACCATCTCGCCGGCGCGGGCGCCGTCGCGGTCGAGGCCGCCATAGACGATGCCGTTGGCGCGCAATGCCGCCATGGTGGAATCGCGTCCGGCCTCGCCGTAATCGCCGCTGTGATTGTTGGCGAGGCTGACGACGTCGATGCCGAAGCTCCTGAGGATGCCGGCGTAGAAGGTCGGGCCGTGGAAGGCGAAGCACTGGGCGCAGTCCTTGCCGGTGCCCTGGCCGCCTTCGTAGAGCGGGCCTTCGAGATTGACGAAGGCGACGTCGGCGTGGCGGAAGATGCCGGCGAGATCGGCCCCGACCAGCGCGGCGACGTCGACCCCGGGCCGCAGCGCCGGGTTGAGGCCGGCGCTGATGCTGCCCATCATCACGTCGCCGGCGCCGACGATGTCGACGAGGCGGGGGTCGCCGGGCTTGTAGGCCGCCGACAGCCAGATCTGCTGCTCGGGATAATGCACCTCGCCGGCGCCGACGCCGGGTTGCAGCTTCAGGGCGGGCTGTGCACCCGCGAGGACCGGCACGGGTGCCGGCTTGACGTCCGGCGCAGCGGGGGCCGGCAGGTAGACGATCTTCGGCGACGGCGCGGGCGTCGGCAGGTAGACGATCTGCGGCTTGGGCGGCGGCGGCGCGGGTTTGTCCGGTGCCGGCAGGTAGACAATTTTTGGCGGCGGCGCGGGCGCCTGCACGACGATGGTCTTCGGCGGCGGCGCGGGAAGCGCCTTTGCCGGCACCGGCACGTAGACGATCCTGGCCGGCGGCGCGGGCGCAAGCACGGTCCTCGGCGGCAACTGGACGTAGACGGTTCTGGTCACCGGCAGTGCGTTGCTGCCGCCGGTGAACGGCGCGACGCCGAGGCGCGCGAGGTTCGCGGTGCGGCCGTCCAAGGTCGTCAATTCCCGCGTCGAGGCGATCAGCGTGGTGCAGCCGGGCGCGGCGGATGCGAGATGGCGGCAGAAGGCGAGCGCGTCCGCCGCTTGGTTGAACGGGAAGAACAGGCTCTGGATGACGAGCGGCGCGGCGGCGCGATTGCGGCGCACCAGGGCGCGCTGCCACGGCAGGCCGGACAAGCGCGCGTCGAGCTCGGCGCGCAGGGCGTCGAGGCTGGCGGCGTCGGGCACGTCGCCGATCGCGGCACCGAGCACCGGGACGCCGTTGCCGACGGTGGCGCCGGCCAGGACGCCCGGCGGCGCGCCGAAATCGCCGGCGGCCAGCTTGGCGTCGTAGCGGTAGACGAGAAGATGCGCCGCGATCAGCGCCACCAGGGCGAGCGCCAGCGGCACGAGCGCGGCGGACATGAACCAGCCGTACTCCTCGCCGTGATCCCAGCCGCGGTTACGCATCATTCCAAGGCCCTGCCCCCGCGACATTGGCGCAACCGGTTGTGCCAAGTCGAGACCAAGCCGCGGCACGGTTAATCGGGAACTGTGTCAACTATGCGCCGAAGCGGTCCAGAATCCACGGCACCACCGCGTCCATCACTTTATCTATGTCGGGCGCCGCCTGTTGGCCGAAGGGCGGGTTGAAATAGTGCTGGGCGTCGTCGAATTGGATGAAGGTCTTGTCCGTCGCCGCCACCGCCGCGAACATCGGCCTGGCGTCGGTCGTCGGGAAGATTTCCTGGTCCTTGCCGGCGTTGATGAACAGGGTCGGCGCCTCGATCTTGGGCAGGTCCGTCATCTGGCTCGCGTGGCTCGAAAGGCCCGACCAGGTCGACAGCCAGGCATGCGGCGTCGCATAGCGCCCGAAGCCGAGGAATTTCCAGTTCATCAGGTCCGGCCGCGGCGAGAAGATCGAGCCGTAGTCGCGCGGGCTGGGATCGAGATGGCGGTCGACGTAATGCAGGTTCGCCATGGTGCGATAGATCGTCATCACCGGCTCGAAGGCCTCGCGGCGCAGGATGTCGCGGCGGCGGGCGGAAGGCAGCTTGTGGAAATCGGGATCGGCGTGCAGGCGCTCGGCGCGTTCGTTGTCGGCGATCAGCGCGCGGGCGACGGCATCGAGGCGCGCGACGCGGGCAAGCTGGGCGGCGCGGAAGCGCGCGACGAAGGCGTCGTCGTATTCGCTCCATTGCGCGTCCGCGCCGTCGAGCGCGGTGGGGGTGCGAAAACCGTTGGCCTCGTCATACATGTCGAGCGCGGCGTCGCTGAGATGGGGCCTGGCCTCGTCGGTCACGGCGGGATCGATGATCTCGTTCATGATGAGGCCCTCGCCCTTGTGGGCGGCGATGTAGATCATCGCGTCGGCGGGGATCATCTCGACCTGGTTGAGGCGCGTCGGCCTTCCGCCGGGCGTCATGGCGATGCGCTGGCCCCTGCCGGCGACCGCCTGCGCCTGGTAGAAGCCGTTCAGCGCGCCGCCGCCGGAATTGCCGATCAGGACGATGTGGACGACGCCGCGCCGCTTGAGCTCGGCGACCGACGAGGCGACGTCGAGCACGATCTCCTCATGCACCGTCGTGGTGTCGTTGTTGGGGTTGCGGGTGGTCGCGGCCAAGACCGCGATGCCGGCCTCGACCAGGCGCGGGACGACATAGTGGTGCTGGAAATCGCCGCGCGGATGCATGACGACGGCGCCGGTCCGCGGCTTTGGAACCTTGCGCGAGGTCCAGAGCAAGCCGCGATGCTCGCGGCCGTCGGGCGCCTTGAGCAAAAGGCTTTCCACGGCATAATCGTCCGGCAGGCGGCGCATGTTGAACGGCGTGCCGGCCCAGTAGGTCTTGGAAACCAGATTCATGCACCGCGCCCTTCGAAGCCGGCGCCACTGTGAGGAGACACGCCGCGATGATCAAGCTCACCTTCTGCCTGCACCGCCTGCCGCAGCTCAGCCGCGAGGCGTTCCAGGCCTATTGGTTCGACAAGCATGCGCCGCTGGTCGCCCGGCACCGCGAGACGCTGCGCATCCGCCGCTATGTGCAGATGCATGCCGGCAGCGAGGCGATGAACGCCGGCATCGGCGCCAGCCGCGCGGCGCCGCCGATGTTCGACGGCGTCGCCGAGCTGTGGTGGGACAGCTTCGACGACATCATCGCCAATCACGATCCCGGGGCGCCGGCCGCGGCCCTAGCGCTGCTCGAGGACGAGCGCAAATTCATCGACCTGCCCCGCTCGCCGCTGTTCTTCGGCGAGGAGAAGGTGGTGTTCGACGACATCATGCGCTGACGCGCTTCTACATGCTGCGCACCGCGGCGATATAGCCGGCGCCGACCAGCGGCAGCGCGCCGGCGATCATGTCGGAGACCAGGGCGACGCCGCGGCGCTCGATGCGGTGCTCGCTGGCGCGCCGTTCGAGCGACAGGCAGAGGATCAGCAGCGGCAGGACGGCGACGAGCGAGGCGACCGAGCCGAACAGGTGATAGGGGACATGCCGCAGCTGGAGCCGCTCGAGGTCGCCCAGCTGCATGGTGTAGATGCCGGTGATGATCTGCACCGCGAGCGCCGCGACCGAGCCCAGCAGCATGTCGGCGCCGACCATGAAGGTGCGCAGCGCCAGCACCCGCTCGCGAACGAGGTTGGCGCCCATCAGCACGAGATAGACGATCACCACCGGCGCGATGCAAAGGATGAGAAATTTGTGGCTGAGGACGTCTTCCAGCGTCAGATGCGACATCGCCTGCTTACCCCCCGGCCCGCAGAATGGCTGCGCCGACCATGCCATGGCGGGCGAACCTCAGCAAATATCGCCGTGACGGCGGGCGCCGTCGCTCAGCAGCCGACCGCCTTGTAGGTCGCGCCCTTGACGACGCGGCCGCCGGGGACGCCGCAGAAGCTGGGATCGCGCTCGCGCTTGCTGAGGTCGTTGTCGAGCAGGAAGCCGCCGTCGTCGATGGCGTTCTCGCGCTGCGGCACGGCGACCTCGAAATGCACATGCTTGAGCATGGCGCAGCCGACGGCGCCTTCGTCGCCGAGATAGTCGCCGGCCTTCACGACATCGCCGATGCGAAGGTGATTGCTGACCGAGCCGTGCGCGAGATGCGCGTAGTTCGTCCATTCGCCGTTGGCATGCGCGATCCAGACATAGTTGTCGCGGCAGTCCTTGGCGGGACGGCCCGATTGCTGCACGCTGTAGCGGTCCTGGATGGCCATGATGCGGCCGCCAGCGGCGGCGACGACGCGATAGGGCGCGGTGCCGCCGACGGCGTAAAGGTCGACGCGGCCGGCGGGGCGGTGGCTGGCGAAATCGTCGAACACTTTGACCGACGTCCCGTCGGCGAACGGCAGGCGGTAGAAGCCCTGGGTGGGCAGCGGCGCCAGGTCCTGCGCCTGCACCGCAGTGGCGGCGCAAAAGATCGCTGCCAGGAAAACCGTTTTGAGCCGCATGGTGTCTCACCGTCGCCCGCTACCAACCGAGCGGTACGCGAAAAGTTTCGCGGCCGACAGTGTCGATTTGTTCATCCGGACGCGGCGGGCGCGCCAGCCTTCTATTGCGGGATTGGAATGGGATTACTCACCGCCACCAATTTCGTCATGGCCGGCCTCGAGCCGGCCATCCATCCGGCGCGCGTCGCGCGCCGAAAAGGCTCTTGTGCGACCGCAGACGCGGCCGCGATGGATGGGCGGGCCTCTTAGCGACAGCGTAAGAGGGCCCGCCCATGACGGAGTTTGTGGTTCAATTCAAACCAAACTTGCTCTATTGCGTCGCCGTTTTCCAGCTTTGGGCGGAGAGTTTTTCGACGACGCCGGTCTGCGGCACGAAGGCGCCCTTGCGGTCGTCCCAGCGATAGGCGTCGGCGTAGACGCGGCTGCCGGCGCGGGGGCGTGTGGTGCCGGCGTCGCAGGTCTCGTCGGTCCGCGTCGTCGTTTGCGTCACGCTGACGGCGAGCGCGCGATATTTCGCCCGCCCGTCCGGATGCACCGCATAGGCCGGCACCTGGCGCCGCTCATAGCCGCAGGCTCCGTCATTGAGCGTGAACAGCGAAAGCGCCACCCGCAATTTCCCGCCGGCCAGGAACAGCACGGTGTCGATCGAATAGTTCTGGTTCGAATTGAAGTGATTGTTGTTGACCAGGACCGCGTCGCTATCGGCCGCGATGGCCAGCGTCGCGGGCGACGAGAACGACACGAAACGGTCGCCGCCGACATCCATGGCATCGACGAGCTTCGGCACCGGCGTGGTGTCGTCATAGACCGCGAGGATGGCGGCAAAGCTGCCGTCCGCCTGGCTGTCGCCCGTCAGCAGCACGAGGCGCTTTCGCCCGCCGTCCTTGATGGCGAGCGCCGAAACCGAATTGAACGCGAGATCGGTGTCCGTCTCGAGCTTGCCGTCGGTGCCGCGCAGGTTCGCGACGTCCAAGGCGGTCCAATTGCCGTCCTTGTCCCTGGCCAGCGTCGGGACCACCTGTTTCAACAGCCTCTCATAGGTGACGCCGGGATGGCCGGGCACCACGTCCGTGATGTCGGCCGCCTCAGCCGCGGTCGCAGCCGCGAGCAGCACCGCCGCGGCGAGGCTAGATATCCGCATAGCAGCGCACTTCTTCTTCGGCGCCGGGCGTGGTGAGCGCGCCGTAGCGGGCGGGACCGACGTTTTTGGCGTAGCGCGCCAGGGCGCCGGTGCGGAACGACGGGGCCTTCGGCGTCCAGGTCTTGCGCCGCTCGGCGAGTTCGGAGTCGGAAAGCGCCACATCCATCGTGCCCTTGTCGGCATCGATGGTGATGATGTCGCCGTTCCGGAGGAGGCCGATCGGGCCGCCGTCCATCGCCTCGGGCCCGATATGGCCGACGCAGAGGCCGCGCGTCGCGCCCGAGAAGCGGCCGTCGGTGATCAGGGCGATGTTCTCGATGCCCTGGCCGTAGATCGCCGCCGTGGTCGAGAGCATCTCGCGCATGCCGGGGCCGCCCTTGGGGCCTTCATAGCGGATGACGATGACGTCGCCTTCCTGGTAGTCGCGGCGCTGCACGGCGTCGAAGGCGTCCTCTTCGCAGTCGAAGACCCGCGCCGGCCCGCGATGATGGCTGTGCTTGAGGCCGGCGACCTTCACGATGGCGCCGTCGGGCGCCAGATTGCCCTTCAGCCCGACCACGCCGCCGGTCGGCGCCAGCGCATGCGCCACGTCGCGCATCACCTTCTGGTCCGGGTTGAATTTCACCTCCTTGAGGTTCTCGGCGACGGTCCTGCCGGTCACCGTCATGCAGTCGCCGTGCAGATAGCCGCCGTCGAGCAGGACGCGCATCAGCATCGGCACGCCGCCGGCCTCCCACATGTCCTTGGCGACGAACTGGCCGCCGGGCTTGAGCGAGGCGAGATAGGGCGTCGAGCGGAAGATCTCCGCGACGTCGAACAGATCGAACTTGATGCCGGCCTCGCTCGCCATCGCCGGCAGGTGCAGCGCCGCGTTGGTCGAGCCGCCGGTGGCCGCGACGATGCGCGCTGCGTTCTCGAACGCTTTGCGGGTGCAGATGTCGCGCGGGCGGATGTTCCTCGCCAGCAGGTCCATCACCGCCATGCCGGCCTTGAGCGCGAAATCGTCGCGCGCCAGGATCACCGCCGGCGGGCCGGACGAGTATGGCAGCGCCAGGCCGATGGCTTCGGCGACGCAGGCCATGGTGTTGGCGGTGAACTGGCCGCCGCAAGCGCCGGCGCCGGGGCACGCGACGCATTCGAGTTCGTGCAGGTCTTCACTGCTCATCTTGCCGGCGCTGTGCATGCCGACGCCTTCGAACAGGTCGACGACGGTGACGTCGCGGCCCTTGAAGCGGCCGGGCATGATCGATCCGCCATAGAGGAAGACGGAGGGCACGTTGAGGCGCAGCATCGACATCATCATGCCGGGCAGAGACTTGTCGCAGCCGGCGATGCCGACCAGAGCATCGTAGCAATGGCCGCGCATGGTGAGCTCGACGCTGTCGGCGATGACCTCGCGGCTGACCAGCGACGATTTCATGCCCTCATGGCCCATGGCGATGCCGTCGGTGACGGTGATGGTGCAGAATTCGCGCGGCGTGCCGCCGGCTTCCTTGACGCCCGTCTTGGCCGATTGCGCCTGGCGCATCAGCGCGATGTTGCAGGGCGCCGCCTCGTTCCAGCAGGTGGCGACGCCGACGAAGGGCTGGTGGATTTCGGCCTCGGTCAGGCCCATGGCGTAGTAGTAGGACCGGTGCGGGCTGCGCTCCGGCCCCTCGGTGACATGACGAGAGGGTAACTTGGATTTATCGAATTTGGTCATAAGATTCCTGCTTGCAGCATGCGCCGGGCAACGCAATTGTTTCGCAACCGCCTCGCGGTGCAAGTCCTTATCCGCCTTTGCCAATGCGGCACACCGTATCGGCGACGGGAAATAGGTAAAGAGTCTTAGATGCGTGCCAGAATTAACGCTCGCCCAACGAACTGCTATCGCCTGCCGATCCGTTCAAGCGAACGTGCCGTCCGTCACGGCGCGCCGGCCGACATGGGAAGTGGTGTGAGGCGTCCATGAAACTGCTCGCGAGCCTGGCCTTCGCCTGCGCCACCGTGATGGCCTATCCGGCGCTGGCGGACGAGTGCCATGACGACACCTTCATGGCGATTACCGACGACGGCGTCATCATGCTGGCCTCGGACTACCAGTACGACGTGATCGGGACCAACAACACGTCCAACTGGGCGCCCGGCGACCACGTCCTGGTCTGCAACAGCCTGACCATCACCGACACCGACGACGACAACTCGCAGGTTCTGGTCCAGCCGCATCAGGGCTGAGGCCGCGCGGGCGCCGGTTCATGCCGAAATCCTGCCGAGCGCCTCCGTCAGCCGCGCCGCGGTCGCCACCGCTTCGGCGCGCTTGGCATGCTGTTCGGCGAGGACGTCGTCCGGGGCGCGGGCGACGAATTGTTCGTTCGCGAGCTTGGCGTCGAAGCGGGCGATTTCGTCGCGGGCTTTGTTGAGCTCCTTTTCGAGGCGGGCACGCTCCTTGGCGAAGTCGATGACGTCGCCGAGCGGCAGGCCGGCGATGGTATCGCCGACGACGAATTGCGCGGTGCCCTTGGGAAAGGTGCCGACGGCTTCGGCGGTGACAAGGCGCGCCAGCTGGAGGATCACGTCCTTGTGGCGCGCGAGGCGTTCGAGGGTCAGCGCATCGGGGTCCTTGAGCAGCAGCGCGATCCGGGCCGACGGCGGCACGTTCATCTCGGCGCGAACCGAGCGCACGCCCTTGACGAGATCGATGACCCACTGCATCTCGACCTGCGCCTTGCGGAAGGTGAGCTCGGGAAAATGAAAAGCCTGGGGCCATTCCGCCTCGATCAGCAGCGTGGCGCGCGGCGCCGTGCCTTCGGCGGTCAGGTGCCACAGCTCCTCGGTGATGTAGGGCATGAAGGGATGCAGGATCTTCAGCAACTGGTCGCGCGCCCAGGCGGCGGTGGCGCGGGTCTCGGCCTTCGCGACGTCGTCGCTGCCGCCGAAGATCGGCTTGGCGATCTCCAGATACCAGTCGCAGAACACGTCATAGACGAAGTGATAGGCGGCGGCGGCCGCTTCGTTGAAGCGCAGGGCCGCGATGTTGGCGCCGACGGCGGCGGCGGCCTCTTCGAACGCGGCGACGATCCAGCGGTTGGCGGTCAGCGCGACCTTGGCGGGATCGAAATCGGCGCGCGTCACGCAGCCGTTCATCTCGCAGAAACGCGCCGCGTTCCACAGCTTGGTGGCGAAGTTGCGGTTGGGCTCGACGCGGGAGGGGCCGATGCGCATGTCGCGGCTCTGGCCGGCGGCGAAGGCGAGCGTGAAGCGCAGGGCGTCGGCGCCGAACTGGTCGATGAGATCGAGCGGGTCGACGACGTTGCCCTTGGTCTTGGACATCTTGGCACCCTGCTCGTCGAGCACGCGGGTGTGGATGAAGACGGTGCGGAACGGCACGTCGCCCATGAAATGCAGCCCCATCATCATCATCCGCGCGACCCAGAAGAAGATGATGTCGAAGGCGGTGGAGAGCACGCTGGTGGGATAGAAGCGCGCCAGCTCCGGCGTCTCGTTCGGCCAGCCCAGCGTCGAGAACGGCCACAGCGCGGAGGAGAACCAGGTGTCGAGCACGTCGGTGTCGCGGGTCAGCGTCTTGCCGGGCGCCTGCGCCTGCGCTTCTTCCTCGGACATCGCGACGTAAATCTTGCCGTCCGCATCGTACCACGCCGGAATCTGGTGACCCCACCACAGCTGGCGCGAGATGCACCAGGGGTGGATGTTGCGCATCCAGTTGTAATAGGTGCCGGTCCAGTTCTCGGGGACGAATTTGGTGCGGCCCTGCTCCACCGCTTCGATGGCCTTCTCGGCCAGCGGCTTGACGTTGCAGTACCACTGCTCGGTCAGGAGCGGTTCGAGCACGACGGTCTTGGTCTTCTCGTCATGCGGCACGGCATGGACGATCGGCTCGACGCGTTCGACCAGCTCGAGCGCTTCGAGGTCGGCGAGGATCACCTTGCGCGCCGCGTCGCGGTCGAGGCCGCGATAGGCCTCGGGCACGCTGTCGGCCAGCGAACCGTCCTTGTTCAGGATGTTGATCAGCGGCAGGTTGTGGCGCTTGCCGACTTCGAAGTCGTTGAAGTCGTGGCCGGGCGTGATCTTGACCGCGCCGGTACCCTTTTCGGGATCGGAGTGCTCGTCGGCGACGATCGGGATCGCGCGATGCGCCAGGGGCAGCATCGCGTTCTTGCCGACCAGGTCCTTGTAGCGCTCGTTATCCGGATGCACCGCAACAGCGGTGTCGCCCAGCATGGTCTCGGGCCGCGTGGTGGCGACGGTGATGAAGCGGCCGGGTTGATTTTCGATCGGGTATTTGAGGTACCACAGATGCCCCTTCATCTCGATGTTCTCGACTTCGAGATCGCTGACCGCGGTCTGCAGCTTGGGGTCCCAGTTCACCAGCCGCTTGTCTTTGTAGATCAGGCCCTGCTTGTGCAGTTCGACGAACACCTTGAGGACGGCGCGGGAGAGCCCCTCGTCCATGGTGAAGCGTTCGCGGGTCCAGTCGGCGCTGGCGCCGAGGCGGCGCAACTGCTGGATGATGGCGCCGCCCGACTCGTCCTTCCACTTCCACACCGCTTCGAGGAATTTCTCGCGGCCGAGATCGACGCGTCGGATCTGGCTCTTGGCCAGTTCGCGCTCGACGATCATTTGCGTCGCGATGCCGGCATGGTCGGTGCCGACCTGCCACAGAACGTCCTTGCCGCGCATGCGCTCGAAGCGCACCAGGATGTCCTGCAGCGTGTTGTTGAGCGCGTGTCCGATATGCAGCCGCCCGGTGATGTTGGGCGGCGGGATCATGATGCAGAAGGTCTCGGCGCCGGGGCGGCGGCCGGCCTTGAAGGCGCCGGAGGCTTCCCACTGGGCGTAGATGCGCCCTTCCACGTCTTTCGGATTGAAGGTCTTGTCGAGCATGAACGTGTTTCGCCGGGAAGTCTCGCCGACTTCATGGCATCGGCGGTGCGGAACTTCAAATCCAATCACAAACATCCGTCATGGCCGGCCTCGAGCCGGCCATCCAACTTTGACGCGGCAATGGCGGTGGAATGCCGCCGCAGCAGCAGCGACGTTGGATGGGCGGGTCACGCCCGCCCATGACGGAGGGTGTTGTTATTTTCCGCCGCGCGCCTTTACGACGCGCTCGACTTCGTTGCGCACCGCGCCTTCGAGCAGCGCCGGGAAGTGCTCGTCCATCCATTCGCGGATCAGCGGCTTGACCTCGGAGAGCAGGTCTTTCTTGTTGGCGTCCATCCACTGATGCAGGACGGGGTCGAAGGCGCCGGCGACGGCGCGCTCGAACACGGCCTCGACGGAGCTGCCGTCGGGCACGGAGACGGCGCGGGCCGGTGCGGCCGCGGCGGGGGCCGCCGGCGGTTCGACGGCGGCGGGGATCTTGGCGAAGGTGTCGTCCATGGCCTTGCGGGTCTTGTCGGAGAAGATGTCGTCATGCGACGCGGTAGGGGCCGGAGCCGGCTCCTCGATGGTCTCGAACACGACGTCGTTGTCGGGCTTGGCCGGGGCTGGAGCAGGAGCGGCGGCGCGCACCGGCTCGGGCCTGGGCGCCGGCGGCGGTTCCTCGGCGACTTCCTGCGTCAGTTCCAGCACGTCCGCTTCATGCGCGGCGGGTGCCGCCGCGGCCGGCGCGGCTTCGGTCGAATCTTCCGAGATGATCTTGCGAATGGAGGCGAGGATTTCCTCCATCGTGGGTTCATGCTGCGGGTTTGACGCCATGACGGAAGCTCCAGATTGCGCGCGGTCGGGATTGCCCCGGGACCCTAGGACAGTGGGGTCCAGAAGGCAAAAATTTCGTTAAGACGTCGATAGATGCCGGGCGCCCTAATCCCCGAAACCCACCCAGCGGGCGGCATCGTCGTCGTAATGTTCCAAGGGGTCGTAGAGCCTGACCTTGAGGCCCAGGTCCTTGGCGGTGAGGGAACCGTTGGCGGCCAGGACCTGGAAGGCGGCGACCTCGGCGTTGTGCTTGGCGCTGACCAGGGCGACGGCGGCGTTGAGAAGTTCCTGCTCGGCATTGAGCACGTCGAGCACCGTGCGGCCGCCGACCTGCTGTTCCTTGGAAACGCCCTCGAAGGCGATCTCGTTGGCGCGCTCGGCCGCCTCGTTGGAGGCGATGGAGGCTTCGGCCGCCTCGAACTGCGCCCAGGCGGTGGCGACCGCATCGCGCACCTGGCGGTCCGAATACGCGACGGTCAGCTGGGCCTGGGAATGCAGCTCCTTGGCCTGGCGCAGCGTCGCCTCCTCGACGCCGGCCTGGTAGATCGGCACGTTGAGCTGGCCGGTGACGCTGACGACGTGGTCGGCGGTGTGCGGCGGACCGGCCGAGACGTTCAGCGTGCCGGTCGGCGACACCAGCGAGCCCTGGCCATAGGCGTATTGGCCCTGGATCGAGAAGGTCGGCAGCATCGCGCCGATGGCGTCGTCGACCGAATAGTCGGCGGCGATCTCGTTCTCGCGCGCCGTGACCATGGCGGGGTTCTGCTTCAGCGCCAGCGTGACGGCGTCGTCGACGCCGGTCGGCAGCGCCGGCGGCAACGCCGGCTCGCTCTCCAACGTCTCCGGCGGACGGCCTATCGCCTGCAGGAAATTCGCATTGCTGATGGCGAGCTGGCTCTGCGCCGCGGTGAGGTCGGACTGCGCGCCGGCCAGCCGGGCCTGGGCCTGGGCCACGTCGGTGCGGGTCAGGGAGCCGGCGTTGAACTGCGCCTGCGTCGCGTCGGCCTGCTTCTGCAGCACCTGCACATTGTGCTCGCGCAGACGCAGGATCGCGCCGTCGCGCACCACGTCCATGTAGGAGGTCGCGGCGCTGAGCAGCACGGTCTGCTCGGCGGCGAGCAATTGCGCGCGGGCGGCGCGGACCTGCGCCTTGGCGCGGCCGATCTGCGCCACGGTGCGCCCGCCGCGCAGGATGGGCTGCGTCACGGTGATCGCCGCCTGCGCCGGATGCGCCGAGATCGTCGAGAACGGCCCGAACAGCACTGCGCCGGTATTGGGATCGGTGACCGTCTGCGGAAAGAAGTAATACTGGTTATAGGCATAGGTGCCGCCGGCAGCGATCGTCGGCCGCCAGCCGCCATTGGCGATGGCGACGTTCTCGTCGCTGGCGCGCAGCGACGCCTGCTGGGCGGCGAGCTGGGGATTGGTCTCGTAGGCGACGGCCAGGGCTTCGGCGAGCGTCAGGCTCGGCTTTTCGGCCGGCGCGGGCAGCAGCGGCGACAGCGTCGGATCGGCCGGCGGCGCCTCGGCCACCACCGCCGGCTTGGGCCTGTGATGTTTCGCGGCCAAAGCCGGCACCGCCAGGACGATGGCCAGCAACGACGCGGCCGCGGCGCGGTAGTTCATTTTCATACTAGAAAGCCCCTCAGACGTCCCTGCCCCACAGATGGGGATTTCAGAAGACGAATCCAACCACCTTGCGAAAGCCGCCGAGCAGCGGGACCGTGGCGTCGAAATCGGCGCGGCTGCCGATCCGGCCCTTTTCGCGCAGGAAAAGATGCGCCCGGCCCTGGCCGCCGCGGTCGAGGACGGCGACCAGCCGTCCGCCTTCCGCCAGCTGCGCCAGCAATTGCTCCGGCACGGCGTCGACCGCGCCATTGATGAAGATGACGTCGAACGGCGCCAGCGCCTTGACGCCTTCGGTGAGCCCGCCTTGCACAACGCTCGCATTCACCGCGCCGCTGGCCGGCACCATGTCGGAGGCGACGCGGACGAGGTCGGCGTCCTGCTCCAGGCCGGCGACCGATCCGGCAAGCTGGGCGAGGACGACGGTGGAATAACCGGTGCCGCAGGCGACATCGAGGACGCGGTCGCCGGGCCGCACGGCCGCCAGCTGCAGCAGCTTGGCGAAGGTCCTGGGATCGAGCAGGAAGCGGCCGGGCGAGACTTCGACGGGCACGTCGGCATAGGCCATGGCGCGGCGCGCCGCCGGCACGAAGCGCTCGCGGGCGACCGCGGCCATGGCGGCATGGATCCGGGGATCGGTGACGTCGTTGGTCCGGACCTGGGCCTCGACCATGTTGAAACGTTGCGCGGCGTAGTCGGCCATGGGATTCGCTGTCGTTGATGACGCAAGGCTTATAGGGGCCGGCCGGGAGCCTGACAACGCGGGCTTTGCCGCCCCGGTTGTCGCCGGGTGCCGGCTTCTGATATAGGCCGCGCCTGCCGCCAAACCGGGCGTTGCCGCCCGGTCAGGACAAGACCCCGTGAGGCCACGTGGCGGAGTGGTGACGCAGCGGACTGCAAATCCGCGAACCCCGGTTCAATTCCGGGCGTGGCCTCCAAATTTCTCGCGCAGCCTCACATCGTCCAGCTGCGCACCGCGAACCAGCCGATCGAGGCGGCATAGACGCCGGCCGCGACGAGGCCCAGCGACGCGAGGCCGACATAGGCGCGGATCGCCAGCGGCGCGGCGGCGTTGCGCACGGCGAGCACAAGGCCGAGCAGCGCCAGCAGCGGATACAGCACGCTGCAGACCAGGACGGTCAGCGAATAGGGCCCGACCTCGGCCAATTGATGCACCGCCGAGGCGCCGGAATCGTTGATCACACCGAACGGCAGCGCGAAGGTGGCGACCAGGGCCGCGACGGAGAGCAGCGGCAGCAGCCGCATCAAGAGGCCGCCGCGGGCCGCGAGGCGGCCGCGCACCTGGCCGACGATCCACGGCACCAGCATGACGACGCCGCCGATAGCGCCGAGCCCGATCAGCGCCAGCACGGCCCAGATCGCAAGGATCAGCGCGAAGGATTCCTTCACCGCCGCGTTGAAGGCGCCGATCTTGTAGACCTTGCCGCCGTCCGCGACGAAGGCGAGCGACGCGGCCTCGCGGTCGAAGCGCCGAAAGCTGTGGGCCGAAATCGCAAACCAGTCGTTGCCGCTGACGATCAGCCGGCCCGGCGCCGCCTGGACCCGCGTGATGCCGAGGATCTCGGTGTAGGGGCGGAGCATCGCGTTGGGCGGCGTGATGTTGCGGTAGAAGCCGGCATAGGCCTGCAGCTGCGCGTCGCTGAGCTTGACGGTCGGCGGCGGCGCCATTTCAAGGCCGCGCGTCAGATAGGTCTCGATCGCTTGCGAGATCGGGGTGCCGAAATCGGCACCCTCGCCGCCATTGGCCATCACCACATAGCCCGAACGGTTGCGCAGCGTGTAGCCCATCACCGCGGTGAAGGAATCGATGCTGCCATTGTGGCCGCGAAAGGCGATGCCGGGATCGGGGAACGGCGCGTTGCCGAGCGCGTAGGCGTTGGCGAAGCCGTACCTGGCGCCGAGATTGGACTCGCCGCGCTCGATGCGCGCCACCGAGGCCGGCGTCAGGATGCGGCGGCCGTCGAGCGTGCCGCGGCCGATATAAAGCCGCGCCAGCTGCGCCAGCTCGCGGGCGCTGACGGTGAGCGAGCCGGCGGGCTTGAGCACGATGTACTGGTACGGCGTGATGCTGCCGTCCGGCGCGTAACTCCTGGCGATGCGTGCGGCGAGAGCGGGCGGCAGGCCGAAATCGGCGGTCGCCATCCCCATCGGGCGCAGCACCGTGTCGCGCAGATAGGCGTCGAAGCTCTCGCCGGCGGCCTTCTCGATGGCAAGACCGGCGACGGCGGGACCGGCATTGTTGTAGACGGTGAAATATCCCGGCTTCCAGCGGCTGACGAATTCGGCGCTGGTGAACTGCACGCCCTGCGCGACCGTCCAGGACGGCTCGTCCTTCGACAGCACGCGCGTCGAGATATCGGGCCAGCCGGTGGTGTGCTCCAGGAGATTGACCAGGCGCACCGGATCGGTCTTTTCCCACGGATTGACGAAATGAACCTCGGGCAGCAACGCGGCGACGGGCGCGTCCAGCGCCAGGCGGTGCTGCTCGACCAGCGTCATCACCGCGATCGAGGTGAAGCTCTTGGAGATCGAGCCGGCGCGGAACGGCGTGTCGGGGGTCGCCGGAATCCTGCGCGCGACGTCGGCGAGCCCGTAGCCCTTGGCGAAGGTCACCGCCCCGTTCTCGATCAGGACGACGGAGGCGCCGGGCACGTTGCCCTTGGCCAGGAGGGCGGTGATCTGGCGGTCGAGGTCGTGGATGGTCTTCGGTGGTGGCGGCGCCGCGTCGTCCGCCGCGGCCGGGCCGGCGCAGAAAAGCGCAAAAGCTGCGGCCGCCACACCCCTAAATACCTGCATGACACCCTCCCCGCGCGGCGCATCGCCGAAATTCAACCTGGGGGTGCCGATGTGCTTTAGCCAAATGCGGCCGACGGCGGGCGGCCATGTCCACGGCGCCGGGGTGCGTACGTCCACCTGTCCTGATTCGGGGCGTCTTAAGGTTTTATTAACCTAACCGGCGCAAGGTTCCCTCGTCTTCCCTTGAAGACACCCCACCATTACCCAACGCCTTGGGGCCGGGCTAACACCCGGCCTCTTTTTTTCTGAGGCGGGAACAAAGCTACAGGCGGGCGCGGCGACAGGGCTTTCCAACGCCAAACAGACGGGCTAGACACCGCCTCCCAATGTGGTCCTCGGTAGCTCAGTGGTAGAGCATCCGACTGTTAATCGGATGGTCGCAGGTTCGAATCCCGCCCGGGGAGCCATTTTTCGCAATTGCCCCGATCCGGGGCCAGGGACGCTTCAGCCCTTCTTGCCGCGCGGCGCCGGCCGCTTGGCGTCGACCCGTCCCAGACCGCTCTTCTTGGCGAGCGCCGAGCGCTTCTCGGAATAGTTCGGCGCGGTCATCGGATAGTCGTGCGGCAGGCCCCATTTGGCGCGGTATTCCTCCGGCGTCAGCTTGAAGCGCGAGCGCAGGTAGCGCTTGAGCATCTTCAGCTTCTTGCCGTCCTCCAGGCAGACCAGATAGGCCGGCGTGATCGACTGCTTGATCGACACGGCGGGCGGCTTGTCCGGCTTGCCGTTCGCGGCATGCGCCCCGGACAGCGCGCCGAGCGTGTCGTGCACGCTGCGGATCGTCGCCGGCAGCTCGCCGACCGAAATGGAGTTGTTGCTGACATAGGCGCCGACGATATTGCTGGCCAGCTTCAGGAAATCGAGGTCGTCCATCATTGTACGCACTCCCAAAAACACTACGCGGGAAAGAAAACACACAGCATACAACCTGACGCTCGCGTCATCGGTTCGTCAAGAGACGAGGACGCCAATCGCACCGATCGGTCGAAAAAACGGGTAACCTTAAAAATACGGCGCCGCGATGCCTTCGACCGCGAGGGCTTCGCGCACCGCCGGCCGCGCGGCGACGCGTTCGGCGTGACCCGCCAGGGCGGGAATCAGGCGCGGCGGCGACGGCAGGGCGCGGCCCCAGCGCACGAACATGAAGAGATAGAGGTCGGCGGCGGAGAAATCCGCGCCGAGCAGCCAGGGGCTGGTTTCGAGATGCGCGCCGATCTGGACGAAGGTCCGGCCGATCCGCGCCGCGGTCGCGGCCTTGACCGAGTCGGTGTAGGCCGGATCGTCGACGAATTCGTGGGCGTAGAACCAGGCGCGGAACTGGGTCTGCAGCGCGTTGCTGATCAGCAGCATCCATTTGTAGTAGGCGCCGCGGGCCGTCGCCTCGAAGGGCGGGGCGAGATGCGCCGCCGGATGGCGGTCGGCGAGATAGAGCGCGATCGCGGCGGTCTCGTAGATCGCCATTCCGTCGTCGAGCAGCACCGGGATGGTGCCGGTGGGATTGAGCTTCAGATATTCGGCGCCCTTCTGGGCGTTGTTGGCGCGGTCGACCAGCCGAAGCTCGAACGGCGCGCCGATCTCGCGCAGCAGCATGTGCGGCATCAGGCTGGCGTTACCGGGAAAATAATAGAGCGTGTACATCCAGGACCTGCGTCTTGCGATTCCGCGAGGCCCAGCATGCCATGGCGCGCGCGCCGGCGCCGCGCGGGAAACGCAATTCAGCCCTGCAGCACCGCGCGCAGCGCCGCCGCCATCGTTTCGACGCTGAACGGCTTCTGCACGACGGATTTCGCCGCCCAGCGCGGCTCGATGCCTTTCCTGCCATAGCCCGTCGTGAAGACGAATTTGACGCAAGCGGCGTCGAGCCGCTCGGCCACCGGGTAGACGCGCTCGCCGCCGAGATTGACGTCGAGCACGGCGAGATCCGGCAGGCCCGCGTCCAGCGCCGCCAGCGCGCTCGCCAGCGTGCCGGCATGGCGCACGTCGAGGGCGCCCAGTGCGCTCAGCATGTCCTCGAGCAGGAACGAGACGATCGCCTCGTCCTCCACGACGAGCACGCGAAGGCCGTCGAGCAGGCGCGTCGCGGGAGAGGTTTGCGTCATCGGCCGTGCCTACTATTCCGGCAGGGGAATTTCCATCGTGCAGTGCACGCCCGCGGCCGCGTAGTCGAGCTGCGCGGCGCCGCGCAGTTCCTCCGCGACGCTGCGTTCGAGCAGGCGCGTGCCGAAGCCGCGCTTGGCCGGCGGCGCCACGGCAGGGCCGCCCCGTTCGCGCCAGTCGACCAGCAGGCGCTTGCCGTCGACGCGCCAGTCCAGGCTCACCGAGCCCGCCGGCGTCGACAGCGCGCCGTGCCGGCCGGCATTGGCCGCCAGTTCGTGCAGCACCATGGCGAGCGCCAGCGCCGCCTTGGGCTGCAGCCGCACGCTGGGGCCGTGCAGCTTGACGGCGCTGTTGGCCGAGCCGCGCAGCGGTACGAAGCTCTGCTGCGCGATGATCGCGAAGTCGGCCCACTCCCAGGCGTGGCGGGTGAGCTGGTCGTGGACCCGGCTGAGCGCCAGGAGGCGCGATTCGAAGGCGCGGTCGCCGGGCTCCGTGGAGCCGCGCATGGTCTGCGCCGCCAGCGACTGGATCGTCGCCAGCGTGTTCTTGACGCGATGATTGAGCTCGTCGATCAGGCCGCGCTGCTGCGCGTCGGCGCGCTTCTGCGCGCTGAGGTCGATCAGCATGTTGACGCCGCCGATCAGCTCGCCCTGGCTGTCGAAGATCGGCGTCGGATAGGGCATGAAGGGCACGCGCCCGCCGTCGGGCCGCTCGGCGACCGCTTCGGGGCCGACCAGCGCGCGCTTTTCCCTGAGCGCGACGGCCATCGGGCACTGATCGTGCGGCAATGGCGTGCCGTCGGGCAGCAAGATCTTCCACGAGCCGCACCAGGCCTGCTCGCCCAGGGGCGGCGCGAAGCCCCAAAGATTCTCCGCCGCCTTGTTGAAATAGAGCAGCTTGCCTTGCGCATCGGTGGTGTAGATCGCGGCCGGCAGCGCCTCCATGACGCGGCGGCCGAGGCGGCGGCCCTCACGCACCTGGAGCTTCATGCGCGTCAGCTCGGTGATGTCCTGGAAACAGTCGATGCCGCCGACCAGCGTGCCGTGCTCGTCGAACAGGGGATCGACATTGGCGAGGACGGTCAGGCTCTCGCCGGCTTCGCGCGCGACCAGAACCTCGCGGTCGCGCACCGGCTGGCCCGTGCGCAGAACCTGCGCCATGGCGGATTCGTCCGGCGCCATCGCTTCGCCGAGCGCCGGCGTGCGGCCCCACAATTGCGCGGCGCGGCGGTTGAACTGGACCAGCAACCCGTCGCGGTCGCAGGTGTAGATGCCGATCGGAAGGTTCTCGACCAGCGCGGCGGGCGAGCGCACGATGCGCTCCAGCGCCAGCGACGCGATCGACGCATCGCGTGCGGTTTTCGTGTCGGGTGAAATGGACATCGACGCCCCTTAGGCACTGTCTACTTAGGCCCCCAAGCGCACCGGAAACGCCGAAGCGGAAGGATGGTTCCAGCTTAAGCCCTTGAATCGCGAACCGGAAATCGCCTTATTCGTTAACAGGACAGCGGCTATTTTCTGGTTTCGGCAGGAGCGCAGGCAGGACGACAACCCGCTTTCGCGGCTTCTTTGTACGATGACGCGACGCCCAGTCCGTGGATGTACCGCGCGCTGGTGGCTTTACCAGAGTTTGCAGGTGCTTAGCGTTGGACTTGCAGAGATCGGTGGAAGCCTGACCGCGGACGCGGCGGTCGCCGTCCTCGCCCACGAAACCGCCGCCGGCGCCGAGAAATTCCTTCACAGATCGCATGGCGCGGATTCTCCTCTGCGCTGCCGTTCCACAATCCGGACCTGGCGGACAAACCGCTCGATGCCAAATTCGCGGCGTTGCCATAGCGCGACGACGACGACGCCTTCGCCGCCGGGAACAAAAGCCGCAGCGGCGTTCCCATCGTCGACGCGGACCCGCGCGCTGGCCGCGTTCCGCGTTTTGGCGCCGCCTTGAAGCCCCCTCGCCGCCCCATTAGGTTCGTTGCGCCGCCCACACCACCGCGACGATGGACATCAAGAAAGACGTGATCGCCGCGATCGGCCGCACACCGCTCATCCGCCTGAACCGTGTCAGCGATCTCACCGGCTGCGAAATCCTGGGCAAGGCGGAATTCATGAATCCCGGCCAGTCGGTCAAGGACCGGGCGGCGCTGTTCATCGTCGAGGATGCGATGCGGCGCGGCACGCTTCGGCCCGGCGGCGTCATTGTCGAGGGCACCGCCGGCAACACCGGCATCGGCCTCGCCGTGGTCGGCAACGCGCTGGGCTTTCGCACCGTCATCGTCATCCCCGATACGCAATCGCAGGAGAAAAAGGACGCGCTGCGCCTGCTCGGCGCCGAGCTGATCGAGGTTCCGGCCGTGCCCTACAAGGACCCCAACAATTACGTCAAAGTGTCGGGCCGCATCGCCGAGCGGCTGGCGCGGAGCGAAGCGAACGGCGCGCTATGGGCCAACCAGTTCGACAACGTCGCCAACCGCCAGGCCCATATCGAAGGCACCGGCCCCGAGATCTGGCACCAGACCAATGGCCGCATCGACGGCTTCACCTGTTCGGTCGGCACCGGCGGCACGCTGGCCGGCGTCGCCATCGCGCTGAAGGAAAAAAGCCCGCGCCTCAGGATTGCCGCCGCCGATCCGCTCGGCGCCTCGATCTATTCCTGGATCAAGACCGGCGAACTCAAGGCCCATGGCAGCTCGATCACCGAAGGCATCGGCCAGGGCCGCGTCACCGCCAATCTCGAAGGCGCGCCGATCGACGACGCCTATGAGATCTCCGACGAGGAGGCCCTGCCGCCGCTGTTCGACCTGCTCGAGCATGAAGGGCTGTGCATGGGCGGCTCGACCGGCATCAACATCGCCGGCGCCGTGCGCCTGGCGCGCGAACTGGGCAAAGGCAACACCATCGTCACCATCCTCGCCGATTACGGCACGCGCTATCAGAGCAAATTGTTCAACCCCGACTTCCTGCGCGGCAAGCACCTGCCGGTGCCGCGCTGGCTCGCCGAGCCCAGGAAGCCCTTCGCCGTGCCGTTCGCGACATGAGCGCGCCCCTGGTCACGACCGACTGGCTGGCCGGGCGGATCAACGCACCGGACATCCGCGTCGTCGACGCGTCGTGGTACCTGCCGCAGGCCGGCCGCGATCCTAGGGCCGAATATGCCGCCGCGCATATTCCCCGCGCCCTGTTCTTCGACATCGACGACCTGTCGGACGAGAAAAACCCCTTGCCCCACATGCTGGCGCCGGCGCCGAAATTCGCCAGCCGGATGCGCAAGCTCGGCCTCGGCGACGGCAACATGATCGTGGTCTATGACAGCGCCGGCGTCTATTCGAGCCCGCGCGCCTGGTGGATGCTGCGCGCCATGGGGCACGAAGACGTCGCGGTGCTGGACGGCGGCCTGCCCAAATGGCGGCGCGAGGGCCGCGCCCTGGAAGACCTCAGCGCGCAGCCATTCGCGCGGCATTTCACCGCCCGCCCCAACAACGCGCTGATCCGCGACCTGCGCCAGGTCAAGGCCAATCTCGAAAGCAAGCTGGCGCAGGTGGTCGATGCGCGCGGCATCCCGCGCTTCAGGGCGATCGAGCCCGAACCGCGCGCCGGGGTGCGCGGCGGCCACATCCCCGGCAGCCTCAACGTTCCGTACACGGAGCTTACCGATGCCGGCGGCACGTTGAAGCGCAAGGAGGACCTGGTCGCGGTCTTCGCGGCGCACGGCGTCGATTTGAAGAGGCCGGTGATCACCAGCTGCGGCTCGGGCATCACCGCGGCCATCGCGATGCTGGCGCTCGCCGTCGCCGGCGCTGCCGACGTCGCGCTGTATGACGGCTCCTGGGCGGAATGGGGCGCCAGCGACGCCCCACTGGAGACAGGTTGAGCATGGCACGCGAATCCGGGCGGCGCATTCCCATGGTGGTCACCTTCCTGGAGATGACCGCGAAGCCCGCCGCGCTGCCGCCGCCGATCCCCCGCGGCAAGGTCGCGATCATGCGCGCGCTGCATCCGCCGGTGCATTTCTACCGCTATCTCTACGACACGATCGGCGACGACTATTTCTGGGTCGACCGGCGCAAGCTGAGCGACGCCAAGCTGGCCGAGCTGATCCACAATCCGGACGTGGAGCTCCACGTCCTGTATCTCGACGGCAACCCGGCCGGCATGGCCGAGCTCGACATGCGCGACGCGGCCAGCGGCCAACTCGCCTATTTCGGATTGATGCCCGAAGCGATGGGCAAACGACTCGGATATTTCTTCCTCTACCACGCCGTCGCCAACGCCTGGGCGCGGCCGATTTCCAAGCTGCTGGTCAATACCTGCACCTTGGACCATCCGCGCGCCCTGCCCCTCTACCAGCGGCTCGGCTTTACGCCCTATTCCCGCGAGGACCGCTACATCGAATTGCCGTAGGGCCAAACCTTGGGCATGCTCCCGCCCGCATAACAGGGGGGATGCGCCACACATGGCGATGACAGACACGGCACCGGATCAAAGCCCGGAGAAAAACTGGTTCGGCCATCCGCGCGGCCTTACCTTTCTCTTCGGCACCGAGATGTGGGAGCGTTTCTCCTACTACGGCAACCGTGTCCTTCTGCCGATCTATCTGACCGGTTACCTGCTGCTGCCCGGCCATTCCGAGCACGTCGTCGGCTACGAGACCCTCAAACATTTCTTCGAGTCATTCCGCGGGCCGCTGGGCATTCAGCCGCTGCAATCGATGATCTACGCGACCTATACGGCGCTCGTCTATTTCACGCCGCTGATCGGCGGATTTCTCGCCGACCGGTTCTTCGGTCGGCGCTCGACCGTCATCGTGGGCGGCCTCTTTATGGCGGCCGGACAGTTCCTGATGACCTCCGACAACCTGTTCTTCGTCGCCATGATGTTCATGATCGTCGGCAACGGCGCGTTCAAGCCGAACATCTCGACCCAGGTCGGAGGGCTCTACAAGCCGGGCGATCACCGCATCGACCGCGCCTATTCGATCTTCTATGTCGGCATCAATGTCGGCTCGCTGCTGGGCCAGATCATCTGCGGCTTCCTGGGCGAGAAGGTCGCGTGGCATTATGGCTTCGCCGCCGCCGGCGTCGGCATGCTGATTGGCACCGTGGTGTACATGTTCGCGCTGCGGACGCTGCCGCGCGACACCGCAGGGCGCCAGGCGAAGGCCGCCACCGTCGCCGCACCGCCGCGCAAGCCCTTCATGCGCGACGACTGGATCGCGGTCGCGATCCTGATCCTGCTGTTCATCCCCAGCATCCTGTTCTGGGCGACCTATGAGCAGTCGGGCAATGTGATCGAGATCTGGTCGCGCGACTATCTCGACCGCACTGTCAATCTCGGCTTCGCCAGCTTCGAGATTCCGGTGACCATGCTGCAGAACGTCAATCCGTTCTTCATCTTCACCTTCACGCCGCTGATCCTGATGTTCTGGAAGCGGCAGCAGGATCGCAAACGCGAGCCGTCGGTCGTCACCAAGCTGGCGCTGGGCTGCCTGCTGATCGCGATCTCCTACTTCCTGCTCGCGGGCGTGCAGCACATGGCGGGCGCCGGCAAGATCAGCTGGGCATGGTGCGTGCTCTATTTCGCGATCCTGACGCTGGGCGAGCTGTATTTCTCGCCCGTCGGGCTGTCGCTCTATGCCAAGGCGGCACCGCCGCAGATTGCTGGTTTCATGATGGCGGTGTTCCTCGCGTCCAGCAGCCCGGGCAATTTCCTCGCCGGACTGCTCGGCAGCTATTGGAGCGGGATGGACAAGACTGAGTTCTTCCTGATGATCGGCTCGATCATCGGCATCGCGGCACCGATCATCTTCATGTTCAAGTCCCCTATCGAGAACATCCTGCACAAACGCCGCGAGCAGGAGAAGCTCACCGGCAGCGATCCCATGGAACAACCGCACATGGAGCCGCCGCCGGGCTAGGCGGCGGGGGGACGCGGGTGCCGCTAGGCACCCTCACCCGAAAAACGCTGCGCGTTTTCCGACCTCTCCCGCGAGCGGGATTGGTTAGCTGCGTTCAATGATCCAAGATCTGGCTCAGGAACAGTTTGCAGCGTTCGTGCTTGGGCGACGTGAAGAAGGTCTCCGGGTCGGCCTGCTCGATGATCTCGCCGGCGTCCATGAAGCAGACCCGGTCGGCGACCTCGCGCGCGAAGCCCATCTCGTGGGTGACGCAGATCATCGTCATGCCTTTCCTGGCAAGGTCGACCATGACCTCCAGCACCTCGCCGATCATCTCGGGGTCGAGCGCCGAGGTCGGCTCGTCGAACAGCATGATCTTGGGGTTCATGCACAGGGCGCGGGCGATGGCGGCGCGCTGCTGCTGGCCGCCGGAGAGCTGGGCGGGATGCTTGTGCGCCTGGTCGGCGATGCGCATCTCGGAGAGATATTCCATCGCCGCCTCTTCCGCCTGTTTCTTGGGCAGCTTGCGCACCCAGATCGGCGCCAGGGTGCAATTGTGCAGGATGGAGAGGTGCGGGAAGAGGTTGAACTGCTGGAACACCATGCCGACCTCGCGGCGCACCGTGTCGATGTTGCGCACGTCGCGGGTGAGCTCGGTGCCGTTGACGACGATGCGGCCCTCGTCGTGCTCCTCCAGCCGGTTGATGCAGCGCACCAGCGTCGACTTGCCCGAGCCCGAAGGACCGCAGACCACGATGCGCTCGCCGGCGCGGACGTGGAGGTCGATGTTCTTCAGCACCGCGAACTGGCCGAACCATTTGCACACGCCGTCGAGCGTGATGATGTCGCCTGCTACCGCCATGTCCGTCGCCGCGCCGCTCATCGCCTGTCCCCTGCCGCCAGATCGTTCTCGAGTTTCGCGCTGTAGCGCGACATGGAAAAACAGAACGCCCAATAGATCGCCGCCGCGAACAGATAGCCCGTCACCGCGGTGTTGGGGTTGGACCATTCGAGGTCGGTCGAGCCCGCCTGGATGACGCCCAGCAGGTCGAAGAAGCCGATGATGGAGACCAGCGAGGTGTCCTTGAACATCGAGATCATGTTGTTGACGATGCCCGGCAGCACGATGCGCAGCGCCTGCGGCAGGACGATCAGCCCGGTGGCGCGCCAATAGCCGAGCCCGAGCGCCGCGGCGCCCTCGCGCTGGCCGCGCGACAGCGCCTGCAGGCCGGCGCGCACGACCTCGGCCATGTAGGCGGCGTTGAACAGCGCCACCGCGATCAGGGCGCGCACGAGCTTGTCGAACTCCAGGCCGTCGGGCAGGAACAGCGGCAGCATGGAGCTGGCGATGAACAGCACCGTGATCATCGGCACGCCGCGCCACACTTCGATGAAGACGATGCACAGCGTGCGCACCACCGGCAGCTCGGAGCGCCGCCCCAGCGCCAGGAGGATGCCCAGGGGCAGCGAAACGACGATGCCGACGGCCGCGACCACCAGCGTCAGCAGCAGCCCGCCCCAGCGCTCGGTCGAGACCACCGGCAGCCCGAACCAGCCGCCGCTGAGCAGGACGTAGGAGACGAGCGGATAGAGCGTCAGCAGCGCGATGCCGGCCCAGCCCTTGCGCGGCGCCCTCGGGATCACCAGCCAGGCGAGCCCGACGGCGCCGAGCGCGTAGACGATGTCGGGACGCCAGCGCTGGTCGAAATCGTAGAAGCCGTAAACGATCTGGCCCATGCGTTGCCAGATATAGGGCCAGCAGGCGCCGGCGGCGTCGCTGCAGGCGGCGCGCGTCGTGCCGTGCCAGACGGCGGAAAAGATCGCCCAGTTCAGCAGCGGCGGGATCGTCCAGGCGAGCAGCGCGAGGATCAGGACCGTCAGGATCGAATTGGCGATGCTGGAGAACAAATTGGCGCGCAGCCAGCCGAGGGCGCCGACATGGTGCACCGGGGGGCTGCGGAAGGCCGTGCCGCTCACGCGAAGCCCTCCTTGGCATGGGCGCGATTGTAGAGGTTCATCGCCAGCGAGGTGACCAGGCTGAGCGCCAGGTAGATCGCCATGGTGAGCATCAGGATCTCGATCGCCTGCCCGGTCTGGGTCAACACCGTGCCGGCGAACACCGCCACCAGGTCGGAATAGCCGATGGCGATGGCGAGCGAGGAGTTCTTGGTCAGGCTGAGATATTCGCTCGCCAGGGGCGGAATGATGACGCGCATCGCCTGCGGCACCAGCACCAGGCGCAGCGCCAGGCTGCGCTTCAGGCCGAGCGCGGCGGCGGCCTCGCCCTGGCCGCGGGCCACCGAGAGCAGGCCGGCGCGCACGATCTCGGCGATATAGGCCGCGGTGTAGAGCGACAGCGCCAGGCAGAGGCCGGCGAATTCGGGATTGATCTGCAGGCCGCCGTCATAGCTGAAGCCGGCGAGCGCGGGCCAGCTCAGCGCGAACGGCACATGCGCCGCGACGGTCGCCACGGCGGGCAAGCCCAGGATCAAAAGCGGCAACGCCCACCATATGGCGGGGCGATGCCCGGTGCGCAGCTGCGTCGCCTGCGCCCAGCGATAAAGGCCGAAGGCCGCGGCGAGGCCCAGGCCGAGCGCGGCGACGACGATCCACGAGCCGGCGGCGAAGACCAGCTCGGGCACATAGACGCCGCGATTGTTGAGCACGAACCAGGCGCCCAGTTTCAGGCTGTCGCGCGGCCCGGGCAGCGCCTGCAGCACGCCGAAATACCAGAACACGACCTGCAGCAGCAGCGGGATGTTGCGCAGCGTCTCGACATAGACGGTGCAGAGCTTAGCGACCAGCCAGTTGCCCGACAGCCGCCCGATGCCGACCAGAAAGCCGATCAGGGTGGCGAGCACGATCGACACCGCCGACACCGCCAGCGTGTTGACGAGGCCGACCAGCATGGCGCGGCCGTAGCTCGCCTCCTCGCTGTAGGGGATCAGCGTCTGGGAGATGCCGAAGCCGGCGGTCTTGTCGAGAAAGGCGAAGCCCGAGGCCACATGGCGACGCGCCAGCGCGGTGGCCGCGTTGTGGCCGAGCCAGGCGAGCAGTGCCGCCAGCGCCAGCAGCACCAGCGCCTGGTAGAGCACCGCCTGCCATTTGGTGTCGCGCCACCAGGCGTGGCGTGCCGGCGCCATGGCTGCGGTCAGCGGATCGGCGGCGCGTACATGATGCCGCCCTTGTTCCACAGCGCGTTGAGGCCGCGCGGCAGCTTCAGCGGCGTGCCGGCGCCGACGCCGCGCTCGTAGATCTCGCCGTAATTGCCCAGCCGCTTGACGATGCGATAGGCCCAGTCGTTGCTCAGGCCGAGCTCGGCGCCGAACGCGCCTTCCTTGCCGAGCAGGCGGCGTATCTCGGGCGACGGCGAGTTCAGCATCGCGTCGACCGTTCTGGAGCTGACGCCGAGCTCCTCGGCATTGACCAGCGCGAACAGCGTCCAGCGGCACAGGTCGCCCCATTGCTGGTCGCCCTGGCGGATGGCGGGGCCGAGCGGCTCCTTGGAGATCGTGTCGGGCAGGAGGATGTGATCGGCGGGGTTCTTCAGCTTCAGCCGGTCGCCGGCCAGCCCCGAGCGGTCGGTGGTCGCCGCGTCGCAGCGCCCCGCGTCATAGGCCGCGATGTATTCGGCCTCTTTCTGGTAGACCAGGATCTTGTATTGCAGCTTGTGCGACCGGAAGAAGTCGGCGGCGTTGAGCTCGCTGGTGGTGCCGGTCTGGGTGCACAGCGTGGCGCCGTTCAGCTGCAGCGCGCTCTTGATGTTCAGCGACTTGCGCACCATGAAACCCTGGCCGTCGTAGAAGATCGTGCCGATGAATTCGAGGCCCTGCGCCACGTCGCGGTCCATGGTCCAGGTGGTGTTGTGCGACAGGATGTCGAACTGGCCGGCCTGCAGCGCGGTGAAGCGCTCGGCGAACGACACCGGCATGAAGCGGACCTTGTTCGGGTCGTTGAAGATCGCCACCGCCACGGCGCGGCAATAGTCGACATCGATGCCGGTCCAGTTGCCGTGCGCGTCGGGGTTGGAGAAGCCGGGCTGGCCCTCGCTGACGCCGCAGCGCACGAAGCCGTTCTTGCGCACCGTGTCGAGCGTATTGGCCTCAGCCGCCGAGGCAAGCGCCAGGAGGGCCAGCAGGCCCACGAGAACCGATCGCATTTTCACCTGCTCACCCCGATGACAAAGCCGCCCGAACCGCGTTAGTTGAGAGAGCCTAACAGGCAAAATCAAGCTTGGGGAGCGCCCCGCTTTGGCGGACCGCAAAGACGGCAAGGCCAGCCACGAGACGACACTGACCGGCGCCGGGCGCGAGAGCGCGGCGCATTTCGGCGTCGTCAACACGCCGGTGTACCGCGCCTCCACGATCCTTTATCCCGACCTCGCGGCGCTCGACGCGCACGCCATGCCGTTCAGCTATGGCCGGCTGGGCAACCCCACGGTGCGCAGCCTCGAGGCCGCAATCACCGAACTGGAGGGCGGCACGCGGACCGTGCTGTTCCCATCGGGGCTCAACGCCGTGACCGGCGCCATCCAGGCGGTGTGCGGCGCCGGCGATCACCTGCTGATGGCCGACACCTGCTACGCCCCGACCCGCAGCTTCTGCGACAAGACACTGAAGCGTTTCGGCGTCGAGACCACCTATTACGATCCGCTGCTCGGCGGCGGCATCGCGGCATTGTTCAAGCCCAACACAAGGGCGGTATTCTGCGAGAGTCCGGGCTCGCTGACCTTCGAGGTCCAGGACGTGCCGGCGATCGCCCAGGTCGCCCATGCGCGCGGCGCGGCGGTGCTGCTGGACAACACCTGGGCGACGCCGCTGCATTATCCGGCGCTGGCGCGCGGCGCCGACCTCTCGATCCAGGCGGTGACGAAATATATCGGCGGCCATGCCGACGTGATGATGGGCTATGTCTGCGCCGGCGAGCGCCATGCGGCGCGGCTGCACGATTTCCACAACAACACCGGCCTCTATGTCAGCGGCGACGATTGCTTCCTGGCGCTGCGCGGCCTGCGCACGCTGGCGGTGCGGCTCAGGCGCCACCAGGAGACCGCGACGATGCTGGCGCGCTGGCTGCAGACCCGGCCCGAAGTGTCGCGCGTGCTCTACCCCGTCCTCGATAGCGATCCCGGCCACGCCCTGTGGCGGCGCGACTTCACCGGCGCCTGCGGCCTGTTCGGCGTGGTGCTGAAACCGGTCGGCAAGCCCGCCCTGGCCGCGATGATCGACGGCCTTGCCCATTTCGGCATCGGCTTTTCCTGGGGCGGCTATGAAAGCCTGCTGGTGCCGTCCGACATCCGGCGCAGCGCCGCGCCGTTCGCCGCCGAAGGCCCCGTCATCCGCATCCATGCCGGCCTGGAAGACCCGCAAGACCTGATCGCCGACTTGACGCTGGGCCTCGAACGGCTGAAAGCAGGCGCATGACCGATACGCTCTCGCACGCCCAGTTCGTGGCGCAGGTGACGTTCGACGCCAGCGGCCTGGTGCCGGTGATCGCGCAGCGCGTGCAGACCGGCGAAGTGCTGATGTTCGCCTGGATGAACAAGGCGACGCTGGAGCAGACGCTGGCGACCGGACAGGTGACCTATTGGTCGCGCGCCCGCCGCAAGGTGTGGCGCAAGGGCGAGGAATCCGGCCACACCCAGCGCCTCGTCGAGGCCTGGCTCGACTGCGACGGCGACGTGCTGCTGATGAAGGTCGACCAGATCGGGGCGGCCTGCCACACCGGCGCGCCGACCTGCTTCTTCCGTCAGGCCGAGATCAAACCTTGACGCCGCGGCGGCGCTGCGTCGCCTCATGGCGGCGGTCGGACGGCGGCGCGAGATCGTTGGGATAGGCGTGCACGACCAGCGCCACGGTCAGACCCAGGCCGGCGCCGATGATCGCGGCCAGCAGCCAATCGGCCTCGGCCGCCGCGACCAACCCCACCGCGCCCAGGAAGGCACAGATCGTATAGAGAATCTTTTTGCGCATATTCGGCTCCTTCGAAGCCTCACCCCTCAAATATGCCGCGCAGGTGCGGATTCAAGAACTTCATGGCTGGGTCGAGCCTGGCGCGCAGCTCGCGGAAAGCCTCGAATTTCGGATACAGCTCGGTGAATTCGTCGCAGGTGCGGGTGTGGCGCTTGCCCCAGTGCGGCCGCCCCTGGACGCTGCGGAAGATGCTCTCGCACATGTCGAACAGCCGCCCGGTGCTGACCCGGTGGTACTGGTGCACGGCGATTGTGGCGCTTTTGCGCTGGTAGAACGGGCTCAGCCAGACGTCGTCTTCATGCACGGTGCGGTATTCGATGGGAAAGCCGGTGTTGATGCGGCGCTTCCTGATCTCGGCGACGATCTTGCGGATGGTGGCCGGCCCCTCTTCATAGGGCACCGCATATTCCATCTCGTTGAAGCGCGTGGTGCGCGGGCTGGGCAGGATCTCGTGGCTCCAGCGCACCCGCTCGCCGCTGCCCATGCCGCCGGAGAAGATGCCGTGCGCCCGCTTCAGCAGAAACGGCGCATAGGGCAGCACTTCGTTGATCCATTCGAAAAGGCGCGCATCGGCGCCGGATTTGAGGCCGCGGTCGCGCATATCGTCGGCGGAGCGCGGCTCGGGCGCGGCCTTGTCGGTCTCGTTGAGCGATTTGCAGACCGCGACGTCGGCATAGGGAAACCAGAAAAATTCGAAATGCCGGTTCTCGGCCACCAGGGCGTCGAGCCGCGCCCAGAGCTCGTCGATCGGCAGCAGGAAGTTCTTCTCCAGCAGCTTGTAGACCGGCCGCAGATGCATCGCGATCTCGGTCATCACACCGAGGGCGCCCAGCGAGGTGCGGCCGGCGGCGAAAATCTCGGCGTTGTCGCGCGCCGAGCAGTCGAGGATCTCGCCGCCGGCGAGCAGCAGGCGAAAGCCCGCCACCTCGGCGGAGAAGCTCGACAGCGTCGGGCCGGTGCCGTGGGTGCCGGTGCCGACCACGCCGCCCAGCGTCTGGCGGTCGATGTCGCCCATGTTCTTGAGCGCAAGGCCGCGCGGATGGATCAGCGGCCCGATCGCCCATAGCGGCGTCGCTGCGCCGAAGGTCGCGACCGCGGCCGCCGGATCGCAGCCCTTGAGGCCGGCGAAGGCGCCGAGGTCGATCAGCGTGCCGTCGGTGGCGTTCAGCGGCGTGAAGGAGTGGCCGGTGCCCGGCACGCGCACGGGGCCCTTGCCCTGGCGCACCGCGGCTGCGAGCGCCACCTCGTCCTTCGGCGCCACGATCGCCTGCGGCTTGCAGACCACGCCGCCCGACCAGTTCGACCATTTGCCGCCGACGATTTTCATGGCTGATCCAGAACTCTGTTGCCATGGCCCGCGAATGCGGGCCACCAAGGTGGTCACAACGTCAGTCTCGCAGAACGCGTTCGGAGCGAAATCTCCCTTGCCGGCGCAGATGTCAACTGGGCGGCCGTTCGCACGCTGTCGCTACGAACCGGGCCATGACAGCGAGGCGGCGGCTAGATATCCGCAAACTTCGGCGTGCGCTTCTCCAGGAAGTGGTCGACGCCTTCCTTGAAATCGGGCCATTTGAAGCTCGGCGGCATCTGCGCGTCGGCTTCGGCCAGGGCCTCGCCGAAATCCTGGAAGTAGGATTTCCACACCTGCGCCTTCATCACCGCCATGGACCGCGGCGACACCGTGTCGGCCAGCAGCCGCGCATAGGCCGTGACGTTCTCCATGAAGGTGTCGGCGGCGAACACCTTGTTGACGAGGCCCATCGCCAGCGCCTCGGCGGGCGAGAATTTGCGCGCCGAAAGCAGGATGTCGAGCGCGTGCGCCGGCCCGATCAGGCGCGGCAGCAGCCAGGAGATGCCGTGCTCGGCGATCAGGCCGCGCTGGGCGAACGACGTCGTCAGCACCGCCTTGTCGCTGACGAAGCGCATGTCGGCATAGAGCGTCATGATCAGGCCGATGCCGGCGCAGGGACCGTTGATCGCCGCGACGATCGGCTTTTTGGTGCGCATGAAATAGGCGAAGCGGCGCATGTCGGCGAAGTCTTCGTCGAGCCTGGGGCCGTATTTCGAATCGAACGCGTCGCCGACATCGCCCTCGCCGCGCGAGGCCTGGCGCTCCTCGCCATTGGCCTGGATGCCCTGCAGCAGGTCCATATCGGCGCCGGCGCAGAAGCCGCGGCCGGCGCCCGTCAGCACGATGGCGCGGACCGCCGAATCCTTGGCGGCGTCCGCCATGGCGAGGCGAATGCTCGCCGCCATGCGGTCGGTATAGGCGTTGAGCCGGTCGGGCCGGTTCAGCGTGATGGTGGCGACGCGGTCCTTCACGTCGTAGAGAATGTCGGGATATCGGCTCATCGTTTCCTCCACCGGCCGTGTTGCGCCCTGCCGTGCCGCATGATCCCATATGCGCAGCCGGCTGCAAGCATCACGGGAGCCTTCCATGACGGAAACTTACCGCACCATCCTGTACCGGACGGTCGAGCCCGCCATCGCCCAGATCACGCTGAACCGGCCCGACCGGCTCAACGCCTATACCGGGCAGATGTGCGACGAGATCGTCGCGGCGCTGCACGAATACATGGAAGACGACGGCCTGCGCTGTCTCATCCTCACCGGCGCCGGCAAAGGCTTCTGCTCCGGCGGCGACGTGGCAGGCGCGCCGGTCAGTGGCGAGCGCAAAGGACCCTCCTATCGCAGCAAGCAGATGGGCCACGGCCAGGAGATGCGCGTCGGCATGCACCGCGTGATCGCCGTGCTGCACCGCATGGACAAGCCGGTGGTGGCGATGGTCAACGGCGCGGCGGTGGCGGGCGGGCTGACGCTGGCGCTGGCCTGCGATTTCCGCATCGCGGCGGATAGCGCCAAGCTCGGCGACACGTCGGGCCGCTTCGCGCTGCTGCCGGACGAAGGCGGCGCCTGGTTCTTCCCGCGCTTCATGGGGCTCGACCGCGCGCTCAAAATGTCGCTGCTGGCGGAGATCTATCCCGCCGCCGAAGCCCTGAAGCTCGGCCTCGTCACCGAAGTCGTGGCGGCGGCGGACCTGACGGCGCACACGCTCGCCCTGGCGCGCGCGGTGGCGAGCCGCGGGCCGCTGGCGGTGCGCCTCGCCAAGAACATGATGCGCAAGGGCCTCGACTCGTCGCTGGAGAACTCGCTCGACGACGCGGCGCTGTCGGTGATGATCGCCAATCCGGCCGCCGACGTGCGCGAGGGCGTCGCCGCCTTCTTCGCCAAGCGCGAACCGAAATTCGAGGGGCGGTGAGCCTTGCGCCGGGAACCGGCGGCTAATGCGAGACGTGGCCGGTGCTGATCCAGGCGACGGCCGTGGCGCGGCCGAGGGTCACCAGGCTCGCATGCGGCGCCGGCGCGGCGGCGACGATCTCGTCCGAATCGGAGAGCGACGCGGTCTGCACCGCGGCCTGCGTGCCGCCCAGAAGCAACGCCGTGCCCAGGGGGGCCAGCACGGCGACGGCGGTGGCGACGGCCAGCCTCTTGCACAGCTTGGAAAATTCGGCGGACACGGCACCACTCCTTCGCAAACACCGGCGCGGCAGTCGCCACGCCGTTCCTTTGTGCAACGGAGAAATGCCGGGTTGTTTCCCGCCTCGAGGCGAATTTTCTCAGAAGGCGTGCGCTAGCGGCGCGGAAAGCCCCAGGCGAGCGCGTCCAGCAGCATGGTCTGCCAGGCGACCAGGGTGTGGCCGGAGCCGAACTCCTCGAAGCGGACCGGCGCGTCCGAGCCTTCGGCGCGGCGCGCCGCCCGCGCCGTGGTGCGCCCGAAATCAGGCTCGAGCACGCCGGCGGCGAGATAGAGCCGCGGCCGGCCGTCCGAGCCGATGCCGTCCGCCGCCGGCACCCAGCCGAGCGAAAACGCGGCGACGCTGCCGAACAGATCGGGATGGCGCAGGCCCGTCGACAGCGCCCAGGCGGCGCCGTCCGAGAAGCCCGCCAGCATCCGGTCGTCCTTCTGCGCCGAGGCGCCGTATTTGCCTTCGACGAACGGCATCACCTCGTCGATCACGAACTGGTTGTGATGGCGGTAGCGCCCGAAGGAATGGCCGACGAGATATTCGCGGGCGCGCGCCGCCGGATCGCCCTGCCCCGGCCAGATCCCGACCACGATCAGCGGGCGCGAGCGGCCGGCGATGATCCCGGCTTCGATCGCCGGCGCATAGGCCGGCAGCACCGAGCCGTCGGCCATGTAGACTACGCCGTAGTGCTGGGACTTGTCGTAGCCCGGCGGCAGATAGATCGTCAGTCGCCGCTGCTCGCCCAGCGCCGCGCTCGGGATCGTCTCCTCCACCAGCGTGCCGAGCAGGCGCTCCACGGTCGCAGGCTTGGGCACATTGGCACCGTAATAGGCGGTCAGCGTCTTGGCCGGCGGCGACAGCTGGATGTCGATGACGGCGCGGTCGAGATCGAGCACATGCGCCGAAAGCACCCACAGATCGCTGCCCTCGATCCGCGTCAGCGCCGTCTCGATGGTGCAGCACAGATAGACCGGCCCATGCGCCTGGCGCGCGATGACGTTGAGCGTGTCGCCCTGGCTGAAGGCGACTTCGTCGCGCGCACCCAAGAGGCGCTCGGCCTCCGCGGCGGTCCAGACGCGGTCCGTCAGGCAGACCGGCGCATAATAGGTCGGCGTCTCGCACTCGCGCGGCTCGCTGTAGCGGTCCTGCGCCAGCGCGCCGGGCGCCGCCAGCAACAGAAGGGCGAGTGCCGCCAGGAATCGCATCGTCTGCCTCATCAATGAACGCCGAACATACCCTAGCGGCACTCTGGCGCGGCAGCCAAAGCGGCCTATGATCCTGGCAGCATAATCGCGGAGCGCACGATGCACGATCTCGTCATTCGGAACGGCACGGTGGTGGACGGCACGGGCGCGGCGGCGCGGACGGCGGACGTCGCCATCGACGGCGGACGGATCGCCGCGGTCGGCACGGTCAAGGGCCAGGGCCGCCGCGAGATCGACGCCACGGGCCTTTTGGTGACCCCGGGCTGGGTCGACATCCACACCCACTATGACGGCCAGGTGACGTGGGACAAATACCTGACGCCGTCCTGCTGGCACGGCGTGACGACGCTGGTGATGGGCAATTGCGGCGTCGGCTTCGCGCCGGCCAGGCCCGAGCGCCACGACTGGCTGATCTCGCTGATGGAAGCGGTCGAGGACATTCCGGGCTCGGCGCTGGCCGAGGGCATCAAGTGGAACTGGGAGACCTTCCCGGAATATCTCGACGCGGTGGACGCGATCCCGCGCGTCCTCGACGTCGCCGCGCAGGTGCCGCACGGCTCGGTGCGCGCCTATGTCATGGGCGAGCGCGGCGCGAAGAACGAGGCGGCGACGCCGGACGACATCGAAAAGATGGCGGCCATCGTGAAGGAAGGCATGGAAGCCGGCGCGCTCGGCTTCTCGACCTCGCGCACCATGCTGCACCGGGCCAAGGACGGCGAGCCGATGCCCGGCACCTTCGCCAGCGCCGACGAGTTGATCGGCATCGGCAAGGCGATGGGCGAAGCGGGACGCGGCGTGTTCGAGCTCGCTTCGGACCTCAACCCCGCCGACCACGAATTTCAATGGATGAGCGAACTGGGCAAGCAGGCCGGCGTGCATGTCACGTTCAACCTGCTGCAGTCGCCGATGCAGCCGGAGCGCTGGCGCGACATGCTCGCGATGACGATGGCGGCGCGCGCGGAAGGCGCGGCGATCACGGCGCAGATGGCGTGCCGCCCGACGGGACTGATCCTCGGCTGGCAGTCGAGCTTTCATCCCTTCGTCGCGCGTAAGGCCTATCAGGCGATCGCCGCCCTGCCCTTCGCGAAGCGGCTCGAGCGCCTGAAGGACGCGGAGGTCCGCGGCCAGATCCTCGCCGACCAGCCGCCGCCGACCACGCCGCTCGGCGCTATCCTGATGAACGGCTACGACCGGATGTTCCGGCTGGAGACCGCCACGGGCCTCGACTACGAGCCGCGCGCCGAGGACAGCGTGGCGGCGATGGCGGCGCGTACCGGCCGCAAGCCCGATGCGATCCTCTACGACATGCTGATGGAGAACGACGGCAAGGGCACGATCTACCTGCCGCTGCTCAACTACGCCAAGTTCGACTTCGACCATATCCACGAGATGCTGCACCATCCCGCGACGGTGCTGAGCCTCTCCGACGGCGGCGCCCATTGCGGCGTGATCTGCGACGCGAGCTTTCCCACCTACATGCTGACGCATTGGGTGCGCGACCGGGCGCGCGGGCCGCGCCTGGCGCTGGAGAAAGTCGTCGCGATGCAGACCCGCGACACCGCCAGGCTGTACGGCCTCGGCGACCGCGGCGTGCTCAGCCCCGGCATGAAGGCCGACGTCAACGTCATCGACCTCGCGGCGCTCAAGATCTTCGCGCCCGAAATGGTGTTCGACCTGCCCGCCAATGGCCGCCGCATGATCCAGAAGGCCTGTGGCTACCGCGCCACCATCGTCAGCGGCGTGGTGACGTTCGAGAACGGCGAGGCGACGGGCGAACTGCCCGGCAAGCTGATCCGCGGACCGCAAACGGCACCCGCCGCGGCGCGCGTCGCGGCGGAATGATCACGTCGCGACATTGACGATCCTGACGCCGGTCTCTTCGACGTAGCGGTGCCAGTCTTCGATCAGGCCGGCGAGGCGCGCGGGTTCGGCGGCGGCGCGGTCGTCGGTTTCGCCCGGGTCTTGCGACAGGTCGTAGAGCTGCCAGGCGCCCGGACCGTCCGGCGGCGGCAGCAGCAGCGCTTTCCAGTCGCCGCGCCTTATGGCGCAGCGCCCGAACAGCTCCCAGCCCGTCGCGGTGGCGTCGGTGTGGACGGCGGCTTCGGTGTTGTCGAGATACGGCAACATGGATTTGCCGCGCATCGGGACGATGGGCTTGCCGTTCCAGGCGGTGCCGGGATGTTCGACCCCCGCCAGCGCCAGCAGCGTCGGCGCGAGGTCCATCGCGGTGGCGAAGACGGTGCTGACCGCATCCTGCCGCGCCAGGGCCTTGCCGGCGATGAACGCGACGACGCGGATGCCGCCCTCCGACGTGTGCGTCTTGTAGAGGCGCGACGGCGCGGTCGCGGCCTGGGCCCAGCGTGGCCCGTACCAGACATAGGAGTTGGGGCGGCCGATGTTCTCGAGGCGGTTGTCGTAATGCGCGGCGATGAATTCCATCAGCCTGGGGCCGAACACCGGCACGGCCTCGATCAGCGCGCCTTCGGCGCCGTTGTCCGACAGGAAGACGATGACGGTGTCGTCGAGCTCGCCTCTCTGCTCCAGGCGGTCGACCAGGCGGCCGACATTCCAGTCGAGGCGCTCGACCATCGCGGCGTAGACTTCCATGGCGCGGGCCGAGACCGCGCGTTCGTCCGGCGTCATCGCGTGCCACGGCTTGGAGCGCGCGACGACGGGGTGCGGGACGACGTCGCGCGGGCACAGGCCGAGCGCGATCAGCTTCTCCAGCCGCGCGGTCCGCAGCGCATCCGGCCCTGCGTCGTAGCGGCCGCGATATTTCGCGACGAGTTCGTCCGGCGCCTGCAGCGGCCAGTGCGGCGCGGAGAAAGCGAGCCAGGCGAAGAACGGCGCCTCGGCGTCGGGACGCGTGTCGAGGTATTCGATCATCTTATCGGTGAAGCCGTCCGATGTGTAGAAATCCGGCGGCAGGCCGACGAAGGCGCCGTCTTCGGTGTAGAGCATCTCCTGGCGCCGAAAGCCGGTGCCGGCCTTGGGCGAGGACGCGTAATGGTTGGCGGCGCCCGGCAGCAGCGCGAAAGAGCGCGCGAAGCCGCGGGAATGCGGCGCGGTCTCCAGCGTCATGCCCAGATGCCACTTGCCCGACATCACCGTGTGGTAGCCGGCGCCCTTGAGCAGCTCGGTCACGGTGACGACGCGGTCGTTGAGATAGCCTTCATAGCCGGGCTTGCCGCGCTGTTCGCGGCTCGCGACCTCGTCGAGCGTGCCGAGCCCCGCGATGTGGTGATCGGTGCCGGTGAGCAGCATGGCGCGCGTCGGCGAGCAGGCCGGCGCGGTGTGGAAATCGGTGAAGCGCAGGCCGCGGCGCGCCAGGCGATCGAGATTCGGCGTCGCGATCTCGCCGCCGAAGGCGCCGAGGTCGGAGAATCCCAGGTCGTCGGCGACGATTACGAGAAAATTCGGGCGTCGCGCCATGATCTCGGCTCCGCTGTGACGACACGCATGGCTGGCGACCCCGGCAGGAATCGAACCTGCAACCGCCAGATTAGAAATCTGATGCTCTATCCGGTTGAGCTACGGGGCCGTATGCACGGGCGGGCCGGCAGGCTGCCAAACGCCCGACCTCCAGCATAGGCAATACACGGGGATTCGGAAAATTTCGATGGGCGGTCCGAAAATGGAGGAATTTCAACGCGGCCGGCGGCGCAAAATCCTGTAAGCTTCGCACCGGACGATGCAGCCGTCCGGCAATGAGGGGAACGGGCGATGGGACGCAAGGCGGGCGCGGCGCTGGGTCTGCTGTTTTTGCTGTCGGCGGGGTTGGCGTCGGCGGCAGACCAGAAGTTCGTCGTCGCCTGCGGCTTCGACGCCACCGAATCCGGCGCCGACCGCAACGGCACGGTGGCCGACGGGTTGGGCGGCCCCGGCGTGTCGCTGCAATTCGACCTGGCCAATTCGACGGTTCGGTTTCGCGACGGCGGCATGGCGCGGATCCGCAAGGCGGACGCGGACAGCGTCGTATTCGACGAGGCCGAATACACCATCACCTTCGATCGCAGCAGCGGCGACCTGATCAGCCACGACAACAAGACCGGTTTCGACGGCACGTTCCACTGCAGCCGCAGCGACGGCCCAGGCTGACGCGGCAGGCTTGAAGCTCCTTATACGGAGCATCGTACAGATTGCTCGCCGCCGAAAAGTCCCGCCGCGCCGTCATGTTGTTTTTATCGGCGCGGCGGCAGAACCCACCAGCGGCGTTCTCTATGCCATGGCTGCGACGGCAGCGAAATTGGGAGTTGTCCATACGGCAAGACTTGCCGGGCGGGCGCTCAGTGCGACCAGGGTTCCTTGCGGTCGACGCGGAAATTATCGGAATAGGATTTCGCCTTGGGCGCCGGCTTGTGCGGCTCGAAGACCTGGTGGTCGATGCCGTGCCGCGTCGCATAGGCGACGGCTTCGTCGCGGCCGTCGAATTCGAGCTGCACCTGCTGGCGCATGTCGCGTGAACTGGTCCAGCCCATCAGGGGATCGATGCCGCGGGCGCTCTCGGGCTCGAACTCCAGCAGCCATTGCGCGCTGCGGGCCTTGCCCGACTGCATGGCGTTTCTCGCCGGCTGGTAGATACGCGCGCGCATGAACATTCCTCCTGCAACAGCCGCGGGTTCGCACGCGGGCGCTCCGTTTTCGCAAGCTGGCTGCGCTCGCAAACGAAAACCGGCGTGGTCGGGGCGGCGGGATTCGAACTCGCGACCCTTAGCTCCCAAAGCTAATGCTCTACCAGGCTGAGCTACGCCCCGATCCGGACGGGGTCCAGATAGCGCAAGGCCCTGCCCCCGGCAACCCTCAGGGGCCGTCGTGGAAGATCGCCGAATGGACGCGGTCGCCGGGCCTGATGCCGAGATCGCGGGCGCGTCCGCCATTGATCTCGAGCACGGCGCGCACCGGTTCGGCGGAGGCGATCGAATCGGTCGAGTACGGCACCGCGTTGGGCTCGACCGACGACACCGTGCCGTCGGCGCGGATGAACAGCATGTCGAGCGGCAGCGGCGTGTTCTTCATCCAGAACGAGACGCGCTCTTCCTGGTGGAAGTCGAACAGCATGCCGACATCGGGCGCCATCTCGCGGCGGAACATCAGGCCGCGCTCCTGCGAGGCGAAGTCGGCCGCGATCTGCACGGTGAAGGCCTTGGAGCCGCCCGCCGTGTCGATGCGGATGGTCTCCACCGGCAGGCCGGCCTGCGGCTTTACCAGCGTCGTACAGGACGCCAGCATGACCGGCGCGATAAGGCCCAAAACCGCCAAGCGCATTTCAACTCCCCCGAGCCGATTTCTATTTTGCGAAATCCTGCCGCATCGCGCGCTGAAGCGCAAAGAGGGCGAATTGCGGCACCCAGTGGCCGACCGCGCGATAGTCGCCGCGCCACCAGCTCGGCCGGTGCAGGCCGGTCTCGATGTGATCGAGGGCGCCGGCGAGCAGGGCGTCGTCGCCGGTGGCCTCGGCCAGCGCCAGCAGCGCCCAGCCGCGGCTGAAATTGAGCGCATAGTGATGCGCCTTGCGCGGCGCGGTGACCGGCGTCAAGGCCTTCAGCCGCGCCCCGGCCCGCGCCATCACCTGGCCGGCCTCGACCGCGCCGGCGCGCACCAGGAGCTCGCAGAACATCGGCGTCACGGCCATGAAATCGGGCCAGTCGTCTTCTTCGTTCTGCGACGGCAGGCGGTCCAGGAATGGCGCGAGACCAGCGGCCGCATCGCGCACGATGTCGGCGATATCGCCGCGGCCCTCGACCGCGGCGTAATCCAGCAGATTGATCAGCGCCCAGCAGGGGTTGGCGTATTCGCGCGCGAACGGATCGGCCGGCCGGCCGCGGAACTGCGCCGTCAGCGAGGCGGCGACGTCGCGCGCCAGGAAGGTCAGCCGGGTCGAGCCGGTGACGTTGCGGTCCTCGAGCGCCAGGCGCAGGAACCAGGCCCGGCCATAGGGCATCTCGAATTGCGGCCGCGCCGCGAGATCGGCCGCTTCCAGCGCCAGCTTGGACGGCAGCAGGACCTGGTCGACGATACCGTCATACTGGCCGTCGCCGGTCAGGCCGCGATAGGCGAGCAGCGCCCAGGTCGCGTGGCAGGCCGAGTGCCAGTCGATACAGCCATGGAAGGCGGGATGGGCGGTGTCGTGGCGCAGCACATGGCGCGCCGGAACCTGGGCCAGCAGCGCGAGCCAATGGGGCGCTTCGCTTTGGAACGCGCGGAAACGCGCCGCGACGTCGGACATGGGGACACCGGTTTGAACTGCGGCCTCAAGGATCGATGAGGACGATCTCGGCTGCAAGCTCGCCCTTGGGGCCGTCGCCGGTGCGGACCTGGACGCGCTGGCCCTGGCGCAGCTCGCGGATGCCCGAACGGCGCAGGGTTTCCATGTGCACGAAGACGTCCGGCGTGCCCGCGCCGCGCGACACAAAGCCATAGCCCTTGCCGCGGTTGAACCATTTGACCACCGCCTCGAACGGGTCGCCGGCCGGCTCCGCCGTATAGCGCGAGGGACGCGGATTGGCGGCCGGCACGGCCTGGGCGGTCGAATTGTCGAGCGAAATCAGGCGGCGCGCCTGCAGGCCGCGCGGCCCCTGGACCGCTTCGCAGACCACCTTGGCGCCCTCATAGGCGGTCTTGAAGCCCGACTGCCGTACGCAGGTCTGATGCAGCAGGATATCGCCCTCGATCCCGCCGGACGGCCGGATGAAGCCATAACCCTTGTTGAGATCGAACCACTTGATCAGCCCCATGACTTCGAGGGGCGGACCGTCCATGCCTCCCGAAACCGTCGCCGCCATAACCATGACTTGCCCCATGCCTGATACAACGAAATGGGCTAGTGACTCTCGCGCCCAGGTAGAATCTGTCATGGGCACCCTGTGGCCGCATCCCCCCCATTTGAGGGATACCCACGCCGCAGGGCGCAACTTTCTGAGTTGGAGCGCGGCGATATGGAATTTAACGGGCGCTATGCGATTGCGGCGGCGCCGGAGCGGGTCTGGGCCGGAATCAACGATCCCGCCCTCCTCAAAGCCTGCATCCCAGGCTGCGAACAGCTCGACAAGACCAGCCCGACCGAGTTCGTGGCGGCGGTGCGGCTCAAGATCGGGCCGCTCAGCGCCGCCTTCAAGGGCAAGGTGCAGCTCGCCGACCTCGAGCCGCCCCATCGCTGCCGCCTCAGCGGCGAGGGCCAGGGCGGCGTCGCGGGCTTCGCCAAGGGCGAGGCTCTGGTCGTGCTGACGCCCGAGGGCGCCGGCACCGTTCTCACCTACACCGCCAAGGCCAGCGTCGGCGGCAAGCTGGCGCAGATCGGCCAGCGCCTGATCGACGGCGCCGCCAAGCAGATCGCGGACGATTTCTTCAAACGTTTCGCGGCGGCCTTGGATACCCCAGTGCTGGCGCCCGATCCGCCGGTCGACGCGTTGCCGCCGCCCGCTTCCGCAGCGCCGCCGGGGGCAACCGCGCGTCCCGGCCTCGCCCCGGTCGTCTGGGTCGCCGGCCTTATCGCCGTCGTCGCGATTTTGCTGCTGGTTTTCGGGTTGAGGGCTTAGGCGCAGGCACGCGAAACAGCGTTTCGAGATCCGGCAGGCCGCCGGCCTGCGCCGTCTGGCGCTCGCTGAGCAATTCGCCGCCGATCGCCCAGCTGTCGCGGTCATGCTCCTGGATCAGGACCTGGGTGGCGCCGCGTTCGAGTTCGAAGATCTCGCTGATCGCGTCGGTGATGGCGACGGCAAGACGCCGGCGCTTTTCCAGGGGCCGGCCGCGGGCGATGTGGACGATGGCGAATGGCATGTGACGCTCCCGTGTCGAGCCCCACTATAGCAGCGCCGTGCTTGACTGGGGCGCCGCCGGCGCCGAAACTTTGCCTTCACAATCCACAGTTCGGGGAAATGCCTATGGCCGTTGTGTCCATGACGGTGAACGGAAAGCCGGTCTCGCTCGAGACCGAAGACCGCACCCTGCTGGTTTATTTCCTGCGCGAGCAGCTGCGCCTGACCGGCACGCATATCGGCTGCGACACCAGCCAGTGCGGCGCCTGCGTGGTGCATGTGGACGGCAAGGCGGTGAAGTCGTGCTCGCTGTTCGCGGTGCAGGCCGAGGGCGCCCAGGTCACCACCATCGAAGGCCTGGCCCAGGGCGGCAAGCTGCATCCGGTGCAGGAGGCGTTTCGCGACAATCACGGCCTGCAATGCGGCTTCTGCACGCCCGGCATGATCATGACCGCGGTCGACATGATCCGCCGCAACGGCGTGATGGACCGCGACACCATCCGCCACGAGCTCGAAGGCAATATCTGCCGCTGCACCGGCTATGTGAACATCGTCTCGGCGATCGAGGACGCCGCCAAGCGCATGGCGCCTGGCGCTGCGCGGAGCGCGGCATGATCCCCTATCCGTTCAACTACCGGCGCGCCGGTTCGCTCGCCGACGCCGAAGCGCTGCTGCGCGCCTCGCCCGACGGCAAGCTGCTGGCCGGCGGCCAGACGCTGATCGCGGCGATGAAGATGCGACTCGCCAATCCGTCGGACCTGATCGACATCTCGGGGATCAAGGAGCTCGCCTATATCCGCGTGGCGAACGGCGCGGTCGCGATTGGCGCGGCGACGACGCATTTCGAGGTGATGGCTTGCGCCGAACTGCGGAAGGCGATCCCGGCGCTGGCGCACCTGGCCTCGATCATCGGCGATCCGGCGGTGCGCCACAAAGGCACGCTGGGCGGCTCGGTCGCCAACAACGATCCGGCGGCGGATTATCCCGCGGCGGTGCTCGGCCTCGGCGCCACCGTGACGACTAACAAGCGTAGCATCGCGGCCGACGATTTCTTCACCGGCATGTTCTCGACCGCGCTCGAAGACGGCGAGATCGTCACCGAGGTCGCGTTCCCGATCCCGCACAGCGCGGCGTACAAGAAATTCGCCAATCCGGCGTCGCGCTACGCCATGGCGGGGGCCTTCGTCGCGAAATTGCAGGACGGCAGCGTCCGCGTCGCCGTCACCGGCGCGGGGCCGTGCGTCTTCCGCGTGCCGGCGATGGAAGCGGCGCTGGCCAGGAGCTTCACGCCCGACGCGATCGCTGAGATCGCGGTGGACGCCGGCGGCCTCAACTCGGACATCCACGGCTCGGCGGCGTATCGCGCCAATCTCGTCGGCGTCATGGCGCGGCGCGCGGTGGCCGAGGCCGCATGAGCGGCGCCGGCGAGCACGACGTGCTGGCGAGCGCCGAGCAATGGCTGGCGGACGGCGCCAAGGTCGCGCTCGGCACGGTGGTGCGGACCTGGGGCTCGGCGCCGCGCCAGGCCGGCAGCCAGATCGCGGTGCGCGGCGACGGCGCCTTCGTCGGCTCGGTGTCCGGCGGCTGCATCGAGGGCGCGGTGATCCAGGAGGCCCTCGCCGCGATGGCCGACGGCAAGGTGCGCACGCTCGAATTCGGCGTCAGCGACGAGACCGCCTGGTCGGTCGGCCTCGCCTGCGGCGGGCGGATCGAGATCTTCGTCGAACCGGTGGCATAGGCGCCGCCATGCGCCGCGAAACGCTCAGCGCATTGAATGCAGCCCGCCGCGATGGCCGCGCCATCGTGCGCGCGACGGACCTTTCCACCGGCGAGGAACTGCTGATCGATCCGGCGACGGACGCTTCCGCCCTCGGCGAGGCGGCGGCCGGCGCGGCGCGGGCCGATACGAGCGGCCCGGCGCTGATCGAAGGCCGCAGCTGGTTCCTGGCCGTGTTCAATCCGCCGCTCGATCTGGCGATCGTCGGCGCGGTGCATGTTGCGCAGCCGCTGGCGCGGATGGCGCAAGAAGCAGCGTACCGCGTGCGCATCATCGATCCGCGCACCGCTTTTGCGACCGCGGCGCGTTTCCCGGGCATCGCACTCAGCCATGACTGGGCCGATGAGGCGTTCGACAAGGAGCCCTTGGGGCGGCGCAGCGCGGTGGTCTTTCTCACCCACGATCCTAAGCTCGACGATCCCGGCCTGATCGCGGCGCTGACGTCGAACTGTTTCTATATCGGCGCGCTGGGTTCGAAAAAAACGCAGGCCGCGCGGGCGGCGCGGATGCGGGAGGCGGGCTTCGGCGACGCCGCGCTCACGCGCATCCACGGCCCGGTGGGCCTCGACATCGGCGCGCGCACCCCGGCCGAGATCGCGGTCGCGATCCTGGCCGAGATCACGCTGGCCTTGCGGGGGAAAAAGCGCGGTTCTTCACCCTCCCCTTGAGGGAGGGTCGAATAAATTCGAGCGTAGCGAGAATTTTTCGGGGAGGGGTCCGGCATCGAGCGAACCGTCGGACCCCTCCCCGAAATTTGCTTCGCAAATTTCGACCCTCCCTCAAGGGGAGGGTAAAATGAGCGCTATTCATCCCCGCTCGGCGGCGGGCGGTTGTCGCCGCGATCGCCGTCATGGCGGCCATGGCCCCAGCCGCCACGACCCTGGCCATGGAAGTGCGGCTTCATTTCGTCGGCGGTGATGACGCCGTCATTGTCGCGGTCGAGCCGCGCGAACATCTTGAGCGGCGGCGCGGAGAATTCGGCCATCGACAGCTTGCCGTCGCCGTCCTTGTCGAGCCGCTTGAACATCTTGTCGTTCATCTCGCGGTAGTGCACCGCCTGGTCGGCGGTGAACTGCGCCAGCGTCATCGTCGCGCCGCCGCCGGTGGCGCTCTGGAAATGCTTGGCCATGATGCCGTCGAACTCGGCCCGCGTGACGTTGCCGTCGCGGCTGACATCGGCGTCGCCGCAGAACCGCGCCCGGCCGAAGCCGCCGCCTCTGCCACCAAACCCATGCCCGCCAAAGCCGTGTCCGCCGCGGCCGCCATGCCATCCGGCATGCTGGCCGCGCGGCTGCCAGCCGCCGTGATCGCCGCCGCCGGCCGGCGGCGCGTCGGGCGGCGGCGTGCCGGCGGGGTGGAAGTCGGCATGCATCACCGGATTGCACGACACCGTGCCGGTGCCGTCGCGGTCCATCATCTGGAAATGCGCCCGCTGCGGCGCCGCGAATTCGTCGAGCGTCAGCCTGCCGTCGCCGTTCCAGTCGATGCGCCGGAACATCTCGGCCGCATGCTTCTCGAAGTCGCCCTGGTGGATGGCGACGAACTGGTCCTCGGTCATGCCGCTGCCGCCATGCGTCGCGGCGGCAAAGCGCGTGCCCAGCACGTTGTTGAACTCGGCGCGGGTGATCTTGCCGTCGTGGTTGGTGTCGAACTCGGCGAGCAGCCTTTCGCTGAGCTTGCCGCGATGCAGCAGGCCCTGCATCGGCCCGTCCGGCGGCGGCGGCCCGTCCATATGGGCGACGGCGAGCGTCGAGCCGCCGAGAACGACGGCGGCGCCGACCAGCAAGGCAATCTTCAGGTTCTTGTCCATGGGTGTCTCCAAATCGAGCCGCTACAGCAAACCCCTTGGGGCTCTCGGAACTATCCCGGAACAAAACGGAAACGTATCAAAGTGTGCGCCGGCCGGACCACCGCAAACTTTGTCGCAATTGACGGTTTGCAGGCCGGCCTGCGAAAGACCAGATTGCATCGCAAGATGATCAAGGAAGACACCAAGCCTCACGTGCTGCTGGTGGAGGACGCGCGCGACATCCGCGAGCCCCTCGCCCGCTATCTGCGCGAACAGGGCTACCGCGCCACCACGGCGGCAGACGCCGTCGCCGCCCGCAAGGTGATGAAGGGCTCGGCCATCGACCTCGTCGTGCTCGACATCATGATGCCGGGCGAGGACGGGCTGTCGCTGTGCCGCTCGATCCGCGAGACCTCGCAGATCCCGGTGATCCTGCTGACGGCGCGCGGCGAGGAGGTCGACCGCATCATCGGCCTCGAAATGGGCGCCGACGACTACATCCCAAAGCCCTTCAGCCCGCGCGAGCTGATCGCCCGCGTCGCCGCGGTGCTGCGGCGCACCCAGGCGCTGCCGCCGCGCCAGAAGCCACCCTCCGCCGAGCGCATCCGCTTCGGCGACTGGATCCTCGATACCGGCCAGCGCGAGCTGATCGGCATCGACGGCATCGCCCTGCCGTTGTCGAGCGGCGAATTCCGCCTGCTCAGCGCCCTCCTGGAGCGGCCCAAGATCGCGCTGACCCGCAACCAGCTGCTCGACCTGACCAAGGGGCGCGACGCCGACCTGTTCGACCGCTCGATCGACAACCATGTCAGCCGCCTGCGCAAGAAGATCGAGCCCGATCCGAAGAATCCGCGTTATATTAAGACCGTATGGGGCGGTGGCTACATTTTCGCGATGGAC
>Ga0210397_10000122_pt1 | contig 60499 bp, 58 predicted proteins | sample IncBWH2OmetaG_FD_160126 | JGI IMG/M metagenome (GOLD analysis project Ga0210397, IMG submission 160126) | Forest soil microbial communities from Barre Woods Harvard Forest LTER site, Petersham, Massachusetts, United States - Inc-BW-H-2-O ...
ATTCCCATTGGTCTTGCCGGCTGTCCGTGGGCTCATGTGCGTCTCCTTGCGAGTCGATCGTTGTTCGAGGCGGGTAGGTTAGCGATGGAGATATGCGCGACCTCGCCAGGGCGCGGGCGGGATGGGTCGAAAAGCAAAGCGCATGACGCGCGAAGATATCCATAGGCTCACGCACCTGTCACGCTGCGCGGGTTGAGCGGCTAAAATGGACGCCCGCGTCCTCGCGCAAGTCTTGCGCCGCTTACCACCGATCGAAGACCCAAACGTGCTCGTCGGCACAAGCACCGCCGATGACGCCGGCGTCTACAGGCTGACAGATGAGATCGCCATCGTGCAGACGGTCGATTTCTTCACGCCCATCGTCGACGATGCGCGGACGTTCGGGGCCATCGCGGCGGCTAACGCGCTTTCGGATATCTACGCAATGGGCGCTCGGCCGCTCAGCGCACTAGCGGTCGCCGCGTTTCCCGAGGAAGGGCTTGACGCAGACGTCCTCGCGCAGATCCTAGGTGGCGGTGCGGAAAAGGCCCGCGAGGCTGGCATCAGCATCATCGGCGGCCACACGATCAAAGACCCCGAGCCGAAATACGGTCTGTCGGTGACAGGCGTGGTACATCCAGAAAAGATCTGGCGAAATTCCACCGCGCGCACGGGCGATGCGCTCATCCTCACCAAGCCGCTCGGCACGGGAATCTTAACCACGGCGCGCAAGCGCGATCTCATCGACGACGGCATTCTGGCTCCCGCGGTGACCTCGATGTTGCAACTCAATCGCGTTGCGGCCGACGTTGCGGCGCAGGTGCCGCCGCACGCCGCGACCGACATCACAGGATTCGGTCTGCTCGGACACACTCGCGAAATGGCGCAGGGATCGGGCGTGGGCGCGAAGATCGAATCACAGACGGTGCTGTTGTTCGATCGCGTTCTCGAACTCGCTCGAGATGGCGCAGTACCAGGCGGCACGGTCGCAAATCTTGACGCCGCGATCGGCAACGGCTGGCTATTCGCGGATTCGATCACGCCGGAGCTACGTCTCGTGCTGTGCGATGCGCAGACATCTGGCGGCCTGCTGCTCGCCGTCGCACCGGAGAGCGCAGAATCGCTCATCGCGTCACTACATGCGGCGGGCATTCGCGCCGCGCGCCGGATCGGCGAGATCACCGCCGATCGCACGTTGCGCGTAGTCTGACGGGTTTCTCTGAAGGGATTATCTGAAGGGGCCGACGCTAGTCGGCCCACGTTACGTAACCGAGGCCGATATAAAATCGGCCCCTTCAGAACAATACAGGGTCTTCTCGAATCCTAGCCTAACGATATGTTCGCCCGCGGGAGTAGCTCAATTGGTAGAGCATCAGCTTCCCAAGCTGAGGGTTGCGGGTTCGAGACCCGTCTCCCGCTGAGTGATTTCCACCGTGAATAGCGTGGCCGATGCGGCAAGCCTAATGGCCGTAACGCAGCCAAGGTCAGTGCCCTTTTGCAAGGAAATGTGTACGAACCTTCGGCTGAGAAGCTCATGACAATGCTTAACGGCCTCGGTAAGTCGATCAATATCACAATATCGACAAAGGCAAAGAATGTTCCGGCAGCTGTCCACGTGTGCTACGTATAATGAGCCGATCTACCGCAAGCTAGTGATGGATCTGTCTACGATCGATAGTCCAACCCGCATTCGGCTCTGGCTAACGTTTTTTGAGGCCTTATAAGAGTCCGAGTATCCTCGGATAGGCCGTGTCATGCGGCCACGGGTTTCTGTGGAGGCGCGGCCAAATGAAATCGAATGCGGGTGGCAAAGCACGTTTTCGTCGCTGGCAAATCGTTTTGGTTTGCTTTCTCTTTCCGTATGCCGCTTAAGAGCGGGGCTGCGCGTAAGCGCAAGCGCCCGATCGCTTTGCCTTCGGGCAACGTGATTTTTGTATTCACCGACATCGAAGGCTCGACCCAACGTTGGGAAGCCCATCACCAAGCGATGCAAGCCGCAGTCGAGCGTCACGAAGACTTGGTGAGAGGGGCGATCGAGACAAATGACGGTTACATTTTCAAGACAGCCGGCGACTCATTTTGCGCAGCGTTTGCGCGGGTGTCCGATGCGGTCGCCGCGACGATCGCCGCCCAGGTCGCGCTCGCGAGCGAAGATTTTTCCGCGGTAAGTGGTCTGCGAGTCCGAATGGGCGTCCATGCCGGAAGCGCTTCGGAGCGAGGCGGCGACTACTTCGGTCCCGAGGTAAACCGTGCCGCTCGCTTGATGTCGATTGGCCATGGTGGTCAAGTGCTTCTCTCCGGCGCCGCGAGGGAATTACTGTCGAACGTCGTTCCATCAAATACCCACTTGATCGACCTTGGCTTGCGACGGCTTCGCGACCTCACGCAGCCTGAACACGTCTGGCAATTGGCGATCTCAGGGCTGCCCATCGAATTCCCGCCGCTCAATTCTCTCGACGCACGTTCGAACAATTTGCCCATCCAACTCACGCTGCTCCTGGGTCGCGAGCAGGACCTCGAAGCCATCGAATCGCTCACCAACCGGCATCGTTTGCTCACGGTGTGTGGGGCGGGAGGAGTCGGGAAGACGCGCCTCGCGCTGCAGGTCGCGGCCGATGTCATCGATCGTCATGCCGACGGCGTGTGGTTTGCGGATCTCGCGCCGATATCGAGCCCTGAGCTGGTCGCGAGCGTTGTTGCCAAAGCAATCGGCATGCCCCAAGCCGAGGGACGCCGCGTCGAAGAAGACCTGCCTCAGTGGCTCAAGCGCAAACAGCTATTGCTCGTCCTCGACAACTGCGAGCATCTAATCGATGCGGTGGCGATATTGGCTGCTTCGATTCTCACCGCGGCGCCGGGGGTGCGCATCCTTGCCACATCTCGCCAAGCATTGGGGATCGCGGGCGAGCAGGTGTATCGTTTGCCCTCCCTTGCGCTGCCCGCTGTAACGGTCGAGTCGACGGCAGCGAACGCCCTGAACTATGGCGCGATCGCACTATTTGTGGATCGCGCTACGGCGTCCGATTCGCGGTTCACTATCAGCGACGACAACGCGTCGATCGTTGCCGAGATCTGCCGACGTCTCGACGGTATTCCCCTTGCGATCGAACTCGCGGCAGCGCGCGTCAAGGTTCTGAGCATTCCAAATCTTGCGCAGCGTCTTGACGACCGCTTTCGGATTCTGACTGGCGGCAGCCGGACGGCGCTGCCGCGTCAAAAAACGCTCGTCGCACTCATCGACTGGAGTTACGGCCTGCTCACGCCTCAGGAGCAGATCCTATTCAACCGCGTGAGCGTCTTCGCCGGCGGTTTCAGCTTGAATGCGACCACGGTCGTCTGCGCGGGCGCCGGTATCGGCGAAGACGAGATATTGGACCTTATCGCGCTCTTGGCCGAAAAGTCGCTCGTCGTTGCGGAGACAGGTGGAAAGCAAGAGCGATATCGATTGCTTGAATCTACTCGAGCTTTCGGACTGGATAAACTCGAGGCCGCCGGCGAGCGCGAGAGGTTGAGCAGACGACATGCAGAGTATTTTCGGGAACAAGCACTTGAAGCCGATGAGTCCTTCGGGCTAGGCTCGGTCTTCGCGTGGCTCGATGAAGTGGGACTCGAACTCGACAACTATCGAACCGCGCTGGAATGGGCGCTAGCCGCCGGACGCGACGTCGCACTCGCCGGCGCCATGGCAGGTGCTCTCGTTCGATATTGGTCGAACGGCGGTCTTTCAGTAGAAGGACGATCGTGGATCGACCGAGCCCTCGCCACCCTCGATGAGTCCGCACATGCGCGCGTTGCGGCATCGTTGTGGAACGCGTCGGCGCTGCTCTCTGACGGCAAACGCCGGTACGACGCTGCGACGCGTGCATGCACACTCTATGATTCGGTGGGCGACGCACGCGGCCTCGGCTGGGCGCTCATGCTGCTTGCCGATAGTCAATTCCAGATGGGCCACCGCGACGAGGCCGGTGCCGGCTACAAGCGCGCCCTCACAACAATGCGCGAATGTGGCGATCGACAGGGAACTGCGTGGTGCCTGAATCAGTTGGCATACTTCCTATGCAGCAGAGGTGATGCGATGGAAGGTCGCGCGCTGTTTGCGCAGGCGCTGGAGGCATTCAAAGTCCTTGGCAGTGAGACGGGCACGGCGCAAGCGCTCGGGATGCTCGCGGAAGCAGAGTTCAAGGATGGCCGCGCTGCAGAAGCGTTGCGCCTTGTCGAGGAGTCCTTGGAGATTTACCAACGCAGCAAAAACGCGAAGCATTTGGCAATGAACTACAATAACAGCGCCGCGTACCGAGTCGCAATGGGAGATATCGATGCTGCGAGAATTGCGGCCAGCGAAGGGCTTCAATGGGCGCGGCGAGCTCAGTCCGGTCTGCAAATCGCCGTCGCGCTGCAACACTTGGCGCTTGTCGCCTTGCTCCGGGGACATGCGACCCTTGCGGCGACGCTCGCCGGCTTCGTCGCCATAAAATACCAAGAACTGCTCTACGAACGCGAGCCCACCGAGCGGTGGAGTCACGAGAAGTTGATGGCGACGCTGCGAACCAAGCTGAGCGAATCGGAGATCGAAATATTGCAGCACGAGGGTGCGAGTTGGATGGAAGATCGAGCTGTCGAAGCAGCGTTGACGGCATGACGGGTTCGTCATGATCGGGTCCATGACGCGTCCAAACGGAAACCTCATCTGTCCTCCCGCCTGTTTCGACGTCGACGACCGCAAGAATCCATTCATGACCATGCAGACGCCCGTCGATCGCGAATACGCGCAACGACGGTGACAGGTGCTTCGAGAGGCGTTTGCGGCGACGGGGTGCGCGTGTATGAGTTTGCGCCAATGTTTTCGGATAGCGCGGAAGCCGCACATTTGTGTGAGTCTACGCTGCGTCAACGCTTTAGGGATAATGGATTGAAATGGTGGAGGATAATGGTCTCGAACCGCTGACCTCTTGCATGGGCCCGGATATCGTCGGTGGCTGGTCGCGATTGCCGCACATTTCAAATTCTACGCGGGAGAGTCAAATCTGACCTCGCCGCCGCTTCGTCCTGACGATCGAGACGCATGGCTCCCGCTTGCAATATCCTGGCACGACATCGGCACAAGGTCACCAAGAAGTCTTCCCTTCGCGGGCCGAAGCGTTTGTCATGAAGACAATCGCCGCCATCGCCACTCTCTCTATCTCAATCGCGCTTTCGTCAGCCGCTGCCGGCGCACCGCCGCCGCCTGCAAAGCCATGCTCCGCGCCGGAATATCGTCAGTTCGACTTCTGGGTCGGCAACTGGCGCGTGACCAATCCGCAGGGTCAGTTAGCAGGCGCGAACGACGTGACGCTCGAGTATGGTGGATGCGTCGTACAGGAGCACTGGAGCGGCACAGGTGGAGATGTCGGATCTAGCTTCAACGCGTATCGATCCTCAACCAAACAGTGGCACCAGACGTGGGTCGACAACCAGGGCCTGGTGCTACTTCTCGACGGCTCGTACGCTAACGGCGTGATGACGCTCAGCGGATCTGGCATGTCGCTCTCCGGCATCGAGCGCCTCAACCGAATTCAATGGACGCACATCGACGACGATCACGTCCGACAACTTTGGGAGTCGTCGGTTGACGGCGGCAAGAGTTGGACCGTCGTATTCGACGGCATGTACACGCGCGTGAAATAGCAGCAGCGCTTCGGCGTGGGTGCTCTAGAGATCAACGCGCGCGGACTGACGGCCGGGGCGTGTCTCCTAAGAGCTCGCCGTGCGCACATGAGAACGCCACCAATAGACCGGTAAGGACAGGGCGATGATCGCAAGCGCAATCAGCGACCGCTCGGGCGCGGCCATCACCACCTCAGCGAGCAGCCATGCTGTCGTCACCACGAAGAGAGCGGGCACGACCGGGTAGCCCACCACACGGAATGGGCGGTCCGCTTCGGGTTCCTTTTTGCGCAAGACGAACACCGAAAGAGTGGTCAGTCCGTAGAATAGCCAACCCGTGAATACGAAGAGGTCGCTCAATGAGTCGAACGACCCCAACGTGACAAGCAAAGCGGCGAGAATGGCAAGCGCCAGGACGGCGCGTACGGGAACGCGCGCGCCTGACACGCGTGAAAGCCACGGTAGGAAAAGGCCGTCGCCCGAATATGCGTAGACGATCCGCGACGTCGACAGGATCGAAACGTGCAGCGTCGCGATGACAGAAATCAGGAGCAACGCGGCCGCCGTGCCCCGCGCCGCCGACGAAAAGACCGTTCCAACGACTTCGATGCCAACGGATGAAGCCGGCGACAGATTGGCGATCACCGCCGGCGAAAGTACGTAGAAATAGGCCACGTTTGCAGCCGCGTAGAGAACGATGACGATCGTCATGCTCGCGACAAGCGCTATGGGAATCGTCCGCGCGGGATTCTTGACTTCACCGGCCACGTACGTGAGCGCCGCGAAACCGTTGTATGCATACATCGCGCCGATCATGGCGGCCGCGAAACCAGTCGCGCCGCCGCGAGCCGATGCCGCGATTCCCGCGCAAGCTCCGGCGAGCCCGTTCGCGGCGAAATGGTGCCAGTCGCCCTGCCCTACCGCGAACGCGGCGATGGTCAGGCCACCGACCATGAGCACTTTCAAAATAGTGAGCAGCGTCGCGATGGTTCCGTTCACCTGCACCGGCGCGCAGTTCACCAGCGCGACGGCAGCAAGTATTGCGAGCGCGGCGCATTGTGTTCCGGTTATGGTGAAATGCCAAACCAGCAGCTGCGCGTGGAACGCGAACGCTTCCAGCGCGCCGCCCGACATCAGGTTGAGGAATATCGCAGCGCCTGCCGCGAGCGCTGCGCAAGCCAGCGGAGCGTAGAGGAAAAAAACGGTCCAGCCATATGCGAACGCCATTGGCCGGCCAAAAGCGCGACGTAAGAACGCATAGGGGCCGCCGGAATCCGGCATCATCGAGCCAAGTTCGGCGAACGAGAGAGCGCCGCATAACGCGAGCAACCCGGCCGCGACCCAAGCGATCAGGACCAGGTCCGGCGACCCCGCGTTGCACGTCATCGCGCGCGTTTTGAGGAAGATGCCTTGACCGATGAGGTTGCAGACGATCAGCGACGTCGCTGCCGTGATACCGAGCGCGCGAACTAGGCCCCTTGAAGAAGCGGGCGCAAGAGACATACGCGCGGCGGTACGCCGTCACCGCAGCATTGTCCCCTGCGATCGCTACGGTTGATAGCCGCCTTCTATCCAGTTCGAAAGCAGCTTCATTTGCTCGTCGCTCCAATAGGGACCGCCCGGCGGCATGCGCGGCTCCTTATCGCCCGACAGGAAGTCGTAAACGCTTTTTGCGTTCTTCGGATTGGACATCCACTTGTGGTCCGCGAGTAGGACGCCCATGCCTTCCATGTGGTCGATATCGACTTCCCGGAACAACGGCCGAATGTCGCGTTCAAAAGAAACTGATGTTCCTTGGCCCTGCATGAGACAGTCCTCCAAAAGACGTCCGTAGGTTTAAGTCTATACCCGCTTGGTCGCGTTTCGAAAAGGTTGGGTTACCGAATCGACTCGCTCGGGGCGGAAGCCGATGCCCACCACCTGTGCCGGAAGCCGGCGCAACAGCGGCCAGCGGTCAAGAAGTTTCATCGGCCATGGCGGCGCAAATGGCACGTCGCGCCCCAGAATCCTATCGATCAGACGGTTTTGGATGAAGATCTGCAGTCCTTGCGTCATCTTCGTCGGCCATTCGCGGCGCCGCTGGACGGCACGAAGGTCGGCTTCGCAGACCGTCGCGTCGAGCAACGTCTTAGCTAGGATGTTCGCCGTCGCGACCGCATCCTGCACCGCAAGATTTATTCCGACGCCGCCGATCGGCGACATCGCGTGCGCCGCATCGCCGATGCACAGCAAGCCCGGACGATACCACGTGCTGAGACGGTTCACGACGACCGTGAGCATCTTGACGTCATCCCAATCGCGGATCTCTCGAACCCGATCGGCGACATATGGCACGAGCGACAAAAGGGCCGAACGAAAATCGGCGATGCCGCGCTCACGAATCGCATCGAAATCGCCTTTCCGGATGAGGTAGCCGCATTGCCAGTAGTCACCGCGATCGATCATGATCAGCATCTTGCCGCGATCCAGCCTGCCGAACGCTTGACCGCGATCATCCGCACGGCGCGACAGTCGAAACCAGAGCACGTCCATGGGCGCGCCGAAATCCTCGACTTTCAGACCCGACTTATCGCGTACGAGCGAATGACGCCCGTCTGCTCCGATCGTCAAGCCCGCTAGGATTGTCTGACTGCCATGCGGTGTATCAGCTTTCACTCCGATGATCTTGCCCGCGTCGTCGTAGATCAGATCCGTCGCCGACGTATTCATCGCGAGATGGAAGCCGGGAAATATCTTTCCGTGACGAGCGATGAAATCCAAGAAATCCCATTGCGGCATGAGCGCGATGAAGCGGCACCGCGCCGAAACGTGGCGGAAGTCCGCTATCCGGACAGTCGCCGCGCCGATCTGAGCGCCCAGCCCTCTCACTTCCTGATGTGGGAGCGCGAGGAGCTCGTCGAGCAGCCCGAGCTGGTCCATGATGTCGAGGGTCGACGGATGGATCGTGTCGCCGCGAAAGTCGCGGAAGAAATCGGCGTGCTTCTCAAGCACGATGACTTCGATCTGCGCTCTGGCCAAGAGAAAGCCGAGCATCATGCCGGCCGGCCCGCCGCCGACGATGCAAACGGTCGTCCGAATCTCTGCGCTCACTAGATTGAAACGCCTATCGCGCTTTGCGACGGCCTCGCTTCAGCCGCTTGACGGCTGAATTGACGTGCGTCTTCACGACGGCCCGTACGGTTGCGGCAAGTTCCCGCTTGTCCGCGTATTTGTTCATGTACGGAAGTACGCCGATCACCGTCTCGCACGACGTGCAAGCCACCGTCACGATGCGATGGGTTCCGCCCGCACGTTCCTCGCCTGCGCGAAACGGCACGGCCTTCAAACACCGCGGACACTTCCGTTTGAAGATATCCACGCGGCCGTCAGCTCGCAAGGCGGCCTCGGAACGAGCGTTTCGCATCGTCGTATGCGGCTTCGATGAGCAGCGGATTGAGAGCAAGGCGAACTGGGCGGCGCGGAAGTTCCGGCAGGCGATGGGCGAAGCCCTTGGCGCAAAGTATTGAAATGGCTCGTTGCACCGCGGCGTCCGACATGCGCAACCGGCGCGCTATTGCAGCAACGCCAAGACCTCGCTCGAATATCCGCGTTCGAACGTCCACGGTGCGCCACAAAAACGTATAGAGGCGCCGCTGGTCGCGACTCAGTTCGTCGCACGCCTCGATAGACGTGAATAACGTGTCCCAAACGCGATCGCAAAACGACCTGACATTGACCCTGCGACCTCTGTTGTGCACGGGTGCTTGCCTCCGTCCCTCGAACATACGTTTGGACGACCGCCTCCCTCACCCCTGCGGGCGTCAGCCCCGGTCGGACGAGGTCCGATTCGAGGTCCAATGGGCGACCCGTTTAGCTTTTCGGATGTCGGCCAGCGTCCGGCCGCTCTTGACGGATTCGGCGTGCGCGGCTGCCCGCCAGCGCTTGTCGACGAATTCATCGCGCTCCTTGACCAAGAGCCACGCGTTATCCGCGCCGTCGCGCCCATGCATCTTCACCAACGCGAAATTGCCCTTGAGTTTTTTTCCGCGCAGCGTGAACTTGATCTGACCGTTGTCGATCGACTTCTCAGGAGCAACTGCGGTCTGCGGTTTGTATGTGCCGCTATCCCAGACGATCACCTCACCAGCGCCATAGTTTCCCTTTGGTATGATGCCTTCAAAGGTCCGGTACTCTAGCGGGTGGTCTTCGACTCGCATCGCAAGGCGCTTGTCGGCGGGATCGAGTGATGGCCCTCTCGGCACGGCCCAAGATTTGAGCACGCCGTCAGCCTCGAGCCTGAAATCATAGTGTAGTTGCGTCGCGTCATGCAACTGGATGACAAATCGCAGCGATCGCGGTTTCGTCGCGGATCGCTTTGCGGCAGGTTCGGGTGTCCGCTTGAAGTCGCGCTTCGCATCGTAGCTCTTGATCGATGTATCCGAGCGATCCGGACGGCGCGGCGACGTCTTGACAGGCATCAAGCCGCTCCTTTCTTGAGAAACTTCGCGAGATCGACTCGCCCCGTCCGGGCGAGGAGCGGCTTCCACAAATCGCCGACCTTGCGGAGCCTGGCCTCCATGTTCCCGATGTCGAAGTCATCTAACCGCACGCCTTTTTCGAGTTCCCGCCAGGTGACGGGCGCCGAGACGGTTGGGCGTTTTGCTGCGCGCACTGAATAGATAGATGCGAGTGTTCGCCCCCACGCGTTCTGGTTGTAGTCGATGAGGACGTGACCGCGGGGCCGCTTGCTCTTCGCATAGACAGCCGTGATCAGTTTCGGGTTCTCTTCGGCGATCTGCATCGCCAGCGCTTTTGAGAACACCCAGACGTCTTTCTGCACCGGGCCGCGCTTGATCGGTACATAGATATGGATGCCGCGCGACCCCGTCGTCTTGGCGAAGTTCGGCATGTCTAGGCGCTCGAGCGCGTCGTGCACGATGAGCGCTGTCTCGCAGACGCGTTCAAACGTCGCGCCGGGAACAGGGTCGAGGTCGAAGTGAAAATAATCGGGGCGATCGGGATCGTCGCACAGCGCGTACCATTGGTTGAGGTCAATGCAGCCGAGGTTCACGATCCACAGCAGCGACGCGAGGTCGTTGACCATCGGAAACTCGACGATGCGTTCTTCGCCATGCTCGATCTTGCACGTGGCAAGCCACGGCGGATGCGGCTGGGGAACGTGCTTCATGAAGAAGAAATCGCCGCCGGCGCCGTTCGGATAGCGCTTCATCACCATCGCTCTATCTTTTACGTGCGGTAAGAGCCACGGGCTGATCGCCGCGTAATAGCGGAGCAGATCGCTTTTTGTGACCGCCGGACTTTTCCAGAACGGCTTGCCGAGATTCGTGAGCCGCACGCGCAGAGCGCCGACCGAGGCCTCGAAGGAATCGGCCGTCCGAGGGATCTCGGGCGGCCGGGTTTTTGCGCTCACGTGCGCGCCGTGGTCCGCCTCGTCTTCGGCTTCTCAACCGCCGGCTTTGCTTTCTTGCTGCGCGCCGCAAGACTGCGCTGCAGCGCAGCGGCGATGTCGTCCAGACTCTGTTCTTCTGCAGGCGCGGCCTTTTTCTGTGCGACGATCTTCTTGCCTTTAGCCTTATCCTGCAGCGTCTTGAGCATCGTCTGGCGGTAGGTGTCCGTGTATTCCTTCGGCTCGAACGTGCCGGCCATCGCGCCGATCAGCATCATCGCCGCCTTCATCTCGCCCGGCGAGACTTTGTCTTTCTTCGTGGGCACGTCGACGTCTTCGGCGGGGATCAGTTCGCCCTCGAAATGCATCAGCTCTAAGACGAGAGCGGTGCCGTACGGTTTCAGCGCCGCAAGATGTTCTCGCGTGCGCAGCACGATGCGTGCGATGCCGATCTTGCCCGACTTCTCCAGAGCCTCGCGCAATACCCCATACGCATGCATCCCCTTCTTCTCGGGCTCGAGATAGTACGGCGTCTCGTACATGCGCGGGTCGACTTCCGATGAGTCGACGAACTGCTCGATGTCGATCGATTTCGTCAACTCGGGCCGCGCGGCTTCAAAATCTTTGTCTTCCATGATGACATACTTGCCGTCATCGAGTTCGTAGCCTTTGACGAGATCTGCCCATTCGACGTTCTTGTGGCAATGATCGCACACGCGCTCGTTGTGGATGCGGCCTTTGTCCTTGCCGTGGAGCATGTGAAACGAAAGATCGTTCGTGCGAACCGCGGTCACAAGGCGGACCGGTATCGAGACCAGTCCGAAGTTGATCGCGCCGCTCCAGATCGCGTGTGCCATGTTGGACCCTTCCTTAGCGCGTCACGAACGCTCCCGCACTCGTACGCAGTCTTCCGGGCGTTTGTCCACTCGCAGTCCGAGATAGACCGGTTGGCGCAAGACGCCATCGTGCGTCCACTCGCCGAACTTCACTTCCGCCACCAATTTCGGTCGTATCCAGTGTATCGGCGCATCAGCGGCCGGCATAACACGAAATGGGGCGCGTTTTGTCTCGAGCGGCTTCATCTTCGCGAAAAGCGCCGCGAGGGCATTTTCGTCAAATCCGGTCCCGGCGTGACCGGTGTAGACGAGCTCGCCATGGTCATAAAGGCCCACCAGTATCGACCCGAAATATCGGCGGCTTCCGCGTGGTTCTGTCCAGCCGCAGATCACGAACTCTTGGCTGTTGGTCACCTTGATTTTGAGCCACTCGCGCGTGCGGCCCGCGTGATATTGCGACGTCCGGCGCTTGGCGATGATGCCCTCGATACCCTGATCGCGAGCCTTTTGGAATAGCCGGACCCCTTTGCCGATGACGTGGGGTGAAAACGCGACGAGTGATTTTCCGCGGACGATCGCTTTCTTCAAGAGATCCTTGCGCACTTCGAGCGGTTGTTTGCGCACGTCGTGCGCTCCCATCGAGAGCACGTCGAAGACCACGAACGTGATCTTCACAGATTCGCTTTTCGATGCGCTCAAGCGGTTTATGCGCGGTTGCAGTCGTTGGAACGACGAGCGCCCCTTCCGATCGAGGCTGACGATCTCGCCGTCTACCACGATGGGCAGCATGTGGAACGCATGACGAAGTTCGAGAAGTTCTGGAAATGCGCGCGTCAGCTCTTGTCCGGTCCGCGAACTCGCTCTCACGTCACTCTTCGTCACCGTGCAGATCGCACGCACGCCGTCCCACTTCGTCTCGAAGAGCCAATCGGGCGAGTCGAATGGCTGCTCCACCGCCGTCGGCAACATCGGCGCGTGAATGTCGCGCGCTGAACGGGCCGACTTCGTCGCTGAAGGGGCCGACTTCGTCGCTGAAGGGGCCGACTTCATGTCGGCCCTGGCAAACGCGACGTGGGCGGACATAAAGTCCGCCCCTTCAGTTTTTTCCCCTTCGGTTTTTTCAGGGCTTGATCTCGAAGACGACGCCCTGACCGGCCGGACCTCCGGCGACCGTTGTGGCGAGATACGATCCGCTCGGCGCCAGCGACAGCCCGTAGTACGGATTCATGCCGTCGCCGACCGAGCCGAAACGATGCAGGACCGTCTCTACATTTGTGCCCGCCTTTATCTTGAAGACGGTGCCGCACGAGCAGCCTCTATTTCCGCCCGCCGACGTCGTGCCGAGCAGGTCGCCCGCTGGATCAAAGACGAGCGTGCTCGTCGGAGAGCCTCCGTCCGTTCCGCCCGTGAAGCTGTAAAGCACATGTTCTTGCCGGGTGCGCGGGCCAGCCGCGCTGAGCTCGAAAACGGATCCCGCGCCGTGTGCACCGCCATAATAGGTGGTGCCGAACAAGTCACCGCTTGCGTCGGCGATCAGACCGCCATATGCAAAACCCGCATCAGGCATGCCTTTGAACGCATAGAGCGTCGTGAGGTCGAAGGTGCCGCCCGATTCCGGCGCGAGTTTGAATGCCGTTCCCGCCGAATGCACTCCGCCGAGTTCGGTTACTCCGTAGATGTTGTTCGAATTGTCGATCAACAGCGAACCGAGCGATCCGACGCCGCCGTCCGCGCCGCCGGTGAACGCGTGGATCACGCTGAAGTGCCACGCCCCGCCAAAATGCGAGAGTTGGTAGACCACGCCTTGTGAGAATGCGCCGCCATCCGGAGTTGTGCCGTACATGCGGCCCTGCTTGTCGAACGAGACACCGCCGCCGGGGCCAAAGCCGTCGTTACCACCCGTGAAGTTGTAGAGCACGCGCTCGCCGCGCGGCGTCAACTCGTACACGACGCCGCAGCCATCGCCGGTGCATGCACCACCGGATCCGCCCGCGGTCGTGGTGCCGAAGATATCGCCCAACCTATCCAAGGCCACAGAGCCGTGGGGATTCTTGCCGTCCGACCCGCACGTGAAATTGTAGAGCACCGATTCCTGAAACGTCGTCGGAGACGTCGGGCTGAGTTTGAAGACGACGCCGCAGCCGTATAGCCCGCCGATCACCGCCGTGCCGTACGCGTTGCCGCCCGAGTCGAAGGTCAAGCCCGTGGCTGCATTTCCGCCGTCGTTCCCGCCCGTGAAGCGGTAGACGAGCGAATAGCTGCCGGATGCCGACGAAGCTCCGGATTGCAGTAGCGCCAGCGAGACGGCGACTGCCGCGACGAAGATGGGACCGAACCCCTTGGTGAATCTCATGTTCTCTCTCCTCATGATGCCTTGAAATCTTTACGGGGCGGGATAGACTGCGATGATCTTTCTTCCATCGGAAGCGACGCCGCTAATTTCGGCGAGCGCCGCTCGAGCGCGCTCGTCATATTCAATGTCGATCCTCACGCGTGTAGCGCCCGCGTTGTCGCGCGCACTCACGTGCGCCCGGACGAATCCGGGATACTCGGGAAGCAACGCACCGCTGATGCCGACCGATCCCGAGACCGCCGCGTCATCTGCGAAAGCGTAATCTTCCAGTGTAACAGCCCGCAGGTTTCCCCCGGCAGAAAATCTGCCGCCGCGCAAGCCGGGACCGCAATACCCGTTACCGCAGTTCGGAAAGAATCCATTATACGCGTAGCGTGCGCCCTGGATCGCATCGCCGACGCTCTGTAGCGCTAGCGCGGCAAGACGAAGCTCGGCGGCATCCGCCGTGTTCCCAGGCAGCGCCACGGCCGGCGGCTGCTCGGCCGACGTGAGCGGAAATACTCCTACTGTGCGCACCTCCGGCAACGCGGCGCCACAGGACGTGTCGACGGGTCCTGGATGGCGCACGAAGTCGAGCACGATCGCTGAAGCGCAATTGAAAGGATCGCCGAGCGCGGGCACGTGGATCTGATTGGGCAGCGACGCGAATTGGACTGATGGGCCGAGCGCCGCGGCGGCTTGCCGCGCGTCGCCAGGCGATGTCGTCTCGTCAAGATCTCCTGAGATGATCAAAACGGGCAGCGTCGCCGGAACGATCGGCGGTTTCTGCGTGATGATGGGATCGCGATGGACGGGAGCGGGCCACGTGATGCACGAGTCATAGCCTTCCGTCGGTGAATTGAAGACGTCGGTGTTGCCGACTGGATAGCCGAAGTCGCGCGGCAGGTCGGCGATGTTCTCCGCGTATTCAACGTGCCTCTCCGGCACCGGCATGTCCATGCGGAATGGGTTCCGATAGACGGTGCACACGTCCGCGATATACATGCCCTCCGAAAATTCGCGGTAGTCATAGGACAGAAACGCCGGCCCGCCCACGACCGACCATACGAAGAGCCGTGCGAGCGGTGCTCCATCGCCGCGTTCGAGATACGCGCGGGCAGACGCATCTAAGTCGCGATACGGTCCCAAATCGTCGCCCGCGATCGCGAGCAACGTTTCGATGTCCGGGCCCGCGATGCGGACGCGAACCGATTTGCCGAGCGGTGTCATGGCGTCGGTCACGAGCGGGTGTTCATCGAGCGCCAGCGCCAATGCGTGGATTCGATCAGTCGAATGGCCGGGTGCGACCGCATGGCAGGCATGACTCCGGCGGCAAACTGCGTCGAAGCCGAAACGGATCTCATCCTGACCCGCCGTGTCGAATGGATCCTGATGTATCGTCGGATATGTGCTGTCGAGGACGAGGGAACGCACTGCGCCCGGATAGCGTGACGCGAAGACCTGACCGAAGAACGATCCGTAGGAGTCGCCGTAGAAATCCACCGGACCCTGATCGAGCGCGGCTAAGATAGCCGCAAGGTCGCGGACCGACTGGCTCGTGCCGAATAAGTCGCTCGCGTGGACGAACGCTCCGTGCGAGTCGCGGTATGTGTGATCGAGCTGGTAGCCGCACTCCGCGGCCGCCTTGAAAAATGGCACTGGACCTTGATAACTTCCCCACGGCTGAAGGTCTTTGCAAAAGATCGCTGCCGACCCGCCCGTGCCGCGCTGGTCCATCATCAAGAGATTGTGATCGCGCATGATCGGTCTGAATAGCGCGTGATAGTACGAGCCTGTGCCCGTCGTGGCGTAGCCGGGTCCGCCTTCCTCCGCAACGATCGTCGTTTTCGAATGCGGTGAAAATGCCGGGACCCATTGGAAGCGGATCGGAATGGTTCCATCCGGCCGGTCGAGCCAGTTCAACGGCACGGTCAGATGTCCGCAGTAGCCGGCCACCGCCAGCGTGCATGCATGCAGCCGCTGGCTGCCTACCACGATAGTCTGAGACATCTCGACGCCCGGCGATGGCGCTATCTGGTGGGCGACCGTCGGCCGCCATCCGCGCGCTGCGTGGGGCGGAAAGGCGGCTATGAGCGACGCCAGAGCGATCGCTGAGAAAACCATATCCTTGGGTTCTACCATCCGCTGTCGCATTCCCGACGTCGCTCGGGCGCGCGATAAAAACTTCTCGCCGCCATGGGTCCGTGAGGACCAAGCGCGCCGCAAAACCCGCGCGGACGAATGCATTGTGCCATGCAGAGCGGGGAAAAAGTCCCAGGACGTGGCGGCCGTGGATCACGGCTGTCGATCCGTCGGACTCTCGAAGGATGATCGCGTAGTCGACCGCGTGCGTTTTTTCATTTTCGCGCAGTGCGTGCCGTAAGCGTAAGTTGACACTAACGTTCGTGTATGCTAACATACCGCCTATGGACGCCGCTATCCGGGCACTTGCCGATCCTCGTCGAAGGGATATTCTCGCGCTCATCGCTGTCAGGGAACTCCCGGCAGGCGAAGTCGCATCCCACTTCGCGATCACTCGGCCGGCTATCTCGCAGCATCTCACGGTGTTGAAAAACGCGGGTCTTGTATCGGAACGCCGCGAAGGCACGCGCCGCTTCTACCGGGTCAGACCCGAAGGGCTCTCAGAGCTGCGAGGATTCCTCGAACCGTTCTGGGATGCGAAGCTGCGGCGTCTCAAATACATTGTCGAAGCCGATGAGAGGGGTTCACGCCGCCATGCCAACAGTCGACACGCAAGTCCTCGAACGCGAAATAACCATAAAAGCAAAACCTGAGACGATCTTCCCTTATCTGACGGATCCCAAAAAACTGGAGCGCTGGTTTCCGAACGAGGCCACGACCGATGTCCGGGTCGGTGGCGCGTACCGCCTCATCATGGTGAAAAAAGACTACGTCGCCGTCGGAAAATATCTCGAAGTGAAGCCGCCTACGAAACTCGTCTTCACGTGGGGTTGGGAAGGCGACGACAGTCCCACGCCCGCCGGATCAAGCACGGTTGAGATCACGCTCACCGCGGTCGGATCGGACACGCTCGTGAAACTCACGCATCGCGGTCTCGGTTCCGACGAGTCTCGGGCAAGCCACGGAGAAGGCTGGGCCAAATATCTCCAGCGGCTGGCAATCGCTGCTACGGGCGGCGACCCTGGCCCGGACGAGATGTAATCGTCGTTCCAAGAATGCAAGGGGCCGGCATGATGCCGGCCCTTCTGCTGATCGTCAACCGTTCGCTCGGACGCTTCTAGCTCACGTCGTAGATGTCGTCGCGAGTCGCGGGCACGTTGACCGCGCCGCGCGCATCGCGCTTCGCGAGCAACGCCTGCACGACTCCCATCCTGCCGACGGCGAATCCGCGCGCCGAACCGGCCATGTACAGCCGCCACGTGTTGTAGTTCGCGTCGCCGACAAGTACACGCGCGCGCGCTTCATTGAGTTCAAGCCTTCGCACCCAGTGACGCAACGTCGCAGCGTAGTGCGGCCGGAGATTTTCGATGTCGAGCGTTTCAAAGCCGGCGTTCGTCGCCGCTGCTGTAGCGCGATCGAGACGCAAGAGATCGCCGTCCGGGAAGACGTATCGCCCGACGAACCCGCGCAGTCCGCTGCCGGTCGCGCGCGTCACCAGTCTCTTCAGCCCGGTTGGTTCCGGTGATTGGCTCACAATACCGTGGTTGAGGAAGAGACCGCCGTCCGAGAGCGCGCCGTATGCCGCGTTGAAATACTCCGCCAATCTGGCTGATCCGACGTGCTCGACCATGCCGACGCTTGCGATCTTGTCGAAACTGCCGAGCCGCGAAAGATCGCGATAGTCGACGAGCTCGACCGAGCAGCGGTCTGCGAGGCCCTCGTCTCGGATTCGCGAGCGAGCATATTCGGCCTGACTGCTGCTCAGCGTGACGCCGACCGCGCGCGCGCCATACTTTCGCGCGGCAAACCGGATCAGCCCGCCCCAACCACAGCCGATATCCAAGAAGCGGTCACCGTGTGACAGGCGGAGTTTGCGCGCGATATGGTCGAACTTGTTCTGCTGCGCTTCGTCGAGCGAGTCGGACGGCGAGCGGAAATATGCGCACGAATACGTCAAGTCGGAATCGAGCCACAGCGAATAGAACTCGTTCGAAATGTTGTAATGATATTCGACCGCCGCCCTATCGCGTGCGCGAGAGTGGAGTTGGCCGCGCAATCTCGCCGGTTCGCGAGCCGCGGTCAGCTTAGGCGGCCCGACCGGTCGCTTCAGCGCCATCGCGAGCTGGACGATCCGCGCTCGTTCGCGCGCTGAACGGGCGGCGCGCGCATCTTCTAGGCTTCCTAATACGCTCTCGAGGTCGCCGTCGACGTGCACGTCTCCGCGCACGAATGCTTCACCCGCGCGGACATCCGAGACCGTGATCAATATGTCGCGCAGGACGGCGAGCACGTTGAGGGTCAGCGTCGCGCGGGGCGTCGACCCGCTGAAAAGGCTGGTCCCATCCGCGAGCTTGACCGCGGGCGCGTTCTCGATGCCGTTGAACAGGATAGTCAGCAGTTCCGAAGCGGTCGAAACGCCGTCCGAAGACGAGGCCGCCCGGCGGATGTCGTGGGCGGCTGATCCGTGATATCGAGCTGCGTGCGCCATGTGCAATCCCTCCTGCTGCTCGGGCGTCGCCGAGAATTGCGCATGGAGGTAGGCCCACCCCTCTCTCGGGCCGGACCTTGCGGCGGCGCGATCGGTCTACGGGGGTTTGACGTCGTCGGATGTGGTCGGTAGGCTCAGCTTCGGCAGCTGGCCGCTCAGTGGCTGCGGCACGCTGCGGACGATGCCCGCGATCATGTCGCTCCAGGCAAGCCCGAGCGACGGCTGGAGCGTTCCGACGATATGCGTGCCCGCCGGTTCTTGTCGGAATTCGACCGGAATACCCGAAGCCGCCAGATACGCTGCGGTGAGTTCGCCATAACTAGCGGGGATGCTGTCATCGAGTTTCCCGTTGACGACATAGACCGGCATGTTCTGGAAATGCCATAGCACGTCCGCGACGTCGCTGTTCACGAGCGAGCCGGAGATGCACATGATGCCGGCCCAGCGGCTGGCGTGCATCGGGCCGACGATGAAGACGGAGAACCCGCCCATCGAATAGCCCGCGAGGAACACCTTGCGCGGATCCGGATGAAACGCGTCCACAGCGAGATCGCGAGCTTGATATACTTCTTCTGCTGCCGGCGCCGCATAGTCGTAGTTGCCGCGCCCGTATGGCGCGACGATAATCGTCTGCGTGCTGTCGGCGAGACCTTTGAAAACGGAACCGCCGAGTATCTGCGACTCGGTCTGCGGCCGGCCATGCAGCAGCACGACGAGCGCTGGGTGCGGACCGGGTGACGGCGGCACGTAAACCGCCATCGGCTGATAGGTTCCGTCCACTTTTGAGACCATGAGACGCTCGACGAGCCCGTGAGCCGATTCGAGTGAGAGCGGTTTGCCCGACAGCGCCTGATTCAAGAAGTCGGAATCCAACCTTGCGACGGTCGCGACCCGCTGGAACCAATCAGCCGGCGGGTATCCGTCCGGCCGAGAATCGGTGGTGAGTGCTGTAAAGTCATCGTCGAAACGTTGGCTCAGATCCGCCGCGCCGTTCAGACCGACCACGCGGGTCAACTCATCGAAATGCGTTTGCAGCACGGCGCGTGACTGCACTACCTCATCGATAGCGGCTTGCTGGTCCGACTGGGATGCGCCAGCCAATGGAGCATCGCTTGCAGCTGGCGCCGCAGTAGACGACGATCCTGATGCGACCGAGAATGCGGAAAGCACCAAGACGAGCGCCGCGAGCGCGAATGCGCGCGCTATCGCGCTGAGGTTCGGCGGTGCGCGGTTTGGCATGAAGCCGGATTCGCGCCGATGCATGTCCCCTCCCGGACTGCGTAGTCAATCGAAGGGGGAAACCACGGCGAACACCAAGTGCGCGGCGGGACGATTCGCGAAGGATTAACAATCCGCTAATGTGATTGGACGGAGGACGCAACGGATGATCCGAGTTTATATCGCTGCCGTAAGTGCATATCTGGTTCTCGCGCTCGCGGGGTGCTCCTCAAGCGGCGACAATAGCGCTCAGAATCAGCCGACCGGCGGCAGCGCATCTGATGCGACGCTCGCGACGAGCGGGACCGAAGTGGATGGGACGTTGCAGCAAGCGTTGAGTTCGGACAAGAGCAAAGTCGGAAACACGTTCTCACTGCTCGAACGCGACACGTTCTTCCATAAGAATCCGCGGCTGAACCACGCGGTGATCGATGGGCATGTGACGAGCGTCTTCCCGGCCAGCCCAACGCATAATGCGGCGATGACGGTCGTTTTCGACGACTTGCGATTCGCCGATGGCACGTCGATGCCGCTCCGTGCGACCATCATCTCTCTCGGGGATTTTGAACCGAAAAGCCACACGCTCCGCAATGCGGGAATCGTAGTCGCGTCGGCGATGGTCGGTCACATGATCGCAAAACACTCGGGCAACAAGATGGGGACTATCGCGGGCGCTGCTGCGGGCGTATGGATCGCGTCGACGTTGAAATCCAATATCGAGATCAAACCGGGCGCCATAATCCGCTTGAGGCTGACGCAAGACTTGACGACCGCGCCGGCCCCGGCGTCGACCTAGCTCTACTGGATCGCGAACACCGCAGTTTCGGGCTGGACCGACTGCGGCGGCGCGCTTCCGTTCGCAAGCACCGTTCCGCCGTCGAGAACTCCGCCGCCGCGCAGCGTCAACGTGTGCTTGTATGTCCCAGGCCAAGGAAAAGTCTCAGAGCCCGCGCGATTGGAGTTGACGACGATCGCGCACTTCCCCACGCTTACGCCGAGAAGATAACACGACGTGTACTGCCGGCCGTACGTGCCGCCAGGCTGAGACAGGGCACTGATATCCGTTGGTTCTCCGACGACTGGATCTAACGGCACGAACTCGACTTCCGGATCTATGTCGAAGCCGCTGGGGGTGGGAAATTTCTCTGCGATGGCCGTCAGGCTCGGATCATACGTCAGCAGCAATGATGCATCCATATACGCTCGCAACGCAATCGCCTGCGCCGCGGATGTCTCGTTCAAACCTCGACAGACAAACCATCTCTGCGCGGCTACCATTTGAAGCTCCGTATCCTCCATGGCGGCCCACACCTTCTCGTGCGGTTTTGCGTCGCTGCCCGCGCTGGAATAACAGCCTTCCATGAAGCCGCCCATGCTCGTCCTGTTCAAACCGATCGACGGGCTCGACGTCCAAACGCCCTCGTCTTCGGAGAGCGCACCTAATCCGTTGTAGATGATCGAACGGTTGAGCACTCGGTCCATCGCGTTCGTGGCCGTTGTCCAATCGTCTTGATTGAAGCGGCACGGAAGCGTGTTGGTGACGCCGACCACGACGTCCGCCGAGTCCTCATACACGGCGTCGAACTGTCCACCCTCTGTGTCGACCCAGCTCTTCCAGAGCCCGGCGAGCTTTGTCGAATGCGGATCCATCAGATATTTGCCGGGCTTATTCGGAAACGTGATGCGGTGACCGGCACAATCGTGCGCGAACGTCGATTCATCACTCGTGTACAACGGATCACCGGGCGCGACGCGATTCGGGTCGGTGTAAAATTCTGTCTTCACCCCGAGACTGTGCAGTATGACGGATTGCGCCACCGTCGCGGTGGCCCAGGTGAGCCACGGCGCCATGCTCGTCCAGGCGATCCGCGGCGCCCCATCAGCGACGTAAAGTTCGGTCAGCTGATGCATTTGAACTGAAAGGCCGTGCTCGGCGGGTGTGGGCGCCGGACCGTTCGTCACGTTGCCGCCATTCGGCATCGCCTGCGGAATCGGCAAGGCGCCATTTGAGTGCGAACAGCTTACGAGCAGCGCCGCACTTGATGCGAGCCACAACATGCGAGCTGACAGGCGCACACATGCGAGCGCATGAGTCGATCTCATGTCCACTAGTCTTTCCGTCACCTGCGAGGTTAGCTGACGGGTTAGCGCGGAAAGTGCGCTTCGCGCGCGACGTGCGTGCGATTCACCCCGACGGTGGGTCCCCCGCTCCGCGGGCTCGGATTCGGCGCCCTAGCCCGGCTTGAACGCTCTTGTCTTTGACTGCCCAAGTCCGACGTTCCCTCGCGTTCGCGATAGCTTGCCTGGCAGGAGTGCGCTCGACGACAAACGACGCTCGGTAATTCTGGTGCGCTCCGGGATGCGACCGACGACGTCGTGGGCCCGCTTCACGAAGGGGAGAGGCAAGAGCCGCCCGCGGGCCAAAATACGGCGCACACCTTTCGTTGCCGGCGGCGGAGATCGTTTCCATGCGCGCACGAATGCCATCGACAGTTCTGTTCCTGGCGACCGTGTTGGCCGTGGTCTTCGCGTGCGGCAGCGCGGCGGAAGCTCGAAAGGACGCGACCCCGCCTTCCACATCCGCGAAAGCGCAGACGATGCTCAACCGCGGCATCGCCGCATTCGACAAATCAGACTTCAAAACCGCGAAAGGGGACTTTGAGGCAGCGATCGCCGTGAATCCACGCTATGTCGTCGCCTACACGTGGCTTGGTGACACGCTCGACACGATGGGCGACCCGGATGCCGCCATCGCCGAGTACGACAAAGCCATCGCGATCGATCCGGAATATCAATATGCGTACGCGACGCGCTGCGACTCGCGCCGCGAGATCGGCAGCTACGATGCGGCGTTGTCGGATTGCGCGAAAGCGATCGCGTTGAATCCTTCGGACGCGTATGCGGTGCGTATGCTCGCGAAATTGAAGGCTGCGACCAAAGATTATGCGGAGGCCGTGAAATACTATGGCCGGTCGATAGCGCTGGACGGCACGGCGTCTACTTCATTCACAGGCCGCTGCAGCGCGTACAACAATCTCTCGAAATACGAGTTGGCGGTTGAGGATTGCTCAAAAGCGCTGACGCTTGATCCGTCGTCGGACACCGCGCTCTTCTACCGTGCAGTCGCCTACTATCACGTCCAACGCTACGACGATTCGATCAACGATTGGACCCGCTACTTGAAGGTGGATCCGAAGGACGACAACGCCCATTACAATCTTGGACGATCGTTGTACGCGCGGGCGGGTTCGGAAACCGGTGATGCATCCTCCACCGACCTGCAATCTGCATTGGATGATTTCACCTACTATATCGGGTTGAACAAGAGCGATGGCGACGGCTATCTTTGGCGCGGCAAAGTTGAGATAGCGCTGCACAAGACCGCCGATGCGTCCGCGGATCTCAAGAACGCTGTTCACAACTACGAGGTGTCGGGCGACACCGACAGCGCGAGCGAAGCACAGAAGCTCTTGGATCAATCAAGTCCGAGCCCCAGCGCCTAGATGAAGGCCGCCGTCGGCGCAAAGATACTCGTCATCGACGATGAGAAGCGCATCCGGGAGATGTTGCAGATCGGACTTGAGCGGCAAGGCTTCCTCGTTCGTTGTCTCTCCGACGGCCGTGCGCTCGGCGCCGCGATCGACGAGTGGCATCCGGACGCCGTCTTGCTCGACGTGATGCTGCCATATGCCGACGGTTTTACACTACTCCCGCAGATCCGGCGCCGCACGCACGCACCCATCATCATGTTGACGGCGAAAGGCGACGTAGACGACCGCGTGACCGGCCTCGAACTCGGGGCGGACGATTATCTGTCGAAGCCGTTCGCCCTGAACGAACTCGTCGCGCGAATCAACGCCGCTCTGCGGCGGCCCGCATTGGCTGCCGAAGAGCGCTTCGCATTCGCCGATCTCGTGATCAACCTCGGGACGCACGAGGTACGACGTGGCGACACGATCGTGAGTTTAACGCCGCGCGAATACTCTCTCTTGGTCGCGCTCGCGCGCGAGCCGCGTCGCGTGTTCAGCAAGGAGCAACTGTTGAACGCCGCGTGGGGACACGATTTCGACGGCGACATCGGTGTCGTCGAGACGTACGTCTCATACTTGCGCGCCAAGGTCGATGCGGGCTTCGATGTGAAGCTGATCCACACGATCCGCGGCGCCGGGTATTCGCTCCGGACGGGCTGAAGAGAATGATGCACTTCATCTATATCGGAACGCTTAGCCTCGCACTTGCGATCGCAAAGCCTCCAGCCGTACAGGCGATGTCGGTCGCAACGGTCGCGGACGTCAGAGCGCTCATGAGTCAGCGGATCGACAAAGCACGCGGCGTCGGCATGGTCATCGGAGTCATCGACCGCGGAAAAACGGTTATCTACCAAGCCGGCGAAACAGGGAACGCCGCTCCGCTCGACGAGCACACGTTGTTCGAAGTCGGATCGGTGTCGAAGACCTTCACTGCGACGATCCTCGCGTCCATGGTGCTCGACGGGAGCGTAAAACTCGACGATCCGGTCGCGAAATATCTCCCAGCTGACGTTCGCGTGCCAAAACGCAACGGCAAGCAGATCACGTTGCTCGATCTTGCGACGCAACATTCGGGCCTGCCGCGGCTGCCCTCGAACATGGACTTCGCCGATCCGAACGATCCGTACGCCGACTATACGCTCGCAGACATGTACAAGTTTTTGAACACGTATACGCTTACGCGCGATCCCGGAATGAGCTTTGAGTACTCAAATCTCGGCCTAGGCCTGCTCGGCGATGCGCTCGCAGCGCGCGAGGGCAGCACGTACAGCGCGCTTCTGCAGAAGAGAGTGCTCGCACCGCTCGGCATGACAGACACCGCAATCGCATTGAGCGCAACGCAACGCTCGCGCTTTGCGGTCGGACACGACGCCGACGGGCTCGCGGTGAGGCCGTGGACGTTCCAAGCTCTCGCACCTGCCGGCGCGATCCGCTCGACCGTCGCAGACATGCTGAAATACGTCCGCTGCAATATGGGCCAGGGTCCGCTAGCGCGCGCGTGCTTGTTCGCGCAACGTCCCCGATCCACGTTTCCCGGCAATCAGATCGGTCTCGTCTGGTGGACGGATGACGTCATGCCGATCATCCATCACGGCGGCGACACGGCCGGCTATCATGCGTCGGTCGCAGTTTCGTCGGATCGTGAAGTCGGCGTCGTTGCACTGACCAACGGCGGTATGCCTGTGGACGATCTCGCGGTACACATCATCGACCCGAAGCTTCCGGTCGCGCAGTGGCCGAAGGTCGCTCAGCTCGACACCGCGACCCTCCAATCGTACGTCGGCCGATACGACTTCAAAGCGATCGGCGCCATGTTAACCGTGACACGCACCGGCGATCGCGTCTACGCTCGGTTGACGGGCCAGAGCGCGTTTCCGATCTATCCTTCTGCGGCGGACGAGTTTCGTTATCGCGTGGTCGACGCGCAGCTGGATTTCTCGCGCGATCCCGCGGGTGGCGTTTCGGCTGTCGTGCTGCATCAGGACGGCCGCGATACCCGCGGAGCCAAACTCAGCGCTTCCGCAGCGGACCCGACGCTCGCTCTCGCGACTTCGTCGCCCGCGCCTTCACCGACCGCGCTTTCATCGCCGACTCCTTCGACTTCCGCATCGCCGCCGATCGATCTCGAAGAGTACGTGGGCGACTACGTCGTAAGCGCCGGCGCGATCTTCACGGTCAGCCGCAGCGGCGACCAGCTAGCGGTGCAGTTGACCGGCCAACCGGCGATACCCATCTATCCCACCGCCAAAGACGTGTTCAAAGCGCGGATCGTCGACGCGCAGATCGTGTTCGATCGCGACGTCCAGGGCAAGGTCAACGCGCTCGAACTGCATCAGAACGGCGCGGTTGTACAAGCCCCGCGTGCCACAGGTGCGCTCGTGGAGCCGTCGCACCCGCCGATAGTCAAGCTCGACGACGCGACGCTGGATAGTTATCTCGGAACGTACGTCGCGAGCCCAGGCGCGGCGTTCACCGTCTCGCGCACAGCCGACCAATTGTTCGTTCAGTTGACCGGGCAACCGTCATTTCCGGTTTATGCTTCGGCGAAAGATGAGTTCTTCTACGAGGTGGTTTTTGCGCAGATTTCGTTCGTCCGCGATAAGAGTGGGAAGATCACGGGCTTGATCTTGCACCAGAACGGGCGTGACCTGCCGGCCACAAAGGTGTAGGCGAACCTTACGTCCGCCGGGCAAGCGATTCTTGCCCTACTACCGAGACGACGCGGAAGACGGCGAAGATGCGGGCGTCGGCGACGCTGGTAGTTTGACCACAACGCGAACGCCCCGACCCGGTGCGGTGTCGAGTTCGACAGCGCCTCCGGCTCGATCCGCGATGCGCTTCACGATGGCAAGGCCGAGACCGGAGCCCGGAATGTTGCCGCGATCGTCGCCTCGTGAAAAGCGATCGAAGGCGCGCACGCGCAACGCCGGATCCATGCCGGGTCCGTTGTCAGCGACCTCGACTTCAACGTAGCCGTCGATTCGGCGAACCGCTGCGCGCGTTACGGAACCGGGCGCATACTTGATCGCGTTGTCGATCAGGTTGCCGACCAGCTCGCGCACTTCGTTCGGCGCGGCCTGCGCGTGCGCGTCGCCGGCCGACGAGAATTCGAGCTTGGATTGCCCCGCTAACGTGCGAAACGACTCGACGACTTCGCGCGCGATCGCCGCGATGTCGACGATCTCTCGGTTCTCCGCCGCGACGGAATCGAGTCGCGCGAGCAAGAGCAGTTTGCCGATCAGCGCGCGCATGCGCTCGCCTTCGATCGCCATCGACTCTAAGATTCTCTGCGCGAGCGCCTCTTCGCGCACTGCTCCTTGCCGGAGCACGTCGAGGAAACCCATCACGACCGTGAGCGGCGTTCGCAATTCGTGGCCGGCTTCGGCGACGAATTGGCGCATGTTGTTCTCCGCGTCCGTCTGCCGCTTGAGTGCGCCAGTCACTTGATCGGCAGCCGCGTTGTAAGCGGAGACGACGCCTTGATCTTTCTGTTCGGCGTCGACTAGTTCGATTCGCGCGTAGTCGCCTTTGGTCCAGCGCAGCAGCGCTCCCTCGACCGTGGCCATCGGTCCGAGCTGACGCCGCACGACGCGGCCGAGCACGAACCATGCAAGGACGGCACCGACGACGAATAGCGCTGCCATCGCGATCAGATAGCCGCGCATCGCGGCTGTTGCGAGTGACGATTGGAGCCGGAGCACGGCGAATCCGCCGGGGAAATGCACAGCGGTGGTCGTCACCGGCAGTAGCGCGGAACCTGGAGCGGCCTCGAGGATCGGCGCAGAAGCCATGAGCATTCCGCCCCGCGTCGCGTATATCTGATCCGGCGGCGGCTGAAGTACTTGCCCTGGCTTCGGGCTCGGCCCGATCCGGTAGTTGAACAACTGGATACCGGTGCGCATGACGATCGCGTGAGACTCGGCCATCGACGGCGGCGCCGCGTCGCCTGAGATGCGCCGGCCGGAGTCGTCGAAGATGCTGATCGAAACATCCGGCCGGTTGGGAAGCTGCCCGAGCTTGGGAAGCACGTCTTTGTCCTGCGTGCCCGCGCCGCGCAGATCCATCGCGGTCCTAAAGACGTCGCCTGCCGCACCGGTGAGCACCGCGTCGTCCAACCGTGATCCAACGATCGCCGCGTTGGCAAAGTACGCTGAGACCAATACCGTTGCAAGCGCCCAGACGATGAAGAATGCGCATTGAAGCCGGGTGAGCCGCGACGCGATTGGATTCATGCGCTCGATCGATTCATTGTCGATACCTGCTTGGATAAAGACCCGCCGCAGCCTGCACAAACGAGGCCGGCCGAATCGGCCGGCCTCGCGCTGCAGCGCTGCCGCGCTGCCGCAGGTCATCACGCACCGAGCTGAGGAGCTATCCCTAGTGCGTAACGGTCTTTTCGATGAACACGTGATGCATCTCCATCGGTCCCGACGATCCAAGCATCAGTAACGCATGACCGGCGTCGAGTGGATGCACGCCGCTATCGTAGAAGCGATTCTGCGTTCTGACCTGGCCTGACGCGTTGCTCTCGCTTTGCGACATGGGCGGCATATGCGCGCGCATCAAAGCGCCCATCTGTTGATGGAACTGCGTCGCTATGCGCAGGACCGACTGGGTTTCTTGCGCGCTCAAAGCGGCATCGATCTGCTTTGCAGCAACCTCGTAGTTCGGATCGGCGGAAATGGCGAGGTTGCCGATCGTCTGCGCGAGCATCACCCGATGTTGCGCGCTCAGCGACTGCAGCATCGCAGTGCGCATGCCCACCGTGAGCTGGTGGATCTGCGCCTGCATCTGCGCCATGTCCGGCGGTGGTCCGTTGAAGCCTCCGCTGATCATCATGGAGTTGCACGGAGCGGGCGGCTCGGCTGCCATCGCTCCAATGGGAATAGCTGCAAGGGCAATCACGAGCATCGCCGCATTCAATTTATTCATATTCGAACGGTACCGCTCACGGCTTAGATTGCGTTTAGAGCGAAGTGACCAGCTTGTCAACGGTGTCCGACGGCGCGGACCATGTGTAGAATTCACATAGAGTGCGGGCCGCCACGGTGGCCGCCGCGCAACATACACAAGCCCATGAAAATCGATATCCGAAGTGCCGCGGTCGCAGTCACCGCGCTCATACTGACATCATGCGCTGGGAGCAAGACTGGTTACGGCCGTCCAACGACCGTCGAAGCATCGAACTTGAAGTCTAGTTCTGGAGCAGACGGATAGGGCGAGGATTCCGGCTCTGGTGCCGAGGGCGGCGCCGGCGAAGGGAGAATGTGCGACCTATCGATACCGTGAGGATCCGCGCTCTTCCAGGCGTTTTCGCCGTCGCGCTCACGCTCGGCTCCCTGAGTGGATGTGCTCAACAAGCGGCGACCGACATCCAACGCCGCGCCGAGCCATTCACCGCGGCGCGCGCACAAGCGGTCGATGCGGTCGTGAGCGCGCGACATCTCCTGCCCAGTGCTTCGCTTGTGCAGTTCCAATCGTGCTACACAGACGTTCAAGCGAAAGCGAATGCCTACGCAGGCTACCTCGTGGCGCTTGTCTCAGACGGGACCTACGATGACGCCACAAACACTACGCTATCGCAGCAGCTCGGTGCTGCGATCGGCGCGTTTGACGATTGCGAATTAAAACTTCAGCGTGCCGATGCGACCGCGCAGCCGTCGCCGCTTCCGGTTCTCTCTGCTGACTGGGTCGGCGCGTTTTCGACGTCAGTCACGCAATACTGGCTACGCGATCAAAAACGGATGCAGTCACTATCGCCTACCGAAAAATATGACTTGACGCGCAAGCTCAACGCCGCGCTGATGTTCCCCGATTTCGATCAGATACAATCTTGAAGGGAAATCAAAGCGACGGGCTGATATCGAAGACTCGGTTGAGCCCCGTCATGTCGAATATCTTGGTGAGCTGACGATTCAGCCCCACGAGCTTGATCGTCCCCTCATGTTCGCGCGCTCGTTTGAACGCAGCCACCAGAACGCCAAGGCCCGTCGAGTCCATATACTCGACGCGGCTTAGATCGACGACGACGGAGTAATTGCCGCGGTCCAGTTCGCGCGTCAGCGCAGCCTTGAATGGGCGCGCCGAGAACACATCGATGTCACCGCTGACCTCGATGATGTGAGCGTCCAAGCGCTTGGACGCGTGCACTCGCACTTCAAAGCGTTCTGGGTTCTCGCGTGCCTGACTTAACATATAACAATTGACTTCTTCCCGAATCCGGACTTGTTCAAACTTGCGCAGCCGCCGTCGCGTCGAGCCGTTTCAGTCCGGCTCCGGCTGGGCACACGGCTACCGCACTTGCTTACTAACAGGAGGGATCACAATATGGGCTTACTTGCGTGGATCGTCGTCGGGATTATCGCCGGGTTCTTGGCTAAATCGGTAGTACCCGGCGAGGGCCCGGGCGGATTACTCGGCGACATGGTCGTCGGGATCGTGGGTGCACTTATCGGCGGTTGGCTCTTCTCAATGTTTGGCGGCGTTGGAATGACCGGCTTCAGCTTGTGGAGTATCCTCGTGGCATTCGTCGGGGGCGTCGTGCTGTTGCTGATCATGCGTGCCCTCACAGGAGGAACTCGATCCACAGTCTGACCGTGCACTGCTCCAAGAACGGCGCGAAGAGCCGGTCTTTCGACCGGTTCTTCGCGTATTTCACCTCGCGATGAAGCGGTTCGCTCCGCTGCGACGGTATCTTGCGATGCTTGGGCCGGGTCTTATCACCGGCGCAGCCGACGACGACCCGTCCGGAATCTCCACGTATTCCGTGGCGGGCGCGACGACCGGGTTGAGCATGCTGTGGCTCGCGGTTCTCACGACACCGATGATGGCGGTCGTGCAAGGCATGTGCGCGCGCATCGCCATGGTGAGCGGCAAAGGACTGGCGGCTGTCCTGCGAAGCCGCATCCATCCGGCACTGCTCTATGCGGTCGCGGCGATGGTCGTGATCGCCAATACGTTCAACGTCGGCGCTGACATCGCCGGCATGGCCGCGTCGGCGAACATGGTAACCGGTCTTGCGGTGCTCGCCTGGGTCTTCATCTTCGGCGCTGCGCTGATAGCGATCCAGCTATACCTCTCCTATCACGTTTTCGTAAACGTGATCAAGTGGCTCTGTCTTGCGCTGTTCGCATACGTGATCACCGCGTTTATCGTCCATCCCGACTGGCGCTTGGTGCTTGAGCGAACCGCGGTGCCCCACGTCTCGTTGACCTCAGCCTGGATCACGACGTGCGTTGCGGTCCTGGGAACGACGATTTCGCCGTATCTCTTCTTCTGGCAGTCCGCGCTGATGGTCGAAGAAGAGAAAGCCGCCGGGCGTCTTACGATTGCGGAACGGCGTGGCTCTACGCCGGAAGAGATCTCCGACGCGCATGCCGATGTCAATACCGGAATGGTCTTCTCAAATCTTGTCATGTTCTTCATCATCGTCACGACGGCCAGCACGCTGGGTGCGAGGGGCGATCACGATATCGCGACGGCTCAGCAAGCTGCCGAAGCGCTCCGCCCGTTGGCCGGCAAATTCGCGTATCTGCTCTTCACCCTAGGCATGGTCGGAACCGGCATGCTTGCAGTACCGGCGCTCGTCGGCTCATCGGCTTATCTGGTCTGCGACGTCTTCCGGCTCCGACATGGACTGGACGAGAAGCCGAGACGCGTACCGACGTTTTACGGAATCATCGTAGCCGGCGTCGTCGCCGGCGTGCTGTTGAACTTGCTGCGCGTGAACCCGATCAGCGCCTTGTATTGGTCGGCCGTAGCCAACGGCATTGCCGCTGTGCCGCTCGTCATTCTCGTTACGCTGCTCGCCAACGACGCGAAGGTCGTCGGCAAGTGGCGCAATTCACGGCTTGCGAACGTCTGGGCCTGTCTGGCCATCGTGACGATGACGGGGGCTGCAGTCGGGATGTTCATTCCGTGGGGTAAGTGATCACGTCCTAAATGGTCGTGCCGCTCTCTTTGTGGCAGGCCATCGTGACGATGGTGCCGCTCGGCGACATGTCGAGCGAAACTCGATCCATGAGAGCGCGCATCAAGAAGAGCCCGAGCCCACCGATCCGGTCGGGTTCGCGCGTAAGCTGAGGCGCCGTCTCGGCGCCGGGATCCGCCACGGTCACGGTGATCGTATTGCCGCGGCCGCGCGCCTCGACGGAATACCAGCTGTCGGCTGCGGCCGCGTGCATGACCGCGTTAGCGCACGCCTCGCCGACCGCGAGACCGATATCAAACGTGCGCTCTTCCGAAAAGCCGCGGCGGCGCGCAAACCTCGCGACGCGATCGCGCGCGACCCCGACCGTGGCCGGTACGCGCGGCAGCCGAAGCGACACCTTTGAGGATTTCATCGGGTTCAGAACGTGATGCTTCCGATCTTCTAGGCGGGTCTGCGCCCGTTCAGCAGATTGACGACGACAAGGATGACCGCGACGATCAGCAAGATATGGATCGCAAAACCGGTCACGTGCAGCGCCACAAACGAGACCACCCAGACAATGAACAAAATGACGATGATCGCCCACAAGAGTCCAACCATTTATTGATAATCCGCCTTTCTCTAGTATTGCTCGTACCCTGTATTGTTCGCGCGGAAACAGCATCTTCGGCTTTTCCGGGCATGAAGGGTGCGTGAGAATCGGTAGGGCCGCCGCATCCACACGTTTCATCGGAAGTATTTGGCGGTATGTCAGGTTGTATCGAGCTAGCTCGATTCGCAATAGGGTGCGATAATCAGGAGATAGATGCACGTGAAGGGACCAAGATCAATCATCTGGCTCGCCGCGGCGACGGGGCTGGCATTGGCGGGCTGCAGCAGCGTGACCCATCTTGTCGGCGGCCTCGGGGGCGGTAAGGGCGAGGCAAGGCTCGTTGTCGCCTCACTGACGACGCCGCAGTCGAATATCTCGCTGACCGCCGATGGCGGCACGATCAATTCGGGGCTCAGCGCGGTAACGCCGATCGGCGTGTACGCGCAAGTAGGTGCTGGCCAGGAGACTTTTGCAGTCAACACCGGCACCGGAACGGCCAACCTCGTCTCCCCGATAAACGTGAGCGTCGCCGCGTCGACGAACTATTCCATTGTGCTTGAAGGTGAGCCGGGTTCCGCGGACTACATAGCCTTCGGATTCCAAGACACGAACGCTCTCAATAACGCAGCCACCGTCCGCTTTAAAGTGAACAATGCCGCGCCCAATCTCACAAGCGCTGTCGATGCCTACGTCTGGCTTTCGACCAGTTCGATTCCACCGACACCAACGGTTGCGACCCTGGGCCTCAATCAGGATTCAGGCAGCGTGGCAAACGCGCCGGGTAATGCCTACATCCCGCAACAGGGTAGCCCGACGCTCTTACCGGCCGGCGTGTACGATGTCGCGATCGTCCCCGCAGGTACCGTACCGAACGGTTCTACCGATCTCTTCGACGGCCAGACGTCGTTCGCGCTGAACACATCGTATTCGCTGACAATCGCAGACAACAACGCGACGGCGAACAACATCGCGGTACTCGCCTCGATCGACGAGCCGTTCCAGAGTTCGAATCAGTCGGTTCACCGGCAACGCCTCCTGCGGTAGAATTCGCGTACTCGGGTAGCGGTTAGCGATCGCCACTACTGAAGTGGCGATCGCTATGCTCGGATTCGGCCGCAGCGTACTAATCGCTAATATTATCATGTCTATTTGCTCGCCGCAGGAACGCTTTTCTCACGCGACCGCGAAGAGATGGCGATGGGATTCGCACTCATGACCAATCGTGCGCAAGCCACATTGCGACATTTCCCTTGATTTCGCACAGATCTACGCGCGCATTTCGTTCTATAGTCGGGAGTTGTTGGCGCACTCCTATTCGGAGGAGATCTCACTCATGAAATTCATCACTAAGACGTTTCTCGCATTGGCCCTTGCGACCGTGGCCGCGATCGGCGCCGGCGCCGTCTACGCCTCGGCTCATCCCCCGATCGACATCGTAGCCGCGAATTGGAAGTTCACGCCGTCGACCGTCACCGTCCCGCTCGCTGAAGCGACCACATTCCATCTGACGTCCAGCGGTGGCGTCCACGGTCTGAAGAGCGACGACCTCGGGATTGCGCAGACCACGATACAACCTGGTAAATTCGTAGACGTCACATTCACGCCTAAGAAAGCGGGAACGTACAAGATCGCGTGCTCGATCTTCTGCGGTCCGGGCCACGCGAATATGGCCCTGACGGTTGTCGTGAAGTAACGATGCGCAACAGCGGACGGGTGGCGGCGCTCCTCGGCGTTGCCATGGCGGCGAGCATCATCGTCGAGGCCATGCGGCCGACGGCGGCGATGCCGCCGTTCGCTCAAGCGTACGGGATGAACTGTGAAGTGTGCCATTCGGTCGTGCCGGCACTCAATGCATACGGCCGCTATGTTCAGCGAACCGGGTACTCGTCACTTGATGCCGCAACGATCCACCGTGCGAACCCTCTGTGGTTCGGGGAGAACGGAACGTACGATACGGGCGATGGAACGCAGCACCATAACATTCAAGCGGGCAACGTCGCGATCCACGCCGCCGGCTACATCGGTGACGACTTCACGTTCCATGCTCACCAATGGATTTGGCAAAACAATGCGCCGGGCGGCACCGACACGCTTTGGATCACGTACAACAATCTGTTGCATCGCGATGGGCATCTCTTCGTCGGCAAGATCGAATCGCCGGGCCCCTCGCCTTTTAGTCAGTTCTTTGATCTTTCGGCGTTCGCCGCTCCGGAGATAACCGTCGGCGAGCATACCTATCAAAATGATGGAAACCGGTGGGGATCGAAACTCGTCTACGTCAGGCCCACTTTCGTCGCGGAAGCCGCTTATCTCGCCAACAACGGCGACTTGAATACTGCAACCGACTTCTCGAACGACACGGACAAGACGTTCCAATATCGCGTCGCCCTCGCCCGGCCGGACACTCCGCTGGAAGTCGGCGTTGTCGGCAACACGGGCGTGCTTCAAGTGTCGGATGGCCGCGCCGACAACTACAACTCTCAGATGCTCTATGTGCAACTCGATCCGCAGCACAACGTCCCCGGGCTGTTGGCGATGTATCAGCAAGGTCACGACAGTCACCCAGGGGCCATGCTTCCGGCGGCGGGGAGCACCGCGTATGCAGCTGAGTTATTCGCCCCGTTCTTCAGCGGCAGGACGATTCTCTCGGCACGCAGTGAGATGACGAACGACGGCCTTGGAACCGTTGGCCACTCTGCCGCGATCAACGCCGAATGGATGGTATTTCGGGATGTCAATGATCGCCAGGCGCAGGGCCTGATGCTCAACGGTCAAGCCAGTATGGCGCAAGACAATTCACCGACGTGGCAGATGCAGCTGTGGTGGGTGACGACCGTCGGACGCTTGCGCTAGAGGCCACGTTCTTAGGGATGTCTGAAGGGGCCGACTTTATGTCGGCCCATGTTTCTTAGGGGAATCTGAAGGGGCCGACTTTATGTCGGCCCACGTTTATTTGATGGATGCGAGGAGGCACTAACCGTCGCGGCAGCCTATATTCAAACCATGACTGCGACAGTCGGACTATTTCGTCGCGGGCCCTGTTTCGTTGCGGCGCTAGCCGCGTTGCTGATTCTTGTCTCCGTCGGCCACACGAGCGCTGCCCCGGATCCCGCCGCGTCACCGACGGCGAACCCGTCTGCGGCGCCCGCCGCAACCGACTCGGAACCGACGACGCCGGTTCGCGAGTGCATCTACAAAGTCTCGTCGCTCTTGCGGGTCGACTCCGTCTATGAATCGTACGGAGGCGGCGCGGATGCTGATCTCCCCGGCAGCACAGGATCGAGCGAAGACGATGGTACGGTCATAGTTGACGTGATGGGAAAATTTCAAGACGGTGGGCTCGCGATACGAGTAACGGAGCACTGGCGCGGTGATCCCGCGACCCATCTTTTCAAGGGTGCGGTCGCATCCGACGGCACGGTCGCGTTCCCTCCAAAGACGATCAACGCGGTGACCCGCGAGCTGCTTCCCTATTTCGCAACTGCATTTGCATCGGCGGGCACGCTTGCCGCCGGAACGCATTGGACTGTGAAACAAACCGACGGCCAGCTCACGACGACAACCGACTATACGGTGACGACGGCAAACGCCGATACCGTGACGATTGCCAAGAAGCAATCAAATGACGCTATCGAGGGCGTCAGCGTCACTGGGTCCGTCGTCTACAGGGGGGCTCTGCTCGTGCCGATCTCGGGTCAACTGCGCAAACGCACGAGCGAGATGGTGTCGAATGGGCAGACGACCGGCACGCTCGACGTTCGCTTCGATCTTGTCTCGGACTCCTTCCAAAAGCCGACTACACCGTAGTCGACAGTCGAGTGAAGGAATCGCTTGAAGGGGCCGACATAAAGTCGGCCCCTTCAGTTCGCTATTGGAGTTGCCACTGCCACGAATTCCAGAACGGGCTCACCGCGTGGGCCGGACGATAGTTCTGCAACCCGATGGTAGCCACGTCTTGACGCTGCTGGAACCAGAGCACGATGATCGGCAGGTCGTCGGAAAGGATCCGTTGGACGCGAGCATAGTCGAGCTTACGTCGCGCTTCGCGATAGTCTGAGATGCCGGCGTTCTCTGCAGCGTCGAGCTTGGGATCGCAGTAGTGATAGATGTTCCAACCAGCGGGCGGAGCCATGTCGCACATGAACAATTGGGATTCGTCCGGATCGACGCCGTTCGCCCAATCCTCGATCGCCACATCGTAGAGTCCGTTCTGCTCGATGCCGCCGTCCGCTTTGTCGTCGTATAAGCGCGCGGAATCATAGTTGTGGATCTTCACGCGCACGCCGATGCGCTGCCATTCGCGTTGGATGTAGTGCTGGGCATCCGCGACTGTCTGATCTCCAACGGCCCCGACCATCTCAAGCGCCATCGAAATCCCGCCTTTGCGCCGGATGCCGTCTCTTCCGACATGCCATCCTGCAGCATCCAAAAGCCGGCCCGCGACCGCCGGGTCGTACGGATCGATCTTGACATGGTCGTCGTGCGCCCAGAAGAACGGCGGCTGATCGCTGTCGGCCGGAAAGTTGACGCCGTGCGTCACGTGTTCGATCAGTCCCTCGCGGTCGATAGCGTATGCCAGAGCATGCCGCACGCGCGGATCGCGCAGCTGCGGCCGGCTGAGATTCAATCCGATGTCTGTCCAACGCGTGAAGGGGTAGAGATAGACCGTCGTTCCGATTATGCCATGCAGCTCTGGTTCCAGAGCCTGAGCCGCGTCTTCGTAGAAGTCGACCTTTTGCGCTCTCAAAAGGTCCAAGATCTTCGTGTCGCGCGCGACGTACTGGTAGTCGATCTCTTTCAGTCCCGGAACCCCCCGCCAGTACAGCGCATTCGCCACGAGCCTGACGCGGCCGTCCGTATTGGCGACGACACGAAACGGCCCCGTTCCGACGGGTATCTGATTGTAACTAATCTGATTCAGATTTGGATACTTCGAAAGCAGATGTTTCGGTAGAAGGCAAAACGACGTTGCGGACATCGAGAAAAACGTCGCGACGAATGGCGCATACCGCCGCTTCAGATGAACGACGAATGTGTGCGCGTCGGGCGTGTCGATGCTTCGTATCTGATCGTAGCCCTGGCGACTTCCGGCGTTGTTGCGAGGATTGAGGACCTGACGCCATGAGTAGACGACATCGGCCGCGGTGAACGGCTGCCCGTCCTGCCATACGACGCCGCTGCGCAAGTGATACGTTATCGTCAGGCCGTCGGCGCTGACGCCGCCGTTGTCGGGCGTCGGAACAGTGGTAGCAAGGTCGGGTACGAATTGGTCGTGGTCATTCCACAAGAAAAGATAGCTGCCCCACAGCAGCGAGAGGTCGGTGTCGATCGTTTGGGTGCCGATTAGCGGATCGAGGTTGTCCGGCCTCTGGTTGCCGGCCATCCGAAGAATTCCGTCAGTCGCGACTCTTGGTCTGGCGGAGCCGGTCGCCGCCTCTGTGACGGCGCCCGATGGCGTACATGCCGTGATACCAGCCGTGATCGCGGCGAGCAGCGCGAGGGCCGCACCGCGGACGAGCCGGCTCGTCATGCTCCTGGTCGCGCTTCGAGCCGCCGGAATCGATCGAATAACGGTATGGTCTCCAGCGCCGGCACAGGTCTGCTGAAATAGTAGCCTTGTGCTTCGTCGCAACCCATGCGACGAAGCTTGAACAATTGAGCCTGAGTCTCAACGCCTTCGGCGACGACGCGCACCTGAAGGCTGCGGGCAAGCGTGATGATCGCCTGCGAGATAGCTTCATCGAACTGATCGATATTGAGATCGCGGATGAACGATCCGTCGATCTTGAGCGACGCGATCGGGAAACTCTTGAGATAGCTGAGCGAACTGTAGCCGGTACCGAAATCGTCCATGGCGACGGCAACGCCCATCTCGCGCAACTGGGCGACGGCTCTGATCCCGTCACTCACGTCGCGCATGACGATGCTCTCCGTCAGCTCGAGCTCGAGCGTACCCGGCCGGATGCCGAATTCGTCCACGATTCTTCCGACGACTTCCGGCAGGTCGCGCTGCTGGAACTGGCGCGCCGAGATGTTGACCGTCACGCGGCCCACGTCGCAACCGCTGCGCTCCCACGTCTTCTGTTGGGCCGCTGCGGTCCTAAGGACCCATTCGCCGAGCGGCACGATGACGCCGACTTCTTCCGCGATCGGAATGAAATCGTTCGGTGCGATCAGACCGCGTTGCGGATGCTGCCAGCGCACCAGCGATTCGAATCCCGTGATGGCGCCGCTCGTGACGGAGACGATCGGCTGATAGTGGAGGACGAATTCTTCCCGCTCGAGCGCTTTGCGAAGATCGCCTTCTAGGGAGAGCTTGCGCCGCGTCGCGTCCTGGATGTCAGCGGTGTAGAATTGCGTGTTGTTCCGGCCGCGCTCTTTTGCTTGATACATCGCCGCGTCGGCGTTCTTGATGAGCGTTTCGGCATCGTCGCCGTCTTTAGGAAAAAGCGCGACGCCGATGCTCGTCGAGATGAAGAACTCGTCACGCTCCACGACGAACGGTGCGGCGAACGTCCGCCCGATCTTCTCGGCGACTTCCTTCACGTCGGATTCTCGCGCCATGTCAGCGAGTACGATGATGAATTCATCTCCGCCGGGGCGGACGACCGTGTCGGTCGGCCGTACGGCGCTCGAAAGGCGGGTCGCAACCACTTTGAGCAGCTCGTCGCCGACGCCATGCCCCAGTGTATCGTTGACGCCTTTGAAGCGGTCGAGATCGAGATAGAGGACTGCGACCGTCGACGTGTGGCGTCGCGCGAACAACAGCGCCTGCGACAATCGCTCGTGCAGAAGTGTCCGGTTCGGCAAGCCCGTCAGCGCATCGTGATGCGCGAGATGCGCGAGCCGCTCTTCAGCCTGTTTGCGCGCCGTGACATCTAATAGCGTGCCGATGACGCTAACGGCTTTGCCCGTCGAATCGAATGAGTATTCGGCCTGTTCTTGCACGTGCCGCACGGACCCGTCGCGAAGCACGACCCGATGGTCGATGCTGTACGATTCGAAGTTCGCCTGCGCCGCCGAGACGACGTGCTTCACGTTGGTCACGTCGCTCGGGTGATCGAAGCGCCGCAGCAGACCTTCGTCGACTTCGTTCGGAGAGACGCCGAATATCCTGCACATCTCGTCCGACCAGGAGAGCTTTCCGGTGCGGAGGTCTTTAGTCCAATTGCCGACGCGAGCAAGTCGCTGCGCATTTACCAGGCTCGTGTTCGCCTCCGTCAGTTCGGCGACGTAGCGTCGTTCGATCTGACGCGTCGCGCCGTACATGCGGATCGCCGTGAAGACGAAGACAAGCGTGATCACGACGATCTCTAGGACGGTGATGATGACCTGGAGCCGCGATTCGCGCGCCGACGTCTGAGCCGCCACGTCGAGCGCTGCGGCAAGTCCGTCGACATCGTCGTTGAGGGAGCTGAAAAGCAATTCGCCCGTGCGTTGCCGGCTTTGCGCGAGTTCGCCTGATGGGTTCGTCATCAAAGGTGCGGCGACGGTGTCCACCCATTGAGCGTGTATCCGCGTGATATCGCGGAGGTAGGGCTGCGCGTCGGACAAGCCCACGCGATCCAAGTACGTTCGCAGCGTCTCGAGACTCGCGTTGAAATCGGCACGCGCGTCGCGGAACGGCTTCAAATATTCCGGATCTCGCGTGGACGTGTAGCCGCGCAGGCTCGATTCTTGCCTGAACAGCGCTTCGACCATTTGCGAAGTCAGCTGCCGCGCATTGTGGAAAGACTCGGTGCGGGAGAGCGCGCCGGATATCGCCTGAAAATCGTATGTCGTCGTGAGCGCGGTGATCGTGACGAGGGCTAAGACGAGAACAATCCATCGCCGTCTCGGCGGCCTGGGCACAATGTCTTTCGGTCCGGTCACTCGACCCCCGGTTTGGGCCATGTACTTGTTATCGTCTTACGAGGCCCGCATCGGCCACCCGTGATAGCCGTCACAACCAAATGAAGGGCCGACTTCATGTCGGCCCACTTTCGACGCCCCGGCATCATTCGGCCGATGTCTGCGCCGGGGACGCGGCGGCCCATCGGGATGGTCTAGCTCCGCCGCTCGACGTCGGCGGCTCTCGCCTTTCGACGCCCCGGCTATCGACATCGCCGGTGATGCCGTGGCGACGCGAGGGAGCTGGACGCGAGCGAAGGAGCGTCCTCGCGGGGCACGTCGTGCGGTGGTCGTCGAGAGGGCCGACGTAAAGTCGGCCCCTTCAGATAGGCGAGATCACATCTGCCATTCCCATGAATTCCAAAGCGGACTCACCGCATTCGCCGGCCGGTAACCGCGTAAATCGATATTCGCGATGTCCTGACGCTGCACAAACCATACCGGTACGATGGGCAAGTCGGCCGCGAGAATGCGCTGCACCGCGGCATAGTCGCGCTTTCGAGTTGCGATGCTATAGTCGGTCGTCGCCCGCTCTTCTGCCGCGTCCAGCGCGCGATCGCAGTAGAAATAGATATTCCATCCTGCCGGCGGCGCTTGGTCGCAGTCGAAGAGCTGAGAATCGTCGGGATCCACCCCGTTGCCCCACTGTTCGAACGTCACGTCAAAGCGTCCGTTCTGTTGGATTCCCCCTCCGCTTTTCGTCGCGTACAGCAGCGCCGACGGATAGTTCTTGATCCGCAGCTGCACGCCGACCGCGCGCCACTCACGCGCGATCTCCGTTTCGGCGGCAAGAGCGGTCGCCGAGCCGAGCTCGCCGACCATCACTAGCCGCAGCGGTGCGCCCTGTTTGCGACGGATGCCATCGGTGCCGCGCTTCCAGCCTGCTTCATTCAGAAGCAGCACCGCGCGATACGGATCGTACGGATTCGATCGGATGCCGTCCGCGTGCGCCCACGACCCACGCGGCTGATCGGTGTCGGCAGGCAGGTTCACACCACGCGACACGCGATCGATCAAGGCGGTACGGTCGGTAGCATATGCGAGGGCACGCCGGACTCGGATGTCGCGCAGCGGAGGCCGACCGAGATTGAACCCGATATCCGAAAAGCGCGTGAAGGGATACAAGTAGATCGTCGTGCCGGAGATGCCATGCAGCTCCGGCTCGAGCGATTGGGCGCTCTCGAGATAGAGATCCACGCGATGCGCCGCGAGCTCGCGCACGAGTGAAGCATCGTCTCGAAGCCATTCGAAATCGATCTCGTGCAGCCGCGGCGGTCCGCGCCAATATCGGCGGTTGGCGACGAATCTAATCTTGCCGCCTTCGTTCGAAACGACGATGAACGGTCCCGTGCCGACGGGGATGACATTGTACGGCACATCGTTGAGGTCGTGATATTTCGCGAGGAGATGCGCGGGCATGACCGAGTAGGCCTCGCTTGCCATGGAAAAAAACGTCGCGACGAACGGGGAGTACGGCCGTTTGAGATGGACGATGATCGTATGGACGTCGGGCGAGGCGATGCTTTTGATCAGCTCGTAACAGACTTTTGTTCCTGTGAGGTTGCGCGGATTCAAGATCGCATGCCACGTGAAGACAACATCCTTCGCGGTGAATGGCGCGCCGTCGTGCCACACCACGTTGGACCGCAGATGATAGGTGATCGTCTTGCCGTCAGCGCTGATCCCACCGTTCGCCTGTGTCGGCACTTGTGTCGCGAGATCTGGAACGATTTCGTTCTTGTCGCTCCATAAGAACAGGTACGATGCCCAAAGCATGCTCAAGTCCGTGTCTATATATTGCTCGGAACTCAACGGGCTCATCGTTTCGGGTTCTTGTTGCGAGGCGATGCGCAGCACGCCCGGAATCGTCCCCGGGTTCGCGGCGGATCGTTCGGCGGATGCCGGACGCGAACAGGAACAGAGGACGAAGCATGCGGCGAGAGTGAGCGCCAGCCGCGCACGAGCGCTGTGCCGGGTCATGCACATAGTATCGGCCGGACGCCACGTCCGGACGAGCGCGCGCCTTACCTCAGTGCTGTGCGTACGGGTCGGTTGAATAGATCGCGAAGATCTGCGCATTCGAAAGCTGCGGCACCGTGGTTCCGAAGCCCGCGTCGATCGTCGCGATGAATGCGTTTGCGACAAGCGCGTACCCGGTGTTCGACGGATGCAGGCCGTCGAAGCTGAGCAAGCCGCCGCCGAACTGCAGACTGCAACATTTGGGCGGATTGATCGGCACGCCGCCGTTCTGCTTTATCGTGACGAACAATCCATGGATGTCGACGAGCGGACTCTTCGTCGCGGCGGCCGCCGCACCGATCGCGCTATTGTATGCGGTGTTCAGCCCTTGCACTTGCGCCGCAAAGGCATCGGTCAGAAAATCGCCGGGAGCCGTGAGCGTCGGCGTGACGTTACCCAGCGCGAGGTCTTGCAGCACGACGAAGAAACCGCTCTCAGTCAGATAACCGTTCGCGCCGACGCCGTACGTCGCTTGGATGTACGCGGTGACCGCCTGCGCGGCCGGCGCGGGCACGCTGAACGGCGGCGCTTCGAGCGTCGCGATAAGCGTGGGCCCACCTTGGAAGAATTGCGGTGTGCTCAACACGTCCGGCAGGTTCGCGACGACGACGCGGGAGCCGGCCGCATGCAGCCGGGAGATGATCGTCACGATATCGGTTTGCATCTCTTTTGGCGAGTCGGATGGCGACTGTCCGCCGCTGAACGCGAATTTCAACAGGTCGTTTGCGCCGAGCCAGACGGTCGTCAGCGAAGGATGCAGCGAGAGCGCGGCGTTGAGCTGTGTCAGCGGATGCACCGTTCCCGCGAAGCTGCCCAAAATCGCATAGAACGTGCTGCTCTCGCCGTTCAAGAGCGGCTGCAGCAGCGTCGTGGGATCGTGCGGGTTAAACGGATATTGGCAGTTCGGCTGTTGACCGGGCCCGGTCAGCGGATTGGTCATGTAGATCGCCTCGTGGGCAGTCTGACCGGGAATACCCAAGTCGCGAACGGGACCTCCGGCATTGAGTCGAGTCGTGGCGAACGTCGAAAGCACATACGCGGCGTTATTGAACTGATCGCACGCCGAGTGCGTCGCAGCGAACAGTGACGTCGTGCCGAGCACCAGCTGCGAGTTCAGGCCGGGCGCCGCGATGAGCGGCAGCGGCGAAGTGGCCGGGTCATACATCGACGCGAGCGACACGCCGTTCGCCTGCTGGATGAGCAGCGACCAGAAGCCGTTTTCTTGCGTTGCGGGAACGAGACCGCCCGGAAATCCCGACACCGGGCTCGTCGTATTTATCCCAAGCAGACCGCCGGATTGATAACCGGCCGTCAGGCTGTCGCCGACGCCGACGATGCGCGAAAAGATAGCCGCGCCGGTCGGTTGCGGCGGCAACCGTCCCGGCGTGCTGCTGCTACTCGAACACGCGCACAAGAGGACCGTCACCGCGATCGACGTCGCAGCGGCCGCACGCCCGCGAAAAATCGTTGGGATCCACATATCGTTCACCTCAGAACGGCAAGACGCTCGGCGAACCGAGACCGATCTGGAACTGCAGTTGGGTGGCTTTCAGTCCGCCGATTTGCGGAATGACCGGGTTTTGCGAGCAGGGCGTTGCGAGGCAGTGGAGGCCGTAGACTCCGTACGGACGATAGTTCGTCGGGCTTCCACTATTGAGGACGAGCTGCACGAAGCCGTTCTTTCCGAAGCGCTCCGACGCACCCAGGAAATACGAGGCGATATGCTGCGGATATACGTCGGCGGGCAGATAGTCGCGCGACGATTGCGGCTGGTAGAAAAATTTGGTCCGCGCGTCGAGGTTGTACTCGACATAAAGTATCTGGTAGATCTGCGCGCGATTGTCTTGGTTCAATCCGTTTCGATGCGTGAGCCATGTCGGCGCGGCGGTGAACGTTCCGAACATCTTCGGCGTCGAAAGAAACGGCAGCGTGATCGCGAGCGAATCGTACTGCGCCGTCCGCGTGTTGATGCCGAACCGCGGGAAGCCCTTGTACCAAAACGCGACGATATCTTGTGGTCCCTTGCCCACGGTAGAATTCCGCGAGACGTACGTCGGCGTCACGACGATCGGCAGCTTGCCTAAGCGGAAGAGTTTCGAGACATTGAAGATCGTGAATCGATCTTTTGTCGTCGCATCGATATTCGTCGTGCTCAAGTCCACCGTTCCGACCGGCGGCGCCAAACCTTGGATGAACAACGGTACGATGCCGCTGTCAAAACCGACGGGATAATGTTGGACTTCGTAGTAGCTCGCCGCGACGCGTACCGTCGGACTGAAGCCGTACGACGCGACGAGATCGACACCGCCCGGAAGCCAGCGCTTGCCATACGAGCCGACGTCGCCGAACGGATGAGCCGCACTGATGTCTGCGGTATACGAAAATCCAACCGGCAAGCCGGCTTGGGCGCCTGCTGGGATCTTCGGGTACGCATTGCTCGAGGCGCCGGAGCCCGGACTCGGCGTGGCGTCGGCATGCAGCGCGTACTTGATCGCGGCGTTCGCGCCTGGCACGACCTGAGTGCCTAGAGCAGACGCCCCGTCGGCATGGGCCGGAAGCGGCAGCGCACAAACGAGCGCGAGCGCCGCGACGCTCGCAATCCCCGCACGCACAGCCGCTAAATGCAGTCGCGCCCGGATCTCAAAACGACCCATCGATTGACCTCCGCCGATGCCGCGATCGGTTCCGCAAACGGTGAGCGAGGTCTATCGCGCCCCGCCGGGCCTTAATGTTCGTGCGGACCGGAACGCCACCTCTCCAACACAAAAATGCGCGGCGCCCGGCGTTTCGCCGGCCGTCCGCGCATTCGCGACGGACTATCGTCCGCTTCTGCTACATGACTATGTAGACCGTGCGCATGTGGAATGCGTTGTAGTGGAAAAAGCAGCCGAACATATAAAAACCGGGCGGACCGCTATTGTACTTCAGCGAGCTCTGGCCGGGGTTAAGCGGCCCCGTGCTGAACATCGGCGTGTTGATCAGTGTTCCCTTCGGAGATTGCGTGCCGCTGCCGTTGAAGGAAGCTGGGAACGGCGCGCTGTTTCTCGTCGCGTCGCCGAGGAAACTTGCCGTGTGCGGAAATGACGCATCTTCATTCGTGAAAATCACTCTTGTGTTGGCCGTCAGCTGGACGACTTGCGACGTCAACGATTTCGTGCCCCGGAAGTAGCCGAGAACGGTTCCGTAGTGCTTGGTCACCAAGCCTGACTCGCCGTTCAGCCGGATTCCAATGCCTTCCGCTGTATCGGGCTGGATCGCGTCGCCGGAAAGGCCGAGGACTGCTCCAGCCTGTCCGCCCGCACCACTCGACATCATATTGGAGTGCGGAAGTGCGGAAGCGCCGCCGCATCCCGCCAACGCCAGCAGACCTGCGGCTGCGAGCAGATACCCAAACCCCTTCGAGACCATGAACGCCTCCCCCATCGTGAAAGTAAAAACCCTGTGTGTAAAACGATAGCACGCGATTGCGCACTGTCAATCGGGCCAACGGCCCGGTACGAGCGGGTCCGTTTTCAGCCGGCATTCAGGTTGACGCACGAAATACGACGAAACGGCCGGCTACTTCTTTGGTTCGAATCCGAGTGAGACCGAATTCATGCAGTAGCGCTGGCCTGTAGGCTGCGGGCCGTCATCGAAAAGATGGCCGAGGTGTGAGTCGCAGCGCGCGCAGCGCACTTCCGTGCGGATCATGCCGTGGCTGTCGTCGGATCGCAGTTCGACGGCGTCCTTTGAAAGCGGTTCAAAGAAACTCGGCCAGCCGGAACCTGAATCGAACTTCGTCTTGGCGGCGAAGAGCGGCGCGCCGCACGCGGCGCAAGCATAGGTTCCGTCGGCCTTGTTCTGCAGCAGTTTCCCCGTGAACGGCGCCTCGGTGCCGGCTTCACGAAGAATCCGATACTGCTCCGGCGTGAGCTCGCGCTTCCATTCGTCTTCAGTTTTCTTGATCTCTGGCGACATGCTCCAAATCCTCCGGGCGAACGTTGGTCGCCCTACTACGAGGCGTGGAAATTGCGAAGCCTCGCGGGCCCCATTTTGAACGCGAGGCTTCGACGTGTGCCGAGAGCCAGAATTGAACTGGCGACACCGCGCTTTTCAGGCGCGTGCTCTACCAACTGAGCTATCTCGGCGGCCCAAATCGCGTTCGGCGCCGCTTGTTAGAAACCCCGCACATCAGTCCGTCCCCGCCCTATTGCTTGCCATTTTGACCAACAAGATATTGGACGAGTGCGTCGACGGCGGACGCGTCGATCGGCGCGCCGTAGACCTTTTGCATCTTCGTCACTTCCGCGCGCCATTGATCGGCGGTCAGCGGCGGCTGCATGTAGACGTAATCGGCCGCGTGGCAGATCGTGCAGTTGGCCTGTGCGATCGATTGACCGGGACCGGGGCCAAACGATCGCGCGTCTGGCGGCAACGTAATCGTAACCGTGGCGCCGCTCGTGTCGCCCGTCGCGGACGCAACGGTCGCGAGCGACGCACAGAGCGCCGTCGCGACCATCGCCGCCGCTACCAGGATATTCCGCTGCTCGTTCTTCATGACGCCGCCTCTACATCTACGGTCTCAATCACGTTGCGCATGTAGCCGGACGCGTTCCACGTCGGCGCGGCGAGCTGAGTCGATCCGTCAACGCTCGTGGCCGCGCATTGAAGTCCGTATTGCTTCCCAGGCTCCGTCGCGAAAGACGCCGACCACTGCCGAAAGCCGTATCTCCCTTCATCAGCGCCAAGCGTCGCGGGGCTCCACGATGCGCCGCGGTCACTGCTGAACATGACCTTGGCGATTCCGCTGCCGCTATCGAAAGCGATGCCTTGCACCGCCACCTTGCCTTGGCGATCGACCGATGAACCGGGCGCGAGATTCGTTATGAATGAACGGACCGCGAGCCGCGAGATCGGCACGGTCGGAACTTTTGTTCCCGGATCCTGGCAGCCGCAAGGCGCAGCCGGGACCCGATACGCCGTCGTCATCCAGAAATTGTCGTCAGGAGTATCGCGGACTTCGATGTCGTTGAGCATCTTCACCCAGTACGTCGCAAACCAGCCGGGCACGACCAGACGAACTGGATATCCGTTTAGCAGCGGCAATGGCTCGCCGTTCATCTCGTACGCGAGCAGTACGTCTTGACCATCAGCAACATCCAGGTCCAGCGACTTCCGGAATTTCGGCGTTGCCGGCAACACGGGTCCGTCCATACCGCTAAAACGGACGGTCTTGGCTGTTGCCGCGACGCCTACGCGCGCCAATACGTCGTTGAGCCGCACGCCGCGCCAGCGCGCATTTCCCATGGCTCCATTTGCCCACTGCCCGCCCGCGACACGTGGCTGGAAGAAACCGCGGCTATTTCCGGCGCATTCGCAGACCGCGGTGATCTCGCTCGGCTCGAAGTCCGCTTTCAGGTCTGCGAGCGAGATCGTCGCGGGTTTGTCGACGAGCCCGCGAACGGTCAACGCGTATTTCGTCGGATCGACCGATGTTGGAACGCCGGCGAGATGCCAGCGCACGAAGAACGCGTCGTTTGGCGTCAGAAGACCGTCGTTGAATATCTCAAATGGAGTCTCGAGTTGAACCGGTCGCGATGTCAACACGATAAGCGGACGCTTTTGCGGATATGCCGCGAGCGAACGACCGCCGTTGGCGAAGGGCAACTCGACTGTCTGGCTCGCGTCGCCCGACGCGACGTCCGCTCTGCTCAGAGCGAGTCCGCCGATCGTCGCGCCGATGCCGGTAAGAAACGCTCTGCGCGCCATGCTCTTCATCATGTGCAACTCCGTCCCAACCGCTATTGTGCGCTACTCGCTGCTCGGTTTGCTCTCATAGACGATGACGTGATTGCCGAATGGGTCGATCAGGTCTAGCGACAGTTCGCCCCACGGCATCTCTTGCAAGCCGGGTCGCAGGTACCGATAGTCCTTGGCGATCAGCTCGTCGTGAAGCGCTTTCACGTCCGTTGATTTCACCCGAACCCGTGCGCCCGGGCTCCCATCACCGTGGTGCTCGCTCAGATGCAGCACCACGCCTGCCCGCGAGACCTGCATGTACACCGGCAGCGTTGGTTCGAACCGGTGCTCCCAATCCACCGTGCAGCCAAGATAGTCGACGTAGAACGCTTTCGCTTTTGCTTCGTCGAAGATCCGCAGCACGGGCACGATGGGGCCCAAACGCATCGACACGGCCGCTCTTTCGCCGGTGCAGACGCCCGGCACCTCGGTCCCTATAGTTGAAACTGCCGTTTCATCTATGGTATCATGGCGCCGTGGCCAGAACCGCGGATAAAGCGCATCGCGCCAAACTGCTCGAGGAAATCGCCGACTACATGCTCGGCCACGGGTACGCGGATCTCTCGCTTCGTCCGCTTGCCAAGGCCGTCCGCTCAAGCCCGCGCGTCTTGCTCTACTACTTCAAGTCCAAAGAGAATCTAGCGGCGCTCGCTCTAGGCATCGCTCGTGAGCGCCAGCGCGCGCAATTCGAAAAACTGCGCGAACGCGACTGTGAGACGTGCGCGAGCCTCTGCCGAGAGATCTGGACGATCATGCGCACGCCCGCGGCTCGGCCGCACTTCCGGCTTTTCTTCGAAGTGTACGGTCTCGCGCTCCAAGATCGGCGGCGATATGCTGGATTTCTGCGGTCCGCCGTGGGCGATTGGCTGCACTTCATCGAAGGGCCGTACGTTCGGGCAGGCACGCCGCGGCCCGAGGCGCGCGCGCTTGCAACGGTGATAATCGGAGGTTTCCGCGGGTTCATGCTCGACCTCTGCGGCAGCGGCGACCTCAAGCGCATCGACCGCGCGGTCGAGCTGTGGATCTCGGCGCTGGACACACCGACGTTCCAACCAAATAATACTTGAAACAGTCGTTCCAGATATGATATAGTCGCGGCATGGCACAGAGCGCAACGCAACCGCCTCGCCGGCCGGGTGTGAACATCTTCGATCCGGCTCGCCCCATGTGGCAGCTTTTTCTGGTCTTTCTCATACCGCTCGTCCTGAGCAATGTGCTCCAAGCGGCGTCGCAGACGTTCAGCCTCATCTTCTTAGGACGGTTGATCGGGGTCAACGGATTGGCCGCGGTCTCGGCTGTGTTTCCGGTCATCTTCCTTCTGTTCTCGTTCTTGATCGGCGTCGCCACCGGCGGTTCGATCCTCATCGGCCAGGCCCACGGCGCCGGCGACGCGCATCGCGTCAAAAAGATCGCCGGAACCACACTCGGCGCCACGATCGCTTTCGGCATCTTCTGCGCTATCGTGGGCCCGATGATCGCTCCGGCTCTGCTGAATGGATTGCGGACGCCGCCGGATATCATGGCGGACGCGAATCAATACGCACGCGTCGTCTTCCTCATCTCGCCCGTGATATTCCCATATATCATGTACACGTCGTTCTTGCGCGGCGTCGGCGACTCCACCACGCCGTTATACTTCTTGCTGCTCGGCACGATTCTCTCGGTCGCGTTTACTCCGGCGTTCATTCTTGGTTGGTTCGGCCTTCCCAAACTCGGCGTCATCAGTGTGGCCGTCGGGGCACTGCTCAGCAACCTAGTGGCGTTCACGGCATTTCTCATCTATCTCCACCGCACGAAGAATCCCCTGAAGTTCGATCGCGAGACCGCCGCGGATCTTCTCATCGACTGGCACTTGCTCGGCCAAGTGTTGAAGATCGGCATTCCCACGGGAGTCCAGGTGATTCTCGTCTCGCTCGCGGAGATCGCGGTGCTCTCCTTCGTCAACCGCTTCGGCTCGCATGCCACGGCGGCATATGGCGCCGTGAACCAGATCGTGAGCTACGTGCAGTTCCCCGCCATCTCTATCGGCATCGCCGCTTCGATCTTCACGGCGCAGGCCATTGGCGCACGCCGGGAAGATCTTGTGGTGAAAGTCCTCCACTCTGCCGTGGGGGTAAACTACGCCGTCGGCGGCATCATCATCGGCACGTGCTACATCTTCTCGCGCGCGATCCTCGGCTGGTTCATCACCGATGCGGGCACGCTCGAGGTGGCACACACGCTCCTTTTCGTCACGCTCTGGTCCTACCTGATCTTCGGCAACAGCGCCGCGATCAGTTGGGTCATCCGCGGCAGCGGTGACGTGATTGTGCCAATGATCAACGGCATCATAGGGATTTGGCTGGTCGAGGTCCCAGTGGCCTACATTCTCATGCAGCACTATGGGCTCGTGGGAGTGTGGATCGGCTACCCGGTTTCGTTCATCGTCGTCCTACTGCTTCAGTACGGTTATTACACGTTCAACTGGAAGCACCGCACGCACGCCCGTCTCGCTTGAAAGGAATCGCCGTGCGTTCACTGCGCGCCTGGTCGGTCTCTGTGATCGCGCTTTCGTTTCTCGCCTCTGTTGCCGCGGCGGCAACACTGCCGGCGACTTCGTTTTCCTATAACGCAGCGGCGCCCCTCGATATCCTCGTCAATTCGTCTCGGACGAGCGGCTCGCTCGTCATCCGCGACGTCAGTTTCGCTTCTCCGGTCCGCGGCCGGATCCACGCCGAGATCATCGCCCGTGCCGACGCGGCATCTTCTCGGCCAGGCGTGCTGTTCGTGCACTGGCTTGGCGACGCGGCCACCACGAATCTCACGGAGTTCGTTCCCGACGCGACTGTGCTGGCGAAGCGCGGCGCCGTTTGCGCTCTCGTGGACGCGTTGTGGTCCGCGCCGGACTGGTTCGACAAGGGGCGCGCAACCGCCACCGACTATGCCGACTCCATTCGCCAGGTCGTTGATCTGCGACGGGCGCTCGACGTGCTTGCGGCACAACCCGGCGTGGATCCGAAGCGGATCGCATATGTGGGTCACGATTTCGGATCGATGTATGGCGCAGTGTTGAGCGGCGTCGACAAGCGGCCGCAGTGGTACGTTCTGATGGCAGGCACGACGTCGTTCAGCGATTGGTATTTGCTTGGGGCACAGCCGAAAGATAAAGCCGCATATATCGCCCAGATGAAGCCGCTCGACCCGACCGGATATCTATCGAAGTCAAGCGCGCGCGCGTTCTACTTTCAATTCTCGAATCACGACGAATATGTTCCCATCGCGACGGCGCGCGCCTTCGCGGCAGCGGCAGGTGCACGCGGTGAGACGCACTTCTACCACGCCGGTCACGGCTTGAAGGGTGCCGTGATCCAATCCGATCGGCTTGTCTGGCTCGAATCGCACCTCGGAATGTAGGGCGGACCTCATGTGGTCCGCCCTACATCGGCAATCGGCGGATCGCACTTGCAGCGTCGATGCTCCTCGCCGCATCCCACGCAAACGTGGCGAGCCAATGCGTCGAGAGGTAGTCTCGGCCGACGGCCGCGTCAACGCCGGCGCGATAAAGACGTTCCGCGCAGTCGAGTTCGCGCGGTAGAGAGAGCGCCTGCGCGATGCGCGCGAGCATCGCTGCGCGCGAGAGGTTCAGACCATGGAGGTGGAAGATCTGTCCGTCGCTGACGTTCGGCACATGTGCCACCGCGAGAAGCGCGGCGTCCGGCTTCAGACTAGTTATGAACGTGTGCCACCAACCGCTGAACTCGCGTTCCGGCAAGAGACGGCGCATCAAATCCGCTTCCGCAAGTCCTGGCGAAATGAAATCATTTCCACTTCGTTCCCACGCGTGCGGATAGTCGCGATCGTCGGCAAACCAGACCTGCGCTTTCGCCTCGATCGCGTCCCGGAGTTCTACCAACGACAACGTGTCCGACGCGTCTAGCATCAATCCGAGCGCGAACGCCGTGTTGCCGTGCACACCGTGTCGAACGGGCGAGGGCAGGACGCCGAGCCAGCCAACCGTTTTAGCGGCCAACTGATCCGCCAAACGGCGTAGCGGCTTGCGCGCTGCCTCGATCGCCGAAGACTCGATCGCCGCGGCGAGCATCAAGGCCCAGGCCCAACCATACGGCCGTTCGTACGAGGGCGAGGCCGCGAGGTACTCACATTCGATCGCCACGTTGCGCTCGGTCAGATTGTGAACTACCGCATCGTGCAGTTTCCCGATGCTCGGTGGAACGTCGGTGCGGGCGGCGAAATGTTTGAGAAGCTGCAGGGCCGTCCAGTGCGAATGCACGCTCGAGTGCCAGTCGAACGAGTTGCCGAACGCCGGATGCGCCGTGACGAAATCAAAGGCAGCCTCGCCGGTTCGGAAAAGATGCGAATCGTGGTACGGATAGCGCGTCGTGATGTTCGCCAGAACGACGGGCGCGATGCGCGGAGCGAGGTCTGCCTGCAGGGCGTTCATCACCAGATCAGATGAACGGCAGAACGGACATGAAGGTAACGTTGACCGCAAAGAGCGCGAGCGCCGTAGGGACCTGGACCTTTATCTGCCCGTATCGATCGCGCATTTCGAGCAGTGCCGGCGGCACGAGATTGAAGTTCGCTGCCATCGGCGTGCACAGCGTTCCACAATATCCCGCGAGCATCCCGATTGCGAACATCGGCGCTGGATGCGCGCCGAACTGCACGACCAGCACAGGCCAGCCGATGGCCGCCGTCATGATCGGAACGCCGCGAACGCGTTTCCCATCACGATCGTGAACAACGCCATACCGAGCGCGTAAGCGACGACAGCCAATATCCGCGAGTGCTCCGATACTGCGTGCGCAGCGAGCACGCCGACGTCCGTACCTACGCCGGCCTGTGTGAATAGCCCGCCCAAAACCGCGAGCATCTGGGGTAGGAGCACGGCCCAGCCGACCGATTCGAGGAGGCGACGTCCCTCGCGCAGAGCCACAAATGGCTGCTGCGGTCGAAGGAGTACGATTCCGACGATCAAGGCGACGATGACGGCGACGCCCAGACCAACTAGCGTCTCTTGGCCGGCGGCGAGCAGCGGACGCCCGGCGAAGTTGATCCTGCTGATTCCAACCGCGAAGGCGACGGTGATCGCCGGGATCGTCAGCGCAGGCACGAACAAGAGATTGCCCTTGCGGCGTGCGCTCTCTTCGCGCTCCGGGTCCGTCGTCGTCGTGACTGTTCCGGCGCACGTCAGACCGCAGCCCGCGATCAGCGCCATCGCGATCACGGCGATCCCCAATGGCCAATGCGGCAATGCGGTCAAGAAACTTCCATAGAAGAACGAAAGACCGAGAAGTATCCAAAACATCGCATTGGTCCATCGTTTTGGATGGCTGCGGTCGAGCGCGATTTCGATACCTGTGGAGAGAAAGAGCGCACCGGCGAGCCAGTAGATCCACTCCGCTGTGATCATGCGCCGCCTGCTGCATCGTCGGGTTCTGAGGCGAGCATCGCAGAGATCGTTCCGTCAAGCCGGAGCAATCGAAAACCGTGGATGAGAAACGCGGCGATCGCCGTGGGAATCGCCCAGAACGCTATCTGCACCGCATCGAGTTTCAGATGGTAGGTCGCGTCGACGTAGGCGGTGATGAGCAGCACGGCGCCGACTGCGACGAAGACGTCTTCGCCGAAGAACGCGCCGACGGTATCCGCTGCGGCCGCGTGCGCCTTGATGTGGTCCGTGACGCGCACGGGCAACTCGCGTCCATGCGCGCGGCGCACCGCACCTTCCGCCATCGGATAGATCACCGGGCGCACCATCTGCGGCACGCCGCCGATGCTCGTCAGACCAAGCGCTGCCGCGGTTTGCCGAACAAACAGATAGACGAGCAGCAGCCGCCCCGCAGTAAGCCCCGCGGCGCGCTCGATGAGCGTCTTGGCGCGCTGCTGTAAACCGAAGCGCTCAGCGAGGCCGACGACCGGCAGCACGATGAAGGCTAGCGAGACCGACCGGCTGCTCGCAAACCCCGATGCAAACGCATCGAGTATGTGAACCGGTGAGATGCCCGCCAACAGCGACGAAACGACGCCGGCCACCGTGACGACGAGCAGTGGATTACGACGCAATGAAAATCCGGCAACCACCACAGCAACGCCGAACAAAGGCAGCATTGAGGTCAAAGTGTCGGACCCGCGGTGAATGACTTTGGCATTTCCAGCCTCGAAGTCGGCGAGCTATGAGCGCTCCAGTACTCCGGCCGGCCACTTACGGCGAAGCCTGAGGCGCAATTCATCGCGTCGATGCGGACCGACCTGTTTATCCGCTTCGATCAGGCAGGCGACGCGCTTAGCGAGGTCGGAAGACTCGGCTCTGGGTACGCTCAAGCCTAAGGGGAACCGCAGATGTGCAGAAACATAAAGACGCTCTATAACTTTGCTCCGCCCGCGACGGAAAGCGAGGTCCGTGCATCGGCTATTCAGTTTGTAAGAAAGCTGAGCGGCTTCGCGCATCCGTCAAAGGCGAACGAAGCGGCGTTCGATCGTGCGGTGGAGCAGGTGACGCTTGTCGCGCGAGAGCTGCTCGACTCACTTGTTACGAACGCGCCGCCGCGCGATCGGGCCGTTGAAGCGGTGAAGGCGCGCGAGCGGGCCGCGGTTCGCTTCGGACGCCCCTCGCCAGAACAGCGCCCTTCGGCGAGCGCGGGCGACCGTTAACGAACGACATGCCGAGCGAGAAACAAAAACCCCGCGTACCCTTACGGGGCGGGGCTTTGACTGGCGACGCTGAAGGGGCTCGAACCCTCGACCTCCTGCGTGACAGGCAGGCGCTCTAACCAACTGAGCTACAGCGCCACGGCGCCATCGATACCTTGGACGCAGCGAGAACAGTAGCCTCCAAAAGTGGGCGAGCGTTGCTCGCCCTACTACAAAGTCGAGTTTCGAGGAGCGCCCCGCCATGATCACATGCTTCATCCGCTACCAGATCGATCCGTTCCAGCGTGACGGATTCAAGACGTATGCCGAGAACTGGGGCCGCATCATTCCGCGATGCGGCGGACACCTCGTTGGATATTTTCTTCCGCACGAGGGCACCAACGACGTCGCGTGGGGCTTGATCGCATTCGACAGCCTTGCTTCGTACGAGCAGTACCGCGCGCGATTGAGAACAGACCCCGAAGCGCGCGAGAACTTCGCGATGGCGCAGACCAAGCGGCTGATCTTGCGAGAAGAACGAAACTTCGTCGAGGTCGTCGACGGGACGTTCGAGATTCCGCCTAAGACTTAAGTTCCGGCGAAGTCCTAGGATTCCGATCGTGCGGACTGCAGAGGGTAGACAAAGCACGTCGTGGTCGCGTGGGCGTGAAGCTTTCCGTTTGCGTCGCGCAGTTTAGCCTCCGCGGTAGCCACGCGGCTGCCGGCATGCAGCACGACCGCGTCGCACACTACTCGTCCAGTCGATAAGGTGACCGGTGCGACGAAGTTGATGTGCAGCTCGACGGTCGTGTAGCTGCGCCCCTTAGGCAGCACAGAAAGCACCGCGCAACCGAGCGCTGTGTCGAGCAAGGTCGCAAGCGCACCGCCGTGCACGACGCCCAGTGGATTGTAGAGATGCTCGGCAGGCGTCAGCGCAAATGTGACGTGGCCGGATTCGGCCGACACCGGTTCGAGACCGACCAGCGCGACCATCGGCGGCGCGGGTATATCGCCGAAGAGTATCGCGCGCAAAAGTTCTAATCCGGTAAGGTCTGGGGCGGCGCGAAGCGCGATTGCGGGATCACCCCAGGATACCGTGCGCGTCCGAGCCGCGTCCCTCAGTTCTGCGGATGCTTGGTCAGCCACGCCAGCGTCGTCTGAACGTTCGTGAGCGGCGACGGCTCGTGAAGCGCGAACAGAATTTTCCCGTCCTTGCCGATGACGAACGTGACGCGATCGGCGAGCACGCCCCCATTGTAGGCGAACGCAACGCCGTATGCCGTTGCGACCGTTCCCTTCGGGTCGGAGACGAAACGCTGCGGCGCCGACGTCGCGGTCTGGAACTTTGCAAGCACATCTACCGGATCGGTGGAAATCCCGACAACCGTCGCGCCGAGTTTTTCAAAATCCGCCAAACTGGCGGCGTAGGCTTTCGCCTCGATCGTTCAGCCAGAGGTGAACGCTTTCGGGAAGAAATACAGCACGACCGCGCCTTTTGCCAATGCCTTCGAAAGATCGAACTGTTCGATCTTGCCCGCGAATGTCGACGCGCCTGACACGGCGGGTGCCACCGTTCCAGCTGCCGCCATGGCCGGTGTCGGCGCCGGCGAAGCCGCATCGGCTGCGGCTGACGCCGCGGGCGCGGCGCTGAACGTCAGCGCCACCGACAATGCGGCAACGCAGACGAGCGAGCTAGAATGTCGTGCGGTCATTTCGCCTCCAATTCTTAAGGCTTGACTCGTTTTCCACAACTATCGCGAATGCCTACATGCTTGAAAACAGGGCGCAGGGCCGTCGCGCGGAAAACCCGCTTCAAATGGAAGAATCGCTCGGATATTACCGCTATCCTACGATAGCGGGCGACCTCATCGCGTTCGTCTGCGAAGACAGCGTCTGGACCGTGCCCGCATCGGGCGGCGACGCTCGCCGCCTGACCGGCGACCAAGGCGAGGCCTCGTTTCCGCGGCTCTCGCCTGATGCGAAGTCGATCGCCTTTGTCGGTCGCGACGAGGGGCACCCCGAGGTCTACGTCATGCCGGCCGCCGGCGGCGAAGCCCGGCGCTTGACATTTCTCGGCGCTGACCAGTGCATCGTCAGCGGATGGACGCCGGATGGCGCTGAGATTCTCTTCGCCTCCGACTATCGATCGCCGTTCGTGAAGGATACGCACGTCTACGCGGTTCGAGCGGACGACGGAACGGTGCGCGACGTCAATGTCGGTCATGCGATGTCCATCGCCGTCGCCACGGACGGCTCGACCGCACTCGGACTCAACAATATCGATCCCGCGCGCTGGAAGCGCTATCGCGGCGGTACCGCCGGAGACATCTGGGTTTCACGCGGAAGCGACCAGCAATTCCGACGCTTGCTGAAAGTGAACGGCAATCCGGTGTCGCCGATGTGGGTCGGCGGCAGAGTCTACTTCAGCTCGGATCACGAGGGTGTCGGAAACCTCTATTCGTGCACGCCTGCCGGCGAAGAACTGCGCCGTCACACCGATCACGTTGAATATTATGTCCGCTTTCCATCGAGCGACGGCACGCGCATCGTCTACGGCGCGGGCGCAGAGATCTACACATACGATCCGCGATCGGACAAGACGACCCGCGTGGCGATCAGTGCGCGCTCGAACGCGCCGCAAGTGCGCCGCAAATTCCTGAGCGCAAAAGCCGACCTCGAGCACTATGCGCCACATCCGGACGGTCATGCCGTGGCGCTGATCGCGCGCGGCCGGCCTTGCACTATGTCGAACTGGGAAGACGCTGTGAGCGTGCACGGCGATGGCAGTCGCGTGCGGTATCGGCTAGCGGAGTGGCTGCCGGACGGCAAGCGCATCGTCGTCGTCAGCGACGCCGAAGGCGATGAGCGCATCGTGATCTTCTCCCACGAGGACATGACCCCACCGACTTCCGTCGCGGTCAACGGACTCGACAAGGGGTTGGGCCGCGCGGTCGCGATGCGCGTCGCCCCGAAAGCAGATATGGTGGCGATCGGCAACCATCGCTACGAATTGATCCTCGTCGACCTCTCCACTGGCGCCGCGAGACGCATCGACCGGAGCCCGGCGGCGCGCATCGAAGACCTCGCCTGGTCCCCGGACGGACACTGGCTTGCTTATTCGTGGGCGCAGTTCGGCGACATGGCGATCTTGCGGATCGCGGATACACAGAGCGGCGAAACGCGCGATGTGACGGCTGCGCTACGCGAAGATTTCAGCCCGTCGTTCGATCCCGATGGGAAATACTTGTATTTCCTTTCGACGCGCGACTTCAATCCCGTCTACGACATGCTGCAGTTCGATCTCGGTTTTCCGATCGCCGTGCGGCCGTTCGCGCTCCCGCTGCGCCGCGACGTGCCGTCGCCATTTGTTCCCTCGGCGAAGCCCGTCGTGCACAGAGCGCTTGAAGACAAAGCGGAGGAACCGCCGACTCCGGCACCGTCGCACATCGGCATCGACTTCGATGGCATCGTCGACCGAGTGATCGGATTTCCTGTCGACGAGGGCCGCTACGAGCATCTGGAAGCGGTCAAGGGCCGCATTCTCTACACGGGGTTTCCGATGCGCAGCCCGCTGTCGCCGCCGGGCGCCGGCCCTGAGGAGCCGACCGGCGGAACATTGTGGGCATTCGATCTCGACGACCAGCGCGCGATCACGCTCGCACCGGACGTGTCAACGTTTCACGTAGCGGCGGACAATCGCACGGTCTTCTACCGCAGCGGCGATCGCGTGCGCGCTATCGATGGCTTGGGCAAGACATTCGAAGGATCCGAACGCCGCCAAGAACCTGGCAGGCGCAGCGGCTGGCTCGATCTCGGGCGAGCATCGTTCGAACTGCAGCCGCGCGACGAGTGGGCGCAGATGTACGGCGAAGCTTGGCGCCTCCAGCGCGATCATTTCTGGGATGACCGGATGACCGGCATAGATTGGCAACTCGTCCACGACCGCTACGCGCGTCTGCTTCCGCTCGTGCGCACGCGCGCCGAGTTGAGCGACCTGCTCTGGGAGATGCAAGGCGAGCTCGGCACGTCTCACGCGTATGAAAGCGGCGGCGACCACCCGCGACCGCGTCAATACAAGCGCGGCTTCCTCGGCGCCGACTTCCGCTTTGACGAGAGCGCAGGCGGTTGGCGGATCGAGCGCATCCTGCGCGGCGACTCGTGGGATCGCGACTTGGATTCACCGCTAGCTCAACCTGGCTGCGCGTTGCGCGAGCGCGACGTCTTGCTCGCGATCAACGGACGTGCGCTTGCGCGCGACGTCTCGCCCGGACGCCTCCTCGTGAACGAGGCCGGCCACGATGTCGCGCTCTCCGTCAGCTCAGGCGATTCGAACGCACCGCGACGGATCGTGGTCCGCGCCTTGCGCGACGAGCGGCCGGTTCGCTATCGCGCGTGGGTGACGGGCATGCGCGCGCGTGTCCACGCAGCCACCGATGGCCGCGTCGGTTATCTCCACATACCCGACATGGGTCCGTGGGGTTACGCGGAATTTCACCGCGGCTATCTGCTCGAGACGCATCGCGATGCGCTGATCGTGGATGCGCGCTACAACCGAGGCGGACACGTCTCGCCGTTGTTGCTGGAAAAACTCGCGCGCAAACGCGTCGGGTACGACGTCTCGCGCTGGGGTCACGTGTTGCCCTATCCGCCGGAATCCGTCGCAGGTCCGATCGTGGCGGTCACAAATCAGTTCGCTGGCTCGGACGGCGACATCTTCAGCCACTTCTTCAAGACGTATCGCCTTGGACCGCTGGTGGGCAAACGTACGTGGGGCGGCGTGATCGGTATCTGGCCGCGCCATCCGCTCGTCGACGGAACGGTGACCACGCAGCCCGAGTTTTCGACGTGGGCGAACGACGTCGGCTGGGGTCTGGAGAACTACGGCACCGATCCCGATTTCGATATCGACGTTGCGCCGCAGGACGCCGCCGCCGGTCGCGATCCGCAAATCGAAAAGGCGATCGAGCTCGCGCTCGACGCCCTCACGAAATCTCCGCCGATCTTGCCGGACTTCTCGAAGCGCCCGGATCTGCGAATCCCGGGGTCTCTCCCGCCGCGCTAGCGGCGCCAGCCCAAGAGCGCGCGCAGAACGCCGCTGACCGACAGCAGCAAGAGCGGCAGCAAGAGCAGGCCGGCTGCGCGATTCACGCGCACGACCTCTAGCGAAGAGACGGGCGTTCCGGCGACCTTGCAGTCTTCGGCCCGCGGCAGCGAAGGCGAAAAGCGGTCGGCCTGAGTGAAACTCGCGAACGCGATCGCGATCGAGCGAACCGGCACGCTCGCGCGCGTGCATGCGGGCGCTCCCGTCGGCGCCGCAAAGAGCAGCAACGCTGCGACGAGCGGCACCGCAAGCGTGACGGAAAGCGCGCGCCATTGCCCGGTTCCGTATCCCGTTATCCAACGCAGCGCCCGATCGCCGGTCAGGCGAAGCGCCTCCGCAAAAAAAGCCGCGCTGAAAAACGGATGACGTGCGGGTCGCAAGGCGTCGCCCTCGCGCTCGCACCTGCGATACAGCGCTTCCGAGATATCGCGCTCGGTCAGAGTTGCGCGCGGCGTGGTGCGAGCAGATGCTCGCGGTTGGGCGGAGCGGTCGGCGCGTTTTCCAGTGACGATCGAGTATTTGGCTCCGCGCAGCGCGACGACGGTCGGACTCGCCGCGGCGTCACGCGAAGGCTGAGACGGCACGCTATCGACTTCGATCGACGGAAACTCCGCCCACTCCAGACCGAGCGGACGCGCGAATCGTGCAGCGCTGAAGTCTGCGCCGCGCGCGAGCGAAGCGCCGCCGAAGTCTGCGCCCGCTCCGAACGAAGCACCGGCGAATGATAGTCTCGCGTCGGAGCGGAGGCCCGAAAAGACGGCGTCTAAAGCGAACGACGCGCCGTCGAAATCCGCCGGGCCGAGTGTGCGCATCGCCGTGAATCGCGTGTCATCGTCGAAGCGTGCGCCACCGAACGAGAGCGCGCCGAGCGCTGCGGCGCCGCCGGCGTCGAACGGCGCGAAAAATCGGCAACGTCGGAATGTGGTGTCGCCGGAAAATCGTGCGGCCGAGAAGTCGGCTTTCCCCGTGAACGCGGCGTCGTCAAAGGTGCAGCGTCGCGCT